>Ga0307278_10001330_pt1 | contig 12319 bp, 10 predicted proteins | sample ER_DNA_117_FD_194482 | JGI IMG/M metagenome (GOLD analysis project Ga0307278, IMG submission 194482) | Bulk soil microbial communities from the East River watershed near Crested Butte, Colorado, United States - ER_DNA_117 | ecosystem: Environmental > Terrestrial > Soil > Floodplain | place... | reverse complement strand
ATCGTCCGCGTCCGATCGCGCGGCAGCGCCAGCGTCGTCTCGAGCGTGCGCGACTGGTCGTCGATCACATTCGGCGGCAGGTCTGCGACCCCGTGCGAGGAGAGCGTCCGCCAGAGGTCGACGGCCTCGCCGCCGGCGCCTTTCAGCTCGAGCTCGGCCGACCAACGCTTCGCCATCATCTTGTCGAACGCGCGGACGGCGCGGAGATTCCCCGTGGCGGTGCCCAGCGGCTAGGCGGGCGAGATGTTCTGGTTGATGCGGAAGAAATTGTCGGGGTCGTACTTCCGCTTCAGCGCCTTGAGCCGGCTGTACTTCTCCTCGCCGTAGGCGGCACGGATGCGCTCTGGGCCTTCCTCGCCGAGGAAGTTGACGTAGACGCTCGTATGCCACGGCTCGAGGGCGGACCAGAACGTGCGCACCCACTCCCGCTCCTCGTCGAAACCCTCCGCGGTCGCCGTCGAAGCGCCGATGTTGTAGGTGAAGGCCGCTTTGCGGCCGCCGAACGCCGTCTCATCCTCGCCGACACGCGCGACCGCTCCGCCCATCTGCCAGATCGGGAACGAGGTCAATGGCGACTCGATCCGCAGCGAGTGCTCGACGGTGATGTCGATGACCTCGTCCGACAGACCCTCGACGTCACACGACTTGAAGTAGTACCAACGGCCGGGGACGAAGGCCGGGTCGAACATCGCCTGGTGCGTCAGGTACGGCTTGGCCGTGCAGACGTCCGCAACGGATTCGCCGAACTCCCGCATCGGCCGGATGACCTGTTCACCCGCGTCGAGGTCGCCGGCCCAGCAGCAGACCACCATCACCACCGGCTTCCCGTGCAGGTCCTCCGGGACGAACGGCAGAGCCGGCGCCTTCCTGTGCACGACGATCGTCATCAGCTCGTCGGGCGCGTTCGCGACCCAGTCCCGATAGAAGCGAAGCACCTCCGGCGAGTCCTCCATCGGCCAGAAGATCGGTCCCGCCAGAACGGTCGGTCCCATGGGTACGAGGTCGAACTCGAACTCGGTCACGATGCCGAAGTTCCCGCCGCCACCGCGGAGGCCCCAGAACAGATCCGCGTTGTCGTCGGCACTGGCCTTGACGAGCTCACCGTCGGCCGTGACGAGGTCGACGCGGCGTAGCCGGTCGATGGAGAGCCCGTGCTTACGCATGATCCAGCCGATCCCGCCGCCGAGCGTGAGCCCCGCGACGCCGGTGTGGGTGACGATCCCGGACGGCGCGGCGAGGCCGAACGCTTGCGTCTCCCGGTCCAGCTCGCCGAGCTGGACGCCCGCCTGCACCCGCGCGGTGCGCTCGGTGGGGTCGACCCGGACGCCCTTCATCGCGCCGAGGTCGATCACGAACGCATCGTCCGCGACAGAGTGGCCGGGGAAGCTGTGCCCGCCGCTCCGGACCGCGACCGGCAGGCCGTGCTTGCGGGCGAATTTCACCGCGGCGATCACGTCCGCCACCCCCGCGCAGCGCGCGATCATGGCCGGACGCCGGTCGATCGAGCCGTTCCAGATCTTGCGGTGCTCGTCGTACCCGGGATCGTCCCGACCGACGACCTCGCCGCGGAAGCCGCCCTGCAGTTCCGCGAGCGCGCTCTCGTCGAGCGTGAGGCCTTCCGAGATCGCCGTCACAGGCGCCAGTCTGTCACCCGCGACAGGGTTTCGTGAATCGCTCACGGTGGCAAGGGTTGACTGCCGGTCAGTTCCAAGCGTTCCCGCTCCGGGCGATCGTCAGCCGCGGGCTCTGTTCGTCGTGGTCGTCGCTTCGGTCGAGACGCACCGGCGTTCAGAAGTCCGCCAGGAAAGGGGGACCCAGAGTGAAGCTAGGCAAGCGCACAGGTGGCTTGCGGCAGCGACGCGTCGGCTGGAGGCGGCTCGCACTTGCAGGATCGGTCTTGGTGCTGAGCGCGCTGGTCGCCGGCGGGGCGGTCGCGGCGGGAGGTGGCAGTAATCAGAGCCGGGCCGCGCATCAGAACGTCGAGAGCAGGGTGAACGCCCTGCTCGCCAGGATGACACTCGACGAGAAGCTGGAGCAGCTCCAGCTATTGGCCGACTGGCAGATCTCGGATGCTGAGGCCCGCAAGGGTGTCGGCGCGGTGTTCAGCCTCACCGATCCGGAAAGAATCAATCACTTCCAGCACGTGGCGGTAGAGCAGTCGCGGCTGCATATCCCGCTGCTGTTCGCCTTCGACACGATCCACGGTTTTCGGACGGTCTTTCCGATCCCGCTCGGCGAGGCGAGCAGCTTCGACCCCGCTGTGGCGAGGGCGGACGACAGGATCGGCGCACGCGAGACGGCGGCGACCGGGATCAAGCAGATCTACAGCCCGATGGTCGACATCTCGCATGAACCGCGCTGGGGCCGGATCGCCGAAGGGGCGGGCGAGGACCCGTACCTCGGCTCGGTGATGGCGGCCGCGCGCGTGCGGGCGGCCCAGGGCTCCGATTACAGCGCCCCGAACAAGGTCGTCACGAGCCCGAAGCACTTCGCGGCCTACGGCCAACCCGAGGGCGGGCGTGAATACAACACCACCGACATGTCCGAGCAGCGCCTGTGGAACCTCTACCTGCCGCCGTTCAAGGCGGCGTTCGACGCGGGCGCCGACACCGCGATGTGCTCGTTCAACGCGATCAACGGGGTGCCGGGCTGCGGAAACCACGAGCTGGAGACCGACATCCTCAAGCGCCGGTGGGGCTTCGACGGGTTCATCGAGAGCGACTACACGGCAGTGGCCGAGCTGAGGGCCTGCCCACCCAAGAATCCCGATAGCGGCTCGTGCGGTCACGGCGTCGCGGCCGACGGCCCCGACGCGGCTCGGGTGGCGCTCAACGCCGGCACCGACTCGGAGATGGTGAGCACGAACTTCGTCGACTTCGGCAGGCAGTTGCTCGCCCACCACGAGGTCTCGATCCAGCGGATCAACGACGCGGTGCGCCGGATCTTGCGCGTGAAGTTCCGGGCAGGGCTCTTCGAGCATCCCTACGTGGACTGGCAGGCGGCGGAGTCGAAGCAGTTGCTGCCCGACGCGGTCGCGGCCGCGCGCAGGGCGGCGGGTCGCTCGATGGTCCTGCTAAAGAACGACGGCGGGACGCTTCCGCTCGACCCGACCAAGTCGGTTGCGGTGATCGGCCCACTCGGGAACAACCAGCACGACATGCTCGGCCCATGGTGGGGCACGGGTAGAGACCAGGATGCGGTCACGGTCCTCGCCGGGATCACGGCCCAGGACCCGAACACCACCTTCGCCGAGGGCTGCCAGATCCTGGACAGGGATCCGCCGGATCCGCCCAACGACGAGTGCGGCTCGGACGCAGGGTTCGACCAGGCGGTCGCTACCGCTCAGGCGGCCGACCAGATCGTGCTCGCCCTTGGCGAGACCCGCGGGGAGAGCGGCGAGGCCGAGTCGCGCAGCAACATCGACCTGCCCGGCAAGCAACAGGAGCTCATCGACCGCATCAAGGCGCTCGGGAAGCCGTTCGTGGTCGTCCTCTTCAACGGCCGCCCGCTGACGCTGGAGAAGGTCGCCGCGAGCTCGCCGGCGATCCTCGAGGCGTGGTTCCCCGGCGTCCAGGCGGGGAACGCGGTGGCGGATGTCCTGTTCGGCCACGTCAACCCGGGCGGCAAGCTGCCGGTCACGTTCCCGCGCAGCGTGGGGCAGGTCCCGATCTACTACAACCACGAGCCCACCGGGCGGCCCTGCGATCCCACCTTCAAGTGGAACTCGCGCTACCGCGACATTCCGACGTGCGCTCCGCTGTACCCGTTCGGCTACGGGCTGAGCTACACGACCTTCGAGGTCTCGAACCTGAGGCTCAGCTCCCACACGATGCGGGCCAACGGCAGCGTCAGGGCGTGGGTGGACGTCAAGAACACCGGAAACCGTGCCGGCGACGAGGTCGTGCAGCTCTACATCCACGACCCGGTCGCAAGCATCTCGCAGCCGGTACGCCGGCTGCGCGGTTTCGAGCGAGTCACGCTGAACGCGGGGCAGACGAAGACAGTCTCGTTCCGGCTCGACCGCAGCGACGTGGGCTTCTATGACAATTCCGGGCGCTTCGTCGTCGAGCCCGGAGCTATCGACGTCTACGCCGGCGACAGCTCCGTGGGCGCGTTGACGGACTCTTTCACCGTCACGCCTTGAGTTGCCGCTGAGACACCTTAGGAGGCCGGCTCGTCCTGGAGGGCGAGCCGGCCTCCCATAACGTCTCTCGGCATGCGAACATACGTTCGTGCAGAGTGACGCAACGATCCTGCACGCAGACGTCGACGCGTTCTTCGCAGCGGTCGAGCAGCGCGACGAGCCTCGGCTCCGCGGAAGACCGGTGATCGTCGGCGCCTGGGTCGTCCTCGCGGCCAGTTACGAAGCGAAGGCACACGGCGTGCGGACGGCGATGAGCGTGGCGCGTGCCCGCACGCTGTGCCCGAGAGCGATCGTCGTCGAGCCCCGCATGTCGGCTTACTCCGAGGCGAGCAAGGACGTCTATCGCGTGTTCGACGACACGGCTCCGCTGGTCGAGGGGCTGTCGATCGACGAGGCGTTCCTCGACGTTCGCGGTGTGCGGCGGCTCGTTGGGACGCCCACCGAGGTCGCCGTGCGCTTGCGGCGCGAGGTCCGCGAGCGGGTCGGGCTGCCGATCACGGTCGGCATCGCGCGGACCAAGTTCCTCGCCAAGGTGGCCAGCGGCGTGGCCAAGCCCGACGGTCTGCTCGTCGTGCCGCCCGACGGCGAGCTCGCCTTTCTCCACCCGCTGCCGGTCGAGAGGCTCTGGGGCGTCGGGCCTGCGACGGCCACGAAGCTCCACGAGCTCGGGATCACCACGGTCGGCGAGGTTGCCGAGCTCGCCGAGGGAGCGCTCGTCGCGCTGATAGGTCGGGCGACCGGCCGAAAGCTTCACGCGCTCGCCCACAACCGGGATCCGCGCCCTGTTCAGGCGCACCGCCGCCGGCGGTCGATGGGAGCGCAGCGCGCGCTCGGCCGTTCGCCGAGGTCGCTCGAGAATCTCGACGTCGCGCTCGTCGGCCTCGTCGACCGCGTCACGGGCCGGATGCGGGTCGCCGGGCGGGTGGGCCGTACCGTCGTGCTCCGGCTGCGCTTCGACGACTTCTCGCGGGCGACCCGCTCGCACACGCTGCCCTACGCGACCGCCAGCACCCAGGCGATTCTCGCCACGGTGAGGGAGCTGTTGACGATCGCCGCGCCGATGATCGATCGTCGGGGCATCACCCTTGTCGGAGTCGCCGTCAGCAATCTGGCAGACGGCCGCGCCGTCCAGCTCACGCTGCCACTCGCCGCTCACAGCAGCGAGGCACTCGACGCCGCGGTCGACGAGGTTCGTCAGCGGTTCGGATCGAGGGCCGTCACCCGGGCCGTGCTCCTCGGCCGCGGCCAGGGACCGACGGTCCCGCTGCTCCCCGACTGAGACTTGAAAAGCGAACACATGTTCGCTTTCATCTGATGGGTGCAACTCGCGCTCGACGCGCTCGACCGGCTGGTGGAGACGCTCGAGGAGCGTGGGCCGCTCTCCGCTGCCGAGGCGGCCCGCTCGCTCTTCGCCACCTCCTCGATCTCCGATGGCCTGGCCTGCTCGCTCCTGGCGGACCTGACGGCGGGCGACTGCCGGCTCGTCTGCGCCGGCGCGACCGTTTCCCTGACCGGGGGCGGAGCCGACCCGTTGCTGGAGGAGGCCGAGTTCGTCGTCTTCGACCTGGAGACGACGGGGCTCTCGGCCGCGCGCGATCGCATCTGTGAGCTCGGGGCGGTTCGCGTTCGGGGACTCGAGCCCGTCGACTCCTTCGAGTCGCTGGTGAATCCGGTAGTTGCGCTGCCGGAACCGGTAGCCCGTCTCACCGGCCTGCGCGAGCAGGAGCTGCGGCGGGCACCGTCGGTCTCGAAGGTTCTCGGCCGCTTCCTGACCTTTGCGGGCGACGAACTGCTCGTCGCGCACAACGCGCGCTTCGACCAGCGCTTCCTCGAGCGGCAGCTGCTCGCGATGCACGGGCGACGCCTGTCCGAGCCGCCGCTCTGCACGGCCGCGCTCGCCCGTCGGTTGCTAGAGGGCCGCCTGCGCCGCGTCGGCCTCGCCTCGCTCGCTCACTTCTTCGGCGTACCCACGAGGCCCTGCCATCGCGCCCTGCCAGACGCGGAGGCGACGGCCCAGGTGCTGGTGCACCTGATCGGACTGGCCCAGGAACTCGGGGCGAGGCGGCTCTCCGACCTGCGCGCACTTGCCGCTCCGCGAAGACGCAGGGTCTACGACAGGCGCTCGCTCGCCCGGGGCGCGCCCAGCCGTCCCGGCGTTTACCTCTTCCGCGACCGGCACGACCAGGTGCTCTACGTGGGCAGGGCCCGCGACCTGCGCGCCCGGCTTCGCTCCTACTTCCGGAGCGAGCGGCAGCGGCCCTCGGTCGAGGCGGCCCTGCTCGCCCTCGACCGCATCGAGTGGCGCGTCCTTGGCTCGGAGCTCGAGGCCGCACTCGAAGAGCTGCGGCTGATCCGCGAGCTCGCGCCCGCGGCCAATGCGCGCGGCCGCAGGAAGGAGCACGGCGTCTACCTGAGGCGCCGGGGCGAGGACTTCGTCGTCTCGAAGAAGCCCAGCTCTCTCGGTCCGATCACGAGCCGGCGGCGAGCGTCCCTGGCGGCGCGCGCGCTCGCCGCGAGCACGCCCGAAGAGGTCGACCGCCTCCTCCAGGGCGGGCCGCTCCCGCGCCTGAAAGCGCGGCTCTCGCACCTCGCGGAGAACCTTCGCTACGAGGAGGCAGCCCGGTTGCGGGATCGCGTCGAGGCGCTCGAGCACGTCCTCGAGCGACTGCGCCGGCTGGAGCGGCTGCGCAGGCTGGAGCTCTGCCTGATCGCTCCGGCGATCGAGCCGGGTTGGCAGAAGGCGTTCTTCGTCTGCGGCGGGGGAGTCTGCGCAGTGCGCTCGCTACCGCCGGGAGGCGGCGCGCGGCTCGAGATCGAGGCGGCGCTGACTGCCTGCCGGGCCGCCCGCGCGCGCGCCGAGGAGGTCCTCACTCCCGAGCAAGCCGAGAACCTCCTCCTGCTCGACGGCTTCATTCGCCGTCCGCCGCCGGAGCTGGCCGTGCTGCCACTCCACGCGGAGCGGATCACGGCGCGCGTCGGCGCGGGCGCGTGGCCGTAGGGCCGTGGTCGTCTACCTGCCTCTGCCGGTGAAGTCGATGAGCACCGTCTCGAGGACGGCCCCGGTCGCCGGGTCGGTCGCCTGAGCCTGGAGTTGCGCCAGCTGATCCTGGCCGGCGAAGAACTCCGACGGGCTGAAGCGCATGACTGCGTCGCAGCTCTCGCCGGGCGCGAGCAGGCCCGGATCGAACACGGGACAGGTCGTCGGCGGGATGACGAACCCGAAGTCGTCGGGCGACCTCGTGATCGTGACGATCAGGTTGACCGCGGTCGAGCTTACGTTCTTGATCGTCGCGCCCTTGAACGTGGACGAGCCGACGGGCTTCACTCCGAACCTGACCGTCTCCGGCTTCACTCGCAGCACGCCCTGACTCGCCGACGACGCGCTGCCGACCGCTACCGCCGCGAGCAGCAGTGCGAGAGCAAGTGCCCGTTTGGCGTTTCTCATTCCAGCCTCCCCAATCTCGATGTCAACGGAGCGGCTGTCGGTGGACGGTGGCGCACGACGGTCAGGCGCCACCTCACCAGGCGCCCGGCCATCGGCCCCCCGTGCGCTGCCGCAGTGCGCATCGGATCCTCCGTCTCCCCAGCGACGAGGATCCCGCGCCAACACCTCGTTGTCAAGACCGACGGCCGACCGCATGTCCTGACACATTCCCGTTCGTGACGATCCTGGGAGTGGATGTCGGTGGGACTTTCACGGACGCGGTGCTGCTCTCGAACGGCGAGCTGCGGACCGCGAAGGTGCCCACGGCGCCGCAGCAGGAGGAGTCGGTGCTCGCGGCCGCGGCCGCGGTCGGCGCGCACGAGGTCGAGCGTTTCACCCATGGGACGACCGTGGCGACCAACGCGCTGCTCGAGCGCAAGGGAGCCCGCACCGCTCTCGTGACGACCGCCGGCTTCGAGCACCTGCTGCACCTGCGTCGCCAGAACCGCGCGCACCTCTACCGGCTGTGCGCGGCGCACCCGGAGCCGCTCGTGCCGCTCGGGCGTTGCCACGGCGTCCGCGGGCGGATGGGCCCCGAAGGCGAGCTGGAGCCGCTCGAGCTGGACTCGCTGCCGGAGCTCGGCGAGGACGTGGAGGCGGTCGCGGTGTGCCTGCTGTTCTCGTTCCGCCAAGCGAGCCATGAGCGGGCGGTGGCGGCGGAACTGCGCCGGCGGCTGCCGCGGGCGCGGGTGGTGGCCTCGCACGAGCTGTCGCCCGAGCTGCGCGAGTACGAGCGGGCCTCGACGACCGCGATCGACGCGTACCTCGGCCCGGCGGTGTCGCGGTACCTCGAGGCACTCGGGGAGGCGGGTGCCAGGGCGGGTCTGCCCGAGCCGCTGGTGATGCGCTCCTCCGGCGGCCTGGCGACGCTCGCGGAGGCCGCCGCGCACCCGGCGGTGGCGCTCGTCTCGGGCCCCGCGGCAGGGGTCGTCGGCGCGGCGCGCATCGCGGCGCTGGCAGGCGTCGAGAACGCGATCTCGCTCGACATGGGCGGTACGTCGACCGACGTCTGCCTGATCGCCGCAGGCGAGGCTGGGAGGAGCTCTGAACGCGACGTGGGCGGGCTGCCGCTGCGGTTGCCGACGGTCGACCTCCAGACGGTCGGCGCGGGGGGCGGCTCGATCGTCTCGCGCGACGCCGGTGGAGCGATGCGCGTTGGGCCGGAGAGCGCGGGAGCCGCTCCCGGGCCCGCCTGCTACGGGCGTGGCGGCACCCGGCCGACGGTGACAGATGCCAACCTCCTGCTCGGCCGGCTGCCGCCGCGGCTCGCGGGCGGTCTCGAGCTCGACCGCGACGCGGCGGAGCGAGCCTTTGCAGGGCTCGACCCGGCCGAGGCCGTCGAGGTCGTGAACGCCGAGATGCTGCGGGCGCTCCGGCTCGTCTCCGTGGAGCGCGGCCACGACCCGCGCGAGTTTGCGCTCGTCGCGTTCGGCGGTGCGGGGCCACTCCACGCGTGTGCCCTCGCCGAGGAGCTCGGCATCGCGACCGTGCTCGTGCCGGATTCGGCGGGTGTGCTGTCGGCGCTCGGGCTCGCCGCTGCGGACGAGCGTCGCGACGCGGTTCGCTCGTACGTCTGCCCGCTCGAGGAGGCGGGTGAGTTGCCGCCGGAGGGTGACGCCGACCTCCGCTATCGCGGCCAGTCGTTCGAGCTGACCGTGCCGCTGCAGGCTGATCTCGCGGACGCGTTCCACCGCGCGCACGAGGCGCGCTACGGCTATGCCGACCGGGAACGGCCGATCGAGCTCGTCGCGGTGCGGACCGCGGAGGTGCGCCCGGCGCAGCCGTTGGAGCTCCCGACCGCGGAGCCGCTCGAGGCCACGGGCCCGCGCGTGATCGAGCTGGCCGGCGCGACGTGCTGGCTTCCCCAAGGGTGGGTGGGGGTTAGGGATGGGACCAGTAGCACGCTGCGGCTCACGAGAGTGTCACGAGACAGCGCCGAAAGCGTGAAATGAGGATCGAGCTCCAGGTGATCGGCGCCGCACTCCGCTCGATCGCGGACGAGATGGGTGCGGCGCTCGTCCGTTCCGCCTTCTCGGCGAACATCAAGGAGCGGCGAGACTGCTCGACCGCGCTCTTCGACGCCCGGGGCCGGATGGTCGCTCAAGCCGAGCACATCCCGGTCCACCTCGGCGCGATGCCCGACGCGGTGGCCGCCGTGCGTGCGCATGATCCCGGCCCCAACGACGTCTGGATCCTCAACGATCCGTTCGCCGGCGGCACGCACCTGCCCGACATCACGCTCGTCACGCGCACGCGCGTGGGCTTCGCGGTCACGCGCGCCCACCACGCCGACGTCGGCGCGGCCGAGCCGGGCAGCCTCCCCGCCGAATCGCGCCGGCTCGAGGAGGAGGGCGTCGTGATCCCGCCGACGCGGCTCGACGACGCGGTGCTCGAGCGGCTCGTCTCGCGGATGCGAAACCCGGACGAGCGGCGGGGCGACCTGCGCGCCCAGCTTGCGGCGCACGGGCTCGCGGCGCGGCGGCTCGAGGAGCTCTGCCGCCGCCGCGGACAGTCGCGGGTCGAGGCCGCGATGGACGAGCTGCACGCCTACTCGGAGCGCCTGGTGCGAGCGGCGATCGCCCGGCTTCCGGACGGGCGCTTCGAGGCCGCCGACGTGCTCGAGCCGGCCGACGGAGGTGAGCTGGAGATCCAGGCGGCTGTCACGGTCGCCGCCGACGAGCTCGAGATCGACTTCACCGGCACCTCGCCGCAGCACGACGGCAACCTGAACTGTCCCCTCGCGGTCACCCGTTCGGCCTGCTACTTCGTCGTCCGCTGCCTCACCGACCCGGACGTGCCGGCGTCGGGCGGGGCCTTCGCGCCGGTGCACGTGCGCGCACCCGAGGGCTCGCTCGTGAACGCCCGCCCACCGGCCGCGGTGGCCGCGGGAAACGTCGAGACGTCGAGCCGCATCGTCGACGTCGTCTTCTCCGCTTTCGGCCAGGCACTGCCGGTGCCGGCGCAGGGGCAGGGGACGATGAACAACCTGACGCTCGGGAACGACCGCTTCACCTACTACGAGACGGTCGGCGGCGGCCAGGGGGCGTGCCCCGACGAGGACGGTCCTTCAGGCGTGCACGTTGCGATGTCGAACACGCTCTCGACCCCGGCCGAGGCGCTCGAGCTCGCCTACCCGCTCCGCGTCGAGCGGAACGAGCTGCGGCTTGGCTCGGGCGGGCGGGGCGGGCATCGCGGCGGCGACGGGGTCGTGCGAGAGCTCCGCGTGCTCGAGGAATGCCGGCTCTCGCTCGTCGGCGAGCGTCGGCAGCGCCCTCCGAAGGGCGCGCGCGGCGGAGATTCCGGCAAGCCGGGTCGCAACCTGCTGAACGGCGAGGAGCTTCCCGCCAAGGCGACTCGGTCGTTGCGGGCCGGCGACGTCGTCCGGGTCGAGACGCCGGGCGGCGGCGGTTACGGACAGGTCCGAGACGGCCACTAGGCACGCGCTCGGGAGTCGATTAGGACCTCGAGTGCGATGTTGCACTTTCGACACGTCCGCGTTTCACACGTGTATGCCCGCCGCGCCTACCGTCGGCAGGAGTCGATGGGAGGTGGACGATGGAGAGAACAGAGCATCACACCGGCGCACGGGGGCTCGCCGCCCTTGCGGCCTGGATCGCGATCGCGCTCGCGCTGCTACCGGCCGCCGCGCGAGCGGAGCCGCCCCCGCCGGGCTACCCGGCCGACTGCGACCCGTACGTCGATTGCGGTACGGCCGAGGGCGATTCGGGCATCGCGATCGAGTCCGCGGCCGCCTACGAGTACACGCCCGGGCCGTGCCGGACACGGTGGGCCCGCGCAACGCGGCGGAACCTCATCCACTTGGTCGTCTTCCGGTACACCGAGCAGGTTCGCTGGTGCTGGAACGGCAACGCGATCACGTACTTCTGGCGCGACCGCTGGCCTTCCGGCACGGCCTTCGGCTGGAGCTTCGACGGCCACGTCGGAACCAACTGCGTCTACGAGCACTGTCCGGGCCGCGGCGTGGGGACGTATTCGACCAACGCCTGGACGCAGGGCCACTTCCACGTGTGCGTGCCGTCGTACTGCGTGCACAAGTACCCGATCGTGAACATCTGGGTCCACGGCGACGGAGGCAGCGGTGCGAACTGGTCCGGCGCGTAAATGGGTCCCGCCGGCGATTGCGGTCGGCGTCGTGCTGCTGGTCGTGTTCCTGCTCGCCGTGCCGGGCTGCGGCTCCGGCTCGAGCGGATTCGGGCGGCTCTGACCCTTTCGTGAGGGGCGGTCCCGCGGGGCCGCCCCTCGCTATCCGATCTGAGATCGCATCCCGTACACTTCCGCGATGGTCTGGGAGTTCGTCTTCATGATGGTGATCCTGAAGATCCCGATCGTCTATCTGTGCCTCGTCGTCTACTGGGCGGTGAAGGCCGAGCCGAAGCCGCCGGAGCCGGCGTTGACGCGCGTAGACGACGGGCCCGAGCCGAGGGCGCCCTGGGCGCCGCGCAGTCGCCGCCCCCGACCGAGGCGCGGGCCTGACCGCATGCCCGCGAGGGCGCGACGGGCCGCGGTGCCGCGGTGAGTGCGCAGCCGGCGGATCGGACAAGCGCGGGCGAGGCCGTCGCCGGCCTGCTCGCCTCGCTCTCGATCTTCGCGAGCCTGATCGGCGTCGCGTACCGGCCCGGGCGCTTGATTCCGATCGCGGCGCTCGTGGCCTTGCTCGCGGTTGCGATCGG
>Ga0307278_10001328_pt1 | contig 12323 bp, 11 predicted proteins | sample ER_DNA_117_FD_194482 | JGI IMG/M metagenome (GOLD analysis project Ga0307278, IMG submission 194482) | Bulk soil microbial communities from the East River watershed near Crested Butte, Colorado, United States - ER_DNA_117 | ecosystem: Environmental > Terrestrial > Soil > Floodplain | place... | reverse complement strand
GCTCCGGGGACACGTGGCCGGAAGCAGCGGGGATCGCGGCGCAGGCTGAGTGCCTGCGCGACCGTGCCACTCCGCTCGCGCAGGCGGTCGCCGAGGAGTACGAAGCCGCCCTCCGGGCCCGCGCGGAGACCGGAGAGGAGCAGGGAGAGCGGCGAGACTTCGCCCTCGGCCGGGCGTATGCCAAGGCGGCCGAGCCGCCGTTGCAGATCGCCCGGGCCGCGAACGACGTCGCTCAGCTGGCGATCGACGTGGCCGAGGGCGGCAATCCGGCCTTGCGGGCAGATGCCGTGACTGCTGCGCTGCTCGCGGCAGCGGCTGCGAGCAGCGCCTCGGAGCTGGTGGCGGTCAACCTGACCGCCTCGGCAGGCGATCCACGCGTCCTCGAGGCGGCGAAGCTGGCGGAGGAAGCCGCCCGCGCCGCGGAAGCGGCGCGGGCGGTGCGGGAGTAGATCAGGCGGTGCGAACCGCCGGCCGCCGCGCGAGGATGCCCCGCACAGCGGAGGCCCATCGGAGCGCTCCCGTCCTCGCAGTCACCGCTTGATCCTGGGCCCCCTCACGGATGCTTGCGGCCAGTCGCTCGTGCGTCGCGTCGCGCAGCAGGTCCGCGTGGCGGGCTCGGGCGATCTCTTGAGACGAAAGCGGAAGCACTCTGGCTACCAGACGGCGGGGAGGGCTCTTGTCTTCCCGAGGGCTTGGCTCATACGCTGCAGGGATGAGCGAGGAACTTCCAGCCTGGAGCCTCTCTGCGGAAGCGGCCGAGCGGATCGCCCTGCCGGAGGAATGGCCAGGAGAGATCACGCGCGAGTGGGCGTGGGGCGGAGCGACCGGAGCCGGCGCACGGGTCTGCGTCCTCGACAGCGGCATCGAAGCGGGCCATCCGTTGGTGGGCGACGTGCAGCAGTCGGTGGCGATCTCGATCGAGGGTGACGACGTCATCCTCGAGGACAACGACACCGAGGGAGACCTTTGCGGACACGGCACAGCGTGCGCAGGGGTGATTCGGTCACTGGCACCCCACTGCGATCTGGTGAGCGTACGGGTGCTGGGCGCGGGCTACACCGGCAGCGGCGCCGTCCTGCTGGAGGGCCTACGGTGGGCGATCGAGCAGGGCTACGACGTGATCAATATGAGCCTCTCGACGACGAAGCAGAAGTTCGCGTCGCTCTTGCACGAGCTCGCTGACACCGCATACTTCCGTCGTACGATGCTCGTCGCCTCCGCCCACAACATGCCCGTCGAGAGCTATCCCTGGCGCTTCTCGAGCGTCATCTCGGTCGGGAGCCACGAGCAGGAAGACCCGTACGAGTACTACTACAACCCCGCCCCGCCGGTTGAGTTCTTCGCGCGGGGCGTCGACGTCGAGGTCGCATGGAACGGCGGCGGGCGTCTCGTCTGCACGGGCAACAGCTTCGCGACTCCGCACATCGCAGGGATCGCTGCTCTGATCCTCTCGAAGCATCCCGAGCTGACTCCCTTCCAGCTGAAGAGCGTGCTCTACCTCACGGCGACGAACGTCGGGGGCGGGAAGTGAGCGACGAGCTCCGTGCCGCGGTCGCAGCCGGCGTGCTCGGCTCCGAGGAGCAGTTCCGGGCGCTGCTGCAATCGGTGGTGGACGTCGCACGGGCGATCTTCAGGGCAAAGGCTTCCTCGATCCTGCTGCTCGACACCGAGACGGATGAGCTCGTCTTCGAAGCTGCTGCCGACGAAGCGTCGGAGTCCCTCATCGGCAAGCGCTTTCCGTCGAGCACGGGCATCGCCGGCTTTGTCCTCGTCAGTCGGCAGCCGCTCGTGATCGAGGACGTGCTCGCCGATCCGCGCTTCTCACGCGAGACCGCCGAGAGCACCGGCTTCGTCCCGAAGGGGCTCATGGCCGTCCCGCTTCTGCACGAGGAGAACGCGCTCGGGGTGCTCGAGGTGCTCGACCGACCCCGGGATGCCAGGTTCACCTTGGCGGAGATGGAGCTGCTCGGGCTCTTCGCGAACCAGGCGGCGATCGCGCTCGATCTGCTCCAGCGGGCCCGGCGCGCGCAGAGCGCTCTGCAAGGCGAGGGCGATCTCGGCGTGCTCGCGCGCGTGGCGGAGGCGCTCGAGCGGCGGCGCGGCGAGGAGGACGGCTCGCGGGAGAGTGCCCTGCGTCTGCTTTCCGAGCTAGAAAAACTGCTCTAGAACGACAGAAGCCCGGGCGCGCCCGGGCTTCTGTCAATCCGCTGGAAGCGACGCCTAGAGGCGCGTCTTCCGGTGGGCTTCGACGTCGTCTGAATCGTTGGCAAGAAGCTCGTCGTTGGCGAGCTTCATCTTCTTGTGGGCCTCGACGTCATCGGACGTGTCGGCGCCCTCATCGTCGCTGCCCAGTCGGTGCCTACGATGGGCCTCGACGTCCTCGTCCTTCGGCTCCTCCTGCTCGAAGCGATCGTCGGACATGAACTCCTCCTTCTAGAAGGTACACGGCAGATTGCCGGTTTCAGGTACTAGACGGGCCGGTCAACCGGAATCTTCCCTGCTCCCCTTCAAATACACAAGCCGGGATGAGATTCTGCCCCCAGTGGGGGGACTTTTGCGGCAGTTGGCCGAGTCTGGTCGGGCGTTTCGCGACGTCTTTCGGAACCAGGCCTTGCGCCGGATCGAGCTCGCCTGGGCCGCGTCGATCCTCGGCACCTGGGCCTACGGGATCGCCGTCGTCGTCTACGCCTACGAACAGGGCGGCGCGACGGCCGTCGGCGTGGTGGGCCTGGCCCGCTGGCTCGCCGCCGCCGCCGCGTCACCGTTCGCCGCGCTGCTCGGCGATCGCTACGACCGCCGCTGGGTCATGGTCGCCTCGGACCTCGCTCGGGCGGCGCTGATCGCAGGCTCCGCTCTGGCGGTGTTCGCGGATGCGCCGCCGATCGTGATCTACGTCCTCGTCGGCCTCGTCGGCGTCGCGGCGACGGCGTTTCGCCCGGCCGAGGCGGCCCTGATCCCCTCGCTGGCCCGGACGCCCGAGGAGCTCACGGCCGCGAACGTCGCGGCGAGCACGATCGAGAGCGTCGGGATCTTCGGCGGCCCTGCGATCGGAGGGGTGCTGCTGGCCGCGAGCGGGCCGGGAGTCGTCTTCTTGGTCACTTCAGGGGCCCTGCTCTGGTCGGCGTTCCTCGTCTCCGGGATCCGTCCCGCCGGCGAGGCGAAGGTGAAGGACGAGCAGGAGGCAGTTTCCGTCGTCGACGAGCTGCTCGCTGGCTTCCGAACGATCGCCCGCGAGCGGCGCCTGCGTCTCCTGGTGGGGCTCTTCTCCGCCCAGACGTTCGTCGACGGGATGCTCAGCGTGCTCATCGTGGTCATCGCGCTCAAGTTGCTCGACACGGGCCAGGCGGGCGTCGGCTTCCTCAACTCGGCGGTGGGCGTCGGCGGCCTGCTCGGGGCCGTCGCCGCGGCCGCACTCGTCGGCCGGGGGCGACAAGCGGCCGACTTCGGCCTGGGGATCTTCGTCTGGGGCGTGCCGATCGCCCTCGTCGCAATCTGGCCGAATCAGGCCTTTGCGCTCGTCCTGCTCGCGGTCGTCGGCATCGGCAACACGATCGTCGACGTGTCGGGCATGACGCTGCTTCAGCGCGCGGCGCCGGATGACGTGCTGGCCAGGGTCTTCGGTGTGTTGGAAAGCCTCCTGCTGCTGACCGCAGGGCTCGGCGCGGTCGCCGCGCCGCTGCTGCTCAACTGGCTCGGGACGCGCGGCGCGCTGGTCGTCGCCGGCGCCATGCTGCCGCTGGTCGTGATTCCTGCGTGGCCGCGGCTGAATGCGATCGATCAGGCTGCCGAAGTTCCGGTCGAACAGCTCGAGCTTCTCCGTGGCAGTCCGATCTTCGCGCCGCTGCCGGAGAGCACGGTGGAACAGCTTGCCGCCGCGCTCGAGGAGGTGCGTGCCCCGGCGGACGAGGAGATCGTGCGGCAGGGCGAGCCCGGCGACCGCTTCTATCTGATCAAGGACGGGACGCTCGACGTGCACATCGACGGCAAGGTCGTGCAGTCGCTCGGGCCCGGTGATTCGTTCGGGGAGATTGCGCTATTGCGGGACGTCCCGCGGACGGCGACCGTCAAGGCACGGACCGGCGCGGTGCTTTATGCGCTCGACCGGCGACACTTCCTCGCCGCGGTGACGGGGTTCGGGCCGAGCCTCTCGGCGGCGGAAGGCGTTATCGGGATGCGGCTGGGGCCGGGTCGCGCCGGGATCGTTCGGACCTAGTCTCGAGCGCCGGTTCCGCAAATGTCAACGTGCGCGCATCCGCGTCGATGGTCGCGGTGGCGCCGAGCGGAATCGTGCACAGGTGGTCGCCGTGACCGAGCGGCAGGTTGTGCAGTATCGGAACGCCGAGCGGGTCGAGATGGTGCTCGAAGACGTCCTCCATCGAGCGGCTGCGCAACCACGGTTCCGGCTGCCGGTACTCCTCGCACTTGTACATCTCGCCGATCGCGACTCCCGCGATCCGGTCGAGCTTCCCGGCATTCCGTAGCTGCGTCAGCATTCCGTCGACGTGCCAGGGCGGGCAGTGCACGTCCTCGAAGAACAGGATCGCGTCGTCGAGGTCCACCTCCCACGGAGTCGCGAGGGTCTCGCGGAGGAGCCACAGGCAGCCGCCGACGAGCGGAGCCGTCGCCGTGCCGCTACCGATCGCGCCGATGTACGGATCGTCCGGGCGGGCGGGCACGTCGCCGAGGGGCGCCGGATCGGTCATGGCGCGCAAGAAGCGTTCCTTCGACCAGTCGCCGCGCTTCGGACTGCCCATCCCCGTGAAGCCAGGCCCGTAGAACGTAACGAGCCCGGTGCGTTGCCGGATTGCGACGTGCAGCGCCGTGACGTCGGAGTAGCCGGCGAGTGGCTTCGGATTCTCGGCGATCGTGTCGAAGTCGAGGTGAGGGACGACCTGTGAGGCGCCGTAGCCGCCGCGCAGGAGCTGCACGACGTCGACGTCGGGATCGGCGAACAGCTGGTTGACGTCGCGTGCCCTGGCCGCGGCGTCGCCCGCGACAAAGTCATCGCGGGCGTAGACGCCGTCGGCGAGCTTGACGCGGTAGCCGCGCTCCTCGTACCAGCGAATGCTGCGGTCGATCTCCGACCGCTCTTCGAAGGGGCTGGACGCGGCGGCGACGCCGATCGTCCCGCCGGGCGGAAGCGGCCGTGCCCTCACAAGCCAGTCCTGGTGTCAGACACCGTGCCGGAAGTGTCTCGGCACGCCGCGGTGCAGCTCCCCAGGCGGAACTGCTCCCAACGGCAGGTGTCAGACACCAATACGGAAGTGTGTCGCAAGTCAGTCGAGTTTCGCCATCACGTGCTTGATCTGCGTGTAGTCCTCGAGCGAATACGCCGACAGGTCCTTGCCGTAGCCGGACTGCTTGAACCCACCGTGCGGCATCTCGCTCACCAGCGGGATGTGGTCGTTGATCCACACCGTTCCGAACTGGAGCTTGCGCGCGGCGTTCAATGCGCGCCCGATGTCGCGCGTCCAGACCGAGGCGGCGAGCCCGTACTTGACGTCGTTCGCCCATGCGAGCGCCTGGTCGTCATCGGCGAATCGCTGCACGGTCACGACCGGACCGAAGACCTCGCGCTGGACGATCTCGTCCTCCTGGCCCACGTCGACCACGACGGTCGGCTTGACGAAGAAGCCCCGGCTTCCGTTCGACTCGCCCCCCGTGAGCACGGTCGCCTTCTTGGCGCGCTCCAGGAAGCCGAGCACCCGCTCCTGCTGGGACTTCGAGATCACTGGCCCCATCTCGATCTCGTCGCCCTCCGCCGGGTCGCCGACGTGCAGCGACTCGACAGCCGGTACGAGCTCTTCGAGCAACCGGTCGTAGATCTTCGGTCCTGCAACGACACGCGAGGCCGCCGTGCAGTCCTGGCCAGAGTTCCAGAAGCCGCCGATCTTGATCCCTGCCGCGACAGCTTCGGGATCCGCGTCGTCGAACACGATCACGGGCGCCTTCCCACCGAGCTCGAGGTGGACGCGCTTCAGCGTGTCTGCAGCCGTTCGCGCGATGATCTTGCCGGTCTCGACGTCGCCGGTGAGCGACACCAGCCGCACATCCGGATGCTTGACGATCGCCTCGCCCGCAGGCACGCCGTCACCTGTCACGACGTTCAGCACGCCGGCCGGCAGGATGTCCGCCGCCAGCCGTGCGAATCGCAGCGTCGTCAGCGGTGTCTGCTCGGACGGCTTCAGCACCTGAACGTTGCCCGCGGCCAGAGCAGGCGCGAGCTTCCAGACGGCCATCATCAGCGGGTAGTTCCAGGGTGCGATACCGCCGACGATTCCGATCGGCTCGCGTCGGAGCCACGAGCTGTACCCGCGCATGTACTCGCCGGCGGACTTGCCTTCCAGCAGGCGCGCCGCGCCTGCGAAGAAGCGGATGTTGTCGGTGGCAACAGGAATCTCGTCCTTCGCATACGAGAGGGGCTTGCCGACGTTCTGTGACTCGAGCTCGGCGATCTCGTCTGCGTGCTGTTCGAGTGTGTCCGCGAGCTTGAGGAGCATCTCCGCCCGCTCGCCCGGCGTCGTCTCGAGCCAATCCTGCAGGGCCTTCTTCGCTGACTGCACAGCCCGGTCGACGTCCTCGGCGCTCGAGCGCGGTACTTCGGCGATCGTCTCTCCGGTGGCCGGGTTCAGCACTTCCATGGTCTCGCCGCCGGTGGCGTCGACCCACTCGCCGCCGACGAAATTCTGATGCTTGGAAACGGTGGTGCTCACGATTACCTCCTTCGCAGGATCCCTGTGTCGCGCGTCAGGCGCTGCGCGATCGTCACGGGAAGCACGGTCATCACTATGACGAAAAAGACGACGACGTTCACTTGAGGCAGTTGCTGGCCCAGCCGGAGGTTCCCGAGGATCCAGATCGGCAGCGTGTTCTGCGCCCCGGCGGTGAAGGTCGTCACGATTACCTCGTCGAACGAGAGCGCGAAGGCCAGCAGCGCTCCGGCGACCAACGCCGTCGAGATGACGGGAAAGGTGACGAAGCGGAAGGTCTGCCAGCCGTCCGCCCCGAGGTCCATCGACGCTTCCGTCAGCGACGTCTGCGTCCGGCGCAGCCGCGCGACGACGTTGTTGTAGACGATCACGATGCAGAAGGTCGCATGGCCGATGACGATCGTCCAGAGCGAAGGGCTTAGGCCATGGACGGGGTTGCTCGTGAAGAAGGAGTTCAACGCGATCCCCGTCACGACGCCCGGCAGGGCGATCGGCAGGACGAGCAGGAACGTGATCGTGTCCCGGCCGAAGAAGCGAAAGCGGCTGACCGCAGTCGCCGCGGCCGTCCCCAGCACCAGTGCGATCGCAGTGGCGATTCCGCCCGCCTTCAGCGACAAGACGAGCGCGCTACGGGCCTCTTCGTTGTGCCACGCCGCGTGAAACCACTTCGTGCTGAACCCGGCGATGGGCCAGCTCTGGATGTTGGAGGAGTTGAACGCGTAGACGCAGATGAGGACGAGTGGGATCCAGAGGAACAGCACCACTGCGAGTGTCCAGACACCGAGCGAGAACCGTGCTGTACGGGTCTCCACTACAAAGCCTCGAACGCGCCGAGCCGTTTGGCGAGCGTGAGATAGATCGCCATCACGATCAACGGCACGGTCGCATAGGCGGCCGCGAACGGGAGGTTGTTCGTCAGGCCGAGGACGTTGCGGTAGATGACGTTCCCGATGAAGTCGACGTTCCCGACGAGCGTCGGAGTGATGTAGTCGCCGAGCGTCAGGGAGAACGTGAAGATCGACCCCGCCGCGATCCCCGGCAGCGCGAGCGGCACGATCACACGCCGGAAGGTCGTCCAGTTACGGGCGCCGAGGTCGCGGGACGCCTCCAGCAAGGAGTCCGGAATCCGCTCGAGGGCCGCGTAGATGGGGAGGATCATGAATGGGAGCCAGATGTACGAGAACACGATCCACATCGCGGTGCTCGTAAAGGCCCAGTGCTGCTCGGGCAGTCCGACCTTCGCGAGCGACCAATTGAGCGCGCCGTCCTGGTTCAGGATCAACCGCCACGCGTAGATCCGCGCCAGATAGCTCGACCAGAGGGGCAGAAGCACGAGCACGAAGAGCACCGTCCGCAGCCGCGGCGTCGCCACCCGTGCCATGTAGTACGCGAACGGAAACGCGATCAGCGCATCCGTCACCGTGACGGCGACCGCCATCCAGATCGTTCGGAACGCGATCTGGCGATAGGTCGGCTCGTGGATGATCGTGTCGAAGTTCGCCCACGTCCAAACGTGTGTGAGCTTGCCGGTGAAGGAGTCGATGCTCCAGAACGCCGACACGAACAGGATTGCCAGCGCCGCGAGGTAGAAGACGAGCATCCAGGCGAGCGGGGGCAGCAACAACGCGAGTGCTCGCAGCCACGGCCGCCGCCAGAGCGCCGCAGAGAGGCGACGGCGGGCCGACCGAGGTCGACCCGCCGCTTCATACGCCTCAGACGTCAACCTTTGATGTCAGTCCAGGCCGCAGACCACTTCGAGTAGTCCATGCAGTTGCTCTGGCCGTTGCCGCAGTCCTTCACCGGCGTCTTCCAGAACTTGATCGAGTTGAAGTATGGCGCCGGAGCGTTCGCGTGGTACTGCGCGCAGGAGCCCTTGGACAGCTGGTCCATGATCCTGCACGCCTTCGTGTTCGCCGGCGTCTCGCCGAAGTAGATCGCCTGCTGAGCCTGCACCTTCGGCGTCGAGACCCACTTGATCCACGACACCGCGCAGTTCGGATGCTTCGCCTTGGAGGAGATCATCCACGTGTCGGCCCAGCCCGTTGCGCCTTCCCTCGGGATCAGGTCGTTCACGGGCGCCTTTTCGGCCTTGAGCGTGTTGGTCTGGTACGGCCACGACGCTCCGACGACCACACCGCCGTTCTTGAACAGGTCGATCTCGTCGCTGGCCGAAGCCCAGTACTTCTTGACGAGCGGGCGCTGCTTCTTCAGCAGGTCGACGGTCGCCTTGAACTGCGCGTCGTTGAGCTCGTAGGGGTCCTTGATCCCGAGCGCAGGCTTCGTCTTCGAGAGATACAGGGCTGCGTCCGCGATCTGGATCGGGTTGTCGGGAACCGTGATCTTGCCCTTGTACTTCGAGCTGTAGAGGATCCCCCAGCTCGTGGGCTTGGGCTTGACCTTCTTCGTGTTGTACATGAGCGTGTTCGGGCCCCACTGCAGTGAGATGCCGTAGTGCACGCCCTTGACCGTGTTGTGCGACGGTGACTTCAACGCGGGGATGAAGTTCTTGAAGTCCGGGATGAGCTTCGGATCGATCGCTCGCACGTCCTTGCCGAGGATCAGGCGGAGGCTCGCGTCGCCCGAGGCCGAGACGGCGTCGTACTGGCCGGTCCGCATCAGCGTCACCATCTCGTCGGAGGAGGCGCCGAACTTCGATCGCACCTTGCAGCCGGTCGCCTTGGTGAACGGCTTTACCCACTGCGAGTATGTGTAGCCCTCCCAGGCAATGAGATTGAGAACGGTCTCGTTCTTCCCGGCTTTCGTGATCATCGTCGGCCCACCCTGGCCCGAGCTGACTCCCGACGCCGGCACGCACAGAGCCGCGGCAAGCGCCGCGGCGAGTACGTGAACTCTGCGAATCCTCCTCATGCTTCTCCTCCTCGTTGGATCTCAAAGGTGTGCTCGGGACGCCACTCGAGGCGCACCCGCCTACCCCTGGACTCGAGCGCCTCTTGTGAGGACGTCTCGAGGTTCTGCTTGACGACGGTGAGCTCGCCCCCGGAGTCGAGCTCAACGACGTACCTCGTGAACATGCCGACGTAGACGACGTCGCGGATGCGCCCCAGCTCGCCGTCGCCGGCCTCGTCGAAGCGCATCCGGATCTTCTCCGGCCGCACGGTGAACTTCTTGCCGTCCCGCTCCAGCACGTTCGAAACGCCGACGAAGCCGGCGACGAACTCGGTTGCGGGACGTTCGTAAACTTCGGCCGGCGCGCCGATTTGCTCGATCCGGCCCTCGTTGAAGACCGCGAGGCGGTCGCTCATCGTGAGCGCCTCCTCCTGGTCGTGGGTGACGTAGACAAAAGTGATGCCGATGTCGCTGACCTCGCGTTGGATGCGCTTGAGCTCAATCTGCATCTCCTGCCGAAGCTTCAGGTCGAGCGCGCCGAGCGGCTCGTCAAGGAGCAGCACCTTCGGCGTGTTCACGAGTGAGCGCGCGAGCGCGATGCGCTGCCGCTGCCCACCGGAGAGCTGAACAGGCTTGCGGTTTCCGAGCTCTGGAAGCCGCACGACGTTCAGGATCTCCTCCACGCGACGTTTGCGCTCTGCCCGCGGGACATGCCTGACGCGGAGGCCGTAGGCGACGTTCTCGGCGACGGTCATGTGCGGGAATAGCGCGTAATCCTGAAAGACGGTGTTGACGTCCCGCTCGTACGGCGCGCGGTTCGTGACGTCGGCGCCGCCGAGCTCGATGCGACCTTCGTCGGGCCGCTCGAAGCCGGCGATGAGCCTCAGCGTCGTCGTCTTGCCGGAGCCGGAAGGACCGAGCAACGTGAAGAACTCGCCGGCGGGAATCTCGAGATCGACCCGGTCGACCGCGACGACGTCGCCGTACGTCTTGCGGATGCCCTCGAGCCGGACATCGATCTCGGCCGCAGGCATGGGATGTGCGGCCGGTTCCGACTCAGCCAGAGCGGGCGTCGCCAAGCGATTCCTCCAGCAGGTCGAGTCCACGCTCGAGCAGCGCATCGTCGATCGTGAGGGGGACGAGGATGCGAATAACGTTTCCGTAGATACCGCAAGAGAGGAGCACGAGGCCGCGTTCACGTGCCGCAGACGTCACCGCTTTGGCCAGGTCCGGCGTCGGCTCGGTGAGCTCGAGCGCCAACATCGGGCCGAGGCCGCGCACTTCACCGATGGCCGCGTTTCGGGCGGCGAGCAGCTCGAGGCGGGCACGGATCCGCGCACCCAGCTCGTCGGCGCGCTTGCGGAACGAGTCGCTCTTCACTTCGCGGAGCACCTCGACCGCCGCCACGCACGCGAGCGGATTGCCGCCGAAGGTGCCGCCGAGCCCCCCGGGCGGGACGCTGTCGATCAGCGCCGCACCGCCGGTCACACCGGCGAGCGGCAGGCCGCCGCCCACGGACTTGCCCGAAACGATCAGATCGGGCTCGACGCCGTAATGCTCGATCGCCCACACCGGGCCGGTCCTGCCTACACCGGCCTGCACCTCGTCGTCGACGAAGAGGATCCCGTGGGTCTCGCAGATCTCCTTCAGCCGACTAGGGAAGTCCTCGGGCATCTCGACGAAGCCACCTTCGCCCTGCACCGGCTCGAGAACGACGCAGGCGACCGAAGCGGGATCGACGTCCTGCTTGAGCAGTAACTCGAGCCCTCGGATCGCGTCGTCCGACGAGACTCCGCGGTAGGGGTAAGGCGCAGGCGCGCGATAGACCTCGCTCGGAAAAGGACCGAAGCCCTGCTTATACGGAACGACCTTCGCAGTCATCGCCATCGTCAGGCTCGTGCGGCCGTGAAACGCGTGGTCGAAGACGATCACAGCGGGCCGCCCGGTCGCAGTGCGCGCGATCTTCACGGCGTTCTCGACCGCTTCGGCGCCGGAATTCACGAGGAGCGACTTCGTCTCACGGTCACCGGGCCACGTCTCGTCGAGCAGCTTGCACACCTCGACGTACGACTCGTACATCCCGACCATGAAGCACTGATGCAGATAACGGTCTACCTGCTCGCGGATCGCCGCCGCCGCGAACCCGTGGCCGGTGTTCTGGCAGCCGAGCCCGCCGGCGAAGTCGACGTACTCGCGGCCGTCGACGTCCCAGATGCGCGCACCTTCGGCGCGGGCGACGACGAGCGGAGTCGTCGCCACGCCACGGGCGACGTAGCGCTCGCGGTCGGCGATGACGCGTTCCGTTTCTGTCGTCTCACGAACGGCCATCAGGCGTGCTTCAGGTCTCCGAGGATGTCGCCGGCGACCCGCTCGCCGGTCTCGACGCTGCCGTTGAGGTAGCCCTGGAAGTCCTGAGAGGTGTGCTCCCCGCAGAAGTGGCAGTTCCCCTGGCGGGCGTACTCCATCCCGGAGAACTTGGTGTACTGGCCGACCTTCCAATACGAGTACGAGCCTTTCGTCCACGGATATGCGGCCCAGTAGTCGACTGTCACGGTGCGCGGGTCGCTGCTGTCCCAGTGCTGGGCGAGGTTGATCCCGGGGAACTGCGGTGCGAGTTGGCCGAGGAACTGTTGAGCGCGCCCCTGCGGCGTGCCCGAGCCGAAGCTCGCCCCGACCTTGCCTCCGGTGTAGTCGACGAGGATGCCCTTCCCCTTGCCGCCGCCTTGAGCGCGCGTGACCTCCCAGGTGTTCTGGTAGCCGGTGTCG
>Ga0307278_10001327_pt1 | contig 12325 bp, 14 predicted proteins | sample ER_DNA_117_FD_194482 | JGI IMG/M metagenome (GOLD analysis project Ga0307278, IMG submission 194482) | Bulk soil microbial communities from the East River watershed near Crested Butte, Colorado, United States - ER_DNA_117 | ecosystem: Environmental > Terrestrial > Soil > Floodplain | place... | reverse complement strand
GCGAGCTCGCGTTCTCGACCGTCGACGGAAGGATCGAGCTCGTCGAGACAGATTCGACGAAGACCCGCTGGCGGACCGATCCGGGCGAGATTCCGACCCAGCTCGTCTGGTCGGAGGACGGGCAACGTCTGCTCGTGCTCGCCGAGCGCTCACTGCGCGTGCTCGACGCCGAGGGTCACCGGCTGAGGACGACGGGCCTGTCGGTCGGCCCGTCGGGCGTCGCCTTCGTCCGCAAGAGCCACCGTTTCGTGATGATTCGCTTCTCGCCGGCGACCGGGCGCAGCGACCTCGTCCTGCTGCAGGCTGAGCGCGACCCCGGCGAGGAGCGCTTCCTCTACTCGGCGCCCGGCGACTTCGGGACGCTTGCCATCTCCCCGAACGGCCACTGGCTGCTCGTCGGCTGGGTGAACGCCGACCAGTGGCTTTTCCTGCGGCTGACCGCCTCGAAGGTGGTCGCGGTCTCGGGCATCGCTCGGAAGTTCGGAGCTCCCCCTCGAGTGGGTCCCCTGTCGAAGGCGTTTCCGCCGAGCGTGAGCTGGTGCTGTCCCGCCTCGCCCTAGCTTCGCTGCGCTCGCTTCACGGGGGAACCGCTGGTTCCTCCGTGAGCCCCCTCCTTAAGAACGTTGACGTGGTGCGAGTGTGGCCGGAGCCGCCGGCCGTCTTGCTCGGTTCCTTGGTTCCCCTCTCCGTTGTGAGCCTCCCGCCGGGCTCAGCCCGGCTCCGGCGGCATGTGGAGGTGGCTCTCGGAAACAGCTTCCTCGTCATGATCGTTGGGGCCTGCGTGATTCTGATCTTCAGCGGCTGCACGCGCGGCTCTGAGAAGGCTCGCCGCTCCGTGAATGCGGTCCTGTATTCGATCGGCCTCTCGACCGATCCGTACGGCCATTCCAGGCCACATGGCTTCGGAGTCGTCACCGGAATCGGGGCAAGCACTCGCGACAAGGTCGAGATCCGCGAGCGAGGGCTTGGGGGGTTCGGCGGAGCCGAGTGGCTCGACGCCGGCCTGATCCTCGTCCCGCGCCCGGCGCCGCCGCTTCGCCGGCCGCTGCTCTTCCGGTGCGACGGTCGTCTCGAGCGCCGGGGATCGGCGCCGATTCCCGGCGGCGCCGGGTATGCCTGGTCCCCACGCGTTGGGCTCTTCGCTTACGAGCCGGCGATCCCGTGTAGCCGGCAGCAACGATCGCTTTACGAGTGCTATCGGGCCTCTGGGAAGCTGTTCGTCGTGTCGGAAAACGGAAGCGACCAGCGGGAAGTGCTGGCCGGGCACCTGATGGGCTGGACCGCCGACGGTCGAATCGGATTCTTCAGGAGCTACCAACGGGCGATACCCCGCGCGTTCGACCTCGACAGCGGCAAGTCCGGTCCGATTCTGCCCGGCTGGAAGGTCGAGCTTCCGATCTGGTCTCCGGACGGCCGGTTCGTGGCCGCCGTCGCGAGATCCGGAGTCGTCATCGCGCGCGCCGACGGACGGATCGTGCAGACGATCCCTTCACGGCTCGTGATCTCCATGATCGCCTGGTCGCCGGTGGGTCGTCGGCTTGCCTTCACGACGAGCGGTTTCCCCAATCCGCATCAACTCTTCGTCGTCGACCGGCCCTCGGCCCGAAGGAGACTGCTCTTCGTCGCGGGCTCCTGGCACTTCGACTGGATCACCTGGTCGCCTGACGGGACGCGGATCCTCCTCGACGACGAGAACCGGGGCCGCTGGCTTCTCTTTCGAACTGACCGCTCGGGAAAGCGACGCACGCTTCCGCGGCTCGGCGGCCGGCCGACGTGGTGTTGTCCGGTGAACTCCTTCAGCGCGGGAGGCACTATCCGCAACTGGTAGCCGTGTCGTAGGCTTCCAACGGCTGCGATGCACCCTTGTACGCGATGCGGAAGCTCTGTGGGCGACGCGTTTCGCTATTGCCCCTGGTGCGCCGCGCCGCAGCGGCTGAAGCTCGTCGAGTTCTTCCGTGCTCGCGATCCCGACGCGACGAGCAAGGCGCTCCGCGTGTCGCGCTATCTCCACGATGATCTCGAGGAGCGCCACGTCCGCCTCAGCATCTGGGACGCCTCGCCGGAACAGGCAAGCGTCGAGCCGGCGGTCTCCCTCGAGGACGACGAGGCCGAACGGCTCGGCCGCTTCCTGCTCGACACCGCGCCGACGTCCCCACGACGGCACGGTCTGCGTGAGCTCGTCGATCGGGTCGCCTCGATTCGCCTCTGATGCTCGAGCCCGGCCAGCGAGTTCCTGGGGCGACGGTTTGGGTGGCGCCACGCGAGCCGACGACGATCGCGGATCTCGTCGTCGAGGCGCCCGCGCTCTTCTTCTTCTTCCTCTTCGCCTGGTCCTCCACCTGAACGAACGAGCTCGAGCTCCTGCGTGACAGGAGAGCGGAACTCGACGCGACGGGTGTCGTCCCGTTTGCGATCTCGCGCGACTCGCCGTACACCCAGACCGCCTGGAGCCAGGCGCTCGATCTCGATGAGATTCAGTTCCTCTCGGACTGGAACGCGGAGGCGGTTCGGGGCTTCGACGTCGCATTCGAGTACCGGGGAATGAAGGACGTCGCCGAGCGGACGGCCTTTCTCGTCGAGCGCGGGGGTACGGTCCGCGGCGCATGGCGCTACGACACCGGCGAGGTGCCCGACTTCGACGCGCTGCTCGCGGCCGCACGGGCCTTGTAACGCTCGCCTGCGCCCTCTATCTCGGGGCAGGGCTCTTTGCGACCTGGCCCGGTGCCAGGCACCTGGACACGGCTTTCATGGCCGAGGGCCGAGCGGGACACGGTGAGGCGGCGCCCGGCGATCACCTGCAGACCGGCTACCAGCTCTGGCTCGTCGGGCACCAGCTCGAGCATGGGCGTGCGCCCTGGCGCGACCCCTACAGCTTCCAGCCCGAGGTGAAGCCGCGCTGGAACCTCGCCGGCTGGCCGTTCGGGCTCGTCTACTGGCCGCTGCGGCGTGGGCTCGGAGCCGTCGCGGGCTGGAACGTCTTCGTGCTGCTGGGATTCCTCGGCGCCGGCGGCTTCGCCGCCATCTGGCTGAGGGAGCTCGGGTTACGCCGCAGCGCTTCAGTCGTCGGCGGGCTCGCCTTCGCGCTCGCTCCTTACCTCCAGGCGCAGTTGAGCGCCGGTCATCTCCTCGCGTGGATCGCGATGCTGCTCCCGCTCGCGCTCTTCGCTCTCGAGCGGGCCCGGCGGCACTCGACGTGGTGGCTCGTCGTCGCGGCCGCGGCCCTCGCCTCGATCCCGCTCTCCGGCCAGCTCCATCTCGCGCTGGCGGCAATCCCCTTCTTCGGCCTCTATGCGCTGGTCCGCTTCCGGCCGGGGCTCCTGCTCGTCGTGCCGGCCCTGGTCGCCGGGCTCGCCGCGTACGGCGCTGCCGTGCGCGGCACGACCGGCGCAGGCGGCCGCTCCTTTGCCCAGGTCGAGCGCTATTCGGCCGACCCTTCGGATCTCGTCTCGCGCCACACCCACGAGCTCGAACAGTTCGTCTATCTCGGCTGGTCCGTCCTCGCCCTTGCCCTCGTCGGAGTGGCGCTGCTGATCGCGAGCCGGCGCTGGGGGCTTGCAGCCGTGCTCGGGATCGGCGCGATCGTCCCGGTGCTCCTGGCGCTCGGCGCGAACCTGCCGGGCTACGAGACGCTGTGGCGGCATCTTCCCGGCCTTCGGAACACGCGGGTGCCGGAGAGGCTGATGCCGGTCGCCTGCCTCGCCCTGGCCGGGCTCGTCGCGATCGCGGTCTCGCGGGCGCGCTGGCCCGGGACCGCCGCCCTCGTCGCAGTGATCCTGCTCGTCGACCTGCGAGTCGGGGTTGTCCACGAGACCGCGGCCGACGAGCAGAACCTCGCCTATGCCTCGCTTCGAGCCCAGCCCCCGGGCCGCCTGCTCGAGTTGCCGGTCTATCTTCCAGACCGCCAGAAGGCGAGCGTGTACCTGTATTACGCGATGCAGGCGCCTCGCGAGCGTCCTGCCGGCTACTCGACGACTGCCCCAGGCAAAGCCGACACGGTGCTACGAGAGCTGCAGCGGGCGCCCTGCCGCAACCTCGCAGTGCTCGGTGTCCGCTATCTCGCCGTCCACGGGCCGTCGAAAGCGTGCGGGGGACGGCTCCTTGCCCGCGACGGCCCGATCTCGCTCTATCGCCTTGAATCCTCGAGGTGACGCGCGATTTAGGCCGCGCAGACGAGCGCGTGCAGTTCCGTGAGCGGCTCGCCCTGGAGCGCGTACGCCTGCCAGGTGTTGCCGCGGTCGGTGCTGCCCCAGATCTGCCCGTCCGCGAAGCCCGCGACAAGGCCGCCGTCGACGGCGACGAGCGCATAGGGCATCGCCGAGAGCGGCTCGGGTAGCCCGCCCGCAAGCACGCTCCACTTGCCGTCCTGGCGCCGGTAGATCTTGGCCTGCGGGTCGCGGCCACCGTGGGCGGCGTACGGACCGGTGCTGGCCGAGACGTACCAGAGCTCGGGATTGTCGGGATCGACGGCCACCGACCAGGTGTAGTGCCGGTCCCGGCCCTCGTCCGCCGGGTGCCACGTTTCACCTCCATCCTCGCTCCAGGCAGCCCCGCCGCCTCCTGCCTCGTAGGCGCGCTCTGGCGCGCGCGGATGCCACGCGAGAGAATGCACGTCACGCTGCGCCCCCGGCCGGTGGTCGACCCATGTTTCGCCTCCGTCACTCGAGCGCATCAACCCGCCGAGCTCGATACCAACGAGGATTACGTCGGCCTCGTGCGGGCTCGGTGCGATCCACCGGACGTGCGAGGTCCAAGGCCGGGGCGGAAAGCTCCACGTCGGCCGTGAGGGGAGCTCGAGGAGGCTCTCCAGCTCCCGCCAGGTCTCGCCGCGATCATCGCTGCGGTAGAGCGCGCTCGGCTCGGTTCCGGCATAGACCGCACCGTCGGCCGCGCTCAGGGCGAGGGAGAAGACACCGGGGGCGGGCAGAGCGCAGTCGGCCCAGGTTCGGCCCCCGTCCGTCGTCCGCCGGACGCCGCCCTCCCGTAGACCCGCGTAGACGGTGTCGGAATCGGCGGGATCGACCGCGAGGCACTGTGCCCCGCTCCCGTCCAGCGAGAGCTCCACCTCCCAGGAGCCACCCGCCTCGTCGACACGGGCGATGCCGTCTCCGGTCGCGGCGTAGAAACGCGTCATCGATGCAACCTACCCCGGCCGTACCTTCCTCTGCGAGCATCGAGGCGTGCGCAGCCGTTTCCTCCTCTCGGTGCCCGAGCGAATCGTCCGCTCGCTCGCAGCGCTTGTGGGCGGTCTCGTGCACGAGTCGGCGCAGCTAGTGCTTCCACGGCTCGTCCGCCGCTCGCGGCTCTACGAGGCGAGCGCGAAGAACCTGCTCCGTGTCACGATCGAGCTCGTGGGCGGCGTCGAAGGCTCCTCGACCGTGGAGTCCGGCGGGGTGGGCCAGCTGGCCGTGCGCAAGGGTGCAGGCAACGTCGTCGAGCTGGGGTCGATCGCCGCCTTCGGTTTCTCGCCGCTCTGGCTCCTGGCCGCTGCCAGCGACCTCGCCCGCGGCTCGCGCGTCTACCTCGACACGCTGGTCGAGGAGCTCAAGGCCGCCGGGGTACTCGCCCCCGAGGCGGAGTTCGGCTCGGTGGACGAGCTTCTCGGCGCGCTCGAGCGGGGCTCGGGCACTGCGGCGCGACTCGTCGACATCCCGCCCTTGGAGCTGTCGGAACTGCGCTCGTCCGTGGCCGAGCTCCGCGCAAACGTCAACGACCTACCGAGCCCGGATGAGCTCGCAGCCGCGTATGAGGGCCTGCGCCGCGCGGCCGATGCGGAAGGTCGTTCTCTGCTCGAGGTCTCCGCGGGAATCGGCCTCGCCTTCCTGCTTTCTGCGCGCTCGCTGTCGCGTGAGCATCTGGTCGTGCCGTACCGTCAGGACTGGCGCCCGGTTCGCGACGAGGGCTTCGCGGCGTACGCCCGCCGCGTCGCACGGCCGTACCGACGAGCGGTCGAGGGCCATTTCAGTCCCGGGCGGGAGACGTGGACCGAGCGGGGGCTCGAACGGCTCGGCCGCCGACGGCGCCGAAGAAGCTAGCTAGAGGGCCTTCGATCCCGGCCGAGTGAGCCCGGTCTCGTAGGCGAAGATCACGGCCTGGACGCGGTCGCGAAGGCGCAGCTTCATGAGGATCCGCTTCACGTGCGTCTTGACGGTCGAATCCTCGATGACGAGCGCGGCGGCGATCTCGCCGTTCGACAGTCCGCGCGCGACCAGTTCTAGGACCTCTCGCTCGCGTGGCGTCAGTTCCTCGACGCGCTCACGGGCTGACGCGTCGGGCAGAGGCTGACCAGCCATGCGGTCGATGACGGTGCGGGTGACCGAGGGCGAGAGCAGCGAATCCCCGGCGGCGACGGTGTGGATGGCGGAGATCAGCTCCTCGGCCGCAGTGCGTTTGAGAAGAAACCCGGAGGCGCCTGCCCGTAGCGCGCCGAAGACGTAGTCGTCTTGCTCGAAGGTCGTGAGGATCACGACCTTGACGTCCGGGGAGACGGCGAGCACTTCGCTAGTGGCAGCGATGCCGTCGAGGTTCGGCATCCGAACGTCCATCAGCACGATGTCCGGGCCGAGAGCGCGTGTGCGCTGGACAGCGGCGCGCCCATCGGCGGCTTCGCCTACGACCTCGACCGACTCGTCGCTCGCCAGCACGGACTTGAGGCCGGCGCGCATGAGATCGTCGTCGTCGACGATCAAGACGCGGACGGACGTCATCGGGCCGGCTCCTCGCTGACGGCGTAGGGCAGACGAGCCCGCACGCGGAAGGCGCCGGCGGCAGCGCCTGCCTCGAGGGTGCCCCCGAGGAGCGCGGCGCGCTCGCGCATGCCGACGAGCCCATGTCCGTCGCTGCCGATCGCCTGGTTTGCCCGCGTCGGGTTCTCGACTGTGAGCTCGAGGGCGTCCGCGCCGAAGACGACGTTCACCTCCGTGGCGCCCGTGCCGTGGCGAGTGGCATTGGTCAGCGCCTCCTGAAGGATCCGGTAGGCGGCACGGTCGACGCGGGGAGCGAGCGGCCGGCGCGACCCGGTGATCTCCGTCCTGATGGTGTGACCGGAAGCGCGGTGCCGGTCGGCGAGCGCATCGAGCGCGGCAAGCCCCGGCGGCGGCTCGACCTCGCCGGAGCCGTCCTCGCGCAGACCGCGGACGAGCTGGTCGATCTCGCCCAGCGTTTCACGCGCGACTTCCTCGACCGTCTCGAGTGCCTGGCGGGAGCGTTCCGGGTCGCGGTAGCGGAGCAGGCGCGCGGCGCCCGTCTGCACGAGGATCACGTTGATCGCGTGGCCGGCGGAGTCGTGCAGGTCGCGTGCGATGCGAGTGCGCTCCTCCGCGACCGCGAGCCGGCGCTCGCGCTCGGTCTCGCGCTCGGCCCGGAGCGCACGCTCCTCGAGCGCAGCGATGCGCTCGCGCCGCAGCCGGGTCCGGTCGCCGGCGAACCACGCCGTCAGCCAGACCAGGCCTCCGAGCAGAACCTCTGGTCCGAATGGAAAGTCGTGCTGCGAGACGAGCATGAACGGGACGAAGAGGCTCGCCACGACGATCGGCGAGAGCCGCTTCCCGCCGCGAAGCTCGTCGCGGCTCGCGGCAACGGTGTAGAGGGCGACCGCCAAGCCCAGCGGAGGCCCGAGGCTGTAGTCGAAGGCGTACAGAATCGCCGTCGCCGCAGTCGTCAGGCCGAAAACAGTGAGCGGAGCGACGCGGCGGGCGGCAAGCGGCACCGACGCGAGCAGCGCGAGGACGACGCCGAGGGCGTCGAGGTTGTTCGCGGCGGCATCGGAGTCGTCGAAGCGGCCACTCGCGACCATCGCCAGCGTGAGCGCAAAGACGACGGCGGCAATCGCCGTGTCGAGAACAAGTGCTCTTGCTCGCAAGGCCACGATGCACCGAGATTAGCGCCGTAGGCGAGGAGCCCGAGTCGCCCGCGCGGGGTATCCCGTGTCGTCTCAGGGGGGACGCGAAGTTCCTCCCTGAGAGCGTTGTGCAGTGCCGCACACGGCCCGTACCGTGGCCGCGATGGATGACCGCCTTGTCATCGAGACGAAGGACCTGCGCAAGCGCTACGGCGAACAGATCGTCGCCGTCGACCGCCTGACCCTGCGGGTGCGCCGCGGCGAGGTGTACGGGTTCCTGGGCCCGAACGGCGCCGGTAAGACGACGACGCTGCGGATGCTGCTGGGCCTCATCCGTCCCACCTCGGGCAGCGCGCTCGTGCTCGGAGCGCCGCCCGGCCGGCCCGAGGGGCTCGCCCGGATCGGCGCGTTGATCGAGACCCCGGCCTTCTACCCCTTCCTCTCCGGCCGCGACAACCTGCGGGTGCTCGCCGGACACTCCGGCGCCCCCGAGTCCCGAATCGCCGACGTTCTCGAGGAAGTCGAGCTCTCCGACCGGGCCGGCGACAGGTTCGGCAGCTACTCGCTGGGCATGAAGCAGCGCCTGGGTGTGGCCGCCGCGCTGCTCAAGGACCCGGAGCTGCTCATCCTCGACGAGCCGACGAACGGCATGGATGCCGCGGGCATGGCGGAGATGCGCTCCTTCATCCGCAGCCTCGGACGCGGCCGGCGCACGGTCCTCCTCTCCAGCCACCTGATGGCCGAGGTCGAGCAGATCTGCGACCGCGTCGGAGTGATCCACGGCGGCGCGCTCGTCGGCGAGGGAACGGTGGACGAGCTGCGCGGCCGTGAGACCCTCTGGCTGCGCGTCGAGCCGCTGAGTGGAGCCCAGCGGCTGCTTTCCGACTTCAATGGGATCGAGGATGTCGCCACAGTCGACGGAGGCCTCCGGGTCGCGGCCGACCCCAGCGCAGCGCCGGCGATCAACCGGGCGCTGGTGGAGGCGGGCATGGAGGTCAGCGAGCTCCGCCCGCAGCGGGCCTCACTCGAGCACGCGTTCCTGGAGCTGACCGCAAAGGGAAGTGGCGAAGAATGATGCGAAGCGTCGCAGCCGAGCTCTTTCTGCTCCGCAAGCGAGCCAGCACCTGGATCCTGCTCGGGATCTGGACCACGCTTGCAACCTTCTTCTCGTACGTCCTGCCGTACGTCGACTACCGCAACGGGGAGGCCGGCGCAGGCCCCGGCGTGGTGCCGCTCGAAGACCTCGTGCCGCACAGCTTCGCCGGCCACCTGAGCGAGGGCTTTCCGTTCTTCGGGGGCGTGTTCGCCCTCATGCTCGGCGTGCTGGCGCTCGGCAGCGAGTACGGCTGGGGGACGCTGAGGAACCTCCTCGTCCAGCGTCCTGGGAGGCTGCGGATGCTCGGGGCCAAGCTGCTCGCGCTCGGTGCAGCGCTCGTGCCGTTCGTGCTCACGGTCTTCGCCGTGGGCGCCGTCTCGAGTTATGCAATCGCCCGGGGCGAGGGCGCCGAGATCGACTGGCCGTCTGCCTGGCTCGTCGTGCGCGCGGTCGCCGCCGGCTGGCTGATCCTGGTGGCGTGGGCGGCGCTCGGGGTCGCGCTCGGCGTGCTCTCCCGCGGGACCTCGCTTGCGATCGGCGTCGGCATCCTCTACGCCCTGGTCGTCGAGGGCCTGATCAGCGCGTTCGCCGACCAGGTGAGCTTCCTCCAGCCGCTGGTCGACTTCTTCCTGCGTGCGAACGCCTATTCTCTCATCGCGGGCGTCGGGGCCACGACGTCAGGAGCGGCGAGCAACGGCCCCGGCTCATTCGAAGGGCCCTACGTGGCCCCTGAGCAGGCACTCCTCGTCCTAGTGGCGTATGTCGCAGGCTTCCTCGTGTTGACCGGGTTCACGCTCCGTCGCCGAGACGTGACCTGAGCCGGCGTCATAGGATCCTCGCGTGAGCTTCGACAGCTGGATCCTCGCGCTCCATGTCCTCAGCGCGTTCGCCTACGTCGCCGGGGTTGTCCTCTTCTGGGTCCTGGTCGTAGCTGTGCGGCGGACGGATACGCCGGAAGGAACGATCCGCATGGAGCCTGTTGTCAAGACTGGAAACATAGTAGTTGGCCTCGGTGCGGGCGGCACGATCATCCTCGGAATCTGGCTTGCCTTCTCGGTCGGCGGGTACGACATCTGGGACGGCTGGATCGTTGCGGCCATCGTGCTCTGGGCGATCTCCATGGCGACCGGGCAACGCACCGGCGTCGCTTATACGCGGGGCATGAACAAGGCGAAGGAACTGCGGACGGCCGGGCAGACCGGGTCGAGCCCGGAGCTCCTGACCCTCAACCGAACGTCGCGGGGTGTCCTTCTGCACTTCTTGACGTCGGCCGCCGTGCTGCTGATCCTCATCGACATGATCTGGAAGCCAGGCGCATGAGCGTCTTAGCCTCGGTCCGCCCCGACAGCTGGAACTTCCCACTCTTCCTGCACGTTCTGGGGGCGATGATCCTGGTCGGCGGCCTCGTCACGGGCGCCGGCGCACTCTTGTACGCACGAGGCGAGGCGAGACTCCTCCGGCTCGGCTACTGGTCGCTCCTGGCCGTCTCCCTGCCGGGTTGGATACTCATGCGCATCGGAGCCGGCTGGATCTACTCGAAGGAGGGCTGGGACGACCTTCCGGAGGGCGTCGACGACCCCACCTGGCTGGGCATCGGATTTCTCGTCGCCGACCTCGGTGGGTTGATCCTGATCGTCTCACTGATCGTTGGCGGCGTCGGCGTCTACCGGCTTCGTCAGGGCAAGGGCTCAGGCCTACTGAAGGTGACGCTGGGACTCTCGCTCTTACTCCTGGCTGCCTACCTAGTCGCGGCGTGGGCGATGGCCGGCAAGCCGGACTAGCGCGACGCCCTACATACCCATCGCGTGGTAGCCGGAATCGACGTAGAGCGTCGTCCCGGTCACGTTTCTGGCCTCGTCCGAGAGCAGGTAGGCCGCCGCCACGCCGACGTCGTCCGCGTCGATGTGCCTGCGGAGAGGGGCGCGCTCCTCGACGATCGCCTCCATCGTCGGGAAGCCGGCGATCGAGCGCGCGGCGAGCGTCCTCACCGGCCCCGCCGAGACCGCGTTCACGCGCACGTTCTTCTGGCCTAGATCCCAGGCCAGGTAGCGAACGGAAGCGTCGAGCGCGGCCTTCGCCACGCCCATCACGTTGTAGTGCGGCACGGCCCGCACGCCGCCGAGATAGGTCATCGTCAGCATCGACCCAGCGCCGGCGGCCTCCATGAGCGGCTCGGCGGCGCGGGCGCACGAGACCAGCGAGTAGGCGCTCACGTCGAGCGCCATCCAGAAGCGGTCTCGCGGGGTGTCCGTGAATCGCCCTTCGAGATCCTCGGCCGCCGCATAGGCGACGGAGTGGACGAGCAGGTCGAGCTCGCCGCCGAAGGCCTCGCCGACCTCGGAAAAGACGCGCTCCACATCCTCGTCCGAGCGCACGTCGCACTCCGTGACGAGCGGGCTGGAGACGCTCTCGGCCAGGTCGCGGACGCCCTTCTCAATTCGCTCGCCCTGGTAGGTGAACGCGAGCTGCGCCCCTTCCTCGGCGAGCCGGCGCGCGATCGCCCAGGCGATCGAGCGCTTGTTCGCAACCCCGAGGACGAGCCCGCGCTTGCCGTCGAAGCGTCCCACGGCGCGATCCTAACGACCGGCTAGTCTGAGGCCCCTTGCGCCGCCTTGCTCTTGTTGCCGCCTTGAGCGGAGCCCTCGTCGGCGCATCGTCCGCCGCCTCGGCTCTCCAGCCCATCCGGCGCGCGCACGGAGGCGACCTCGCGGCACCGGTGCGACAGGGCCCGCTGCGCATTCCGGCCGAGCATGCCCGCGGGCGAGTGCGCGTGATCGTGAGACTCGCCCTTCCACCTCTGGCGGCCGCCTTCAGCGACGGCCTCGCGGTCGGGGGCAGTGCCCGGCGGCTTGACGTTCAAACGGGCTCTTCACGCACATACCTGGCGCAGCTCGAGCGGGCGCAGGACGCCGCCGCCGACCGAATTCGCAGCGCGATCCCCGGCGCGGTCGTCTCCCGGCGCTTCGAGATCGTGCTCGACGGCCTCACCGTGGAGCTCCCCTTCCGTGGCCTCGCCGCGCTCTCGGCGCTTCCGTTCGTGACGAGGCTCTATCCCAGCCTTGCCTACCGCCTCACGCTCAACCAGAGCCCTGGACTGATCCGAGCGTCGGCATTCTGGGCGGCTACGGGCCTGCGGGGAGAGGGCATCAAGATCGGGATCGTCGACGACGGCGTCGACGAGAAGCACGTCTTCCTGGCTTCAACCGGCATGTCCTATCCAGCCGGATTTCCTCGAGGCGGCAAACGCTGGACGACGCCGAAGGTTATCGTCGCCCGAGCGTTCCCGGGCCCCGGCTCCGGCCGCCGCGGCCGACTGCCGATCGACCGCAGGGCTTCGTTCCACGCCACCCATGTCGCGGGCATCGCGGCGGGGCGCTCGGGCACCTCTTCTC
>Ga0307278_10001326_pt1 | contig 12329 bp, 9 predicted proteins | sample ER_DNA_117_FD_194482 | JGI IMG/M metagenome (GOLD analysis project Ga0307278, IMG submission 194482) | Bulk soil microbial communities from the East River watershed near Crested Butte, Colorado, United States - ER_DNA_117 | ecosystem: Environmental > Terrestrial > Soil > Floodplain | place: USA... | reverse complement strand
GCAGGCCGATTGCGGCGGCGTACCAGATCCAGTTCACCCGCCACCGAATGACGCGCCGGCCCAGCCGAGCCAGGCCATGCCAGCCCTCGGCGATCGCGACGACAACGATTGCCGACACGATGGGTGCGAAGGCCAGGAAGCTCCCAAACGGCACCGTTGACCAGGCGATCAGATATGTGAGGGCGAAGAAGATCACCAGCTCGCGACGACGTACGAAAGCTCGAAAACCGTTCGTCGAAGTCGTCGCTGAGCTTCCGGTCATATCGGTGGGCTGGCCTGCCGGCGGTACTGCCGCCCCTCCTGAAACCGGATCGTTCGGTTCGTTTTGCACAATGCGGGTCTTCATGCCAGCTCCTCCGATGGTCGTTACTCTCACAAAATTCCACGGCTGATGATGTGACGACATGCAGCGGACAGGTGAGCCGGGAGGCGGTTTTCTGGTGAATGAGCGCCGCGGTCCTGTAACCGGGCCCTCGGGCAGCACTATCGTTTGAGACACAGCTGGCCGCTGAGCAGGTGGTGCGTGCGCTCCCGCGGCCTTACAGGAAACGCCTCGACATCCTGCAGGCACTCCCCCGCCCGCAGGTGAGGAGAGGTTCGGATGGCTGGGGTTCTCCCGCTATTGCCGCAACGGCACAGAGCGGCACCTAAACCAGCCCTGCTGTGGATTCTGGGATTGGCAGCGGTGGCGTTCTGTGCGGTCACCGCCGGCTTGGCGTCAGTCAACGAGGAGCTCTATCAGCCCGCCCTACGCGTGCTGCTGGTCGGCTGGGTCACACTCCCCTTTATCTTCGGCGGAATCGTGGCATGGCGGAGGCGGCCAGACAGCGCGTTCGGCCCATTGATGATCCTCGCGGGATTTGCTACGCAGCTCAGCATCCTGCAGTGGACAAGTCAGCCGTTCCTCAACACTGTCGGGCAGCTTTGCGATCTGCTGGTCGCGGCCCTCTGGCTGCATGTGTTCCTGGCCTACCCCTCAGGTCGACTCACTGGGCGAGCCGAGCGAGCCGTCGTCGTGATCGCGTACGTGGCTGCTGTGGGCCTCCAAGTCGTGATCTTGATGCTCGGCGGCTTCGACGATCGGCACCTGCTGACTGTGGTCGAGCGGCAAACCGCCGCGGAAGCTGTGCAGAACCTGCAGCTCCTCACACTCAGTGCGCTTGCGCTCATAGGCGTGGTGCTGCTGTGGCGGCGCTGGCGGACACTGCCACAGTGGCAGCGGCGGCGACCTGCCCAGATATTGATCAACTGTTTCAGCCTGTCACTGGTCATGCTCGCGGCCCTGCTGATTGCCGGCGCGTTCCAGCTTCCAGGCTTCGAGATCCTTCGGCTGGCAACCTACGCAGCAGCTGGGCTGGCACCACTCGCCTTCCTTGCGGGCCTGCTCGACGCTCGCCTCGCCAAGGGGGGTGTTGGTGAGCTGTTGGTACAGCTGCGCGCCAACCCATCACCTGACCTCCGCGAGCTGCTGGCCCAAGCGCTCCGCGACCCGACTTTGTCCTTGATCTACTGGCTGCCTCAGTACGGGAGCTGGGCCGACCAAAACGGTAATCCGACGACACTGCCCGAGCCGGACAGTGGTCGCCGAGTCACTCTCGTCAAGCAGAACGGGGAGCAGATCGCCGCACTGGTGTATGACGCCACGCTCGGGGAAGAGCCGGAGCTGGTCGCGGCGGTCAGCGCAGCCGCTGGCATTGCCTTGGAGAATGGCCGGCTCGAAGCAGAGCTCCGGGCGCGGCTGCAGGAGCTGCACGGCTCGCGTACCCGCGTGGTCGAAGCCCAGCAGAACGAGCGCCGCCGCCTGGAACGCAATCTGCACGACGGCGCACAGCAACGTCTGGTAGCCCTGGCCCTCGAACTCGGCCTGCTCGCTGAGCATGGGAACAATGACCCCGCCACCCAGAGCAGGCTGAAAAATGCCCGCAGCGAGGTCGCGCAATCACTCAACGAACTGCGAGACGTGGCCCGCGGGCTGCACCCCGCAGTTGTCAGCGGCCACGGGCTTGCCATTGCCTTGGAGTCACTGGCGGCCGTCACGCCGCTGGAGGTACATCTGAAGACCGACGGACTGCCACGGCTGCCCGAGCAGCTCGAGGTCGCCGCCTACTACGTCGCCTCCGAAAGCCTGACCAATGCGGCGAAACACGCGCAGGCCAGCCGCGTCTCAGTAGAGGTGGGAGTCGCCGATGACACCTTGATCGTGGAGATCGTCGATGACGGGATCGGTGGTGCGGACTCTGAACGCGGCACCGGATTGCGAGGGCTGGCTGACCGCGTCGAGGCGCTGAACGGTCGGCTGCGAATCTGGAGCGCTCCCGGCAACGGCACGCGCGTACGAGCGGAGATTCCATGCGGGTAGCCATCGCCGAGGACAGTGTGCTGCTCCGCGAGGGCGTCGCGCGACTGTTGACCGAGGCAGGCATGGAGGTCACTGCCCGCTGCGGCACCGCCGATGAGTTGCTGGTTCGCGTCGCGGAGGATCCGCCTGATGCGGTCGTCGTCGACATCCGGTTGCCACCGACCCATACCGATGAAGGGATGCAGGCCGCAATGACGATCCGCCGGCAACATCCCGATGTTGGCGTACTGGTCTTGTCCCAGTACGTCGAAGTGGGGTTGGCGATGCGACTGCTTGCCGACTCGGCTGAGGGTGTCGGCTACCTGCTGAAGGATCGGGTGAGCGAGGTCAAGGAGTTCATCGCGGCGCTCCGCCGGGTCGCCGATGGAGGATCCGCGCTGGATCCGACGATCGTCTCGACGATGCTGAAGCGGCACCGCAGCTCGGACCCGCTGGACGCCCTGACACCCCGCGAACGTGAGGTGTTGGAGCTGATGGCCACCGGTGCCTCCAATGCGGGCATTGCCGAGTCGATGGTGATCACGCAGCGCGCGGCCGAGAAGTACGTGTCGACGATCTTCACCAAGCTCGGAATTCCTGCCACCGGAAGTGAGTCTCGGCGGGTGTTGGCGGTACTCCTGTTCCTCCGGTCCTGACTCTCGGTGCTGGACCGGCCCCCCGTATGGGCGCCGCGCGTCGGCGGGCAAGTTGAGTCACATCCCCGAGTTTGGGTATGTGGAGATTTTGTGACGACGTGACCGCGCCCTGCACAAGTGAGGGTCCTGGTCCGCAGGACCGTGCAATGGAGGTTCCCATGGCTGACCGCAGCGCCCCCCTCTATGAGTCGGGAGAAGCCGACCGACTTCCCGCTCATAATCACGAGGTCTACAACACGATCGCTCGGGAGAGCGACTTCGTGGAGCTGCGCCGCAGATATCTCAGCTTCACCGTCCCGGCGACGATCTCTTTCATGACCTGGTACATCCTCTACATCATCTGCAACAACTGGGCCCGCGACTTCATGGACACGAAGGTCGTCGGGAACATCAACATCGGGTTGGTATGGGGATTGCTGCAATTCGTCTCGACCTTCACCATCGCCTACTTCTATGCTCGCCACGCCAGAAAGTCGCTTGATCCGCTGGCTTCGGAATTACGGGATGAGTTCGAGCGGGAGACCGGCCGATGAGCACCGCAATGCTGGTGCCGCTCGTCTCCGGCGACACCTTGACTATCGTCCTGTTCTCCGCTGTTGTCGCGCTCACCCTTTACATCACCTTCTGGGCATCGCGGCAGAGCAAGACCACAACGGATTACTACGCCGGCGGACGCTCCTTCAGCGGCTTCCAGAACGGTCTGGCGGTGAGCGGTGACTACATGTCAGCCGCGTCATTCCTAGGCATCTCCGGCGCGATCGCACTCTACGGCTACGACGGCTTTCTCTATTCCATCGGATTCTTGGTGGCTTGGCTGGTAGCCCTTCTGCTGATCGCGGAGCTGTTGCGGAACTCAGGACGGTTCACAATGGCCGACCAGCTGGCTTATCGAATGCGCCAGACCCCGGTCCGCAGTGCGGCAGCAACATCGACGATCGTTGTCTCGATCTTCTACCTGCTGGCCCAGATGGTCGGCGCCGGAAGCCTCGTCGGTTTGCTCCTCGGGGTAACCAGCCCAGGTCTCAAGAACCTGGTGATCGTCCTGGTCGGCGTGTTGATGATCATCTATGTCACCTTTGGAGGGATGAAGGGCACCACCTGGGTACAGATCGTCAAGGCCGTGTTGCTGATGCTCGGCACAGTACTGATCACATTCTTGGTGCTGGTCCAGTTCGGCTTCAACTTGTCTGATCTCCTTGGAGCGGCAGCCGAGAAGTCGGGCAAGGGAGAAGCCTTCCTCCAGCCTGGGCTGCTCTACGGTAAGGACTTGGTCGGCAAGTTCGACTTCTTGTCGCTTGGCTTGGCCCTGGTCCTCGGCACCGCCGGCCTGCCGCACATCCTCATCCGCTTCTACACCACGCCCACGGCACTGGCGGCACGCAAGTCGGTGCTCTGGGCGATCGGGCTGATTGGTTCGTTCTACTTGATGACGCTGGTGCTGGGTTTCGGTGCTGCAGCGCTGGTCGACACCGGCAAGGGCAGCCAGATCCAGACTTCTGCCGGAAACCTAGCGTCACCGCTGCTGGCACAGGCGGTCGGCGGCGGCGAGGGCACCCTCGGCGGATCGGTCCTGCTGGCTCTCATTTCAGCGGTCGCCTTCGCCACCATCCTCGCAGTGGTTGCGGGACTGACCCTGACCTCGGCATCCTCGGTTGCCCATGATCTGTACGCCAACGTGTTCAAGAAGGGACAGGCGTCGGAGCGAAGTGAGTTGATCGTGGCCCGGATCGCCGCCTTCGGGATCGGAGCGATTGCGATCTTGCTCGCGATTCCCGCACAGCGGCTGAACATCGCCTTCCTGGTGGCGCTGGCATTTGCCATCGCGGCATCTGCCAACCTCCCGGCATTGCTGTACAACCTTTTCTGGAAGCGCTTCAACACCATGGGCGCGGTCTTCAGCATCTACGGCGGATTGATCATGGCGGTACTGCTGGTGACCTTTTCACCGGTCGTGTCCGGTACGCCCACATCGCTGTTCCCGAGTGCAAACTTCGACTGGTTCCCACTACGCAACCCCGGGCTGATCTCGATCCCGTTCGGGTTCCTGTGCGGCATCGTAGGGACCTTGATCAGCAAGGAGACCCACTCTGCGGAGCGCTACGACGAGCTGTCCGTCCGTGCGCTGACCGGGGCGGGAGCCGAAAAGGCGGTGGTTCACTGAACCGCGAGCTTCAGTCGAGGTAGTTGATCCGACAGTGAAGACTGGCACGGCCTGCCTGTAACAACTTGTCGGCGTCTCAGAGGTGGCTATCGCCCTCTGAGACGCTGACAAGTTGGGGCGAGAAGACCTAGAGACACCAGAAACCCGCCCGTCAAGCGACCAGTCCACCAAGTGTGCTTGCTGCAAGATCAATGTCGCTGTGAGACTGCGATCGCCCCGAGCAACCCACGATCTCGCTGCCGGTCGCATGCCGCATCAGGAGACGACCATGAACGTTCGCAGATCATCGCGCGACGCGACGACTCCCTGGGTTGCCAAACGGCCCCATCGAATCTGGCGCTGGACCGGACGTGTGCTGCTGGGAATGGTCGCAGTGATCGTCTTCCTCCTGGCCCTCGGCGCGAGCTACGAGGCGTTCATGGCGGCCGGCGATGCCGACCGCTACCCCGCTCGAGGCCAACTGGTCGATGTCGGTGGCTACCGGCTGCACATCTTCTGCGTCGGCGAAGGCAGCCCTACCGTGGTGCTTGACGCCGGCCTGGGCGGATTTTCACTCGACTGGAGCCTCGTGCAACCTGAACTCGGGGCCACAACGCGGGTCTGCGCGTACGACCGCGCGGGCTACGGCTGGAGCGATCCCAGTCCTCACGCCCGGACACCGAGCCAAATTGCCGACGAACTCCACACCTTGCTGGTCAATGCTGGCATCCAAGGCCCTTATGTGTTGGTGGCGCACTCGGCGGCGGGCAAGCACGTGCGCCTCTATGCCAGTCGGTATCCGCAAGCTGCAGCGGGGATGGTTCTGATCGATGCCCGGCACGAATCGGTGGACACTAACCGCTCGCCCAAGGCGCTGGCTGCCGAGCATACGCAGCAGCAACGGTTCAGCGGGTGATCTGGGCGGCGGCGCGAATTGGCCTCGTCCGTGCCTTCTGGGCGGCGGCATGGCCACAGGTCTTTCCGACGACGCAAAACCTCAGCAGTGAGACGCGGGCAGAGATCGGCGTACTCCAGGCACGGTCGCAGCAAGTGAAGACCGTCCTTAGGAAGGACGCTCTCCTAACCCACGACAACGCGCAACTGAGCTCCGCGACATCGCTGGGCAACTTGCCGTCGATCGTGCTAGCGGCCGGACAGAATGTTCAGCACGACCCGCTCTGGCTACCAGCGCAGCAGGAGATGGCCCGCCTCTCGTCGAACGCGAAACTCGTCGTGGTCGACGGCAGTAGTCATTACATCCATTGGGATCAGCCGGCACTGGTGGTGGACGCCATTCGCCAGGTTGTCCAGGCCGCGCGTAGCTGATCAGCAATTTGAAGCCATAGCGGCCCCTGGGCGAAGACCGGGCGGTCCCCGCTGAAATCACCAGAAACCCGCCCGTCTGCCCGCCAGTCCACCACCTGTGCGTGCGCCCACGGCGATGTCACCGTGAGAGTGCTGGTGCGGAATCTCACTCATGGGGAGCAACCATGATCAGTCGCCTAAAGTCAAGATCTTTCTGGCGCATCGTGGGCGGCGCATCGCTCGCTACTGTGATGGTGATCGCCGGCAGCGCCCAGGCAACCGGGGTTCCTGGTCAGACTCCCTTCACGATCAGCTGGGCACCGTGCGAGAAGTCGCCAGAGACGCAATGCGGCACCCTAAAGGTCTCGGTCGATTGGTCGAAACCGTCAGGGGCGAAGATCTCGCTGGCCGTCGCGCGTCGGCCGGCCAAGGACCCGACGCAACGCGTGGGCACTCTCTTTTTCAATCCCGGAGGCCCCGGTGATGGCGCCGCGAAGTACATCGCCGTCGCGGAGACCCTCTTCTCGCCGACCCTCATCGAGCGCTTCGATCTGGTGGGCATGGATCCCCGCGGAATCGAGAACAGCTCGCAAGTTCAGTGCACGCTCCCGGTGATCACTCCCGACAGCACATTGTTCCCGACGACCGAGCAGCAGTTCCAGCAACTGGTGAGACACAATCGCGAGGTCGGTTTGGATTGCCTGAACAAGGCCGGCGATCTGGTCCGGCACATGGACACTGTCAGCGTTGCACGCGATCATGAGGCCCTGCGACAGGCACTGGGCGTGAACACGGTGAGCTGGCTCGGTGTGTCCTACGGCACCCAGGTTGGCGCGAACTACGCCCAGCTCTACCCGTCACACACCCGGGCAATGGTCCTCGACGCTGCCTTGGAGCACAGCCTCTCGGAGGTGCACCAGGTGGCCGGAGAGATCATGGCAGCCGAAGAATCGTTCAACCGGTTCGCCGACTGGTGTCCGGCCCAGGAGACGTGCGCCCTACGAGGCCAAGACGTACGCGCCGTCTTCGATCGCCTGGTGCAACAGGCCGATCAGCATCCCATCCCCGTAGACGGTGCGTTGCGGCCGGTCACTGGCGAAGATATCCGGATGGGCGCCAAGGGGTTGCTCCGATTCAAGGAGCCTTCGGTCTATGGCCCTGACTTGTCCTGGGCTGGATTGTCACGCGCGTTGCAGAAGGCGCTCGACGGTGACGCATCCGCTTTTGCCGTCGCCCCAGCTGGCGCGCCGCAGTACTCCATCCAGGGCCTGCTCGCCAACGCTTGCATGGATTACGCGCCGCAGGTGCACAGCTACGCCGAGATGCAGCAGCGGATCGAACTCGGCCGCCAGCTCGCTCCTCATCTGCAAGGTGCCTCCGAGACGTGGCAGGCCAATTTATGCATCGGCTGGCCGGTCCAGCCCGTCAACCCACCACACCCGTTCCATGTCCGCGGAGTGCCGACATTGATCATCCACGCCGTTCACGATCCCTCAGTTCACTACTCCTGGGCTCACGGGCTGGCAGCGCAGATCGACGGCAGCGCGCTGCTGACGCGTACCGGCGACGGACACACGTCGATCTACACCTCCGAATGCGCGCGATCGGCCGCGGATGCATTCCTGGTCGAGACTCACACCGAAGCAAATCGAGTGTGCGACGGCTGACGCCAGATTGACCAGGAAGAGATCGATGAGGCCCGAAGGCGCTATGTCCGCCGCTCCGGGAGCAGCCTCTGCGACATGACTCCGCCAGGTGTCGAATGGTCTCCGGCTGACCGACGTCAGCGATGCAACGACGATCCGTAGTAGCGGCTCAGGAAGTCGATCCTGTAGTCGTAGAAGGCTCCGGCCTCGATACTTGCCCGGATGTCGTCAACCAGGCGTACCACGAAGCGTTCATTGTGGATGGTGCAGAGAGTCGAGGCGACCATCTCGCGAGCCTTGAACAGATGATGCAGGTACGCCTGGGTGTAGTGCGCGCAGGTGTAGCAGTCGCAATCCTCATCAATCGGGGCGAAGTGGCGACGGCTAGGTGCAGCGTTCACATTGAACCTGCCGCTCCCGGTATAGACAGCGGCATTACGCGCCACCCGCGACGGCGCCACGCAGTCGAAGGCGTCGACGCCGTTCTCGATCGCCGTGAAGATGTCATCCGGCTCCGAGATGCCCAACAGATGGCGGGTCTTGTCCTCGGGTAGTTCCTCGCTGACCCAGTGCACAATCGTGCCGAGATTCTCCTTCTCCAGCGCGCCACCAATGCCGTAGCCGTCAAACCCTGACCCGTCGATGGTCAGCGACACAAGATCACGCGCCGCCCGCCTCCGCAGATCCTCGTACTGCGCACCTTGTACGACGGCAAACAACGCCTGATAGGGCCGTGGCGCGCGTTCCCTCGTCAGGCGCACGTGTTCGGCAAGACAGCGAGCGGCCCACCGCTGCGTCCGGGCGACCGACTGCTCCTGGTATGTACGGGTGTTCATCAGCGTGGTGCATTCGTCGAAGGCGAAGAGGATGTCGGCACCCAACTGATGCTGAATCTGCATCGATATCTCGGGTGTGAAGCGATGCTGCGACCCGTCAAGATGCGAAGTAAAGGTCACCCCATCCTCATCGACTTGAGCGAGCCGGGTCTTACCCTCGGCGATCACGTCGTCGTCCTCCAGACCATCGGTGTTCATCGCGAGGATCTTCTTGAAGCCGACACCGAGCGACATCACCTGGAAACCGCCGCTGTCGGTGAAGGTCGGGCCGGGCCAGTTCATGAAGCGGCCGAGGCCGCCGGCAGCCTCGATCACATCTGGGCCAGGCTGGAGGTAGAGGTGATAGGCGTTCGCGAGTATCGCCTGAGCGCCGAGTGCCGCCATGCTCTCGGGGAGCACGGCCTTCACCGTCGCCTTCGTCCCGACGGCAATGAACGCCGGCGTCCTGATCGTTCCGTGCGGGGTCGTGATCACTCCCGAGCGGCCCAGACCTCCTGGCAGTGACGCCATGGGAACGAAGCTGGATGTGCGCCCTTCGACAGGCTCAGGGCACAGGGCAAAGGGCTCGGGGCGCACTAGCAGGGCTCCCGCCGAAGCTTGAGCCCGGCTAGAGCGACGACTCCGGCCGTGGAGGTACGCAGTACGCCATCGCTGATCGATGCGGGCCGCGCTCCGGCACCGGTCAATTCACCGAGCTCTTCCGCTGAGATACCACCCTCCGGACCGATGATGATCAACACTGTCCCTGCTGTTGGAAGATCAACTTCAGCGATGGATTCCTGGGCTTCCTCATGCAGCACCAGAGCAAGATCAGCGCTTGCTGCGCGCTGAGCCAGCTGTCGAGTATCAACCGGCTCCGATACCTGCGGCACATTGAGTCGCCGCGACTGCTTGGCCGCCTCCCGCGCGGCGGACCGCCATTTCGCCAGCGACCGCGCGGCGCGCTCGGGCGACCAGCGCACAATTGATCGCGACGCCTGCCACGGCACGATCTCGCTCACGCCTATCTCGGTCATCATCTCAACCGCCAATTCTGACCTGTCGCCCTTGGCCAACGCCTGGGCGGCGACAAAGCAGCGTGGCTCGCTGGAAGAGCTGAGGTGATTGACAACCTCGACGACCAGACCTGAGCTGCGCACCTCGATCACCGCACCGCGGATCCCGAGCCCTCGGCCATTGCCGATCATGATCATCTCGCCCGGCCGGATCCGGCGGACTACTGCGGCGTGTCGTCCCTCATCCCCGGCAAGCACGATATGGGCGCCGGTGATTGGCAGCGGATCGGCGAGGTCATCGAGCAGAAAGAGCGGCTCGGTCATGCGCGACAACTCAGTTTGATTGCTCGCTCCGCTCGCTGCGGATCGCGCTCTGCGGTCCGCCTACTTCGTCGGCGCTCGGGCACGCAAAGCGTGTCCCGTCGCTTCTCCTCAGCACGGCGGCGCGCGATCCGGGGGCTCCAGGCCGCCTCACTGGCCGGCGAATGCGTCCCGGAGCCGCCCGAAGACGCCGCGGCCGTGCTTTTGCACCGTGACCTCCGGCCGCGTTTCATCGCGGAGCTCGGCCAACTGGCGTAGCAGGTTCCGCTGTTCGTCATCAATGCGCGCCGGAGTCTGTACCAGCAATGTGATTCCGAGCTGACCACGCCCGCTGCCACGCAGCCGCGGCACACCCTTGCCGTCCATGGCGATGCGAGTACCGGACTGGGTCCCCGCGGGCACGGCAACGCGCACAGCTCTGCTTTCTGGGGCAGAGTCCTCCAAGTCGGCCTCGAGGGTCGCCACCATGACTTCGGTACCGAGCGCAGCCGCCGTCATCGGAATCTTGACGACGACCTCAAGATCGTCACCGTCCCGACGGAAAATCTCGTGCGGGGCTACCTGGAGCTCGACATAGAGATCACCGGCCGAACCACCGCCAGGACCAACCTCACCCTGCGAGGCCAAATGAATGCGGTTACCGGTGCTGACCCCGGGCGGAATCTTGACGTTGATCGTGCGGGTCGCGCGGACGCGGCCGTCTCCTGAACATTCCACGCAGGGGTCCGGAATGACGGTGCCGTAGCCGTGACATGTCGGGCAGGGCTGAGTGGTCCGGATATCACCGATGAAGGATCGCTGCACGTGGGTTACGTCGCCCTGACCATGGCAGGTGGCACACGTAACCGGCCGCGAGCCTTCGGAAGCGCCCGAGCCGTTGCACCGCGGGCAGAGCACGGCCGTATCCACCCGTAGCGGCTTCGTCGTGCCGAATGCAGCTTCTGCAAGCTCGAGATCGAGGCGGACCAAGGCGTCCTGACCGCGGCGTACGCGCGATCGGGGTCCTCGCGAGGTGTGTTGGCCAAACATGGCATCGACCAGGTTCGTGAAGTCGAAGCCGCCGGGGCCGAAGCCGCCATTGAAACCGCCCATGCCGCCACCGAGCGGATCGCCGCCACGGTCATAGAGGTCACGCTTCTTCGGATCCTGGAGCACTTCGTACGCCTCTGCGACGCTTTTGAACCGCTCAGCAGCGTCCGGCTCCTGAGCGACATCTGGATGCAGCTTCATCGCAAGCTGGCGGTACGCCTTCTTGATCTGCTCAGGTGAGGCGTCACGCGGTACGCCAAGGATCTGGTAGTAGTCAGAACTCATGCGGGTTGTGCTCATCCTTCGGAGAGGAATCGGCCGATATAGCGAGCAACGGCGCGGACCGAAGCCATCGTCGATGGATAGTCCATCCGGGTCGGCCCGACCACGCCAAGAGTCGCGAACGTGTCGACTTGGCTACCGTAACCGCTGGCAACGACGGAGGTGGACTGCAGCTCCTTATATGGATTCTCATGACCAATCCGGACGGTCACCTCGGCAGCGGTTGCTTCACCGAGCAGCTTCAGCAAGACCACCTGCTCTTCCAGGGCCTCCAGCACCGGCTTGACCGTGGTCTCGAATTCGGCACCGTAACGAGTCAAGTTAGGCATACCGCCGACCACCATCCTCCCTGACGCCTCGCTGCTCACCATTTCGAGCAATATCGCGATCGCTGCCTGGCCGATCACTTGCAGCGATGGCGGCAGCGTTTCGCTCAGCCTGCTCAACCGAACTGCAGCCTGTGGAGAGGTATTCCCCACTGCGGCGGCATTTAGATGCGCCCGCAGCTCGGCGAGCGTTTCTTCCTCATGCTCTTGGATCTCGAGTGCGCGTTGCTCGATCCTCCCAGTCGAGGTGATCAGGATCAGCAGCAGGCGAGATGGCGACATCGACACGATCTCGACATGCCGCACCACGGAGTGGCTGAGTGTCGGATACTGCACGATCGCCACCTGCTGCGTGACCTGGGCCAGCAGCCTCACAGTGCGCAGCAAGACATCGTCGAGGTCCAGCGCGCCGGAGAGGAACGTTTGAATGGCGCGTTGTTCAGCAGCTGATAGCG
>Ga0307278_10001325_pt1 | contig 12340 bp, 5 predicted proteins | sample ER_DNA_117_FD_194482 | JGI IMG/M metagenome (GOLD analysis project Ga0307278, IMG submission 194482) | Bulk soil microbial communities from the East River watershed near Crested Butte, Colorado, United States - ER_DNA_117 | ecosystem: Environmental > Terrestrial > Soil > Floodplain | place: USA... | reverse complement strand
AGAAATCCAATCACAATGAAAACAATGAAAACAATCAGCTTAATAGCAGCAACGTTCTTGACCGTGGCGCTCTCTAGTCCCGCGGTGAACGCCGGAAGGGTACCTTTTAATGGTACTTGGGAAGCAAATGAAGTTTCCACGCTTTTTGGCGATCCACCGATAGGGTTTTTTTCCAATGGGCAGGGCACGCTAACCAGCACGGAGCTTGGTCCATTGGCACTGTATTTAACCGTTCTAGTGGACCTCGCCACCTCTGACGGAGTGGGGCGCGCTCGGTTGATCGACGCTAACGGAGACAGCATTTTTGTCTGCGCAACGGGACACGCCGATCCGGTTACCGAAGATCCTCCTGTCTCTCACATTACGGAAACGGACACCGTTACGGGCGGCACGGGCCGGTACGCTGGCGCTCGGGGCAGCTTCGCCGTGGATCGAACGATAGACCTTTCGACCGGCGACAGCTCCGGTACCTTCAACGGCACCATCATCGTAAGAGACCATCGCTGACGCGCCAGTGATTGGACGAGCACGTAGCGACTTGAGCATGGGCGCCAGTTCTGGTTCGATCCGCCGCGTGATCTTCGAAAAAAACACTGAGCCTTTGCGACGCGGCGCCCCATTCGGGAACTGTGGCGCGCCACGTCAATTGAGCAATCGATGGACAGCGCCAGCGAAGCGATCCTCGCGCTTAAGCCGGTGACATTCCAGTACAAGAATGCGCAGCAATTTGGTTTGGTAGCCGAGGACGTGGCTGCTGTGAATCCTGGTCTGGTCGTGCGCGATAAGAATGGCGAGATCTATACCGTCCACTATGATGCGGTCAACGCGATGTTGCTCAACGAGTTTCTGAAGGAGCACCGGAAGGTCGAGAAATTGGAGGCGGCACTCGAAGCAGTGAATGCGCGTCTGAAAAAGCAGCCAGCGCAAATCGAGAAGGTAAGCGCCCAACTCGAGACGACTAAGTCTGCCCCGCAAGTGGCGTCCCCGCCGGCCGTAGTCCGGCCGCTGCCGGACGAAGGCAGGAACAATCAGTAAAGACTGGAGACTGACCACGGATGACGCGGATGGCACGGATTGGCAAGAGGTAATGCGTCTGCATCTGTGTAATCCGTGGTCGTGTTCCTCGACCCTAAAGCTTTTGGGGTTGTCGGGGCGTTTGTGTCGAAACGCCCCGAATTATTGGTTTCCCATTTCCTGGTCGGTATTTAGCTCGAAATTGATTTTTACGTCGTAATGATCGCCGTTGCCGAGGCCGGCCGGTGGTGGGTCAACTTCAGTCACTCGTTTCGCAATCGCCGCCACTGATTCATTCACCACAACATTCTCGGACGGCTTGATGATTTCGAAATTAGACACGCGCCCATCTTTCTCGATTCGCACTTTGACCAGCGTCGAAATCCTGGTGCCAGAAGCGACGGTAGTCGTCGGCTGGATCCAGGCGCTGTAAAAACGATCATGCAGCATATTGCCATACCACCCGAATTCCGATGCGCTCTTCCCGCCGCCAGCGTGGCCTCCTTTGCCCGCTGAACCTCCTTTCCCTGTGCCGTTCTGAGATGACGATTCGTTTTTCGCTGACGCAGCTTTCGCGATCTTCTTTTTCTCTGCGTTCGCATCGGCTTTCTTTGCTTTGTCAGCCGACTTTGTCGGACTCGACTTCACTTTCGGTGAGGGTTTAGGCGAAGCTTTTGCCAACGCGGTTTTTTTAGGGGCCGATTTTGGAGTTGGCTTTGGTGTTTCCTTCGGTCTTGCCGTGGGAGTCGCAGTTGGCTTCGGCGTAGATGTTGGAGTTGGCGTCGGAATGGGTAATTCGATTTCACTCTTCGCTGCCGTTAAGAGAGGCTCTTGCTTTTCCGCTTCATCCGATTTTGGCGCACGGGGTTCGGGCGAAGGAGCCCCGAAAGCTTTCGGGGTTGCGGGCCGCGGCGGCTCGCCAGTTAGGGGCTCTGTAGCTGCGCTGGCTCCGCCCACATCACCTAACCAAACGACGCTTTGTGCGTTTGAAGAGCTTCTGGCTTCGACGCTCCAGCGAATTAATCCTGCGATGAGTGCGACGTGCGCGAGTGCTATCAGTGTGACGTTTCGCCAGAAGCGGCTGTCTTTCGACATCGTCATTCTAACCACGAATGGACACTAATGAACACGAAATTATGAAGCAATTCTTCGGGCATCAGCGGACGCGGATTCATAAGACGATTCGTTCCCATTCTAGTTTGGCTCGCTTGAAATTGAGGATCACGCCGACACGCAAGTTTGTAATCCGCAGATAATTCAACATCAATCCCCGTTCGTGGTCAGTGATTCGGTCAATCACCTTTGTGTCTATGACGATAGAGTCAAAAGCGATCAGGTCCGGAACGAACAGTCCATTCTTGTGGCCTTTGTATAAGACATCGAACGAAGGTTGCTGCTGAAAAAGGGATTTCTTGCAGGCAAAACTCAATCACCAACGCATTTTCGTACGGCTTTTCAACCAGACCGTGACCAAGCGTGTTGAGCACTTCGATTGCGCAACCGACGATTCGAAACACCTCTTGTTTAAATAGTAGCTTGTCGTCATTGGTGTCCATTCGTGTGCATTAGTGGTTAATTCCGCTATTTCGTCTCGGCTTTCGTGGCGATACCGACCTTCATAATTTGCGCGCGTCGTAACGCGTCCATCAGCGCAATCAATTTTTGCACGGGCAATTCGCGATCGGGTCGAATCACGACGGCCACATCTGGATTGGCCTGCTTCAATTGGGCCAATTGCGCGCTGAGCATTTCCGAATCGACTATCTGATTGTTCAACCGGATCGTTTCGGTGCGGTCGATCGAGACCGTTTGCACTTGCGACGAATTTATCGGCGGATTGGCCGCGCCGCTGGAAGGAATCACCAGGCTCATGCTGTTTTCCAGCAATGGCGTTGTGATCATGAAAATGATCAGCAGCACGAAGGCGAGATCGAGCAGCGGCGTGACGTTGATCTCGCTGAGAGTCGTTAGATTATTGCGCTGCGAGTAACGTCTCATTTGCGGAACGCGGATTCACGCACGTTGTGATCGACGTATTTATGCTCGAACTCCGAGGCGAGCTCGGCAGCGAAGTTGTCCATCTCGACAATGATTCCGCGAATGCTGGTGACGAGAAAATTGTAACCGAACATAGCCGGGATAGCGACGCAGAGCGCAGTTACTGTAGTGATAAGCGCCCCAGAAACGCCGGGTGCCATCGAGACAAGGCTGGGCGACCCGGCCTCAGCCACGCCGGTAAAAGCGTCCATCACACCCCAAACCGTGCCGAGCAATCCGAGAAAGGGCGAACCGCTTACTGCGGTGGCAAGCAAAATCATCTGTGATTCCAGGGCAAGCGCCGTCTCGCCCACCGCTCGTTCCATCGCCGCGTTTACCGCACCCATTTGCGCTGGCGAAATTTTATCAGCGATCTCGAGTCGCGCGCGAAAGGTGTCATCCACTTCCGGCGAACCGAGAAGATGAAATGTCATTTCCTCGCATCCGGCGCGATACACATTAAACACCGGCGAGCCCGGAAATCTTGCGTTGTTTTTAAACAAACGCAGTGGTTGTCGATCTTGCCGAAACGCTGCAAGGAACCGGGCGTTCTGTCGCCGCGCGAAGCGGATCACGCGCAACTTCGTGATCATAATCGACCAGCTGAAGATTGAGGCGACGGCGAGAAGAGAGAGAACGAGCTTGCCTGCGGTCGTCGCGTGATCGAACGCAAAAAGGAGACCGCCTGCTGCTAGCAATGTCGCAATGAGCATCTCCGCGTCACTGCGTAAAGTAATAGCGCCGTTTCGCAGAAACGCCACTTGTCATTTCGCGCAGTTCTCTCTGGGGTAGCGCAGGCGTCTCGCGTGCTGGCGAGCGCGTCCTCGCGATCGCGAACTTTCCTTGCATATTCGCATCACTCGCGATGAACGAACTCCAAGAAAAAGTTCGTTGGGGCGCGACGCCAAAACCAGCACGCGAGACGCGTGCGCTACCCAAAGGCCTGCGTCATTTTTCTCGGATAGGTCGGTCGCATTTTTGCGGTCGCGACAAACCCGACACCAATCGCGATCAAGAAGAACGAAAAGAACTGACCGCGCGTGAAAGGTCCTATCAAGGTCGCATCGGGTTCGCGGAAATATTCGATTACGATACGAAACACCGCGTACAAAATTAGAAAAAGGCCCATCAATACTCCATTCGGTTGGCGGGTGCGCGTGCGCACGAACCACAAAATCGCAAACAAAACGATCCCTTCGAAAAATGCCTCGTAGAGTTGCGATGGATGGCGCGGCGTCAGAATCGAGCGCAACGCGGTCGCCACCTGTGGTTGACCACGCACCACGCTGATAATCGCCTCTGGCGCGGTTAACGATGGATCAATTTGCGTGCATGTGGCGATGGCGCGATCTGCTTCTGCGGGATGATCGAGCAACTCCTTTGGAAATTGCATCGCCCACGGAACATTTGTGATGCGGCCGTAAAGTTCGCCGTTGATGAAATTTGCACAGCGGCCAAAGAACAAACCAATCGGCGCGGTTACGACGAGGTTGTCGCCCAGGTTCAACCACGAGATTTTGTGCCGATGGGCGTAGTAAAATGTGAAGAGCAGCAGTCCAAGCATCCCGCCGTGGCTAGACATTCCGCCTTCCCACACTCGCAGGATCGACAACGGCTCCCGCAGCATTTCCGGTTTGTAGAAAAAAACGTAACCGAGGCGACCACCGATGATGACACCGAAAAGCGCGCAGCCCGTGATAAAGTCTCCGACTCGTTCGGCGGATAGATCGGCAAACCCGCGTTTGGCCAGCCAGAGCAAAAGGAGATAGCTGGAGATAAACGCGAGCACATAAGCCAATCCGTACCAGCGCGGCCCTACATTGTCGTAGATCCGAAAAATAATTGGATCGAGATCGTGCAGATAGTAAGCAAACATTCGCGCGATGATCGTTGATGTTTCCGGATGCGACAATAGAAAGACGTGTCATCCCGAACCGCGCAGACGGTGAGGGACCTCACGGTCGCAGTGCAGATCGTCAAGTCGATTGTGTGATCAACGACACTGTGCGAGGTCTTTCGCTCCACTCAGGATGACAAGCGCTTATTAACGCGCGAAGAACTCAATACCTTTCGCAGGAATGGCGCCGTGCGGCTGATACGATCCCTGGCTACTTGTTCCGGCGTCCCGACAGCGACGACCTCGCCGCCATCGGCGCCGGCTTCTGGTCCAAGATCAACGATGTAATCTGCTTCCGCGATGATGCTGAGATTGTGTTCGATCACGATCACGGTGTTGCCGTCATCCACGAGGCGATGCAGCACGTTGAGCAGCAGTTCCACATCCGCCATATGCAGACCGATCGTCGGTTCCTCGAGCAGGTACAATGTCGAGCCTGGCTTGCGCATTTTTCGAATCCGTTCATTCGCCGCGCGACTAACGCCGCGTTTCAGTTGCGTCACGAGCTTCAGGCGTTGTGCTTCGCCGCCGCTCAGCGTTGGGCTCGGCTGGCCCAGTTTGAGATAGCCGAGGCCCGTATCAACAAGCAATGAAAGCGCACGCGCGATTTTCGGGTGGGCCGAAAAAAACTGCGCCGCCTCTTCGATCGTCATTTCCATCACGTCACCGATCGATTTTTCGTTATAGAGAACTTCGAGCGTTTGGGGATTGTAACGGCGGCCGCGGCAATCTTCGCACGGCACATAACTGCTCGGCAGAAAATTCATTTCCAGCTTGATCACGCCCTGACCTTTGCACGTTTCGCAACGACCGCCTTCCGCGTTAAATGAAAATCGGCTCGCCGAATACCCGCGCACACGCGAGACGGGCAGTTGCGCGTAAAGACCCCGGATTTCGTCGAAGACTTTGATGTAAGTGCCCGGCGTCGAGCGTGACGTTTTGCCAATCGGCGATTGGTCGACTTCATAAACCGCCTCGATTTCAGCAACGCCGCTGACGAGCTTGAACAAATCGCCGTTACCCACGCGTTTTCTCCTTTCCAACTGGTCGCGAACCGCCGGCCAAAGCACGTTGTGCATTAATGTCGATTTTCCTGAACCAGAAATACCGGTGATCACGGAAAGTCTTCCGATTGGAAAGCGAACATCGACGTCTTTCAAATTGTTCGCCCGCGCGCCGCGGACTTCGATCCAGCTTTCGACATCGCGCAATGGTCGCCGTGATTTTCGGATGGGATGACAAAGCGGCGTTTTCAAACAACGTCCCGTCTCGGAGTTTTTCGCGCGCTCGATATCGCGCAGGGTTCCCTGCGCGACGACTTCTCCGCCATGCACGCCTGCGCGCGGGCCAAGATCCACAACGTGGTCGGCGCGCCGCATCGTCTCGTCATCGTGCTCGACAATGACCAGCGAGTTTCCCTTCTTGCGCAGCGCAGCCAGCGTGTCGAGTAGTCGAAAATTATCGCGCGGATGCAACCCGATTGTCGGCTCGTCCAGCACATAGAGCACGCCGCGCAGATTCGAGCCAAGCTGCGCGGCCAGACGAATTCGCTGGGATTCGCCGCCGCTCAATGTCTTGGCCGACCGGCCAAGCGCGAGATAACCGAGACCAACGTTCTCCATGAAACGCAGGCGCTGTTCAATTTCTGGAAGCAACTCGCCGGCGATTGTTTTCTGTGTCCCGCGGAACCGCAGTTTCCTCGTAAGCTTCCGCGTTTCGCTTGCTGAGAGAGCCGTGAAATAGTTAATCGCATATCCCTCCACACGCACGTGGCGCGCCACCGCGTTCAGACGCGAGCCGCGGCAGCTCGGACATTCGCGCGCTTCCTCTTCGTCAATCCATTCAGATTCTCGCTCGGCCGCCAATTCGTTCTCGAGAACCGAATCGCCATCGGCACTTGCGCCGGTTTGCAAATCGCGGTCCCAAATTTCTCCAAACCCGCCGCATTCCTCGCACGCGCCATGCGGCGAATTGAAGGAGAACAAGCGCGGGTCCAGCTCTTCGAACGCGCGGCCGCATCCTGGACAGCTCATCTCCGTGCTCATAACCGTGAATCGTTTTCTGGCATCGAGCAGACGCGCGGTGCCGCGACCGATCTCCAGCGCGCGCTGAATAATGTGGCGCGAGCCTCGGGTCCGCCAATGGGACGGACTCGTCCCGTGGCGAGCTTGCGGATCTGTTGACTCGCAACCGGGACGGCCGCGCCATTTTAAGCTCCCGCGTCCGATCACACCAACCACGACATCAATAGTGTGCTCTTTGAAACGCTCCAGTTTTCGAAAATGCGAAACCGGAATCGGCTTTCCGTCGACATAAAGCGTATCGAATCCCTGTCGTTCTGCCCAGTGCGCAACATCGGTATGAAAACCTTTGCGCGCTTTAACCAAAGGCGCGAGAACCTTCAGCGGCCCGCGTTTCGCCACCGCTTCGACCTGTTTAACGATTTCAGCGAGACTCTGTTTCTCGACGGGCAAATCGCAATCGGGACAAAATTGCGTTCCGGTTTTCGCGAAGAGCAATCGCAGAAAATGATACACCTCCGTCACCGTCGCGACGGTTGATTTGCCACCCCCGCGCGTTACCCGCTGCTCGATTGCAACGCTGGGTGGCAACCCCTCGACAAGGTCGACATCAGGTTTCTCAAGTTGCTCGACAAACTGCCGCGCATAGGGGGACATGCTGTCAAGAAATCGGCGTTGTCCTTCCGCGAACAAAATGTCGAAGGCAAGAGTCGATTTGCCCGAGCCGCTCAGCCCGGTGATGACCACCATCTGGTCGCGCGGGATCTTGACGTCGATGTCTTTCAGGTTGTGTTCGCGCGCGCCGTGGATCGAGATCGCGCCATTCTTTTTACTCACATGATAACGCGCGGAAGTTTCCGCTGCCCGTGCCAACGCAACACTGTCATCCTGAGCGTAAGCGAAGGATCTCTCCAACTCGCGCGATAGCTTGTGAGGTCCCTCGCCGTCTTCGCGGCTCGGGATGACAGCAAAACCTGTGTGTGATTTTGCGAGCACATTTCTGAGAAAACGCCCGGTGTGCGAGTTTTTGGTCTTGGCAATTTGCTCGGGCGTACCGCTCGCAATCACTTCCCCGCCTTCGTCTCCCGCTTCGGGGCCAAGATCGACAATCCAATCCGCGCACTTGATTACCTCCAGATTATGCTCAATCACGATAATGGAATGACCGCGATCGACCAGCCGCTGAAACAATCGCAGCAGTATCGCGACATCGTCGAAATGCAATCCGGTCGTCGGCTCATCGAAAATGAAGAGATTGCCAAGTGCGGATTCGCCATTCGTTGGCGGTTGGATGTTCGATCCATTCGACTCCGCTTCGCTTCGCTCAGGACAGGTTGCTGGACGTTCGATGTTTTTTGTATCGGCCAGATGACGAATGAGTTTCAATCGCTGCGACTCGCCACCGGAGAGCGTGTTCAGCGGTTGACCAAGCCGCAGATAACCGAGACCAACTTCCTCAAGTACCGTGAGAGGCTCTGAAAGATTCCGCTGCTCACCGGCTTGCGCAAAAAACTGGATTGCCTCGCTCACGGTCAACTCCAACAAATAGTGAATCGATTTGCCATGCAGTTGCACTTTCAATACGTGCGGCTGAAAACGACGCCCTTCGCATTCGGAGCAACGCACATAGAGATCGCTCAAAAATTGCATCTCGATCTTTTCATAACCCGTGCCAGAGCAACGCTCGCAGCGTCCACTGCCAGAGTTAAATGAGAACGCACTCGCTGTCAGTCCCTGTGCCATCGCTTCCGGTTGCGCGGCAAATAGTTCGCGGACGCGATCGTAAAGCCCGAGATAAAGGATAGGTGTCGAACGGGGCGTGCGTGCCAGCAGCGCTTGATCGACCATTATTACTTCGCCGATGCGGTGCGCTCCGGTTACAGACTTGCACACGCCGGGTTCCGGATCACCAGACTGGCCCTTCGCGCGCAAAAGATTCCGGTAGAGCACATCGTGAATCAGAGTGGATTTGCCGGAACCAGAAACGCCCGTAACGCAGGTGAAAATGCCGACCGGAAGATCGACATCGATCTTTTTCAGGTTGTGCTGACGCGCGCCGCTGATTTTGATAAAGGATGTCGATCTTCGGCGCGATTTCGGCAGGGGAATTGATCTACGGCCGCTGAGGTAATCGCGCGTAAGGGATGCGGGAAAACCTTGTAGGGCAAGCGCATCGCTTGCCATTCGCGCATTCGGCAGCCGAAGCGGCTGCCCTACAAAATCTTGTAACCGGCCGCTAAATACCAATTCGCCGCCGTGCTCACCGCGGCCCGGCCCGATATCGAGCAGGTTATCGGCCGCGCGGATGATCTGTTCCTCGTGCTCGACTACGAGCAGTGTATTGCCTTTGTCGCGCAAGTTGTGCATCACGCGCACCAACTGGCCGACATCCCGCGGGTGCAATCCGATGGTCGGTTCGTCCATGACAAAAAGCGTGTTGACGAGCGACGCCCCCAGACAAGTCGTCAGATTAACGCGTTGCACTTCGCCGCCGCTCAATGTGCGCGTCGAGCGATCGAGTGTGAGATAACCAACACCGACTTCGCAGAGATAATTCAATCGCGCACAGATTTCGTTCCGCAACATTCGCGCGGTCGAATCGTTCGGTCCGGCAGCTGCCGGATCGATCCTACTCAGAAAATCGCGCGCATCGGAAATGGAAAGCGCCTGAAAGTCAGGCAGCGTCAGGGTAGCGCAAGCCTCCGGCTTGCCATGAATTGAATTTGCGACCGGGACGGTCGCGCCATTTTGGATTTTGTAGTTTAATGTCTCGGGCTGATAACGGCCGCCGTTGCAGCTGGGGCAGGTTGTATATGCGCGATAACGGCTGAGCAAGACGCGCACGTGCATCTTGTAAGTCTTGCTCTCGAGCCAGCGGAAAAATCCGCGGACGCCGTACCAGCGATCGTCTTCGTAGTCCTCGTCGGTATAATCGCCCGGGCGCTTCTGGCCTTCGATGACGAAATCCTGATCCGCTTTTGACAATTCCTCGAACGGAACGTGAATATCGATCTCTTCGCGGGCGCAGGCCCGGAGCAGATCTTTTTGCGATTCGCCAAACTCAGCGCCGCGAAAAACTCGCACGACGCCTTGTTTAATACTCAAACTGCGATCCGGAATCGCTTTGTTCAGATCAATCGCAATGGTCCGGCCGAACCCACGGCATTCGGGACACGCGCCGAGCGGATTATTGAAACTAAAGAGGCCGGCTGTTGGCGGACGAATGTCGAGATCGCAATGCGCGCAATGCCAGCCGGTGGAGAAAGGGAACTCGTGATTAGTACGCGGCGATAAGTGAGTAGTAGTTGGATGTTGAACGTTGGACGTTAAACGTTGAGCGTTTTCTCTTTCCGAAATCGACACGACATTGAGTTTGCCTTTTCCGAAACGAAGCGCCGTTTCGATGGCTTCGACCAGACGCGCACGATTTTCTTTGCTGATCTCAATCCGATCCTGAATCACCTGCACCCGCACGCCGAGACGTTTGATTTTTGGTTCGGCATCCACGCGCACAATTTCGTTGTCAATCCAAATGCGGAGATAACCTTGCTGCTGAAGGAAATCGAAAAACTCGCGCGGCTCTGTTTTTGGCGGCACCGCAACCCAAAACGTGACGAGAACAATTTTCCCAGCGCAGCCGTGCAGCACTTGGTCGGCGATTGACTTCGCTGTTTCGGGACGGATTTCGCGCCTGCAGCTTGGACAAAACCCGCGCGCGACGCGCGGCCACAGTAATTTCAAGTAATCGTTAATCTCCGTCATTGTGCCGACAGTGGAGCGCGAACTTTTGACCGGGTTCGATTGTTCAATCGCGATTGCCGGAGGAATTCCGCGAATTTCGTCGACGCGCGGCTTGTCCATGCGGTCCAGGAATTGCCGCATGTATGGACTGAAGGTTTCGACGTAACGGCGCTGGCCTTCCGCGTAAATTGTATCGAAAGCGAGGCTCGATTTGCCGCTGCCGCTCGGGCCGGTAACTACCGTCAATTTGCCGAGTGGAAGATCGACATCAATCCCTTTGAGATTGTTTTGGCGCGCCCCGCGAATCTCAATGCAATCATTCGCGACTGGCGCGTGAACGCGGCGTTTTTTGGCGACCTTCGAACCCACTGGAGACAATTCCAGATGCGCGCGGCGTTCGCAAATTGCCTCACACAAAAACGTGTGTCATCCCGAACGGAGTGAGGGACCTCACTAAAGCTGATGGGTCACGCCAGATAACTTGTGTGCGCCATCGTCAACTGTGAGGTCCCTCGGCGTCGGAGCCTGCCCTGAACGAGTACAGCGAGCCGAACGGGCGATGCGGGGCGACACCGCGTTGTCTACTCAGTAAACCGCGCCACGAGCGCCTCGCATTGTTTCTGCAATTCCTGCGGAACCACGCCGCCGAGGGAATCGAAAAACCTTTTATGCTCGGCCAATTCCTTTTGCCATTCTTCATGATCGACACCGAGAATTTCGACAATGCATTTGTGCTCTACATCGAGCTCTTCCAGGTCGAGATCGTGCAGGCTGGGCAGCCAACCGATGGGCGATTTAACCGCGCCACCTGTTTCTTCGCAGCGATCGATAATCCATTTGAGCACGCGCATGTTTTCGCCGAAACCGGGCCACAGAAAATTTCCATCCACGCCTTTGCGGAACCAATTTACATGAAAAACGAGCGGCGGATTTGTGAGGCGTTTTCCAATGTCGAGCCAATGCTGGAAATAATCGCCAATGTTGTAGCCACAAAATGGCAACATCGCCATCGGATCACGTCGCACCTGGCCCACCGCCCCCGTTGCGGCGGCGGTTGTTTCGGAAGCCATGGTCGCGCCGAGATAAACACCATGCTCCCAATTGAACGCTTGGAACACGAGCGGCATCGTGTCGCTGCGGCGTCCGCCGAAGATGATCGCGCTGATCGGGACGCCTTCGCCGCGTTCCACATCCAGATCGAGTGCCGGATTATTGCGGATCGGCGTCGTGAATCGGCTGTTTGGATGCGCAGCTTTTTCCTTTAAGTCCGGCCTCCAGTCATTGCCGCGCCAATCGAGCGCGTGTTTCGGCGGCGCGCCGTTTTTGCCTTCCCACCAAACGTCACCGTCATCAGTCAACGCGACATTGGTATAGAGCGTATCGTGCTCGATCGATTTCATGGCGTTCGGGTTCGATTTGTAACTCGTGCCCGGCACTACGCCGAAATAGCCGTTCTCCGGATTGACCGCATACAGCCGGCCATTTCGAATCTGCATCCAAGCGATGTCGTCGCCCACCGTTGTCACTTTCCAGCCTTTGAAATGTTTGGGCGGAATGAGCATGGCGAAATTGGTTTTGCCGCACGCGCTCGGGAATGCCGCCGCCACGTAATGTTTGCGGCCGTCGGGCG
>Ga0307278_10001324_pt1 | contig 12356 bp, 11 predicted proteins | sample ER_DNA_117_FD_194482 | JGI IMG/M metagenome (GOLD analysis project Ga0307278, IMG submission 194482) | Bulk soil microbial communities from the East River watershed near Crested Butte, Colorado, United States - ER_DNA_117 | ecosystem: Environmental > Terrestrial > Soil > Floodplain | place... | reverse complement strand
GTACCGGTGTTCCAGAAGGCGGAACCGCTAAAAAAGAGCGATCGCCAACCAAGTGCTGTGTTTCCAAGACCGGTAAACGCACTGGGGCCATTAAGAGCATCGCAGCCTTCCGCTGTCGCAAAATTGATATAGCACCCGTCCGGCGGCCCGTCTGTCTCCGGAGGTAAAGTCCCTGCTTGCATTTGTGGTAAAAACGCAAAGCAGGCAAGAACGGACAGGGCCGTTGTGAATATTGTGAGGCGATTTTTCATAAGCTTAATTTCCTTTTTTTCTTTCATTGTTTTGGCCTTCCTGATTTCTCCTTGGAGAACTCATTTTCCGGCCGTTATTGGTCTTGCCCAGCCCTAGGCAGAAATTTCACCCAGAACCGTTTTGTCAAAAATCCAGATCTTATGTCAACAAAAAAAATTGAATTTTTTTAAGGGCGGAAAAGAGCCAGGAGCACCCGCCTTCGTCCCGCAGTCACGGGACTACGGCGGGCAGGCCCGCGTTTCGCGCGAGCCGGCTCTGCCTAAAGCTACCGGCGAGCCAAGGGGCTACGGCGGGCAGGCGATTTTCTTGTGACTATGGATTCCCTGCCGCTTGCAAAACTCTTTTCCTGTTTTCCTGATTGGCCTAGTTTCCCGTTGTGCAAAAAATGATGAAGGCCGTTGTGAAGGCCAAAGCCGAGCCGGGGTTGTGGCTCGAGGAAGTTCGGGTTCCAAAAGTTGGCGGCGATGACGTGCTCATCCGGGTCTTGAAAACCTCCATCTGCGGAACCGACGTGCACATCTACAATTGGGATGCCTGGGCGCAGAAGACGATCCCTGTGCCAATGACAATCGGCCATGAGTTTGTGGGCGTCGTTGATGCTGTCGGCGATCACGTGAAAGGCTTCGCGCATGGCGATCTCGTGGTAGGCGAGGGACACATCACCTGTGGGCATTGTCGGAATTGTCTGGCCGGGCGCCGTCATCTTTGTCCAAACACGCAAGGTGTTGGCGTGAATCGTCCCGGCGCGTGGGCTGAATTTGTGGCGATTCCTCAGGACAACTGCTGGCACGCCGATCCGTCAATCCCGCTCGATGTGCTTTCCTGTTTTGATCCGCTCGGTAACGCCGTTCACACTGCGCTCTCGTTTGATCTCGTCGGGGAAGATGTGCTCATCACCGGCGCCGGGCCAATCGGTTGCATGGCCATTCCGGTTTGCAAACGAGCCGGCGCCCGTCACGTGGTTATCACGGACGTGAATCCGTATCGTCTCGATCTCGCCCGCAAAATGGGCGCTGATCTCGCATTGGATGTGCGCACGGAAAAGGTCGCTGATGCGATGCAAAGGCTCGGGATGAAAGAAGGTTTTGACGTCGCGCTGGAAATGTCCGGAAATCCGAACGCGTTCAATGACATCCTGCCGAACATGTTTCACGGCGGAAACATCGCGCTGCTCGGCATCATGCCCGGCAGCGCCGCGGTCGATTGGAACACCGTTGTATTCAGTGCGCTGACTTTGAAAGGAATTTATGGGCGCGAGATGTACGAAACGTGGTACAAAATGACCGCCATGATCCAGTCTGGCCTCGACATCTCACCCGTCATCACGCATCGCTTTCCCTACACGCAATTCAAGGAGGCCATCGAACTGATGAAATCCGGCAACTCCGGCAAAATCGTGCTCGACTGGAGCGAATTGTCATCTTGAGCCAAGTCGAAGGATCTCCCGAGCCAACCGCGCATTACGCGGATCTTTTTGGGGTAGCGCACGCGTCTCGCGTGTCTGGTTTCGGCGTCGCGCCGAAACAAGCTTTTTTTACTAAAACTCGATCCGGATCATCAGGGAGCGCTAGAAAAGTCCGCGATGGCGAGACACCATCGTCAACACGCGAGACGCGTGCGCTACCCAGATTCGCTATCGCAGCGCAGCAGCTTCTTTCTGCCGTCCTTCCAGTTCGAGGACCATGCGTTTTATGTGCCTGTAGTTCTGGTGCGACCGGAGGAACTGCAAGCTTTCCTGCGGATCGCCCCATTTTAGGACTTCGATTGTCTCCTCACGGGCGCCCCAGGAATTCATCTCGCGGTGGTTCGCCATGTAAAGGTCGATCGTGTTGCGTCCGGAAAGCGCCCAGCCGTAATCTTCCACGCGGTAATTTTGTCCGGTGGAAAGCAAGCGAAACATGGTGCCGGCCGGCCAGCGCGACCAATCAGCCGCGGCGCTGCCGATTTGAGGCGGTCTGGACACCGCTACGGCGCGCTTCGCGCTGCGCATTGTTTTTGCCGCGCGTTTCGGCGTACTCCTGACCGCTCGCCTTTCTTCCATTGAGAATGGTTGGAGTGGTGGCGAGTTCGAAGCCGTCTCGTCTACCGGAACAGCGCGGGGAACTTCATACGCCAGGGTTGCACGCACCACTGCTTCGGCTCGGTGAATGGGCGGACCTGCCGCATGCAGTTCTCCGCCGAGTGCATTGTGATTGGTATATTCGCGATGATCGGACTCCGTGTGCGTGTAGGCAGTCGTGCGAACATTTTGAAAATCCGTTTTCGCCAGCGGACGCTCGTAGGCAGGTAGGGCGCGCTGGCTCGTTCCACAGGCGCTGAGGAAAATAAGGGCGATGAACGCCGCGAGAACGGCTAAGGCGAGATTACGGCGCTGGGCGTAGGTCAAGGTGATCGCCAGCAAAGTTATTAACAGTTATTCACAATTCTGGCAAGACCTATTTTTGGACTTTTTGGCCGCGGATTATACAGATCGAATACAAACACAAAATAGGTCCTCTTCACCCCATCTGTGAAATCTGTGTTTATCTGTGGCTCATTGATTTTCTGTCCCGGATTGCTTTTCGATCCACGATATCCTGATAACTTGCGATTTGCCTATGGTCGCCGAATTCGAAAATCAGCTTTCTCAAACGCTGGAGGAAATTAAATCGCAAGGTCTTTTCAAAACCGAGCGAGTTATCACGAGTCCGCAGGAAGCGCACATATCTATTACTGGGGGCAAAAGTGTCCTTAACATGTGCGCGAACAATTATCTTGGCCTCGCCGACCATCCCGCCCTCATCGCGGCGGCAAAGGAAGCGCTCGATACGCGCGGCTTTGGAATGGCGAGCGTGCGTTTCATCTGTGGCACACAGGACATTCACAAGGAACTGGAGTCCGCGCTCACGAAATTCCTCGGGACAGAAGAGACAATCCTTTACCCGTCTTGCTTCGACGCCAACGGCGGTCTGTTCGAAACGTTGCTCAGCGAGAAGGACGCGGTGATCAGCGATGAATTGAATCACGCCAGCATCATCGACGGCATCCGGCTCTGCAAAGCGCAACGCTTTCGATACAAACACAACGACATGGCTGATCTCGAAGCGCAACTGCGCGTTGCGAAGGATGCGCGTTTCCGATTGATCGCGACCGACGGCTGTTTTTCCATGGACGGTACTATCGCGAATCTGGCTGCGATTTGCGATCTGGCGGAAAAATACAACGCGCTCACCATGATCGATGACGCGCATGCGACCGGTTTTCTCGGCAAGACCGGGCGCGGCACCCACGAATATCGCGGCGTGATGGGCAGGATCGACATCATCACCGGCACGCTCGGCAAAGCGCTGGGGGGCGCGAGCGGGGGCTTTACCAGCGGTCGCAAAGAGATTGTCGATCTTTTGCGGCAACGCTCGCGCCCGTATTTATTTTCCAACACGATCGCGCCGCCGGTCGTTGCGGCATCATTGAAAGCGCTCGAACTTCTCAGCGCATCGACGGAATTGCGCGACAAGCTCGAAGAAAACACAAAATATTTTCGCGCCGCGCTGCCCGAGCGAGGCCTTACAATCAAGCCCGGAGTGCATCCGATCGTCCCGATCATGATCGGCGACGCAGCCAAATCGCAGAAGTTTGCTGCGCGCATGTTAGAGAAAGGCGTGTACGTGATTGGCTTTTTCTATCCGGTCGTACCGCATGGCACTGCGCGTATTCGCACACAAGTCTCCGCTGCGCATTCCCGCGAAGACTTGGAATTCGCCGTGAACGCCTTCGCAGAAGTGAACGAAGAATTGAAAAATCTGTAGCGGCGGCTGTCCTCAGCCCGCAGGAGGCGCCAGCAGTAATGCTTTACATGGTCATCGAGCGTTTCAGAGAAGGAGCGGCGCCGGAGATTTATCGGCGTTTTCGTGAGAAAGGACGAATGATGCCTGCAGGTTTAGAATACGTTTCCAGTTGGATCGATTTAGATTTCAAAGTTTGCTGGCAGCTTATGCAAACAGAAGATTTCGCACTGTTCGATCGCTGGATGGAGAATTGGTGCGATTTGATGGATTTCGAAATTGTCGCAGTGCGCACCTCGGCGGAAGGGGTCGAACTGATGAAGAAAAAGCAGTAGGCCTTTCATCGGACGCTACGTCCGAAATTCCCAGCGAGCAGATAGCGTCCCCAACAGTTTACATTTGCGAATAAATTGGCGCGCAGCGCCGCGCGGAGCAGATTATGCTGTGCACAAGCTTGCCACCAAGGCCGTCGATTGGACTGCTGTTCGCGAGGATTTCCCGATTCTGCGCGAACAGGCACACGGCCATCCTTTGATTTATTTCGATAGCGCTGCGACTTCGCAAAAACCGCGCGCGGTGATTCAGACGATTCAGCACTACTACGAGCACGAAAACGCAAATGTTCATCGCGGACTGCACACTCTGAGCTCGCGTGCGACGGAAGCTTACGAAAAAGCGCGGCAGCGCGTCGCAGAATACATCGGCGCGGCGAGTCCAAACGAAATCATTTTCACACGCGGGACCACTGAGAGCATTAATCTCGTCGCCGAGGCGTGGGGCCGAAAATTTGTTCGCGAAGGCGACGTGATTCTCCTGACCGTCATGGAGCATCACAGCAATCTTGTGCCCTGGCAGCTGCTGTCCGAGCGAACCGGTGCGCGGCTCCGCTTTGTTCCAGTTCGCGACGATGGGACTCTCGACCTCGAACAGCTTTCGTCACTGCTCACGCCCGAGGTGAAGCTGTTTGCTTTCACCCACATCTCGAACTCTCTGGGCACAATCAATCCCGTGGCTGAACTTTGCAGAAAAGCGCACGCAGTGGGCGCACTCACGCTCGTGGACGCTGCGCAGAGCGTAGGCCATTTGTCGATCGATGTGCGCGAGTTGGGCTGCGATTTTCTTGCATTTTCCGGACACAAGATGTGTGGACCAACTGGCATCGGCGTGCTCTACGGACGAGCGGGGCTCTTGGATTCGATGCCACCCTGGCACGGCGGCGGCGAAATGATCGTTAGCGTTGCCTTGGAGAAAAGTGCGTTTAAGAGAGCACCTCACCGGTTCGAGGCTGGGACGCCGAATATTGCCGGTGCGATCGGGCTCGCAGCCGCGATTGATTACATCGAGCAGATCGGGCGCCCAGCAATTTTCGATCACGACTTACAACTTGCGCGTTACGCAGCCGAGCGCCTCACTGAATTGCCGGGAACTCGCGTCTTTGGTCCAAACGAAGAGCGCGGCGCACTCGTTGGGTTTGTCATGGATGCTGCACATCCGCACGATCTAACCACGTTCGCGGATCAGTACGGATTGGCAATGCGCGGCGGGCATCATTGTAACCAACCGCTGATGCGCCGGTTTGGTGTGTCTGGAACAACCCGCGCGAGCTTCTACTTTTACAACACGATGGAAGAGATCGGTCGAATGATTGAAATCCTTCATGCCGCGGTGCGTTTCTTTAGATGATGTGTGTGGCTTCCTGTCATTCTGAGCGCAGCGAAGAATCTCTGATGATCGGATCAGCCAGCGCGCGAAGGACCAGCCAGAGATGTTTCGCTCCGCTCAACATGACAGATAGCGAACGAGATGGAGGGGTCCAAAACGGTAAACCAAGACTTTCATGGAACTCGAAGAGCTTTACCAGGAAGTGATCCTCGATCACTCGCGCCGGCCGCGGAATTTTGGCGAGCTAGCAGATGCGGCGGTTCGCGTGCACGGCGATAACCCGGCCTGCGGCGATGAAATTCATCTCGCTGTAAAATTCGATGCGGACGGAGGTTTGGAGGACATCAAGTTTACCGGACGCGGTTGCGCGATCAGCCAGGCGTCGGCCTCACTGATGACGATGAAGTTGAAGGGCAAAAACCGCGCGGGAGTAGTGGAAATGCTGCGCGCATTTCACGATCTCGTGACGGAGGAGACGACCGAAGCGCCAAAGGCATTGGGCGATCTTCGCGTGATGCAGGGAGTTCGAAAATTTCCGCAGCGAGTGAAATGCGCCATGCTCCCTTGGCGCGCGGTAGAGCAAGCATTAGAACAAGGCGCCGGCGAAGCGACCGTTTCGACCGAACCGATGTAACCTCTGCGCTACCTTTCGTGCAATGCGATGCTGGCGCCGACCCAGGTCTTGTCGATGTTAAAATCGACGCCCATCATTTTGCCCTGGCTCATGCGGATGAGATTGTTCACCAGCGTGGGATGTGGATCTTCGTCCGGCCATACGAACATCATCCGGATCTCCGCTTTCGATTTCTGACCATCGACGGTCGGCACGAATGCCGCATAATCAATTTTCCTCTGCAAAATCCATTCGTGCGGATTTTCCAAGGCGCCGATTTTCTCGCGGGTCGGTTCCATGTCCACGCCGTGCCCGGCAAATGAATAGAGTGGTTTCAGAACATAATTGTCGATGTTCTCATCGGCGGGAAATTCATTGGCAAGGAAGGCGGGCGACGTGTGCTCGGTCTTCAGAAACGGCAGCGAATGCTTGCTGATTCGGAAATACCAGTTCGGATGGCCGACCCAGGTGACGTCGAGATCGTCTTGAAACCGAAACGATAGATTCAGATCGGGCCGCTGAATAAGTTCGTCGAAGATTACTCGATTATAGACTCGCTCGATCCGCACTTCGCGTCCATCGCGGTCGTAGAACAATTGGCGGCTACGTTTCTTGATTTTGGTCACGCAAACCGGGCGAATACCAAGCAGTGTTTCCGTAGCCGCGAAATCGACACGCGTTTTTTGTTTTTCCGGTTCGATCTCCAGCAGGACAACGCTTTCTGGAGCGGAATCGGCGATGATCGTGCGCCGTAGCAGATCGAGATACGCCTCGTCTTTGATTCCGCCGAATGCTGATGTCCAATTTCGTGGGATCACCGGATACGCGTGGCGGATGCAATGCAAAAGTAGTAGCTGAAAACCGAACAGGCTCGGAAATGCTTGCAGCTCAATCAAACGCGGAACGACCCGGCCGCCTTCGGTGCAAATCGCGAAATCGACCACGTGAAAATTCGGGTGCGCCGATTCATTTGGCACCGCTAATCCTTCCGGAACCGCCGATGCTGCGTGCTTGGCGAATTCCGGCGTGCGCGTAACATCGATAATCTCTTTCGCCGCTCGCGTGACTTCATCTGTGAATTCGCGCGTCAGAAAAACCGGCGTCTCTGAGATCCGGAAATCCGCCGGCCATTTCTCGGTTTCATTCACGCAACGCAGCAGCGCCGCGTATTTCTCGAGCGCAAACTCAGCGTTGAATCGAGAACGAAGTTGCGGATCCACAGTGACGATCCGCAGGCTATATCAAAAATCTTCCGCCTTGCATCACCTGCTCGCCGTCGAACCAGATGTCGAAATCGCGCCCGACGCAGTCGATATGAGTTTTTGAAACCCAGTTTGCGCCGGTGTGTTCTGCGTACGGATGACCAAAAGCGATGTGGACGCCGGGAATTTTTTCATCCTGCAAAATATGACCGATGACATGAGTGCAGGCAGTGTTTGTACCGATGGCAAATTCGCCGACCCGGTTACTGTTCTCATCTGTGCTGGTGTAAGCGCGAAATTCGTCGCGCAAATCCTTGTTCTCGGAGCGCAGCGAGCGGATACGATTGTCTTCTACTTCGATTGTGAGCGGATTGGATTCGAGATCGCCAAAGCGTTCGCATAAGTAATCGCCGACTACGCCGTCAACCACGAAGACGCCATTGGTATTCATTGGCGCGGTAAAAATTTCGCCGCCCGGCAAGTTGCCCCATTTGTCAGGTGCGATGATGCCGCTGGTCTTGAGCCATTTGAGTTTCGGCGAAAATTCCGCTTCAAATTCGGTACCGTGTGACGTTTTGCAAGTGATGCGTTCAGTTTTGCGAGCGCGTTCCACCAGGCGCTGGCTCAGCTCATCCACTTTTAAAAAATCGGCCCGCATGCCTTCGAGCATGATTTGGCGATTGATGTTTACCATGTGGCCGTGCCGAATCCGGTGATGGTTCACGACTGCCGTCAACTCCGTGCGCGCCCCGAGTTCGCCCGGCTCAGTCAGGGCAGCAAAGATTGAGACCTGCGAGCGCGCCAAATCATCGAGAATGATCTCCGGCATGTACTTCAGCGGCCGACGTGCATGATGCTCGAGCACGAACAGGCTGTACTCCGAGCCAACGCGCTCGACTTCCGTTTGCAGTGCCGCGGCAATCTCGCGCGTCGCAATGTCGGTGATGATGGTGATCCGCTCCGCCTGTTTCAATCGGAGGCAAACCTCCACCGCATTGCGCGCACCGGGGACCAATTCCGGATCAATCGGATGGAGATAAGCGCGATCGGGCATACTGAAAGTTGTGAGAATTACGCTGAAATTGAGCGCAGGCAAATCTCCCAATCCGCGTCTGAAGACTTCCAGTATGGAAGCCCGAAAGCTTGCAGGTTACGTCGCGATACACACAGTTGATGATGCTTCGACGAAACGAGTATATCGGTTGGGGACGAGTTTTACTAGTATAGGCGCAATGATCTCTTCGGCACACGGTACTGCTTGGCAAATTCGAGCCAGAACGCGTTTTGGTCGCGCGCTCGCAATGATTGCAGTTTGTGCAACACCGGTTATGGCCGAGCAAGAACCATCGGTTTCGTTCCAACTGCCAAAGAATGATTTAGCCAAAGCCGAAGCGCTGGCCAACCAAGTCGCAGCACTTTCACCTAGGGTGGATCAGAAGGAAGCGAGGCTGCTGGCAGAATGCGCGTATGCCACTGCGAGTCAGCTCAGACGTCAGTACAGCATGTTTGGCACGCCAATCTTTAACAATTTTCTCGTCTATCACGGCCTCCGGAAGCGCGGTTACTGTTACCAATGGACAGAGGACATGCTTGTTGCGCTCGATGCGCTAAAACTCAATACGCTTGAACTTCACTGGGGCGAATCGTACGCTGGCACATGGCGCGAGAACAATTGTGTGGTGGTCACCGCGAAAGGGCAACCGTTTAACCAAGGCGTAATTCTGGACGCTTGGCGGCATTTTGGACATCTCCGTTGGAACCTAGTGCTCTCTGATGAGGACCGGTACTTCGAAAACACTAAATGGGCGGAGCGCGTCCGTGCGCGAGCAGCATCGAAAAGCGCGCGAGCTAATCGTCATGTTGCGTTCCAAGCGACAGTCGCACCGAGGGGCAAAGCTGGGGATTAATAGCGTTGTCATCCGTCGTAACAAAGCTGCCGGCGCGGAGACCAGATAATGGCGGAGAGAAATTTCTTGCCCAATACGTGGCCCGGAGAGAAGCTCGCATCGCAATGAGCACATTCGCGCGTTCAAATAATTGCGCTCGCTCTCTTGTCGCAGGTTTTGTCTCCGCGGCATTTCTCTGGGCGCTTGCGCTGAGTGCTTCACCGCAATTGCATCAGCGCGTCCACAAGGATGCGAATCGCGTCGAGCACAGTTGCGCGGCGACGATGATCGCGTCCGGTACCTATGATCACGCTGCTCATGTGCCGTTGGTCAGCGCGCCCGTCCCGGCGCTTCAATTTTCCAAAATTCCGGCGTTGACCCCGTGCTGGGTTCAGTCGCCGTTTCTCGGCGCATGCATTTTCGAGCATGCGCCGCCCGCGCGCGGTTAGCACGTAGCCTGTAGTCGTCGCCTTGTGGACGACGCGACGCGCGGGTGATTAACTGCGCGTCGCACAGCGACGCGGCTACAGCGGCTCGTGCAGACGCCGTTTCCCATTGCCTCACGGATTCGTTAGGCAATCGAAGCATTCAATTTCGAAATTCAATTTCCAAACAATTACCTATGAAAAAATTTCTGATCGTATCAATTGCATCGTTGCTTATACGCAACATTGCTTTCGGTCAAGACGCCGCTCCGGCATCGGCCAGTCCAAGCTCTTCACCTGCGGGCGCAGCGGAAACCGAGCGCGTGATCGTCCAAAGTCAGGAGTTCGACATCTCGCGTGAGCAAATCGTGCCGAGCCTCGGTGCGACGCGTTACACGGTAGGCCCTGATCGGCTGGATTCACAGGCACAAGGCGAGAACGCTCCATTTAACCAAACGCTGTTGCGTTTCCCTGGTGTCGCGCAGGATTCGTTCGGACAACTTCATGTCCGCGGCGAACACGCAAATTTGCAATACCGCATCGACGACGTGCTTCTGCCGGAAAGTATTCCAGGTTTTGGCCAGGTACTGGAGACTCGCTTTGCGGACAACATTTCACTCATTACCGGCGCGCTGCCAGCGCAGTTCGGATTTCGCAATACCGGCGTGATCGACATCCACACGAAGAATGGCGCCGTTTTCCAACAGGGCGACGCATCGATCTATGGCGGAAGCTTCGACACGATCATGCCGAGTCTTGAGTATGGCGGTGTGGCCGGGAAGCTGAATTATTACGTCACTGGGAGTTATCTGCACGACGGTATCGGGATCGAGAATCCGACGCGTACCGCCAACCCGATCCACGACGACACCGATCAATACAGAATGTTTGGGTACTCTTCGTACATTCTCGACGACACCAACCGATTCGTGTTGCTCACCAGCGGCTACCACGGTGATTTCGAGATTCCGAATAATCCCGGGCAAACACCGCAGTTCACCGACATGGGAAGATCGACATTCAACTCAGCCAAGCTCGACGAGACCCAGGTCGAGCAAGATGCATATGCCATTCTCGCCTATCAAAAGAAGATCGGCGATTTCAATATGCAGGCGTCGGTTTTCACTCTTTATAGTTCGGTCCTGTTTCGGCCCGATAATGTAGGCGATCTTATTTTCAACGGCGTCGCCTCACGCGTCGATCGCGACATTTTCTCGAATGGAATGACGTTGGACTCGAGCTACAAACTCAACGATCAACACACGCTTCGCGGCGGATTCCTTATAACCGCGCAGCATGCCACCGTTGGAACGTCCACACTGGTTTTTCCAGTCGATGCCAATGGCAACCAGACCAGCGACATTCCCCTGCGCATTGTCGATAACTCCGGCAAGTACGGCTATTTCTACGGAGTCTATTTGCAGGATGAATATAAGCCGTTCGAACAACTCACGATCAATTTCGGCGGTCGGTTCGACATCGTGGACGCGTTCGCTCACGAGAACCAGCTCAGTCCACGCATCAATATTGTCTATGAGCCATTCAAAGGGACCGCGCTGCACGCCGGTTATGCGCGGTATTTCACACCACCGCCGCTGGAAAATGTCGAACAAGGCACGATCTCAAAGTTCAACGGCACAACCAACGAATCCGCCATTCAAAAGGATTCCGTCACGAAATCGGAGCGCGCGCATTATTTCGATGCCGGCGTGACGCAGAAAATTGCCGAAGGGTTCAATGTGGGCATCGATGGTTTCTACAAGAGCTCGCACTCGGTCTTGGACGAAGGGCAATTCGGCGAGGCGCTTATTCTTTCGTCGTTCAATTACAAGCGCGGCGAGATTTACGGAGGCGAATTCACAGCCAACTATGACAAGGGTGGATTCTCTGCGTATCTGAATGCGGCCTATGAGTGGGCTCGCGGCACGAACGTCAGCTCCGCACAATTTCTTTTCGATCCGGATGAGTTCGCCTACATCAAAAAGAACTGGGTCTTCCTCGATCACGATCAGCGCTTCACCGGTTCTGCCGGGATCTCCTACACATGGAAAGATTGGAAGGCGTCCATCGACGGGCTTTACGGAAACGGGTTACGCCGCGGTTTTGCAAACACCCAGAAGAACCATCCGTACGAGACATTCAACGTCGGCTTGCAGCGCCGGATCCAGATCACGGAGAAGACTGCTGTCAAAATCCGTTTCGATGTGGTAAACATTCTCGACACGATCTACGAATTGCGCGACGGCAGCGGCATCGGAGTCGGGGCGCCGCAATTCGGCCACCGCCGCGGTTTCTACGGAACCGTCGCCTACGATTTTTAAGGATAACTATTTCTGATCGCGGTAGTTTTGAGTGATGCATCGGGTTGATCATTCGCGTTTCCGCAAGGCGCACGATTTCGTTCCGGATTTCTCCCACGCCGAACAGCGAACTCGCATCGTAATCGCGGTTACGGCCGCGATGATGGTCGTCGAGATTGCCGTCGGGTTGATGTCGCACTCGATGGCGTTGCTGGCCGACGGCTGGCACATGAGTACGCATGTCATTGCATTCTT
>Ga0307278_10001323_pt1 | contig 12357 bp, 11 predicted proteins | sample ER_DNA_117_FD_194482 | JGI IMG/M metagenome (GOLD analysis project Ga0307278, IMG submission 194482) | Bulk soil microbial communities from the East River watershed near Crested Butte, Colorado, United States - ER_DNA_117 | ecosystem: Environmental > Terrestrial > Soil > Floodplain | place... | reverse complement strand
CGCCGTCGACGTGGTCGAGCTGCCGATCGACGACTCGTGGCTGCGCGACTGCGGGCCGATCTTCGTCGTCGATGGCGATGGCCGGCGAGCGGGCGTGCACTTCGGGTTCAACAGCTGGGGCGGGAAGTTCGCGCCGTGGGACCGCGACGCCGCGGTGGGCTCCCTGCTCGTCGAGCTCCTGGGCGACCGCTGCTATCGGGCCCCGTTCGTGCTCGAGGGCGGCGCGGTCGCCGTCGACGGCGAGGGCACGGTCCTCACCACCGAGGAGTGCCTGCTGAACCCCAACCGCAACCCGGGGATGGCGCGCGAGGAGATCGAGACGGGGCTGCGCGACCACCTCGGCGCCGAGACGGTCGTGTGGCTCGCCGAGGGCCTGGTCGAGGATCGCGACACCGACGGCCACATCGACATGTTCGCCGCGTTCACGCGGCCGGGCGAGGTGCTGCTCCAGGCGTTCGAGCCCGGCGCCCCGAGCCACGAGCGCATGGCCGACAACCGCGCGCGCCTGGTCGCCGCCGGCCTGCGGGTCGTCGACTTCCCGATCCTCGCCGCGGTCGAGGTCGCGGGCGAACAGGTCGCCGTCTGCCAGCTGAACCTCTACCTGTGCAATGGCGGCGTCGTGGTGCCGATCGCCGGCGTCGACAGCGACGCCGAGGCGCTCGAGCGCATCGCCGCCGTCTACCCCGATCGCGAGGTCGTCGGCGTGCCCGGCCGCGTGATCGCCTTCGGCGGCGGCGGCCCGCACTGCATCACGCAGCAGGTCCCGGCAGCCGGCTGACGTGCACAAGGGCGTGCCGCTCGGGCCCCAGCCCGTGGAGCACACACGGACGTTCGACATGGACGGGGCGGCGGCCAACTTCCCCGACATCAACTTCGTGATCTTCCACGTCGGTCTCCCGTGGCTCGACGAGGTCCTCTGGCAGATCGTCCGCTATCCCAACCTGTACGTGGAGGCCAAGAAGGCCGAGCTCGGCGTGCCCGGCTGAGGTTCGGGGTGCGGCTCAGCCGGGGACGCGCGCGGTCGTCAGGATCCCGGTGAACACGGCTGACAGACCGCCATCGGCGACGCGCTGAGCGCTATCGGCCAGCCATGCGGACACCGCCGGGTCGACGTCGTGCAGCGTGTCGTGGACGATCCGGCGCCACACCGGCTCTGAGACCGTGAACGAGTACGGGGACGCCGTGACGTCGAGCAGGCCTCGGTCGGCGAGCAGCTCCGGCAGCGTGCGACCTGCCCAGGGCTGCGGTAGCGAGCGCTCGAGCGCCGCGTGCGCCCGGCGTACGACGGCGCTGTCGTGGCCTGCGTCGGGCAGGATCGTGGCGCCGTAGTCGAGCTCGAAGAGGACGAGCCTGCCGCCGGTGCGCAGCACGCGAACGAGACGGTGCACGACCTCGGCGAAGGACGGGCCGGGCAGGTACATCAGCACGCGCTCGGTGCGCACGACGTCGAACGACGCGTCGTCGAGCCGCAGGTCGGCCAGGTCGCCCTCGATCCACTCGAGGTTGTCGGTCTGCGTCTCGGACCGCGACCGGGCGACGTGCAGCAGCTCGGCGTTGCGGTCCAGGCCGACGACGTGCGCATCCGGGTGCTCGGAGGCGAGGCGGTGTGCTTCGAGCCCGATGCCGCAGCCGGCGTCGAGCAAGCGCATCACCGGCCCGACGTCGATCGCTGCGTGCATCGCGCGGCGGACGGCGACGAATCCGGGCAGCCGGTCGGCTTCCTCGAGGAAGTTGACAAGCGCCTCCGCCTCGGCGCTGCTTCCGTCGCGGAAGCCTTCGTGAAGGTTCGCTGGACCGCTCGCCATCGCCGGCGCGCGACGCTAGCGGCCTCCAGGTAAAGGTGCGGTGAGACCCCCGGGGTGGATGTCCGCCGCCGAACGCGGCCGCCTCGCCGGCGGCCGCGCCCGGACCCCCCGAGTCAGCCCGCGGCCGGGATCCCGTTCGCCGGTGCCTGCGCCGGAGCGCCGCCGTATTCGGTGATCTGGCCGTCGCCGTCGTCCGTGACCATCGGCTTGCCGGTGAGCTTCGTCTCACCTCCTTCGATCTTGCTGATGGCCACGCCGGTGTATCCGGCGTGCGAGTCCTTGCTGTAGCGGAACGGCACAAGCCCCGGGCCGGTAAGGCCGCCGCGCTCGATCGTCTCGACGATCCCCTGGCGCGTCGGGTTCACGCCGGCGCGCTGCAGGGCGCTCACGAACGTGTAGGCCATCGCCAGGCCGTACTCGACGTTGCCGTCCAGGGGCAGCTTCGGGATGTAGGCGTCATGGATCTTCTTGAACAGCGCGACCCAATCGTTGGACGTGTCGCTGGTCGGCGGCAGGTAGGCGTCGGACTGGATCCCGTCGATGAGGGCGCTGGGCGCCTTGCCCTTCGAGAACGCCTTGAGCAGGCCCTTGAGCGTTGTGGGATCCGAGCCGACGTTGCTGACCACGAGCTGCGGGTGGTAGTCGAGCTTGAGCCCGGCGAGCTCGACGAGCGCGGTGTAGGCCGGGATGGTGAACATGGCCACCACCTCAGCGCCCGACGCCTTGATCTTGGCCATCTGCGGTCCGATGTCGGTGTTGCCCGGTTCATAGGTCTGGCGGGTGACGACCTGATCCTTCGGGATGTAGTGGTCCAGGCCCTTGGCGCCGTCCATGCCGAAGTCGTCGTTCTGCAGGAAGTAGGCAACCTTCTTGCCCTTGAGCTTCTCGGCGATCCACTGCCCGAGGATCTTGCCCTCGACCGTGTAGTCCGGCTGCCAGCCGAACGTCTGCGGGTGCTCCTTGGGCTGGTCCCAGCACAGGCAGCCCGAGGACACGAAGAGATCGGGCACGCGCGACGTGTTGAGGAAGTCGACGACCTTGGTGTGCGTGGGGGTCCCGAGCCCGCCGAGCATGGCGAAGATCTTGTCCTGTAGCACGAGCTGCTTGGTCACCTTGACCGTGTTCGTCGGGTTGTAGCCGTCGTCGCGGATGATCATCTTCAGCTTGCGCCCATGGATGCCGCCCGCGGCGTTGACGTACTTGAAGTACGCGTCGATGGCCTGGGGGATCTCGCTATAGCCCGGCGCTGCCGGACCGGTCAGCGGGAAGTGCCCGCCCACCGTCACCTGCGTGGCCGAGATCCCGGGCGCCGACGCGCTCGGCTTACCGCTCGACGACGAGTTCGAGCCGCCGGTTGACGAGCCGTCGTCGGACCCGCAGGCGGCGACGCCGATGCCGAGCGCCGCGATGCACGCCGCGGCGAGCGGCCTGATGGTCGACCTCATGATGGCTTCTCCTCCTGGTGCGCCCACGGCGCCGAGCCGCGGGCATGTGGTTGCGCGGTGCGCAGGGCCAAGGCCCCGAGCCTTCGCACCGCGGCCTGGATTCCCCCTGGGGCGACGAGCATCACCGCGATGAGCACGACGCCGTAGATCGCGAGCGCCAGGTTGGCCTGGACATTCGACGACAGCGATAGGGCCTTGCTCGCGTCGTCGGCCCACGTGGGCACGAGCACGAGCGCGGCAGCGCCCCACGCCGCGCCCGCAAGGCTGCCGCTGCCGCCGAGCACTACGCCGGTCAGCAGCGTCACCGACAGGCTCAGCGGGAAGGCGCCGGGCGCCGCAAGCGAGGTGACGACGACGAGCAGCCCGCCCGCCAGCCCGGCGCACGCGGCGCTGGCGACGAAGGCGACGACCTGTGTGCGCGCCACGCGGTACCCCGAGAGCTGCGCGGCGATCTCGTCGTCGCGCACCGCTCGGAAAGCGCGGCCGTACCCGCTGCGTACGAGGTTGGCCAACAGGACGTAGACGACAAGCGCCGCCAGGCACGCGATCCAGGCCTGCCAGCGCTCGAGCGGGAAGGTCGCGCCCAGCCATCGTGGCGGCACCGGTGGCGCGACCACCAAGCCGTTCGAGCCGCCCAGGAAGCCCGAGAAGCGCGTTGCCAGCGCGGGCAGGCCGACCGCCAGGGCCAGCGTGGCGCCCGCCAGGTACGGACCGCGCAGGCGCGCCGCCGCCGCGCCCGCGAGCGCTCCCGCGACCGCGGCGATCAGCGACGCGCCGAGCAGCACTGCCGCCAGCGGCCACGTCACCGCGTCCTGGATCTTCACCGTCGCGTAGGCGCCGACCGCCATCAGCGCCCCGTGGCCGAGCGAGATCTGTCCGTTCTGGCCGGTGAGGACGGTGAGGCCCGCGACCGCCACGAAGTAGTAGGCCATCGTGGCGAGCTGCAGGTTGTCGTACGCGCTCAACTGCTCGCTGAGGACGAACAACGCGATCCCCGCCACGACGGCGACGGCGACGTGGCGCGGCAGCGAGCTAGACACGTCTCGCCTGCGCACGCGAGAACAGCCCGTTCGGACGGACCATCAGGACCGCCACGAGGATGCCCAGCGCGCCCAGCGTCACGAGCTCCGCGCCGCCGTACCCCGAGACGTAGCTGAGTGCCAGGCCGAGCACGAGCCCGCCGACGAGCGCGCCGAGCGGGCTCTCCAGGCCGCCGATGACCGCGGCGGTGAAGCCGAAGACCAGCACGGCGTCGAACGCGTTCGGGGAGACGAAGACGGAGGGGGCGACGAGCACGCCGGCCAGCGAGGCTGCGACCGAGCCCAGCGCCCACCCAACGGTGTACATGTCGCCGACGCGCACGCCGAGCAGTCGCGAGATCTCCGGCGCGAACGCTGCGGCGCGCATGCGCAGCCCGAGGCTCGTGCGCGCGAACAGCAGGGTGACCCCGAGCATGAGTCCCGCGACGACGAGCACCGTGAAGAGGTCGAACGGCGAGAAGAGCACCGCCCGCCCGCCGATCTCGTAGCCCTTGATCGAGAACGCGGGGGCGAACGAGCGCGGGTTGCCGCCCCAGATCATGCCGGCCGCCGCCTGCAGCAGGACCAGCAGCCCGATCGTAACGATGACCGCGTTGAGCGCCGGTGCGCCTTCGACGTGGCGGATGACGACCCGCTCGATCAGCGCGCCGAGGACCAGGCCGGACGCCAGCGCGACGGCGAATCCCACCCAGTACGAGGCGCCCGAGTCGACGATCGCCCACGCGACGAACGTCGTGAGCATGAGCATCCCGGCCTGAGCGAAGTTGAGGATCCGGGTCGCCCGCCAGATCAGCACGAGCGAGAGCGCGACGGCGGCGTAGATCGCTCCGTTGGCGATGCCGTTGAGCGTCAGGTCGATGAACCGGTTCACGGCTAGAACCCGAGGTAGGCGTGCCGGAGCGCGGTGTCGGCGGCGAGCGCCGACGGGTCGTCGTCGGCGACCACACGGCCGATGCTCAGCACGATGCCGCGATCGGCGATCGAGAGCGCCGCCCTGGCGTTCTGCTCGACGAGCAGCACGGTCAGCTCCATGCGGTCGCGCAGGTCGCGCAGCAGGGCCATGATCTGCGCCGCGACCAGCGGGGCGAGCCCCAGCGACGGCTCGTCGAGCAGCAGCAGGCGGGGCCGGGACATGAGCGCGCGGCCGATCGCGAGCATCTGGCGCTCGCCGCCCGACAGCGTGCCGGCCTCGCTGGCACGCCGCTCGCGCAGGCGCGGGAAGAGCTCGTACGCCTCGTCGAGGCCGTCGCGTCCGCCGTGGCCGCGCCACAGGCCGCCGAGCCGCAGGTTGTCCTCCACGCCGAGCTCCTCGATGACCCCGCGCCCCTCTGGGACGTGGGCGATGCCGAGCCGCACGATTCGCTCGACCGGGAGGTGCCCGATGCTGCGGCCCTCCAGGCGGATGCGGCCTGCCCGCGCGCGGACCACGCCTGAGACCGTGCGCAGCAGCGAGGTCTTGCCCGCGCCGTTGGCGCCCAGCACCGCGGTGATGCTCCCGGGCGCGACCTCGAAGGAGACCCCGTCCAGCGCCACGACCGGCCCGTAGGCCGTCTGGAGGTCATCGACCGCCAGCATCGACCTCCACCCCGAGGTAGGCGTCGAGTACCCGCTCGTTGGACTGGACCTCGGCGGGAGTGCCCTCGGCGATGCGGCGGCCGAAGTCAAGCACGACGACGCGGTCGCAGACGCTCATCACGAGGTCCATGCGATGCTCGACGAGGAGCACGGCCATCGCGCCGCGCATCGCGCGGATGCGCTCGCCCAAGTCGCGCATGTCGTCGCCGCCCAGGCCGCCCGCGGGCTCGTCGAGCATGACGAGCCGTGGCCGTGCCGCCAGCGCTCGAGCCAGCGCGACGCGCTTCTGCACCGGATACGGAAGCGTGCCCGGCAGGCGGTCGGCGACATCGGCGACGCGCAGCGCGTCGAGCGCCTCGAGCGCCGCCGCGCGCAGCGCGCGCTCGTCGCGGTCCGCGCGCGGCAGGCCGAGCAGCACGGAGGCCAGGCCGGCGCGCCGCCGGCGCTCGGCGCCGGCCATGACGTTCTCGAGCGCGGTCAGTCCCGCGAACAGCCCGACCCCCTGGAGCGTCCGCGCGATGCCGAGGCCGGCGAGGTCGTGCGGGCGGGCGTCGCGCAGCGAGCGCCCGCGCCACGTGACGGTCCCCGCTTCGGGGCGCACGAACCCGCAGACGACGTTGAACAGGGTCGTCTTGCCCGCGCCATTGGGCCCGATGACACCGACGACCTCGCCGTGCCCCACCGCGAGAGACACGTCATTCAGCGCGTCGAGGCCGCCGAAGCGCACCGAGACGCCCTCGATCCGCAGCTCGCCGGACGACTCGCCAGCTCCTCCGACCGGCATGGCGCCACGGTAGGCGTCGGTGCCCCGCGCCTCATCGTGGGCGGTGCCCAAACTTGCGACGGCCGGGTTGTGGACGCTCCACAACCGCCGCGGTGGAGCAGCCGCTCAGCGCAGCAGCATCCGCAGCACGGGCTCGGCGCGGCGCGCGTCGGGCCGCTCGCCGGTGATCAGGTCCAGGTAGACGTAGGACTCGATGAGCCGCACGACGACGTAGGCGACCTCGCCGAGGTCGACCGGCAGGTCGAGCCGGCCTGCCTGCGCCTCCGTGTCGAGAAGCCGGTGGATGGCGTCGATGAGCCGCGGCTGGAATCCCGCGTCGCGGCGCGTCAAAAGCCGCATGACCAGCTCGCCCTCCTCGCTGAGCAGGCGCCGCATCCCCGCGTTCGTCACGCAGGCGTCGACGAAGCGCGTGACGATCTGGACGATCCGCTCCGCGCCCCGCTCGCGGACCGCCTTCTCCTGGCGGGCGAGCGTCGCCTCGGCCAGTCCCCACAGGGTCTCGACCAGCAGGTGGTTGCGCGAGCCGACCCAGCGGTACAGCGTGACGCGGTTGACGCCGAGCTCCTCGGCCATCGCGCCCACGTCGATGCGCTCGGCGGCTTGGAACCGGCGGCGCGCCAGCTTGAGCGCGTCGAGCGCGGTGGCCCGCGGCGGTGCAGGAGCGACATCCCGGCTCACGGTTGCTCATTGCAACATTCGGGCATGATGTTGCATGCTACGTCGCGTCGCCCCTTGACCGGAGGAGGAGGGTGGGGACGTCCAGCGCAGTCGTACAGCCTGTGGTCGGGGGCACGTCGGTCCGTGCCGAGTCGCTGCGGATCCTCGGCAGCCTTGTCGACCGGCTCGACGAGGTCACGGAGCGGGCGCTTGCGGCGATGCGCGCGGAGATCCCGGCCTACCGTGACCGCGAGGCGCGCTTCTACGACGACGTTCGCGACCAGGTGTCGCGGCACTATCGCGTCAAGCTCTCCGCCTTCCTGGAGGAGCGCACGATCACGCCTCACGACGTCGCGTTCGTGCGCGGTGCGGCGTGTCGGCGCGCGCGAGCGGGGCTCGGGTTGGAGGACTACATCAACGCCTTCCGCGTCGGCCAGCAGGTCTTCTGGGCCGAGGTCGTGCGCAGCGCGGGCGACGGCGCCACCGGGCACGAGGCAGCAGTCGCGTTGGCGCTGCCGCTCATGCGCTACTGCGACCTCGCGAGCACGCAGGCGGCGCGTGCGTACGTCGACTTCCAGCAGTACGTCGTGACCGACGTCGACCGCGAGCGGCGCGACCTGCTCGAGCACGCGCTCGCCGGCGAGCTGCCGACCCGCGGACCGCTGCTGCACGCGGCGCAGGCGCATGGCATGACGATCGACGCGCGACTGATGGTCGTCACGGCGATGGTTATCGCGCCCGCGCACGACGCGGACGCCCCGCAGGTCGCGAGCGCGGTCATCGCCTCGGCCGGCCTGAACGAGATGAAGACCCTCGTCGTCGTGCGCCAGGCGGAGATCGTCGCCGTCCTCGCCCTCGGTGCCGACCGCGCGCCAGCGGAACTGTGCGACCGCATCGATGCGCTCCAGACGCGCCTGTGCCACGAGGGCATCGCGCTCGCGATGGGGGCAAGCACGGTCGCGGCCGGCGTCGCGGAGCTCCCGCGCGCCTACCGCGAGGCGCGCGCGGCGCTAGATGGCGTCGGGGAGCGCGGCGGAGTGGCGGCGCTGGCACGGCTGTCGCCCTTCGAGTACCTCGCGCTGCGCTCCGACGACACGGCGCGACGCCTCGTCGATTCACGTCTGCGTGCCTTCCTCGACGAGGATCGCCGACGCGGCCACGCGCTCACCGCCACCATCCGCGCCTTCGCCGCCGCCGATCTCAATCTCCGGGTCGCCGCCGAGCGCCTGCAGGTGCACCCGAACACCGCGCAGTACCGGCTACGGCGGATCGAGGAACGCAGCGGTCGCAATCCCCGCAAGCTCGCGGATCTCATCGACCTGCTCGTCGCCATCGCGCTCGACGACGCCGCCTAGACTCCGCTGCGTGAGCGACCTGAGGCTGATCACCGCGCTCGGCGACCCGCCGCCGTCCTACGCGCGTGTAGAAGAGCGCGCGCGGCCGCCGTTGCGCGTCGGGGCGGTCCAGCAGCGCTGGCACCGCGATCCCGGCGAGCACCGCGCCGCGCTTGCCGAGGGCGTTCGGGTGGCCGCCGAGGAGGGCGCGACGCTCGTGTGCCTGCAGGAGCTGACGCTGTCGCCGTACTTCGCGATCACCGCCGACGGGCCGGGGGCGGCGGGCGCCGAGCCCGAGCCGCTGCCGGGCGGCCTGACGAGCGCGTTCGCCGCCGAGCTGGCGCGCGAGCACGGCATCCACCTCCACGCCTCGCTCTACGAGCGCGCCGAGGCAGGCGACGGCCTCGGCTTCAACACCGCGATCGTCATGGCGCCCGACGGGACGCTGGTGGCGCGAACGCGCAAGCTGCACATCCCGGTGACCGCCGGCTACTACGAGGACAGGTACTTCCGGCCCGGCCCGCCCGGCGACGACGCCTTCCCCGTGGTCGAGCTCGGCGAGGCGCGGTTCGGCTTCCCGACCTGCTGGGACCAGTGGTTCCCCGAGCTCGCGCGCGCGTACTCGCTGGCCGGCGCGGAGGTCATCGTCTACCCGACGGCGATCGGCTCGGAGCCCGACCACCCCGACTTCGACACCGAGCCGCTGTGGGAGAAGGTCATCGTCGCCAACGGGATCGCGAACGGGACGTTCATGGTCGCCGTCAACCGGATCGGGGTCGAGCCGCCGCTCACCTTCTACGGCTCCTCGTTCATCTCCGATCCGTACGGCCGCGTGCTCGTGCAGGCGCCGCGCGACGAGCCGGCGGTGCTCGTGGCCGACCTCGACCTCGATCAGCGCCGCGACTGGCTGGCGCTGTTCCCGTTCCTGAGCACCCGTCGCCCCGACGCCTACGGCTCGCTCGTCGGGCGCTAGGCCGTCGGCTGGTGCATCCGCGCCGCCGCGGGCAGCAGCTCGCCGCGGTCGGCGAGCGCCTGCAGGGCCTGCACGGCGCAGGTCTGGAACTGCGTGCCGGCGCCCGCCTGCGCCTCGGCGAGCGCCTCGGACATCTCCATCGGCGGCGAGTACGAGCGGTCGGAGACCATCACGTCCCAGGCGTCAGCGAGCGCGAGCAGACTCGCTCCCTCGGGCACCGCGTCGCCGCCGAGCGCCGCCGGATAGCCGCGGCCGTCCGGGCGCTCGTGGTGGCGCGCGATCCACGCGACCTGCTCCTCGTCGAGCACGTCGCCGACGATGCGCGCGCCGAGCACTGGGTGCTCGCGGACGATCGCGAGCTCGGCCTGGTCGAGGCGCTCGGCCTTCAGCAGGATCGCGTCGGGGATGCCGATCTTGCCGACGTCGTGCAGCAGCGCGGCGTCGCGCAGCAGCGCCACGCGCTCGGGCGGCCACCCGCGCGCCGCGGCCAGGCGCGCGGCGAGCACCGCGACGCGCTCGGAGTGCTCCTGCGTGTCGGGGTCCTTCGCATCGATCGCGCGGGCCAGCGCGCGCAGGCCGATGAGCGCGTGGCTGCGGTCGAGCTCGCGGGTGCGCTGGCGCTCGTCGAGCTCGCGCACGACGCCGGGGTCGTAGAGCCAGCACAGGTCGCGCCCGTGCTCCTTGGCCCAGTACAGCGCGGCGTCGGCGCGGCGCAGCAGCTCGTCCTCCGAGGTCGCGGCCTCGAGGTCGCACAGCCCGATCGAGATCGTCGCGCGCAGCCGGTGGCGCAGCGGCGCCTCGGCGACCGCCCGCCGCGCGCGGTCGGCGACCAGCAGCGCCTCGTGGCGATCGCTCTCGACGAAGATCACGCCGAACTCGTCGCCGCCCATGCGCGCGAGCACGTCCTCCTCGCGAACGGCGCGGCCGAGGCGCCGGCCGACCTCGGCCAGCACGTCGTCGGCGATCTCCAGGCCGGCGCGGTCGTTGAGCTCGCGGAAGCCGTCGATGTCGACGAGGGCGACGGTCAGCGGGCGGTCGTGGCGGCGCGCCCGCGCGACCTCGTCGGCCAGGCGCTGGCGGAAGGCGCGGTGGTTGGGCATCCCCGTGAGGTGGTCGGTGGCCGCGTGGCTGTCCAGGCGCGCGCGGTCCTCCGCGTTGGCCAGCGCGATGGCGATGAGGTCGGCGTACTCCTGCAGGCGCTCCTCGCTGCCGTGACCGAGCTCGTGCGGCGGGCGCCCGGCGACCACGAGCGCGCCCCAAGGCGCCGCGCCGGTATGGACGGGAGCGGCCATGCGCACGAGCGGCGGGTCGTCGCCGGTCTGGTCGCGCGCGATCGGCTCGCCGACGCGCAGGCGATCCAGCAGGCTGCCGGGGGTCAGCTCGCTGACGCTGCGCAGCGCGTGTCGGTTCTGCTCGCCGGCGGCCCAGCGGCCGAGCACGATCCCGCGGTCGGCGTCCTGGTAGCGGACGATCGCCGCGCTCTCGGCGCCGAGCAGGCGCCCGGCCTCCGACGAGGCGAGCGCGAAGATGCCGGCCGGCGGCGAGCCGGCGGCCACCGCGGTGGCGACGCGCCGCAGCGAGGACTGCTCCTCGGCCAGCCGGCGCTGCTCGCTCTCCAGCTCGCTCGTCTGCCGCGAGAGCCCGGCCAGCAGCTCGCGCCCGGCGACGACGATGCCGCCGACCAGGCAGTAGATCGGCACGACGACGACGAGCTGGCGTAGGAGGTTGTCGTTGACCGCGTTGGCGTCGTAGACCAGCGGCGCGCCGTAGACCGCCGCGCAGGCCAGCCAGTACGCGAGCGCCTGGCGCGGCGTGAAGAAGAAGGCGGCGTAGACCACGACGAACCACGTGTAGTCCCGCGCGGGGGAGTCGGTGGTGCCGGTCGCCGCGGCCAGGCCGGCGACGACCGCCAGGCCGAGCAGGCTCGAGACATGGAACAGCGCCAGCGGCGCGCGGTCCCATTGCACCGCGAGCAGCATGCCGACGCCCCAGACCACGGCGAACCCGGCGACCACCACGACCACCGCGATCGGCTGGACCTGCGTTCCGGGAAGCGGCAGCGTGAGCAGGAGCGTCGCGGCGCCCGCCAGCCACAGGAGTCCGCTGATCCGCCCGGCGAGCGCGCGCTCGTCGACGCTGGAAAGACGATCCCGGCCCCACGTCGCCATGCCGCGTCCAACGACGGCTGGCGCGCAAACATGCGCCTAGTGGCCCTTCCCGCAACGGTCGACCGCAAATGACGCCCATCGATCACCGCCAGGCGGCGTCCTCGACCCTCGAAATCCCAGAGGGATTCCTTCGGGACCAACGGCTTCGCCGTCGGTGCCCCGTCCTTGCCTGACGGCGCCGCTGGACGCCCTTTCCGGCCGAACGTCACGAGAAGGACCACTAGTGCTGCTCCTTCGGGCACCAGTACGTCGTGCGCCCGCCCACCGTCGCGCGCTCCATCGCGGTGCCGCAGCGCGGGCAGTGCCCGTCGCGGCGGCGCTCGGGGATCACCTCGCTGACCCCGGCGTGGCCGCGGCGGACCGACATGCGGATGATGCTGCGCATCTCGCGCCACAGCCGATCGAGCTCGTCGGTGTCGAGGTCCTCCGCCGCGCGGCGCGGGTCGAGGTAGGCGCGCCAGAGGATCTCGTCGGCCATCAGGTTGCCGATCCCCGACATCACCGCCTGGTCCATGAGCCGCGCCTTGATCGGTGCCCGGCCGCGGCCGATCAGCTCGCGGAACCGAGCGCGATCGA
>Ga0307278_10001322_pt1 | contig 12358 bp, 11 predicted proteins | sample ER_DNA_117_FD_194482 | JGI IMG/M metagenome (GOLD analysis project Ga0307278, IMG submission 194482) | Bulk soil microbial communities from the East River watershed near Crested Butte, Colorado, United States - ER_DNA_117 | ecosystem: Environmental > Terrestrial > Soil > Floodplain | place... | reverse complement strand
TCCCAAGCCGCTGGAGCTAGATGACCTTCCAGCGGACGCCCCAACAACACCCGAGGTCCTCTACGAGATCGGAGAGTGCAGCAACGTTAACGCGATCCAGTCTCCGAACGCGCTGCCCTTCGCGCCGGACGGGATCACGCTCGTCTACGGCCCTAATGCTGTCGGCAAGAGCAGCTATGCCCGCATCGTGAAGCGCGTCGCTCGCGCTGCCCATCAGGAGCGGATCCTCCCTAACGTCTTCTCGGGCAAGACAGGTCCGCCGCGGGCCGTCGTTGACCTCGAGAACGAGGCGGGCCGGAGGAAGCACATCGTCCCCGTCGGGGAGGCGGGGCCGCCTCTCCTCGCGTCGATGACCGTCTTCGACGCGGACTGCGCGGGGGTATACCTCCGGCGCGAGAAGACGATCGAGTTTACGCCGACGCCACTGCGCATATTCGCGCGTGCTGCCTCGGCGCAGCGGCGGATTCGTGACCTCTTGGACGAGCGGCTCACGATGCTCACCGCCCGCCGACCAAGTCCTGACGCGTTCGCCGAGGGAACCGAGGTACGCCGCCTGCTGGAGTCGCTGAGTGTCGCTACCCTCGATACCGAGATTGAGCGCATGGCGGCGCTCTCTCCTGAAGAGCTGAAGCGTGCTGCCGAGGCGAAGCTCGAACTCGCTGCCGTTGATGCCGGGGCGATCGAGAACCAGGCTCGCCAGCGCGATCGGGAGGCTGAGGCGCTTGAGCGGCTGGCCGAGCGGCTGGATTCGGTTTCGAGAGCACTCGACTCGAGCGTGGAGTCCCGCGTCCTTAGCACCGCGAGAGGTTTGGGCGAGGCACAGGAGGCCGTTCTGCTCGCGCGCGAGACGGCGTTCGCCAGCGATCCAGTGACGGTGGCCGGCAGCGACGCATGGCGTCGTATGTGGGAGGCGGCTCGAGCGTTTGTACAGCAGGACTGCGACCATGACTTCCCCCCGCTCGAGAGCGGGCAGCTGTGTTCTCTTTGCCAGCAGGAGCTGAGCGACAGCGCTCGCGACCGCTTCCGCCGGTTCGAGGAGTTCGTGACGAGCAGCCTCGAGCAGGACTTGGCGGCCGCTCGACGCGAGGCCGAGGAAGCCAGAGCTGCCGTGACAGTTACCGAGCTAGAACTGGCACGGCAGGCGCCCGCGCTTGACCTCCTCCAAGACGAACAGCCGGAGCTTGCTTCGACCGTGAGCGCGTGGGTCGACGCAGCAGAACGGCGCAGCGTCGCGCTAAGGGAATGCCGTACCCCTGAAACGCTCGCCAACCCGCCCATGGAAGCGCTGAGGGCGCTTGCGCACGAGCGCAGAGAGATGGCAGTGCGCCAGCGTTCTCTCATAGACACAGCGGCCCAAGCGGCGCTGCGCCAGGAAGTTGCCGAACTCGAAGCGCGTCTGCTGTTGCACGAGCGGCTCGCCGAGATTCGCGAATGGCATGCCGCACTGAAAACGATCGAGGTGCTCCAGACCGCCAGGAAAGAACTCGACACGACCGCGCTCAGCCACAAGCAGAGCGAGTTGGCGACAACCCTCGTCACGGATGAGCTTCGTCGCGCTACGCGGCGCGAATTGGACGCTCTCGGTTTCTCGCATCTGAAGGTCGACCTCAGTTGTCGTAGCGACAAGGGGACAACCGTGGCTCGCCTGGGGCTTGACGGTGCCGCGACCGCGCCCGCGGACGTTCTCAGCGAGGGCGAGCAGCGTGCGTGTGCGCTCGCATTCTTCCTTGCGGAATCCCTGACGTCCGCGAGCGGCGGAGGGATCGTCTTCGATGACCCGGCGTCGTCGTTCGACGTCGAAAAGATCGATCACATCGCGTCTCGGGTCTGGACCTTGCAGCTAAGCGGCAGCAGGTGATCGTCTTCACGCACAACATCGTGTTCGCGTGGTGCCTGCAGAATCTCGCGGTCGAGAGCAACATCACATTCACCGTCCAACCGCTTGCGCGGATGGGCGACAGAGTCGGCATCGTCCGGACGAAGAATCAGGCGTGGCCAGGAGAGCCAATTAAGTCACGGATTGGCCGGCTGCGCCTCGCCCTTCAAGAGCTCGAAGCTGTCGATCGTAAGGGAGATATCGATCGCTACGAGGTCGACGCCAAGGTCCTAGCAGGTGACCTGCGCGAGGCTTGGGAGAGGGCTGTCGAGGAACTTCTCTTCCGTGGCGTTGTAATGCGCTTCCAGCGAGATGTCAGCGCGAGGAAGATCCGCGACGTGGTCGTTACCGCCGATCTCACTCGCGAGGTGTACGAGGGGATGACGGAGACGTCACCGTTCCACCACGAGGCGTCCTTGGCGAAGCCAATACCGACGCCGACCATCGACGAGCTGAAGAGCTTCTTCGGGCGGCTCGAGAGCTTCTGCGGAGCGTTAAGGGCCAAGCCGGCGGCAGCGAAGAAGGCGGTCGCCGAAGCTTCTGATTCCGCCGCCTAACGCCCCGCCGTCACACGACGAGAGGCGTTTCTACTCGTGGGCCGAGTTCGACCCCTTTGAGAAAACCGCCCTGACCTCGTGCCGTGAGATCCGAGCGGTCGGCCTAGGAGGAGGCCCCTCATCCCGTACACATCCCGCTGCGTTTGCTAGCGAGACAACAGCCCATCCCGCGCTCATCCCGCGGGAGGTCGCCGAAAGCTCCCGCAGACGCCCGCCGATCCCCGCAAGATGGCGGACGAAAAGACCCGCTCTCGCCGGGAATCCCCGCCAATCCCCGCTCAGGCCGGAAGCGCCATGACCGGCCTGTCACGCCGGAGGTCGCGGGTTCGAGTCCCGTCGCTCCCGTTAAATAATCCCTGCAACTTGGCATATTGTGTTGCCAGTATAGACACGGATCCAGCCGCTTCGGGCAGCAAACGATCAGATTCGCCGGAATGGGTCTTCGGCGCACCGCGGCCGACTGCGTCTCAGCCTGGATTGAGTCACGTCGCCCGGCAATCGACCTGTGGAACGGGTCGTCGTCGGGGCGGGACGTCAGGCGATCCCGGCTCGACTCCCACAGGAGGCCATGCCAACGGCGATCCAGGCGGCCGGCGCTCGTGCCGATCGTTTCGGGGAGCTCGCAAAGCGCAAGAGACACCGGCGCTCGCCCGCTATGCCCACGATGTGCATCCGCTGTGGGACGACCAAGGCCCCGCAACCGCTCGGCTACTGCCCCTCCTGCGCCGCGAATGCCGGCAGCGAGCTCGTGGAAGGCCTGAAGAGCCTTGGCGAGTACCTCTCGTCCTGGGCGGCGTTCGACGATTGGCTGCGCCGCCGCGGCCTCCCCTAGAGGTGCGCGAGCGCGGCCCCGAGCTCCTCGAGGCTCGCGAGGCTGTGTCCGCTCGCGAAGAGGTCGACGTAGGGGAGAGCCGCCTTCATGCCGCGTGCGAGCGGCTCGTAGGCGGGATCCTCCTGCAGCGGGTTTAGCCAGACGACGCGGTGGGCGAGGCGTGAGAGTCGGGCCATCTGCTCGGCGAGGAGCTCGGGGTCGCCGACCTCGAGTCCGTCCGAGCAGATGAGGACGAGGGCGCCGCGGGCCAGCCCGCCGTGCCCGTGCTCGTCGAGGAAGGTCTTGAGCGACTCGCCGATGCGCGTGCCTCCGTCCCAGTCGATGACCTCGGCGGCCGCCCGCGCGAGCGCGTCGTCGACGTCGGCCGTAGCGAGCGGCCGCGTCACTCGGGTGAGGCGCGTACCGAAGCAGAACGCCTCGACGCGTCGGCCGGAGCGGAGGGCGCCGTGCGCGAACATGACGAGCGCGCGCGAGTAGGCGTCCATCGAGCCGGAAACGTCGAGAAGGAGGACGAGCCGCCGCTGCTGTCGCCGCCGCTCCCGCCAGGCGCGGTCGACCGGCTCGCCGCCGGTCCGGAAGGAGCGCCGCAGCGTCCGCCTCAGGTCGGGCGCACCGGACCTCGCTGCCGCTCGTCGCCTCGAGCGCCGCTCCGGCACGGCAAGGCGCAGCCGCTGCATTAGCTTCGCCAGCGCGGCGAGCTCGGCCTGCGAGCAGCGGGCGAAGCTCTTCTCCTTCAGGAGCTCGACGGGGCTCGCAAGCGCGGTCTGCGCGTCGGCCTCGACGCGGATCCGGACGGGGGGCGGCTGCCGTGGGACCTCGACCGGCGGTCCGAAGAAGGCGGCGAAGGCCTCGTCGTAGACGGGGACATCGGCCGCGCGCGCCACGAGCGTCGCCCGCCCAGCCCAGTAGAGGTCGTCGGGTGGAAGGAGGGCGGCGGCCCGGCAGAAGTCGGCGATGCGGCCCGTCCCGACCGCCAGCCCGACGTCGCGGAGGGCGCGGCCGAAGCGGGTGAGGATCTCCTCACTCACCGAAGAGCTCGGCCTCGGCCCGCGCGGTGTCCTCACGGGTCTTCACGGCCCAGCCGAGCGTCTCCCGCGCCACCTCTCCCTCGGCCGACTCGGCGCCGAGCAGCGAGAGCGCCTCGGCCCAGTCGATCGACTCGGCCGCGCCGGGGCGCTTGACGAGGTCGAGGCTTCGCAGCCGCGCGACCGCGGCGGCGACCGAGCGCGCGAGCGCCTCCGAGATGTCCGGCGCCCGCAGTCGGATGATCTCGACCTCCCGTTCCAGGTCGGGGAAGTCGATCCAGTGGTAGAGGCAGCGCCGCTTGAGCGCGTCATGCAGCTCACGGGTTCGGTTTGAGGTGATGACGACGGCGGGCGGATCCTCGGCCGCGATCGTGCCGATCTCGGGAACCGTGACGGTGAAGTCAGAGAGCACCTCGAGGAGGAAGGCCTCGAACTCGTCGTCGGCTCGGTCGAGCTCGTCGATCAGGAGCACGGCGCCCGCCCCCGTCCGGATCGCCGCGAGCAGCGGCCGCTCGACGAGAAACTCGGGCCCGTAGAGGGCCGCCACCCGCTCCGCGGCGACCTCGCCTTCCTGGAGCGTGCGCGCGTAGAGGAGCTGCCGCGAGTAGTCCCACTCGTAGAGCGCCTGCGCCGCGTCGATGCCCTCGTAGCACTGGAGCCTGATCAGCCTGGCCCCGAGGAGCCGTGCGAGCGTCTTGCCGACCTCGGTCTTACCGACGCCGGCCTCGCCTTCGAGGAGCAGCGGCCGACGCATCCTGAGAGCGAGAAAGACAGCCGTCGCGAGGCCGCGATCCGGGAGGTAGGACTCGGCCCGGAGTGCCTGCTCGACGTCGTCGACAGATCCGAATGTCACGGTTGAAGCGTACTCCCGGCGGGGCGTATGCTCGCTCAACCAGTCTGGATCCAGCCGGAAGGCGGGAAGGGAGGTACCTCATGTACCCCGCCGGTTTCGAGTACTTCGCGCCGACGAGCGTCGAGGAGGCGCTCTCGGTCCTCGAGCGCTACGGGGACGAGGCGAAAGTCCTGGCCGGCGGCCAGAGTCTCATCCCGCTCATGAAGCTTCGCTTCGCATCGCCGCGCGCGCTCGTCGACCTGAACCGCATCGAGGGCCTCGACGGGCTCTACGAGGACGACGGGATGCTGAACGTCGGCGCGCTCGTCCGCCACAAGACGTGCGAGCGGTCCGAGCTCCTCAAGAGTCGCTACGACGTCCTCGCCGACGCCGCGCCGCAGATCTCCGACCCGATCGTCCGAAACCTCGGCACGATGGCCGGATCGCTCGCGCACGCCGACCCGCAGGGCGACTGGGGCTCGGCCCTCCTCGCTGCTGGAGCGCAGGTGCAGGCGCGCGGCCCGGGGGGGACGCGCACGATCCCGCTCGACGAGTTCTTCGTGGGGCCGTTCACGACCGCTCTCGAGCCGACCGAGATCGTCACCTGGGTGCAGGTGCCCGATCCGGGCCCGCGCGCGGGCGGGGCCTACCTGAAGCTCGAGCGCAGGGTCGGCGACTTCGCCACGGCGGCGGTCGGCGTCCACGTCTCCTTCACGAACGGGAAGGCCGAGCGCGCGGGCATCGCGCTCACGGGCGTCGGGCCGCGCAACCTCCGTGCCAGGGCGGCGGAGGAAGCGCTTGCGGGCCACGAGCTCGACGACGACGCGATTGCCGAGGCGGCGCGGCTCGCCGCGGAGGCGGCCGAGCCCCAGGACGACGTCCGCGGGAGCGCGGAGTACAAGCGCAACGTCGTCCGCGTCTTCACGGAACGCGGCCTGCGCAAGGCCGCCGAGAGGAGGGAGGAGCGATGACCGAGACCGCCACGGAGCAGGCCGTCTACACCCGGACGGTCAACGTGACGGTGAACGGCGAGGCGCGCTCGGCCGAGATCGAGACGAGGCTTCTCCTCGTGCATTTCCTGCGGGACACCCTCGGCCTCACCGGCACGCACATCGGCTGCGACACGTCGAGCTGCGGCGCGTGCACGGTGCTGCTCGACGGGATTCCGGCGAAGTCGTGCACGCTCTTCGCCGTCCAGGCCGACGGGCGCGAGCTCACGACGGTCGAAGGGCTCATGCAGGACGGGCAGCATCACCCGATCCAGGACGGCTTCCACGAGGAGCACGGCCTCCAGTGCGGCTTCTGCACGCCCGGCATGATGCTGACCGCCACGGCGCTCCTCGCCGACAACCCCGACCCCAGCGAGGAGGAGATCCGCTGGGCGATCTCCGGGAACATCTGCCGCTGTACCGGCTATCAGAACATCGTGAAGGCGGTTCAGCACGCCGCGGCCGCCATGAAGGAGGGGAGGTAGCGATGGCCGCCGTCGACGAGGTTCGCGGACTCGGCCACTCCGTCCAGCGCAAGGAGGACGAGCGCTTCATTCGCGGTAAGGGCACCTACGTAGACGACGTCAAGCTCCCCGGGATGCTCCACATGGAGATCCTCCGGAGCCCGCTGGCGCACGCCCGCATCCGCTCGATCGACACGTCGCGCGCTGCGGCCCTCCCGGGCGTCGTCGCCGTCGTGACCGGCGAGCTCCTCGCCCAGCACAACCTCGCCTGGATGCCGACCCTGTCGGGTGACACCCAGGCCGTGCTCGCCACCGACAAGGTGCGCTTCCAGGGCCAGGAGGTCGCGTGCGTCGTCGCAGAGACGCCGTACATCGCCAAGGACGCGCTCGAGCTGATCGACGTCGACTACGAGCCGCTGCAGGTCGTCACGACCCCGCAGCAGGCGCTCGCCGACGGTGCGCCCGTCATCCGCGACGAGAAGGAAGGGCAGCTCGACAATCACATCTACCACTGGGAGGCCGGCGACGCGGAGGCGACCGAGAAGGCCTTCGCAGAGGCCGATCGCGTCGTCTCCCTCGACACCTTCTACCCGCGCTGCCATCCGGCGCCGCTCGAGTGTTGTGCCTGCATCGCGGACCTAAATCCGGCGACGGGCAAGGCGACGATCTACATGACCTCGCAGGCTCCGCACGCCCACCGGACGCTCTTCGCCCTCGTCGCGGGCCTCTCGGAGGAGAAGATCCGCATCATCTCGCCGGACATCGGCGGCGGCTTCGGGAACAAGGTGCCGATCTACCCGGGCTACGTCGTCGCGACGGCGGCCTCGCTCCTCCTCGGCCGGCCGGTGAAGTGGGTCGAGGACCGCACCGGCAACCTCATCTCCACAGGGTTCGCGCGCGACTTCCACATGCACGGGGAGCTCGCGCTCAAGGGCGACCGCATGACCGGGCTCAAGGTGAAGATGCTGTCCGACAACGGCGCGTTCTTCGCGGACGCGCAGCCGTCCAAGTTCCGGGCCGGGCTCTTCCACATCGTCACCGGCTCCTACGACATCCCCGCGGCGCACGTCGAGACGGACGGCGCATACACGAACAAGGCGCCGGGCGGCGTGGCCTACCGCTGCTCGTTCCGCGTCACCGAGGCCTCGTACCTGATCGAGCGGCTCGTGCAGACGGCCGCGTACGAGCTCGAGATCGACCCGGCCGAGCTCCGGCGCAAGAACTTCGTCAAGAAGGAACAGTTTCCGTACACCTCCGCCACGGGCTTCGAGTACGACTCGGGCGACTACGAGGCGGCGCTCGACGTCGCGCTCGAGAAGCTCGGCTACGCGGAGCTGCGGAAGGAGCAGGAGGAGGCGCGGAAGGAGGGGCGGCTGATCGGGATCGGGCTCGCCTCCTTCACCGAGGTCGTCGGCGCGGGCCCCGGGAAGCACTACGACATCGCGGGCCTGCGGATGTTCGACTCGGCGGAGCTGCGCGTGCACCCGACCGGCAAGGCCGTCCTCAAGCTCGGCGTCAAGTCGCAGGGCCAGGGGCACGAGACGACGTTCGCGCAGATCGTCGCTGCCGAGCTCGGTATCCCGCCCGAGGACGTCGAAGTGCAGGAGGGCGACACCGACCACACCCCGTACGGCCTCGGCACCTACGCGAGCCGCTCGACGCCGACCGGCGGAGCTGCGACGGCGGTCATCTCCCGCAAGCTCCGCGACAAGGCGCGCCGGATCGCCGCCCACCTGCTCGAGACCTCCGAGGAAGATCTCGAATGGGAGGACAACCGCTTCGTCGTCAAGGGCGCGCCCGACCGTACGAAGACGATCCAGGAGCTCGCATTCGCCGCCTACACCGACATCCCGGACGGGATGGAGGCCGGGCTCGAGGGCGTCCATTACTACGACCCCCCGAACATGACCTACCCGTTCGGGACCTACGCCGTCGTCGTCGAGGTCGACCGCGGCACCGGCGCCTGGAAGGTGAACCGCGTCGTCGCGGTCGACGACTGCGGCGTCCGCATCAACCCGATGGTCGTCGAGGGCCAGATCATGGGCGGCCTCGCCGAGGGCTTCGGCATCGCGGCGCTCCAGCTGATCACATTCGACGAGGACGGCAACTGCGTGGGCGCGAACTTCATGGACTACCTGCTCCCCACCGCCTGGGAGACGCCCGCCTTCGAGCTGGGCGAGACGGTGACGCCCTCGCCGCACCACCCGATCGGCGCGAAGGGCGTCGGCGAGTCGGCCACGGTCGGCTCCCCGGCCGCGTACGTGAACGCCGTCGTGGACGCGCTCGCCCACGCCGGCGTTCGCAACCTCGAGATGCCGGTCACGTCCGACAAGGTGTGGGCCGCGCTCCAGGAGGCGGGTCTCGCGGAGTGAGGCCCGCGGACGTCCTGGTCGAGGCGGGCCGCCTCGCCGCCGAGGGGGAGCCGTTCGCGCTCGCCACGGTCGTGAACGTCCGCCGGCCCGCCTCGGCACGGCGCGGCGACCGTGCCGTCGTGATGCCTGACGGATCCGTGCACGGCTGGGTCGGCGGCTCCTGCTCGGAGCCGACCGTCGTCCGCGAGGCGCTTGTCGCGCTCGCCGACGGCGAGTCGCGGCTGGTCAGCACGGAAGGCTCGTGCGCCTCCGAGGGAGCGGTCGAGATCCTCATCGAGCCCCAGCTTCCGGCGCCGCTCGTCGCGATCGTCGGCGAGAGTCCGGCGGCTGCGACGCTCGCGGGGCTGGCCGCCGCGATCGACTGGCGCGTCACCCGCGAGCTCGACGACCGCGCCGACGCTGTCGTCGTCGCGACGATGGGGCGAGGCGATGAGGAGGCGCTCGCCGCCGCGCTCTCCGGCCCGGCGGGCTACGTCGGCCTCGTTGCGAGCCGCCGGCGGGCCGAGGCTGTCGCAGCCTCCCTGCGCGCGGCGGGCGTGGCCGAGGACGCGCTCGCCCGGCTGAAGAGCCCGGCCGGGCTCGATCTCGGCCCGATCCGGCAGGAGGAGATCGCCGTGGCCATTCTCGCCGAGCTCGTCGCCTGGCGGCACGCTCGCACACCGTCGGCGCCGCCCCCCGAGGAGGCCGTCGATCCAGTCTGCGGCATGACCGTCGCGCTCGTGGGAGCACCGACCGCCGTCCACGAGGGCATCACGTACGCCTTCTGCGGGCCCGGCTGCCGCACCCGCTTCGAGGCCGAGCCGGAACGCTACCGTGCGGTGGAGGCATCGTGAGGGACGTCCTCGACACGCTCGAGCGCTGGACCGGCGAAGGGCTTCGCTTCGCAACGGCGACCGTCGTAAAGACCGAGCGCTCGGCGCCGCGCGATCCGGGCGCCGTGCTCGCCGTTTCCGAGCGCGGCGAGGTGGCGGGCTCCGTGACCGGAGGGTGCGTCGAGCCGGCCGTTTACGAGGAGGCGCAGGCCGTGCTCGCCGGCGGGCCGCCGCGCCTGGTCACCTACGGGATCGCGGACGAGGAGGCTTTCGAGGTCGGGCTCCCCTGCGGCGGCACGGTTCACATCTTCGTCGACCTCGCCGACCCGGCCGTCGTCCACGACTTGGCGGCCGCGGTACGTGAGGAGCGACCGGTCGCCCTCGAGGTGATCGTGGCCGGTGAGGACATCGGGCGCAAGCAGGTCGTCCCGCTGAACGGCCACGCCGACACCGGTCTCGCAGGCGACGTCTTCGTTGCCGAGTTCGCGCCGCCGCCCGCCATGTACGTCTTCGGGGCGGTCGACCACGCGGCAGCGGTCGCCCGGATCGGCAAGTTCCTCGGCTACCACGTCACCGTCTGCGACGCGCGCTCCCGCTTCGCCACGCGTGAGCGCTTTCCGGACGTGGACGAGCTCATTGTCGCCTGGCCGGACGAGTTCCTGCGCGGGGCGCCGGTCGACGGGCGCACGGCGATCTGCGTCCTCACCCACGACCACAAGTTCGACATCCCGCTCCTCAAGGTCGCCCTCGAGACGCCGGCCGGCTACATCGGCGCGATGGGCGCGAGACGGACGAACGAGAGCCGCAACGAGCGGCTGCTCGCCGAAGGGGTGACGGAGGAGCAGCTCGCCCGCATCCACGCGCCGATCGGCCTGCGGATCGGCTCGCGAACGCCCGAGGAGGTCGCCGTCGCGGTCGCGGCCGAGATCGTCGCGACGAGGCGGCAGGCGGCGGTGCCCGCATGAAGCTCGAGAACTCCTTCACCGTCGCCGCCCCGTCCGAGGCCGCCTGGGACCTCCTTATGGACGTCCCGCGCATCGTCCCCTGCATGCCGGGGGCGAAGCTCGACGAGGTGGTCGGCGACTCGAGCTGGAAGGCGACCATGCAGGTAAAGCTCGGCCCGATCTCACTCACGTTTGCGACCGACATCGAGCGCACCGAGGTCGACGATGCCGCGAAGCGGGTCGTGCTGCAGGCGACCGCGCGCGAGGTGCGAAACCGGGGGCGGGCGCAGGCGAGCATCGAGTCGTCGCTCGCTTCGGAGGACGGCGCGACTCGGGTCGACCTCGTCACCGACCTGAGCCTCTCCGGCATGGTCGCCCAGTACGGGCGCGGGCTCATCCAGGACATCTCGTCCCAGATCGTGACGAGCTTCGCCGAGTGCCTGCAGGCCCAGCTCATCGCCGCCCCCGAGGATGCGGCCGCCGTGACGGCGGCCCAGGCGCGGCCGGTGGGCGGCCTGTCCCTGTTCTTCGGCGCCCTGCACCGCGCCCTCGCCGGGCTCTTCCGAAGGAGGCCAAAGTGAGACGCATCGGAATCACCGTCAATGGCGTCCGGCACGAGGCCCAGGTCGAACCGCGCCAGCTCCTCGTCTACCTCCTCCGCGAGCAGCTCGGCCTCACGGGGACGACCGTCGGCTGCGACACGTCGTCGTGCGGCGCCTGCACTGTCCTCCTCGACGGCGAGTCGGTGAAGTCGTGCACCGTCCTCGCAGTGCAGGCCGACGGGCACGAGGTGACGACGATCGAGGGCCTGGCCGAGAAGGGCAAGCTCCATCCCGTGCAGGAGGCCTTCCACCGAAGCCACGGGCTCCAGTGCGGCTACTGCACGCCGGGCATGGTGCTCGCCACCGTCAGCCTCCTCGCCGAGCACCCGAGCCCGAGCGAAGAGGAGATCCGGCGCGGGCTCGAGGGCAACCTCTGCCGTTGCACCGGCTACCAGAAGATCGTCGAGGCCGTGCAGGCCGCGGCGACCGCGTAGGAGGGGGAGATGGCAACCACCGAGACGAAGACGACGTACATCGGCTCCCCCGTCGAGCGCAAGGAGGACGCGCGCCTGCTCAGGGGCGACACGCGCTGGGTCGACAACATGACGCTGCCCGGGATGCTCTGGATGGCAGTTGTCCGCAGCCCGTACGCACACGCGAAGATCAAGAAGGTCGATGTCTCACGGGCGCTCGAGGCGGAGGGCGTCGTCGCGGCCTTCTCCGGCGCCGAGCTCGCCGACGAATGGGCGGGCTCGCTCCCGTGCGCCTGGCCGGTGACGGGGGACTGCCGCATTCCCATGCACCGGCCGCTCGCGACCGACAAGGCGCGCTACGCCGGCGACGGCGTCGCGGTGGTCGTGGCGGAGAGCCGCGCGCTCGCCAAGGACGCGGCCGAGCTCGTCAACGTCGACTACGAGCCGCTCCCGGTGGTGACGGATGTGGAGGAGGCCCTCGCTGACTCGGCGCCGCTCGTCCACGACGAATATGACGGCAACCGCGCCTACACGTGGACGCTCCAGGCCGGGGAGATCGACAAGCTCTTCTCCGAGGCCGCCGTGACGGTGAAGGAGCGCTACCGCCAGCAGCGCCTGATCCCGAACGCGATTGAGCCGC
>Ga0307278_10001320_pt1 | contig 12363 bp, 7 predicted proteins | sample ER_DNA_117_FD_194482 | JGI IMG/M metagenome (GOLD analysis project Ga0307278, IMG submission 194482) | Bulk soil microbial communities from the East River watershed near Crested Butte, Colorado, United States - ER_DNA_117 | ecosystem: Environmental > Terrestrial > Soil > Floodplain | place: USA... | reverse complement strand
GAAGCTGCCTCCTCGGAGAATCCACACCCAAGAGCAGTTCGTTGCGCCTCTTGTCCGAAAGATTCGGACCACGTGCCTCCAGGCCCGTCTAAATGCTCGGCGCGTCCCGTGAGTCCCGCGGTAACTCTCGGGCTCATGATCGAAGTTGAGGAGGCAGGGCGCACCCCACCTGGCAATGTGGCGAGCTGAGCTTCTCAACCAGGAATCCATCGCCCCGGAGGCGATTCGCGGCCAGGTCTGGGCATCGGCATCGAGATCCACGAATGGATAACGTCCAGCATCGGCCGAGGCAATCATCGGGAGCGTTGGCATAGTGGTTCCGAACTGGACGTAATAGTGAGCTATTGCGAACTTGCGCCCTACATGCTGCTCGAGATGGTTGATGGCAGTGATCTCGGACTCGGTGCCCGTCGGCTTCGCACGGACGCCGAAGTACGCGTGACCCGATACCGGAACAGGAGGTGGCCGCGATGCGGTCGCCGAAAAGGCGAACACAGCTGAGCTGATAAGACAGACCGTGGCGACAGCCGAGAAACGGCCGAGGAACTGACGGCAACGATGCATACCTCGTGAAAGCGCGGAGGCTGACGCGGAGGGGCGCTTATCGCCGCAATGCGCTTCCCTGCCGATTCGTTGGCTGCGAGGGCTGTCCCAATACCTTAGCTGAGCTCCACGACCAATCAAGTTGGCCAGCGTAGACGATGTAACCGTTCCCGTCGAGCCCAGGATGAACCGTGAAGTGTTCGGGCCTCGATCATTCGACGTGATTCGGAGCCGGCACCTCCCAGCTCGGGAAGCGTTTGATGTGATGTGGAGGCTGTCATACGCGGGGCGAGGGCGTCTGTGAACTGGCCGTTGAGGGTGTGAGCAGGATGACGATCGTGAGCGTGAGAGCGCTTTGTGTAATCCGGCGGAGAGCATGCGTGCTCGTGTAGCCGAGCGGCGGCTCGTAGACCGGGCTCTTCAAAATGAAGCGGCGTGGGACGCCCGGGGTTCGTTGGAGTCTGGTACTCCACTACATGGTTTCACCGCGGACGGTCATCGGCCTAGGTGAGGGCGCGGAGCGGCGGCTTCGACCCGTGCCGGGGCCGATGGCGCCGCCTACACCCCTACGGTGAGCGACGTCGGGTCCATGCTCGAAGCGAATGTTGTCGCCATGAACGCAGGCGGGTCGACGACCGCGGCATCCGCGCTCGTTGGCCCCGTCGCGGAAGAAATCCTCACGATAGCCAGCCCTAGGAAAGGGAGAAAGGTCAGGCGCTATTCGCGGCTCGCAATAAGGACATCACTCGCTGACGGCTTTGCTGTCAGGAAGGTCCAGACCTGGGTCAACGGGTGGTTGAAGAGCTCAGACAGGCGGGCACCGTACGTGTATGACTGGTTCGTTCGCTCTCGCCCGGGAACCCGAAATCGGATCAGAGTAGTGGCGTATGACATCACGGGGAAGAGGGCAGCAGCACGCATCGTGGTGACGACTGCCTCGAGGTCCCGAAGACCCTGAGAGGAAAAGGAACCTTCTGAAACTACGCGGCGTGCCGCCCGGGCCACGCGCGTCACCCGGAGCGTTACTGCGGGGCGAGCGTCGCAGAATCGACGACAACGTCGTCGAAGGCGACGTCGAACGTCTTGCCGCTCGCGTTCTCGCCCAGCTGAACCAGCCTGACAGGCGCTGACCCGAGCGAGTCGATCTTGCCGATGGCCTTCACGCCGTCGAGCGACAGTTCCACTTGGCTCTGTACGTCGGCGATGACGACGTGCACGAGGAGCGTGTGCCATGCCCCAGCCGTCGCGATTGTGGAGCTGGTCGTTGTCACGCCCGTGAGAGAATTGTAATAGGAAAGCTTTCCGGCCGAATTGACCGAGACACCGAGGATCGCGACGTTGTCGAAGCGCCTCAGGCGTCCGAGGAAGAGCCCAGTGCTTCCCTGCGAGACGATGTAGAAGCGGAACCGATAGTACAGCTCGGTTTGGCCGCTCGAAAGCGTCGCCGTCGCGTAGGCGGCGTTATTGTTCGCAGTCCCGCGAGCGGCGAAAGAACCAGATGCGACGATGGCACTCTGAACGGTTAGGCCAGTGACAGTGTTCCACTTGGCCAGATTGCCGGTCTCGAAGTCATCGGCGAAGAGGAAACACGCGCTCGTAGCGGCGGTCAGGCTCGCGGGCTGGGAGACGTTGCCGGCGGCGTCGAAGGTCACTACGGAGACGCTGTAGCTCACCCCGCAGACAAGCCCGCTCACGGTATAACTGGTCTGGTCAGTCTCGCCGACGGTCGTCCCGTCCACGACCACTTGGTAGCCGGCCACCCCGACATCGTCGCTCGCCGCCGACCAGGTCAGCGAAACGCTCGTGGTGGAGCGATCGGATACCACCAGTCCTGTCGGCGCGCTCGGTGGGCTCGTGTCGCCCTGGAGGCCGTCATAGTGGTGCCAGTACGTCTTCGTCGTCTGATTCACGGCGAGGATGACCAGGCCGGTAGCGGGAGAGACGTTTTGCTTGGTCGAGCTCGCATTGTTTAAGTACGTGGAATCTGCATCGCGGATGACAGGCTTTCCGAGCCCCGATGTGAAGGAGATGGAATCAAGTGGTGACGTCTTTTCGTAGATCGTTCCATTGAGGGGACAAGTACCCGCCTCGTCGGGCCCCGTCGCGAAGATGTGCAGCTGACGGTGGTAGCCATCGATTGTGAGGAGTGGACGCGTGTGGCAGTCCGAAACGCGGCCCACGGGATAGCTCGTCCAAGCGCCGGTCGCCGCGTCACGGGCCAGCAACATGATAAGCGGCGAGTTTGGGTTAGTGAGGGAGGTCTTGATCGCAGCGAAGACGCGGCCGGATCCATCCGCTTCGAGCGACTTCAGGCTAATGTGATCGTCACTTGTTTTGGGGCCCTGAATCGCAGTTCGGCTCTGCTGCCATGTCTTGTCCGCTTCTCCATCTTGATGAATAGCGAAGTACATTGCATCCGAAATTTCGTTAGACCACATGACGCCGATCTTGTCCTTGCCGAACGCAATGACGGACGAGATATCGTCGCTTGAAACGTTTGCACCGGAAACGGGCAGTACGAAGGGAGTGCCCCAGCTTGCGTCGCTGCCAGCGGTGCGGTTGATATAGATCTGGTCATCTTGCATCCAGGTTGCCCAGAGCTTTCCCGTGGAATCCTTGTCGAGTACGAGCGTCTCACTCCGTTCGTTGTTGATCTGAACTGGAAAGCCCGCGTCGCGTGAGTAAGTTCTCGTCTGACCGTCATAGCTGAGGCGATAGAGATAGCTTGGGTAGCCGGCCGCATAGGTCCCAGCCTTGTGCGAGGAGACGTAGAGGTGGGAGCCGTCCCAGAGGACGTCGGGACGAGTCTGTCCGCGTGAATCGAGGGGCGTGCCCGTGTTCGTCCACCTCTGCGTCGCGCGGTCAAGCCGGAAAACATAGAAGCCGCGCGGGAGTGATGCATCCCACATCACCGCCCACCAGGAGCCGTCGTTCCACCACAGGGCACTCTCATTGCGCTTCGTCCCAGTCGGATCTGTCGTGCCGGCGTATGAACCGTCCTGATAGCCCACATCCCCAGCGTCCGCTGCCGCGGGACTCGCAAGCGAGAGTGCCGCGATGACGAGAATCAACACCAATCCAAGCTGTCTTACTTCGTCGACAGCACGGCCGCAGAGTTCGGTTGTCATCTGTCCCTGGAGCTTACAACTTCGAAGCTCGCGATGGAAGGCGCCCGCGACCTTTTGCCCTCCTCAAGCGTCAGTCACTGGCCCTGATTCGGAGGGATCAGTAGGAGCCTTCAAGGCAAACAGCCCGGCAGCCCTTGGACTTGTCCGGCCGACGAGCGCCCTGGGTCTTGACCCACGGGCGCCAAGCCCCAGGTCAGCTGCCGATGGCCCAAGGAGGGGCACGCAAAAGGTATCCGTCCCGCCGCTCCAGCCGAGCAGGGCCGCAATACCTCTCGGAAGGATCGAAGCTCGACGGCGCCCGTCATTCCCATCGTCGGGTGCCTGTTCGAGACCATCGCGTGCAACCCGCGAAACGGACGTAAGTTCAGAAGCGATCTCGGCTGCCGAAATCAGAATAGAACGCCTTGGCCACCGGGGCGGTCAACGAGCGGATCCTCTCGATCTCCTCCTCGTTCAAATGCTTCCGCCACCTGCCGACGGCCGCGGGGCTGTTCAGTCGAAAGGAATGTGGCTGAGAGGCAGTAAGCTCACTCGGATTGTCGGCACTAGTCGCATCCGCAATAGCGCGCTGAGCCTTCCCACCGAACGGCAATTCGAGGCGTTCATAGAGTTCGGCGAAGCGGCCAAGAGGATCGAGCGAAAGATCCTCATGGCGTACAACGATGATTTCGGGAACCCGGCGTCGGAGTTGGTCAACCGCGTAGTAGATTAGCCGCCACAGTACCGCACCTTCCTCGAGCATGTCTCCGTCCTCGCGAGCCAGCCGTTCGATGTCGGGCCGAAATGGGGCGAGGAGATCGTTCATGAGCAATGGTTGAGCGAGCAATTCGCTGAAATCGGCACTCCAGTGAAGGCGCTTCCGGCTCGACACGATGGCAGCCGGATGCCGAACTAGCACGACCACCTGGAAGTTCTGTTTCCGAGAAAACCACTCCGCTGAAAAGACCGCGAACGGATCAGCGATCAGCAGACGCTTTCCGGCGAGACGTCCGCGCAGGAAGTTCCAGGTGTAGCGACCCCCGCGGGCGAAGTCACCCGGGGTATGGTTAGTCCGGAGTTCGAGAAGCGGGCGATACCGAAGCCGAAGCAAATCCCGGTAAGCCTCGGCCCATAGGGGGCCATTCTCCTCGCATATGTACTGGTAGCGATGTAGCTCCGGGGGCCGCAAGAGACCGGGAGAGCGACCAGGTGGATGAACGGGATTGAGCGGCTCGTTCACGTAGACCACGCTTCCGCTCGCATCCAGCATATTCGCGACCCACGTCGTACCCGAACGAGTCATCCCCGTGACGAGGATTGGCGCTCCCCGGCTAACCAAGCCCGCTCCAAACTTCACGGGCTATGTGCTCGCCGAGATCATGTGGTGCGCGCTCGCCGTCAAGCACGGTAACCCCGAGACCGACGGCGTGCCGGCGCAGCAGCTCTGCCTGTTGTGTGAGTTCCGATCGATCGTACTGCAGCTCTTTGCGCTTGTAGGCGCGCTCGGCGGGAACGTCAAGCAAATACGCCTGCGAGGGTCGCGCAGTCAAGAAACGGACGAGCCAACGCTCGAATGCAAGTTGATCGCCTCGACCGTAAAGGAAGTCGAGTTGCGCAATCGCATCGAGCTGGTAACGGTCGAAGATGACAACTCCTCGAGCTTTGGATCCCCGCAGCGCCGCTAGGCGATAATGGCCGGCGATGGAGAGCGCGACGAACGTTGCCCACATTCGTGTTGCGATCGTGCTCCGCTCACGCAAGCGCTTGGTTATGGGATTGGGATCCCAGCGGCGCGCAGGAGCGGCGGAATCGACCGCCGTCTGGATTGGAGCGTGTCCAGCTGAAATGACGCGCTTCGCGATGCGACGAAGCGCCTGCGCGGGACGGCTAGCGACGAGGGGACGCCGGTATGACGAGGCACCTACGCCGACATCAGAAAGCGCGGCCATCAGCAGCCGAACCTGCGTCGATTTGCCGGAGCCGTCGAGGCCCGAGAAGGCCACGACTGCCCCACGGCGGCGCGCGCCGGCACGTACCCTTGCCCAGGCCGAGCGGATTACGATATGCGATCCCTCGGCTCTGGCAAGTGAAACGCTCGCCGCTAGCTGTGCCGTCCGCCGAATCCGGGTCCCGCGGGCGAGTGACTTCTCCAACAGAGCAAGCCCTGCCTCCAGGCCCCAAAGGGGAGCGAGACTATACGCGACATCCCAGAGATTCTCTTGCTCCGCGAGCGCCTCTCTAACACGGGCATATCGCTTGTCGGGCAGCCGCCTAGCGCGAGCTAAACGGCGGGCGTTCAGGAGGACCACGTCGACAGGAGCCGGCCGGCAGATCTTTCCGTAAGGCTCGAATGGAATTGCACGGTGGTAAAACCGCTCGACTTCCGTGGGCGGCAGGCCATAGCGCTCGATCTTGTTGATGTCGATCCGGTATCCATGTCCGTCGCCGAAGTAGGCCCACTGCTCGACCCACGCCAGGCTGCGACGAGGCAGGAATCCCCTGGCAACAAGCACGGTGGCGATGGCCTCTCGCTCAGCGGCGCGGCAAAGAAAGTCGACGTCGCCGGCCGCCGCAGGTGCCTCACTCGTCATTACGACGCGGCCAGGCAGCGCGGCGTCGATAGCTTGAAGCGCCGGAACGGCGATCCGATCAACGATCGTGTGCCGGTCATGATCCAACCTTTTCATCAAGCATGCGCCTCCCGCGAGCGGGCTTAGGATAGCCACATATGCTGCTGCGGCCCAAAGCACCGATGCTCTTCATTTGCATGGAACTTCCTCGAGAGATGAAGCTCGGACGGTGAAGGTCGTTCCGAGAGCGAGCGATGCGGCTGCGGAGGGCGCTTCCGAGGCTCGGGTTGAGGATGGTACGGCTCTTGCCGGCGAGATTCGCACGGTCGCGCGGGGGTCGGCGCTCACGGTTGTCGGATACGTCTGCAGCGCTCTGCTTCAGTCCCTCCTCGCTGTCGCGGTCACGCGAGGCGTCGGAGTCGCCGCCGCCGGCGTGTTCTTCGAAGCTGTCGCCCTGTTCACGATCCTTGCAAACTGGACAAGCCTTGGCGCTGACACTGGATGCGTACGGGAGCTTCCGCGCTTGCGGGCACTCGGACGCCTCACCGACGCCAAGGCCACGATATCGGCGGCGCTTATTCCCGTTGTCCTTGTCAGTATCGCCACGGCTGTCGCCATCTATGCCTTGGCACCCGCGATCGCGTCCTGGATCTTCGACGAAGCGACCGAAGCCGCGGGGGCCAAGAGTATTCGTCTGCTCGCGCCGTTTATTCCCTTAGCCGCGGGGAGCGCCGTCATGCTCGCCGCCTCCCGCGGCTTCGGGACGATGCTTCCTTACGTCGGTGTGCAAAACATTGCTCTTCCCGCCGTACGCATAGCCGGAATAGTGGCCGTCACTCTGGCGGGCCTCGGAACCGCAGCCATCACGCTGGCATGGGGCCTACCCCTTGGAGGAGCGGCTCTCGCCGCGTTCGTGGCGCTCTTGACGTTCATCAGGCGAGCGCAGCAACCAGCGAACGAAAACTTGCCGGCTGCGCCCCTGACGTCGCTTGCACGCTCGTTTTGGCGGTTCGCCGCCCCCCGCTCGTTGGCCGCCGCCTTTGGAACGACAATTACGTGGCTGGATGTCCTGCTCGTCGGTGCCTATGCGTCGACGCGCGACGCGGCAATCTACGCCTCGGCGAGCAGACTAGCGCTCGTAGGCACGTACGCCCTTTATGCCGTCGGCATGGTCGTGTCGCCCCAGTTTTCCCGATTGCTAGCCCGGCGTGAGCACGCACTCGTTCGCGCTGTCTATGAGGCGTCAACGTCTTGGCTGGTCGCGGCCGGCTGGCCGCTCTACCTGACACTCGCCATCTTCGCGCCGGTTTGTATGGCCTTCTTCGGTGCGTCGTACGTCGCTGGCCAGTGGGCACTTATGATCCTCGCGGTCGCCGGCCTCGCAAATTTCGCGACCGGCAACGTCACTCTGCTTCTTCTCATGGCAGGTGGCAGTGGCTGGAACCTCTTTAATTCCGCGGCTGCGCTAGCAAGCAACATTAGTCTCAATCTCCTTCTCATTCCACGTTACGGAATCGAAGGAGCGGCGGTCGCATGGGCAATAAGCATCATCCTGAACAACTTACTCGCCCTCGTCGAAACGTGGGCGATTCTCGGGTTCCGCCCGTTCTCGCGAAGTTATCTCGTCGTGGCGGCGTCTGCGGCAGCCTCCTTCGGTGGTATCGGCCTTGCTGTCCGATTGCTCTTCGGAGCGACACCGAGGTCGCTCGCATTCTTTCTCATTACCGCGGTCCCGATTTATGCGGTATTGATGTGGGTGTCTCGGTCGCTCCTTCGACTTCCTTTGCTTGGCCAGTCGTTCCTTCGCCGGCGAGGGAGTAGTCGAGTTCGATACTCGCAAGTGTCCCGAAGCGGAGAGCTCCGGTGGATCGCCAGGATCCTCGCGGGTTGTGTTTCACATCCGGGCGAAGAGCTGGTGCGACGCGGGCGCAAGCACCTGGGCACGGGCTCGACGTCCTTCTCGGTGCTGCCGACTCCAACCCGGCCTCGGCTTCTGGTTCCGCTGTGTTCCCGAGAAGCTGCGGCGCGCACTCTCGCTCGGCATCGCAGCTCGCGGCCCGTGGTCCGAGCGGTGAACATCCTAGCCTCTGTGGCTCTCAGAGCTGGCGCCCCGACGAGGGTTCTGCCCAATCCGGTGACTATCGCCGCACCGAACGTCGTCGGGGACCCGACACACGTACTGCTCGGCGAGAGACTGAAGGAGCTTTTAGGCCGGGCCGACCTTGCCTTCGCAATCGTCGTCAATCCTGGCCGGCCACAGAAGAAACCGGTGCTCGAAGTCATGGACCAGTCCGGTGGCCTTCTTGCCTATGCGAAAGTGGGATGGAATGAGCTCACGCGCGCGCTCGTCCGCTCTGAGGCCGATGCTCTCGCGCGAATCGCTGATGCGAAACCACGCTCGTTCAAAGCTCCAAGGATTTTGGCGAGCGAACACTGGAATGAGCTTTACGTGCTCGTCGTGACACCATTCGACTTACCCGGCCGCCCTCGGCTCTTGATGGAGCTCCCCCTGGCCGCTACCGCCGAGGTCTCGACCTTTGCGGCAACTCCTTTAAATCGACTCACGACTGGTGCCTTTTGGCGAACGCTCCGGACTGATGCTGAAGCGCTCGACGACCGAGTGGTGGACCTTGCGCTTCAAATCTTCGAAACTCTTGAAAGGCAGATCGGCGACCTCACCCTTCCCGCCGCATTTTCTCACGGAGATTGGGTTCCGTGGAACATGGCACTCCTCGACGACAGCGTTGCAGTCTGGGACTGGGAGCGCGCGAGCGACGGCGTGCCAGCCGGCCTAGACGCGATCCAGTTCCTCTTTCAGGTCCAGCTAAATCTTTGCCGTCGAGCGCCCGCGGAAGCGATTGCGAATACCATGGAGGAAGGGCGTGATTTACTCCCACGGCTGGGCCTTCCTACCGAGGCAATAGAGGCACTCATATTCTGCCATACGTTACAAGCCATCATTCGCATACGCCAAGGGCGCGCCGCCGGCATCGCCAACGTGATTAGCCCTGACCGATATATCTTCGCATTAGAAGCTCTTGCCGAACGACTGCCTCCAGCCCTCAAGTCCTCGCCATGGTGAAGGTGCTCTATATAGGAGGGATGGGCCGAAGCGGTAGTACGCTGCTCGAGCTAATACTCTCTCGGATCTCCGGATTTCTGCCCGTTGGCGAGCTTCGGTACGTGTTTGAGCGCGGTCCCGGTGAGAACGTGCTTTGCAGCTGCGGCGCCCATTTTCGTTCGTGTCCGTTCTGGGACGAAGTAGGTGAACGCGCCTTTGGCGGCTGGGACAAACTGGAGGTCGCGCAGGTCCTCACACTCTGGCGCTCGCTCGACCGCCATCGTCACATCCCGCGCCTCCTATATCCTCACGGGACCTTCGCCGAAAGGCTCGCTCAATATTTGAGCCTGCTAGCCGATCTTTATTCGGGAATCGCCGAAACGAGCGGAGCCCGGGTGGTGGTCGATTCGAGCAAGGATCCTACCTACGCGTTTCTCCTCCGTCACGTACGCGAACTGGATCTTCGATTGCTTCACTTGGTCCGCGATCCCCGCGCGGTTGCTTACGCCTGGACGAAGAGAGTTAGACGTCCGGAAGTGGTCGCCGAAGCACAATTCATGCGACGAGTCTCTCCGGCGAAGATGGCCCTCCTTTGGATGGATTTCAATCTGCTTTGCCACGCCCTAGGAGCCACGCAGATGCCCCGGCTCCGACTCCGCTACGAGGACTTCGTCGCTGCTCCACGCCAGGGCCTCGACAGCATACTCGCCCTCACGGGCGAGCAAGCGGAGGACCTGCCTTTCCACGACGGGACGCGGACATTCGAACCCGCTCCAGTGCACACGATATCCGGAAACCCGATCCGTTTCCGCTCGGGGCCAATCGCGGTTTTGCCTGATGAGGCGTGGAAGGCGGTGTTCGACGTGCGCCGGCGTCGAGTGGTCACCGCGCTCACCTGGCCGCTTCTCCACGCGTACGGCTATGGGGGTCGTGTCGGAAAATCCGTCAGATGATCACCTGTCGGCCCATTCTCTCGCGAATGTGCCGAGGAAATGGGAACCCGCCCGTAGGTACCGACCACCTAGCCGCCGGGGCTCGAGCGCCATCCTCCACGCCCACTCCAATCCAACGGCCTGCACCCTGCCAGGTGCCCTGCGGCGACAGCCCGCGAGGATCTCAATTGTGGCACCGCAGCAGATGATCGGCCCGTGAACGAATTCGCGCAGATAGTCGGCGAGGAGCTCCTGCTTCGGCGCGCCGATGCCCAACAGCACGAGGTTGGGCCGGGCCTGGCGCAGACTCAGAGCCAGCGGCCGCCGAGCCCAGTTCTCCGCGAGGGCGTCAATGAGGACTACATTCTGCTGTGCCTCGGCACGTCGGGCAAGGATGTGCGATGTAGCCTCTGTGCCCCCAAGGATCGCAAGACGGTATCGGTTCGGACCGAAAAGGAGCCGCTCGACGAGGTCGACGCCTGCCACACGCTCCGGAAGCGGCCCGCCGAGCAGCCGGGAGGCGGCGACGAGCGGCCAGCCATCGGCCACCTGGAGGTCGGCGCGGGCGAGCACCGCTCGAAACTCTTCGTGGTTCGCGGCGAGCAGTAAATGCCAGATGTTTGGAGTCACGACGACGGCGGATCGCTCATCCAGGGAGCGTCGGTGTATCCAGTTAACGGTGCCGTGAAGCGTGAGCGGCCGAAGCATCAACCCGCCGAAGCTGAAGGTGTTTTCGCCTGCCTTCGTCATGCTCATCTTCTGGAGATTGCACTGGAACCGAGAAGCGGCAGGATATCCTCAACGATGGTACGCCGAAGCTCGGCAGCCGGAGAATCGCCTGCGAGACGCACAACGCCAAGATTCTCGGCCTCAACGCGAAGGAGCGCCGCCTGCCTCTCGAGTTGCTTGAGATCATATTGATCCTGCTTTCGGGCCAGCGCCGTCTGGGGAGCGACGTCGAGAAGGTATGCGCGCGCGTGCGGTGAAAGCAGCGCCAATAACTGACCCTGTAAGCCCAGATCGCGCCTCTCTCCATAGAAGTAACGCATCTGCGCGCGGGCATCCAAGACATAGCGATCAAAAATGGCGACCTGACCCCGCGAGCGAGAGCGGACGACTACCCAACGGTAGGTCAGCGCGTAAGCTAGAGCGAGCAGCGTCGTCCACAGATGGACGAGAATTGTGGCCTTGCCTGCGGCCGTGTCCTTCACTAACGAACCCCCCGAAGTGCGCTTGGCCCGGGCGCGCCGCCGGAGACGACGGAAGAGCCGCTGGATCGGATGATGGCCGAGCGGCAGGTAGTAGACCCTGGCGTCGACGCCTCGCTCTGCAAGCGCCTCCGCGAGCCAGCGGGCCTGCGAACTCTTCCCCGAGCCGTCGAGTCCCGAGAAGGCTATTACAGGATGAACTCGCCTTTTCAGCTTGGCGCTGCGGGCGGTTCTACGAATTCGACGGCGGTGAGTAATCGAGATTTGAGCCATAATTTCCTAATGGATCACGGTCGCGGTTTTCGCGCGCTTAGAGCGGTGATTGGTGTCGAGATGTCAACCCATCGCCGCTCGCGCTTGGGCGAAAGCAGGTTGTCCGCCTTCAGCGGGTTTAAGAACAGGCTCGGCAACCTGACGCAGGGCGATGGCGGCGGCTACCATAACGATGTAGAGGCCGATCGGGAAGACGTCATAGAACGCCAATTCCGTCAGCGAGACAACGACGACTGTTTGGGCCCAAAGGCCGGACAAGCTTCGCAGGCGGTTCGTCCTAAAGAGGACGATGACGAACCAGGCCAGATAGAGTCCCGCGCCGACAAGACCGTGAGAGAACGCAAGGAAGAAAATTTGACCCTGCGTCCCCGCGTGTTTGTTTTGGTACTCAGAAGCTTCATCCGAGGGGCGGGGACCGCCGTGACCGAGGAGTGGGCTCGTAAGCGTGCGGTCGATCGCCTCTGAGTAGAGCTGGGCGCGGGTACTGTCTGAGTTCGTCTGAGAACTCAGCCGCTCCCCCACTACCTGGCCGAGCGGTGAGAAGAGAACTAGTACCACGGCAAGCGAAGCGACGCCTAGCGCAGAACCGGCCAACCGCAGCTTTCTCCGGGCGATCAGCCGGAGACAGGCGTAGCCGATAGCGACACCCAGGCCGATCCAGAGGCCTCG
>Ga0307278_10001319_pt1 | contig 12370 bp, 13 predicted proteins | sample ER_DNA_117_FD_194482 | JGI IMG/M metagenome (GOLD analysis project Ga0307278, IMG submission 194482) | Bulk soil microbial communities from the East River watershed near Crested Butte, Colorado, United States - ER_DNA_117 | ecosystem: Environmental > Terrestrial > Soil > Floodplain | place... | reverse complement strand
TGGCGCGCGAGTGGGCCTACGGGCTCGCCTATCGCTCGCATCGCCATCGCAACCGCGCCCTGCCACACTGGCTCCAGCACTACAACGAGCGCAGACCGCACAGCTCGCTCAGAGGGCGCCCTCCAATCAGCCGCGTTCACAACGTCCGTGGGTAGGACAGCTAGGCATTAGCCGTTGCGCGGGTTGGCGGGTGCAAGCGGCAGCCGCGCTATCTTTGTGCGTCCTTCCGCCAGACCGCCGTAGGACTCAATCACTCCGGGCGGCATGACCACGTTTCTGCTCTTATTGGGGTCGATGGTGAAACCTCTCGCGAAGAGAGCAGCGAGATGCGGGAACCGATGTTTGTCGATCCGGTCAAGGTCGTGGATGACCCAGAGCGGGTCGCTGCGATACTTGTTTCCTCGCTTGTAAGGCTGCAAGGACTCGATCGTTGCCTCCGCTTGTGGGTCGACGCCGCCCAGCTTCCGCTTGACGACATCTCCATAGAGCCTCGGTCCGACCCCAGTATTCCCCTTCCGATCTTCGTCCCCGATGATCGGGAACTCAGAAGTCTCTGCCAGATTCTGGGGGAGCGGCTTGGTGTGCGCTTCCGCGAGGGCGAATGCGAGGTTGTCGAGTGCGCTACGCAGATTGTGGACGCAATCTCCGATCAGCAACGACATCGGATCGGGGTCAACTGGCTTGGGAGTTACGTAGAGACAGTGGTAAGGGGACTCCGTATCAGGCTCCAAGTCGACGAGATACGGCTCAGCCTGACTCCAGACTTCCTCAGCGCCTTCGAGTTCTTTCAGGTGGCGATACGCCCGTTCGATCCGAAGCTCATGGTTCGGCCTGAATACCACACATCTAACACACCACTACGAGTCGAAGGAGGCAAGCGATGCGGTTATTCCGCCAAACCCTCCTAGGGGCGCTCGGGGGCTTCTCCTCGCCCTGCTGCGCGGCGGAGGCTGTATGCGAGGAGCGCCATTCCGTCCCGATTGTCAACCTGCCGCCGCGCTTCCGCAAGCGTTCTCGGCTTTGTTTCCTCCCTCACCCGCCTCTGAAGCAGCCCACCTCGCTCCCGGAAAGCTTGCGCTGTGCCGAGTAGGGGCCAACGATCACGAAATGCCGTGAAACGCCCTCGGGAGTTGCAGTTAGCGAGCTGCGGATTGGCGAGGTAGGGAATGTCGATGAGCCGCTCGAAGCCGGGTGAGAAATCGCCGCCGACACGAGACTGAACGTCGGGACCGTCTTCAACCGTCGCCAGCCGCACTCGCCCGCCGAGGCGATTCGTCAGGCTCAGGCGAACCGGTAGAGGAGCGAGCTGACACGGCCTGCCCCAGACGTGGCGCACGACGATGGTCGCCGTCCCTCCCAGTACGTCGATCGAGACCCCAATGTTCTGGGCGGTGCAGCGAGGCAGCCCCTCAGGCGTCGTAACCACCGCAAACGTCGCCTTTCCCGCTGACCGTTCCGTCGCCGTCTCCCGGCTCGGAGAGGACGCCGACGGCTCGGACGAGCGGATGGCATCCACGGCTGCCGCGACGAGGATTACGGCCAGGCCGCCTATGACGAGCCAGGAGAGGCGGGTTCGCAGCATCTCATGAGGGTACGAAGCGCATCTGCACGAAGGTTCCTGTCGCCGCCCTTCCGCAAGCGCTCCGGCGCTTAGCCGGATGCCCGAGTCGTTGTGAAGACGGAGCGAGCGAGCAGGCCGCCGACTCCGAGCATGCCTGCGAGAAGGGCGAGAACGATCACGGGAGTCGCTGGGAGCCCCCCACACCTCGACTCGGCGCTTTCTTCCCCGGGGTGGATGGTTAGCGAGCCGCTGTCGCTGTTCCCACCGGAGCAGTCGGGGACGCCCCATTGGCGCACGCCGAAGAAGAGGAATACGACTGCCGCCCCGATGAGCGCCGCCGAGCAAAGCCAGCGGTCGGGCATACCCTTGCGCAGCACCACCACCGCCAGGACGATCGCGAGCGGGAGCGTGACAATGGCCAGCGACGTCAAGCTCAGCGCGCCCGCGACACCGATCAGAAACCACACCGCTGCTGTGCCGGTCGCCGACCTCATTCCTTTGGAAGAGTACGCCGCAACCGGGCGTTCCTCTCTCTAGCCCGCCGCCGCCCTTCCGCATGCTTTCCCGCTTCGGCACCGCCCCGGTTTGACAGCCGTTCGTCATCCCTGCCCGAAGGAGTCCTCAAACGCAACCGATACGCGGATGAGCGTCGGGCTTCTGGACAACTTGCGAATAAACAGAGTCCATACCCCCGGAGAACGGGCTTCAAGAAGCCCATAACGAATCACGCATATGTCCCGGCTGTCGTGTCTCTTGCAGTCGCTGCGGCGAGAGCGGTCAAGGACGTCGATCCTCGATCCCGACGTCGTCTCCATCCACACATCGACGTCGGCACTGCGGGGCAGGACGATGCGAACGGTGACTGGGTGTTGCCTCGGATCAAGCGCCTCGATCGTGGTGTGCCTTACGCCACTCCCGCTACCAAACCGGAGAACTCTGCTGCGGACAGCGGCGGCACAGTTCTGCCCTCCGATTGGGCCCGGCCCGCGAGTCGAGGACTGCCCGGCCCTAGCCTCGACCACGAAGGGCGCTCCTTCCCCGCAGATGCTGACGGGGATGACGTTCGCAAGGCCTGGCGGATAATCACCGCCTAGCTCGCTGGCCTCGGGGTCCGGAGTTTCGCCAAGCGCAATCTCATTTCGCCTGCCTCGTCGGTCGATGACGAAGATCCGGACTTTGAGAGAAGTCAGTCGGCAGGCTCGGCCTCGCACCTGCCGCAGAACAACCGCACTCTCGCCTCCCTGCGCCTCGATTGATAAGGCGAGCTGGTCGCGTTCGCAAGGAGGCGGCGGTGTCGAACTTTGAGGGCGGGCGGATGGAGAGCCACGCAAAGCGTCAACGACAGCGACTACGGCGACCCCGATTACGGCCGCCGCGCCGAGGGCGGTAAGCAGCCTTCGCACTGCAATCACTGTAGGACTGAGGCACACTCACCGTAGCCCGCCGCCGCCCTTCCGGAAGCGTTCCGTCTACTGCTCCTGCTCCGGATCGAGAGGGACGTACCAAGTCGAGCCGTCCTTCTTTTCAGTCCAGCCCTCTTTGCTCTCACCCGGAGGCGCCGGTGTCACCTTCGCGCCTCTCAACTCGAACCCCGCACTCCGCGCCGCCTCTTTGAGGCGCTGAAGGTCGGCACCCCCCGTGGAGATGCTGTCCGAGTAGAAACGGAACCAGACTTCGGCGTCGAACCTCGCCATCACGGATTACCCTAGCCCGCCGCCGCCCACCGCAAGGCTTCCCGGTCCGACAGGTTTCGCTTCCCTACCGCGACCCGGGGAAACTGCTAGAACCGCTCTGTGCCTGGAGCGAGCCAGCCATGAAGCCAAACGGCGGCAAGATCGTCATGGGCCTGATCGTGCTTGCGGTCGCGGCTCTCGTTGCCGGGTGCGGCGGAGGCAATGGCACGGTGGCAGCTTCGACGGGTGCTGTCGAGAACCCCGGCAGCACCGGCAGCACGCCGACGAGTACGGTGACGACCATGGGGGAGAACGACCCGGCTGCGGTGGCCCATGCCATCATCGCCCTCGTTCAGAACGGGGATTGTCGCGCGAGGATCTACAACGGAGACCCGGGTGCGCTCACCGCCTACGGCGAGTTGAAGGTGGCGCTGGAGGAGGACAGGTCGCGGGCGATCCGCCGCCTTACGGACAAGGTGCTGCGGCAGGTCGTCGACTACTGCTGACGGCGTGAGCCTCGCGCCCCCGAACGGCCTTCAGGAGAAAAGCCGACGGCCTCGCATAATCCGAACCGCACGGGTGGCGATCGCGGGACAACGGCTCAGCGTGTCGGGTCGCAGCCGACTGGCGTGCCCGTTATCCCGCCGCCGCCGCCGCGCAAGGCTGCCCGCTTCAGCTCAGTAACGCTTCCTTCTCCTGAAACAGGCAGACATGCTAGAACCGCTCCATGAAGCGGTTTGTGGTCGGCCTCCTCATCGGCCTCGCCGTTGGCCTTCCAGCAGGTGCGGGTGGATGGTGGGTCTACTCCGAAAGGTCGGAGAGGAACGCCTCAGCCGAGCGTCAACCAGCGGGCGAGGTCGCTTCCGAGTGGCTGCAAAGGAGATGCCCCTTTTGCTCTATGGCGGGCTTTGACCGGACAGAGGACAACGCCTGGCGCGTGACGGTTCGAACGGAGGGCGGAAATCGCGTCTGTTATCGGATGGAGATTGACCGCTTCGCTCTCAACCTGGATGGAGTTGAAAGTGTGCGGCAGACCGCCTGCGACAACGCAGGCTGGACGGAGTACGCGCCTTTAAGTCCCTAGCCCGCCGCCGCCCTTCCGCAAGCGTTCCCGCTCCTATCCGTCATCCTTCACGGCGACCGTGGGCGCACGATTGATACCCGTGGTGTGCCTCCTCTTAGGGGCCGCTTTGCTCTTGGAGGATCTGACGCCACCGGCAAATGGGTGGTGTCTGTGGCCGTGCAGGGCCAGCAGCTTGGCTCTTTCGTTGTCAATTTGACCACGGGTTAGAAAGCCTGCCGCCGCCCTTCCGCAAGCTTCCGGCTCCGCTCGCCACTTAATCGAGCGCAAGCGCACTACTACCGACTCCTTCCAGCGCCGTCGTGGCAGCATTGCCCTCGATGAGCGGCCAAGCAGGCAAATACGCGCGCTTCGAGCTTGAGCGACGCTTCCTCCTCGATCACGTTCCCGAGGGGATTGCCCAAGACCAGGGCTGGCGCATCACAGACCGCTACATCAACAACACGCGCCTGCGACTCCGCCGGATGGAACCGCTCGCCGGTGGAGAGACCGTTTTCAAGCTCGGGCAGAAGGAGGTGCCGTCGCCGCCGGACTTCTCTCGGATGACGATCACGAACATCTATCTCTCGTCCGACGAATACGACGTGTTCGCGGTGTTACCCGCTTGCGAACTGCGAAAGAGCCGCCACTCGCTGGACGACGCGGAGCGCACGTATGGCGTCGATGTCTTCGAGGGCCATCTTGCCGGTCTCATCCTTGCGGAAGTGGGGTTCGAAAATACCCACGAGATGAACGATCAGTGGCACCCTCCGCCCTGGATCCTTCAGGAAGTTTCCGACGACATTCGTTTTACCGGAGGCGCGCTTGCACGCCTTACGCCGGATGAGGCTGCGACGTTAGTCCGGCGACCGTAGCCCGCCGCCGCCCTCCCGCAAGCCTTCCGGCTCCGGTTCGCGTCCCAGCTACGGGATCAGTTCATTGACTGGAACATGGAGCCGAAGACGGCCGGACTTATTTGCGACCAGTCGAAACGGCTGGCCTCAAGCAGACGCGCCCGCATGGAACGGGTCGTATCCGGCGGATCGAGGTGCTCGCGGAACAAGCCTCCGTTGACGAACGGGAATACCGCAAGATCCTCGTCGAGGGCGGTCGTCCGCCGGCCCTCGTCGGTATCTAGGACATCGAACAAGCGGCCGAGCCACATGCCAAGGTCTGAGCCGTCCTCCGATGTACGGTTGACGACCAGGTCGGAGAACTGCTTCCGCGGCCACAGCCCCGTATCGTCGCCGAACAGGAGAAACAGCAATCGAACGATGAAGCCTCGTAGCCGATGGCCGGAATACCCGGTTGCCGCGATCTCGTCGTAAACCTTGCCTAGCAACTCCGCCGCCTTCACGTTGACGGCTGCTTCCGATTCGAACCGCCGGCTGGTGTATCCGGCCAGGGAGAGGAAGCGGTCGATGTGCTGCGGGAGATCCTCCAACGCGAACTCAAACGCTTCGTGGCTTGCGTCGTCGAGATCGAGCACCTTCATTCGCGCGAAGTCCGAGACGACTACGTAGCGCGGAAAGTCCGCCTCTTGGAGGCCGTCTAAGTAGTCCAACGCCTGAGCCATCGCTTGCTCGAGATCTGCACCACGCGACTTGTGCTCGGCGAGCAACATCGTCGGCCACAGCAGATCGATGAACCCTCCCCTCCCGGTGGAACTACGCCGAGCATGACGCTCGAAGGCGGCGTTCACGCGACGACGCTGAACGCCGAAGACTTGGAGGAAATCGGTCCAGAACGTCTGCGACTCGCCTCGTTCACTGCCCTCCGCGTGCCAGTCATGCGCGAAGCCCGCCGCAGCGTGCCGGATGTCGTTGGGACTTTGGGCGCGACATGCGTCAAGCATGCCCTCTTGCGCGGACAGTCCGACAAAGTGCCTGCAAACCCATTGATCGCCTCGTGAATGTCCATCCGAGTGCCGAGCCCAAGCTGCCCGCGATGCGCTCTCGCTCCGCCGGTTTTCCTCGATCATCGACTCGACGTCGACGGCGGGGTTGCAGGCGGTGTCCTGGGCTCCTTAGCCATTCGGTGTCGGAGCCGGCGAGAACTCGCGGCGCCCTAGCACCACCGCCTGACAGTTGGCCGGCGTATATGCGGACAGGTCTTCGCGCTGCGGTGGAGTTTCACCAAGGGTCTCCTCCGTGGGACGGCTAGCAAGGCAGCTTCCAGCCTCCGGGGCCCGGATGAACAACGTTCTTGGGGGCTCGATCTAGCGGGCGCCCTAATCGGGCTCGATAATGCTGCCAGGGAAGCGGTGGAGACTCTGCCGCAGCTGCCGAAGTGGGGAAATCGTCGAAAGCTGGTGAACCCAGTGTCGGAGGTCCGCACGGGGGGATCAGGACCTTCCTGATCGCGGACGTCCGCGGCTATACCCTGTTCACCCAGGAACGGGGGGACGAGGCCGCAGCGAAGCTCGCCGCCAGATTCGCGGGGATCGCGCGTGAGGTGGTCGAGGACCACGGCGGCATTGTCATTGAGCTCCGGGGCGACGAGGCGCTCGCGGTCTTTGACTCGGCACGCCAGGCGATCCGCGCCGCCGTGGACGCACAGAAGCGGTTTCTGGAGGAGACGGTCGCGGATCGCGCCTTTCCGCTACCAGTGGGCATCGGGCTCGATGCAGGAGAGGCCGTCCCCATCGAGAGCGGCTACCGAGGCGGCGCCCTGAACCTGGCGGCCCGACTGTCTGGCCGGGCCGGGCCCGGCGAAACCCTCGCCAGCCAGGGTGTCGTCCATCTCGCCCGCAGGGTGGAGGGCGTTCGGTATGTCGACCGGGGCGATCTCCACCTCAAGGGCCTCGCAGACCCGGTTCGCGTCTTCAGGGTGATCTCCGAGGAGGGCGACCCGGCGGAGCGCATGCGCCAGCTTGCTCCGCGACCGGCACGAGCGCCTGCTCCGATCCGCCTCGCCCGCCGGCACCCGGCCGTGGCGGTGATCGTGGCGCTGGCGCTCATCGCTGCGGTCGCGGTGCCTGCGACGATCGCGCTCCGAGGCGGAGGCTCCGGGGAGCGGATCGTCGGTGACGCGCTTGCGCTGATCGACCTCGACACGGGAAAGCTCGCAGGATCGGTTCCGCTCGAGTCCAGGCCCGGCGACGTGGCCGTCGGTGAGGGAGGCGTATGGGTGACGCTGCCGGATCGCGGGGCCGTGGTCCAGATCGACCCAGAGACGATGAGCGTCCGCGACACGGTCCCGGTGGGAGCCGATCCGTCTGGCATCGCCGTCGGCGGCGGCTCGGTCTGGGTGTCCAATAGCGGCAGCTCGACCCTGTCCCGGATCAGCCCGGAGACGAACTCGGTCGTGCAAACCATCGAGGTGCCGGGGGGTCCCGCGGGGCTCGCGGTGGGCAGAGAGGGGGTGTGGGTGGCGAACAGCGTCAACGATTCGATCTCGCACATCGACCTCGAGACTGGAAAACTCGTGGCCACGATCGGGGTCGGTGATCAGCCCGTTGACCTCGCGATCGACAATCAGGGTGTCTGGGTCGCGAACGCGGCCTCCGGCACAGTCTCACGCATCGATCCGGCGCGCGATCTCGCGGTGCAGAGGATCGAGGTGGGCCACGGCCCCCAGGCGATCGTCGCGCACTCGGACGGGATCTGGGTGGCAAACGTCCTGGACGGGACCGTCTCACGGATCGATCCGGATACCAACGCCGTCGTTCAAACGATCCCCGTCGGAAGGGCCCCCGCCGGGGTGGCCTTGGCGAGAGGTTCCGTATGGGTCTCGGACGGCTCCCAGGGCTCCATGACCAGGGTCGAGCCGCGGTCGGGCTCCGTGACGACGATCCCACTGGGATCGCACTCCGGCAGCTTCACGGCGGGGGGTGGGACCCTGTGGGTGAGCGTGCGAGGGAGCGAGAGCGCCCACCGAGGAGGAACGCTCACGACTTGGGCGCTTGATTACGTGTTTGACACGATCGACCCCGCCCTCGCCTACTCGCCTCTGACCTGGAGCATCCTGGCCCTCACCAGCGACGGTCTGGTGGGCTTCAAGCGCGTGGGAGGCGTCGAGGGTGCCACGCTCGTCCCTGACCTGGCGCGGTCCGTCCCGGAGTCGACCGACGGTGGCAGGACGTACACGTTCCAGTTACGTCCGGGGATCCGATACTCCAATGGCGATCCGCTCCGGCCGGAAGATTTCCGCCGGGCGATTGAGCGGGTGTTCGCGAACCTGGGTGAGGATGGACGTCCTTCCGGAGGCGTCCTCTACTTCTCGGATATCGCTGGCGCCGACGAATGCGTCCCCGGGAAGCCGTGCGATCTCTCAGACGGCATCGTTGGTGACGACGATGCGGGGACGGTGACCTTCCACCTCACCGAACCCGATCCAGACTTCCTCTACCGGTTGGCCCTCCCGTTCGCGTTCGCGGTTCCCGCCGCGACCCCGGATAGCGTCGCGGGCGCCACCCCAATCCCCGCCACCGGGCCGTATGTGATCGAGCGATACGCGGCGAAGAGGGAGGTCGTCCTCGCCCGCAATCCTCGCTTCAGGGAATGGTCCGAGGCCGCGCAGCCGGACGGCTTCCCCGACCGCATCCTGTGGCGCCTCGGCTCGGGCCTCGATCAGATGGTCGCCAAGGTCCTAGAGGGCCATGCCGACATCATGCTGCCCTCTCCTTCGCCCGATCGAGTCGCCGAGCTTCTCGCCAGCAGCAATGCCGGGCAGGTCCATCTCCTCCCGGCGGCCCATACCTACTACATGAGCCTCAACGAGCAGGCGGCTCCGTTCGACGACATCAGAGTCCGTCGAGCGTTGAACTTCGCGGTCGACCGACGGGCGATCGAGAAGGTGTTCGGCGGCACGGCCCGCACGACCTGCCAGATCCTCCCGCCAAGCTTCCCTGGGTACGTGCCTTACTGCCCTTTCACGCGCCACCCCGATGGGACGTGGACCGCTCCCGATCTCGCCCAGGCGCGGGAGCTGGTGGACGAATCGGGCACGGCCGGATCCACGGTGAGCGTGTGGGCGACTTCGGAGCAGTACCTCGGCTTCCCGGTGCCGGTCGGCCGCTACTTCGTGACGCTCCTAAGACAGCTGGGCTACCGCGCGAAGCTTAAGGTGGTTGGAGTAGAGAAGTATTTCGCGGCCGTCTACGGTCCCTCGCAGCGCTCGCGGATGGCCTTCCTCGCGTGGGCCACCGACTACGCGTCCGAATCGGGCTTCATCACCCCGACGCTGACGTGCGACTCGCCAAGCAACGACTCCCACTTCTGCGACCACCGCATCGAGCGGCGGATCGAGGAGGCGACTCGCCTGCAGCTCACCGATCCGTCGGCCGCCCACGACCTCTGGTCGTCCATCGAGCACGACATCGTGGAACGCGCCCCCTGGGTCCCTCTGGCGAACCGGTACTGGGTGAACCTTGTGTCCCAGCGACTGGGCAACTTCCAGGTCAATCCGCAGTGGGGCCCGCTGGTCGACCAGATGTGGGTGCGCTGAGCGGATCGATCCTCGATCACGGGAGCATCATGGGAGTCGTGCCGGCTGTTCACCCCACGTTGACTCGGGCTTTCTTGGTTCGGCGCGAATGCGCCTGGCAGGATTCGAACCTGCGACCCGCGGATTAGAAGGAGGCCGGTCCCCTCGGCCTACGGAACCCACGCAAGCCGTACCTTTGCCCCAATCTTTGCCCGTCTGATCTGACCTGGCCGACCTGAGATGAACTGAATTGACCTAGGAAGACTGGATTTGAGCGGATAGGCCGCGCCGCTCAGACCTCCAAAACCGGGGGTTGCAGGTTCGAGTCCTGCCGGCCCCTGTAGGTGAAAGCCCCCGCATACGCAGGGCTTTCGTTTTCTCCTGGGCTACGTAGTCGCTAGTTGGTACCGGATTCTGGTACCGATTATCCGAAGTGATCGACGTAATCGGCGGTGTCGCCGGAGGCTTGGCGATCGTGGCAGCGGTCCTCGCTTTGCTGCGGTGGGGCCGCGGCGTCCGGGTGCGCCAGCAGCTTCGTCTGGTGCTTGAGACGCTTCGTGATTACGACGCGCTTCTATCTCGTGGCGTACGCGCCATCGAGTCGGCGTTCGAGTCAGGCGTCGGCTGGAGGGGCTGGGCAATCTGGCCGGAGGGCCTCGCGGAACACCTCAATCGGCTCGAGACGATCGACGACACGCTCGACGAGCTCATTGCCCATCTCCGAGCTGTCGATGCACATGGCTCGAATGAGCGCGTCCGCGCCGTGCTGGAGGAACTCGCAATCGACCTACAGACGGCCGTAGCCACGGCGATCGCGTCAAACTGCCCGCTCAAACGTCTCGAGGACGCAAAGCGCGACGAGTACGAAAGTCGCCGCCGCGGTGATCAAGAGGGCCGGAAGTGCCCCGCCGAGTGCGAAGAGCGTTAGGAGCGCAGCGGCGCCTGTGAGCTTTGCATAGCCGATTGCGCCGACCATCCGCAGCCGGAAGGCCACGTTGCCCACGAGGAACATCGCCAACCCGCCGCAGAGCGCCAGGCGGGCGCCCTCAGACGGAGCCTTTCCCACGTCGTTGATCGTCACCTTCATCCCAACCGCGAAGACGATGATCCCCGCGACTATGACCAAATGCAGATAGCTGTATCCGTCGGCGGCGGCGAGGACGGGGTCGTCGTGGTCGCGAAGGCGTGACTCCGCGATGCTTGCGAACCGGTCGAAATATGTCCACCAGAGGGCGATCGTCGCAAGCAGTCCGAGCGCCACCCCGACGACCAGGTCGGCGTCGATCGCTTGTCCCTCTGCGCTGAGGCCGATCGCGACGATCGACTCGCCCAGGCAGATGATTACGAACAGGCTGTAACGCTCGGCGAAGTGAGCGACGGCCACCTCTTGCAGCCCACGCAGCCGTTCGCGAGTGAGCCAGGCGGGCCCAGCATAGTCGATCGCCAGCGCGAGCGCCCAAAGCACCACTCGCAGGCCCTCCTCGAGAAGGGAACCGACCAAGAGAAGCGCCATGCCGATCGCGACCGTGACCGCGAAGCCCGCGATACTCGGCCACGACGCACGACCGCGCCGCGAGGCGTGCGCGTACAGCCCGAGGTGGAGAAACCGAACGCTCGCGTAGGTCACCGCGAACAGCGTCGCACTGGCGTCGAACGCGCCCGGCAGTGCGAGACCGGCGATGAACGTGAACACCATCCCGAGTAACAAGACGGCTCGGAGCACGCGCGAGTCCTGCTGCTCGGCGTTCGCGGCCCAAACGAAAGCCGACCAGGCCCACCACATGAGCGCAAGAACAAGCATTCCCCGGCCGAAGCCCGACCAGGAGAGGTCGTGCGCGATTAGCGTCGTCACCTGCGTTACGGCGAAGACGAACACGAGATCCCACAACAACTCGACAGGGCTCGTGCGACGGTCGCCCATGTGGCGATTATCGCCAGCCCTTATTCCGCCGCGAACAGCGCGGCCGCCGCCACCCTCACTTCCTCGGGCGAAACGTCACGGACGTGCTGCGCCAGCGCCCATTTGTGGCCGAAGGGATCGATGATTTCGCCGTGGCGGTCGCCCCAGAACATGTCCTGGAGTCCCTGGGAGACTTTGGCGCCAGCGTCCACGGCGCGCTGCCAAAGCGCGTCGACGTCGTCCGTATGAATGCTGAGCGCGCCATAGACACCGCCGACGGTTTGCGGCGAGACAACGCCCCATTCGGGGAACTCGTCCGCGATCATCACCGTCGAGTCGCCGAAGCGAAGCTCGATCTGCATGAGCCTCCCATCCGGGACCTGTACGCGCCCTCGTTCTTCCGCACCGAGCGCCCTGCCGTACCACTCGGCCGCAGATCCTGCGTCCCGACAGACGAGATGCGGCGTAATCGTATGTCGCGTGTCGCGCACTGCCCTCCCTTGCGTCACAGCTGTCTCCTCGCTCGAACTCCAAATGCAATTGGACTACGCGGAAGGGAAGCCGGTCTTGAACGGACCGGCCATCATTCGCGTTCGAGAATGTCGGCCCCGTTTTGGAAGCAGCGGCCTTCGCGGCCGAGCCAGGGGTACGCCGAGCGACGGGCGGCCCCGGAGCTCGACGAGCACGTCGCGTGCATCTGGCTGTTGGAGGTCGCGGACGACGGGCCGGCCTACGAGCACCGGACAGTT
>Ga0307278_10001318_pt1 | contig 12374 bp, 9 predicted proteins | sample ER_DNA_117_FD_194482 | JGI IMG/M metagenome (GOLD analysis project Ga0307278, IMG submission 194482) | Bulk soil microbial communities from the East River watershed near Crested Butte, Colorado, United States - ER_DNA_117 | ecosystem: Environmental > Terrestrial > Soil > Floodplain | place: USA... | reverse complement strand
TCCAGGACGAGGACGACATCTTCCTCATCACCGACGCCGGGCAGATCATCCGTACGCGAGTGAACGAGGTCCGGCGGGCCGGTCGGGCCACCCAGGGGGTGCGCATCATGCGGCTCGGAACGACCAGTGCCCGGGTCGTCGCCGTCGCACCGGTCGTCAAGGACGAGGAGTAACCCATGACCAGCCAGTACCCGCAGGTGACGACGCGGCCGCTGGCCCGCCCGGCCGCCACCATGTCGCCGGCCGTCGACCGCCGGGCGCGGCTGATCCTGCGAAGGCTCGACCCCTGGTCGGTGCTGAAGTTCTCGGTGGTGTTCTACTTCTGCCTCATGCTGATCAGCCTGCTGATCTTTGCGGTGATCTGGTTCGTGCTGGTCAACATGGGCGTGTTCGAGGACGTCACCAGCTTCGCCGGGAAGGTCAACCTCGAGGTCACCTTTCCCGCCGGCACGGTGTTCCGCTGGTACGTGTTCGCCGGCCTGCTCGGCGTGGTGGTCTGGAGCGTGGTCACGGTGCTGCTGACGCTCCTGTTCAACCTGGTGAACGACGTGACCGGCGGGATCGAGGTGGTCCTGGCCGAGCGGGAGCACCGCCCCGGCGACCGCTGATCCCGCCGGCGCCCTTCCCGTCGCCCTGCCGCCTCGGCTGGCGGCGGTCCAGCTCGGTGCTGAGCTGGTCACGGCGGCCCTCCCAGCGCTCGATCACCTCGTCGATCGCGTTGCGGGCGGCCTCGTAGCGGTCCAGCTCCCCCGGTCCCGCGGCCCCTCGCGCGCGGCCGCGCGGCTCCCCCGAGCGCTGCCTGGCCTGGAGCTGCTCGATCTCGTGGTCGAGGTCGCGGCAGAGGCGGCGCAGGTCGAACAGCGCCTGGGTGAGCACGCGGCGAGCCGCGGCCAGCTCGCGGGCTCCTGGTGTCCCGTCCGCCGGCAGCGCCTGCACCAGCGCCCGTCCGGCGGCCAGCTCCTGGCGGCGCAGCGCCTGTTCGAAGTCGCTCGCGCTCCGCCTGCGTTCCGGCGCCACGCCATCACCCCTCGGCCGATCCCGATGCGGCGAGCTCCTCGCCAGCGCACAGCCTAGCCAGCCGCCGGTGGTTCGAATACCCGGTTACCACAGGCGCAAGCCCCCGGTGCCGGCTGACGCCAACAGACTTCTCACGCCCTGGATCGTCCATATACTCGACGACATGCCGACATGCCCGACTTGCGACTACGTCATCAGCCAGCCAAGCGAGACGTGCCCGCGATGCGGGGCGCCGCTTGCTGGCTCCGTCTCGTCGGGGGAGTTCAGGATCGTCACCGTGCTGTTCTGTGACGTGGTCGGCCCGACGGTCCAGGGCAGGCAACTCGAGCCGCTGGTCGCGAAGTGGGTCAACGACCGCTACGGCGAGGCCGTCCGCCGGGTCCTCGGCGCCCACGGCGGCCGCGTCGGCATGCGGCACGGCGACGGCTTCATGGCGGCGTTCGGCATCCTCGAGATGCACGAGGACGATGCCCTGCGCGCGGTCCGGGCGGCCGTCGAGCTCCGCGCGGCCATCGCGGAGCTGTCCGAGGAGCTGCGTCGCGAGCGGGGCGTCGACCTCAAGGTCCGGATCGGGATCAACACCGGAAACCTGCTGGTGAGCGACGCCGGCACAATCGAGGAGGACCTCACCGGCGACGCCGTCAACCTCGGCAAGCGCTTCGAGGAGACCGCCGGTGCGGGGGAGATCATCCTCGGTGAGGAGACCTACCGGCTAGTGGCGGACGGCGCCGCGGCCGAGCCGGCGAAACGGCTGACCGTCGACGGGTTTCCCGCCCCGCAGGACACCTGGCGCCTGCTGGAGATCCTCCCTGACCGGAGTGGCAGGGCCCGCCGCTTCCACGCGCCCATGGTGGGGCGCGCGCTCGAGGGGGAGCTGCTGCGGCGTCTGTTCGAACGGGTCGTCGCCGAGCAGAGCTGCCACCTGGCCAGCGTCCTCGGCCCGGGTGGCGTCGGCAAATCCCGACTGGTCGACGAGTTCGTTGGCGGGCTGGGCGCCCGCGCCGCCGTCCTGCGCGCACACTGCCCGCAGCTCGGGAACAGCATGACCATGTGGCCGCTGGTCGAGATCGTCCGCCAGGCGGCGGACATCTCCTCGGCCGACTCGCCGGAGCTCGCGCGCACGCGCGTCGCCGAGCTGGTCCACGGCGAGCAGCGTAGCGGGCTGGTGACCGAGCGGGTGGCGCAGATGCTCGACGTCGTCGCCCAAACCGAGCGCCCGGAGGACACGCTCTGGGCGGTTCACCGCCTGCTCCAGGCCCGTGCGCGCCGCCGGCCGCTGGTCGTGGTCATCGACGACCTCCAGTGGGCCGACTCGATCCTCCTCGAGGCGGTCGAGCAGCTCGTCGACCTCTCGCGGGACACCCCGATGCTGCTGGTCTGCATCGCTCGCCCGGACGAGCTCGTGTCGCGCCACAAGGGCTGGCCGCCCGCGAAGGTCAACGCGCTGTCGCTGCGGTTATCGCCGCTCGGCGAGCGCGAGGGGGAGCAGCTCGTCGGTCACCTGCTCGGCGGCAGGGTCGACCCGGCGGTGCACGCGCTCGTCACCGACCGCGCCCAAGGCTACCCGCTGATCGTCGAGGAGCTGGTGGCCAACCTTCGCGACGAGGGGTGGCTCCAGGCCTTGGAGGGTCGTTGGGTGCTCCGGTTGGAGCCGACCGCCGCCGGCCGTGACCGATGGTCCATCCCGACGTCCATCCACGCGCTGTTGCAGGTGCGGCTGGAGCGGCTGGAGGCCACGGAGGCGAGAGGGCGGGCGATCATCGAGGCGGCCTCGGTGGTCGGCGAGCAGTTCCACGTCGGCGACGTCCAGGCGCTCACCCAGGTGAGCGACCCTGAGGAGGTGGACGCCGTCATGCAGGAGCTGGTCCGCGTGGACCTGATCCGGCCCGACCACAGCCCCGCCTCGGTCCCCCTTCCGCCGGGCAGTGGGGACGGCTACCGGTTCCGGCATCCGATGATCCAGTCGGTGGCCTATGAGCGGATGCCCGAGGACCGCCGTGCCGAGCTGCACGAACGCTACGCCGACCGGCTCGCTGAGCTGACCAGGGCCAACCCCGACCAGTTCGACGAGCTGGTCGCCCATCATTTCCACGAGTCGTTCCGCTACGCGAGCAAGCTGTACCCGGGCGACGCCCGCACCCGCGAGGTGGCCCGCCGTGCCGGCGAGCGGTACGCGGTGGCTGGGAACCGGGCCGTGATCCGCGGCGACAGCCGCCTGGTCCAGGCGTGGCTGGGACGGGCCGTCAGGCTGCTGCCCGACGACCACCCGGCTCGGCTGAAGGCGCTGCCGCCACTCGCCGAGGCCCAGCAGGAGAGCGGGAAGCTCAAAGAGGCCGCCCGCTCCTACCAGGATCTGGCCACGTCGGCGAAGGGGGTCGGCGACGAAGGGCTTGCCACGCACGCGACCATCGGCCGCCTGCGCCTGACGGCGCTCCACGACCCGGAGCGGTTCCTACGTGAAGGCCGCGACCAGGTCGAGCTGGCCATCCCGGTCTTCGAACGTCTCGACGACCCGCTAGGGCTCGCCAAGGCCTGGCACCTCCTGGCGTACCTGGACTGGACCCGGGGACGCCTGAGCGTCGCCGGGTCCAATGCCGAGAAGGCGAGGACCTTCGCCCGGGAGGCGCGCGATCGGTACTGGGAGGCGGCGATCCTCGGCCAGCACTGCCTGATCCTCTACTGGGGCTCGACCCCGCTCGACCAGGTCGGGCGGGCCACCAGGGAGGCACTGGCGGAGGCCCAGCGCAGCGGTATGCGTGGCCTGGAGGCGACCACGCTAACGGTGCTGGCGAGGGTCGCCGCCCTGCGGAGCAACCTGGACGAGGCCAGGCAGCTCGTGGGGATCGCCAACGCGATCACCTCCGACCTCGGCGAGTCGCTCACCCAGGCGGCCGACTGCATCTCGCAGGCGCTCATCGAGTTGCTCGACGACGACCTGGCCGCTGCCGAGGACATGCTCCGCTCGGGCTACCTGAGGCTCGAGCAGATGGGCGCGAACGGCCCGCTCGCGTCGGTCGCGGCGATGCTGGCACGGGTCGTCCTGCTGCGGGGGCGCGGCGACGAGGCCGAGGAGCTCACCCGAACCTGCGAGCGGATCTCCGCTCCCGACCAGCTCGACGCCCAGGTCAAGTGGCGGTCGATCAGGGCCATCGCCCTCGCCCGCCGCGGCGACCCGGAGGAGGCTGAACGCCTCGCGAGGGAGGCGGTCTACCAGGTCGACAAGACCGACCAGCTCGACTCGCGCGCCGAGGCGCGCGTCGACCTGGCGGAGGTGCTACGCCTCGGCGGTCGTCACGGTGAGGCGGGCCGCGAGCTGGACCGCGCGATCCACCTCTACAAGGAGAAGGGCAACGAGATCGCGGAAGCGAGCACCCGCAGGGGCCTCATGCACCTCCGCCGGTAACCCCTCGGGCCGCGGGTGGCCCAGCAGTTCCGGAACAGGGTGCAAGGTTGGTGGTCAGGTCGAGCATCCGACCATGAGCACCACCAGGTGGGCTGTCAGATCTCTGACAGCGGTGCTGTCATGGCGCCGACACCTCGTGGATCGCGAATCCGACTGCTCATTCGTGCTGGAGCGGCCAAGCTTGGTTCGAGATGGACGGGGCCCGGCTAGCGTGTCTCCCAGCGGGTGCTGGCGAGGGTGACCAGCGCATACACCCGCACGGGGATGAGCAGCGTCACGTGCAGCGCCCCGTAGAGCAGCAGGAACTGCACGCTCGCCCTATGGGCGAGGAGGAACACCGAGTTCAGCAGCAGCATGCCCAGCGGCAGGCTGAGGTCGTGCCACAGGAGCTCCCAGCCGACCAGGACCCCCTCGCCGGCGAGCAGCAGCAGGGCGCTCCCGAGGAGCAGCGGCAGGAGGGCTCGGGCCAGCACGTCCAGGGCCAGGTACAGATGGCGGAACCGCAGTCCCGCAAAGGTCCACCACAGCTCGCGGTAGAAGCTCCGGTTCCAGCGGAGCTGCTGGCGCACGTAGGTGCCGAGCGCCGTCGGTACGCAGGTGCGGGCACAGACCCCCGGGTCGAGGACGAGCCGATGGCCGGTGGCGAGCACCAGGTTGGTGAGGTGCAGGTCGTCGCCATTGGTGCAGGTGACGCCGGCGAAGGTCTGCGTCAGGTAGCTCCCCCAGACTCCCGCCAGCAGGCTCCGCCGGTACATCGAGAACGGCCCCGGGCAGCACAACAGCGAGCCGAACCAGCCCTGGGCGGCCCGCTCGACCTCGAACCGGAGCCGGTAGCGATGGTGGATCAGCCGGGTCAGCAGGTTCGCCGAGGCGTTCAGGACGCCGATCCTCCCCGACAGCGCACCGACGCACGGATCGGCGAACGCGACGACGGCCCGGCGGATCGCGTCGGGGGCGATGACCGTGTCCGAGTCCATCATCAGGACGAGCTCGCCGTGGCTCCGCCGCACCGCGGCATCCTGGGCTTCGCGCTTGCCGGTGTTGTGGGGCAGGAGGATCACGCTCCAGCCGCCGCCCTGATACCGCCGGTACACCGGCCGCAGCGCGTTGAGGTTCCCCGACCCGTCGTCCACCAGCCAGACCCTCACCCGGCCCGGGTAGGCCTGCCACGCAAGGGATCGACAGCAGGCGTCCAGCAGCGCAGGATCCTCGTTGAAGCAGGGAACGACGACGTCCACGGTCGGCCAGCGTGTTGGGTCGGATGCCTCCGCCCGTTGGTCCCGCCGCGAACGCGTGCTCCGCCCCGCATACCAGAGCTCGAGCACCGAATGCACGAGCAGGAGCGTGACGTACACCGCGACGACGACACGCAGCGCCACGATCACGAACTGGTCCATGCGCACCTCGCCGCAGGGCCCAGCCCATCGTGGCCGCCGCCCAATCCGATCCAGCCTGATCGATCTGCTCTACCGAAATGCCTCACTCCAAGGAGATGGTCTCTGGTACGGGGAGTGACTTCAACGCCCCGATTCGCTGCAATAGTGAGAGGACTTCACGAGGACCCGGCTTCGACGGCGCTCAGGGGCACGCGCTCATGGCGGAACCACCGATCAGGACCGTCACCGCCGCGTTCAGCGACCTGGTCAACTCGGTCGGGCTGGCGGCGCGGCTGAGCGAGCACGCCTACTTCAACGAGGTGCTCGACCCCTTCTACGCGATCGCGGAGGAGGTCATCACCGACCACGGCGGGAAGATGCGACCGGTCCTCGCCGGCGACAAGGTCCTGGCCGTGTTCGGCGTGCCCGTGGAGCAGGTGGACGACGCCGTTCGGGCCGTGGAGGCGGCGGTGGCGCTGCGGTCACGGGTCGCCGAGCTGAGCGCCCGCCTGGAGCGGGACCGGGACGTGACCCTCGAGGTCCATACCGGTGTGAACACCGGCTCGGCGCTGGTCCGCGAGCCGGACGCCGAGCCGACGGCCGTGTTCGGCGATGCCGTCAACGTCGGCGCCCGGCTCCAGGACGCCGCCGGCGCGGGCGAGATCCTCCTTGGCCCGGTCACCTACGAGCTCGTGCGAGACGCCGCCGCGGCAGAGCCGATGCCGCTCGTGGTGCGTGGCAGGGAAACCCCCATGACCGCGTGGCGGCTCCTGGACGCCGCCGGAGGTGGCGAACCGCCCGCGCCGCTGGTCGGCACCCCGCTGGTCGGCCGAGCACTCGAGCTGGCGCAGCTTCGCCTCTGCTACGAGCGGATGCTGCAAGAGGGACGCTGCCACCTGGTGAACGTGCTCGGCGCCACGGGAGTGGGAAAGTCGCGGTTGGTGGAGGAGTTCGTCCGGACCCTCGACACTACTCCCAGAGTTCTCCGGGGCCGCTGCCAACCCTACGGCCCGGGGATCGTCTACCGGCCGATCATGGAGCTCGTGCGGCAGGCCGCCGGCATCGATCCTGGCGACTCCGACGACGAGATGCGGTCGCGGGTGATGGGGCTGGTCGACGACGAGCGCATCACGGCCAGAGTCATGCGGCTGGTCGGCGTGCCCGGTAGCATCGGCGAGCCCGACGAGACGTTCCGGGCGGTACAGCGGACCTTCGAGCTCCTCGCCGAGCGGCAGCCGCTCGTGCTGGTCATCGAGGACCTGCACGCCGCCCAGCCGGCCTCCGTCGAGGGCATCGAGCGGCTCGTGGAGTCGCTGCGGAACAGCAGGGTGCTGGTCGTCTGCATGGCGCGGTCGGAGTTCGTGGAGGGCCGGCGCGACTGGGGCGGGAGCATCCCGAACTCCACCAGCGTGCAGCTCTCCCCGCTCAACGAGCAGCAGGCGATGCAGCTCCTCGGCCACCTGCTCGACGGCGGGGAGCCACCGGACGAGGTCCAGGAACGGGCCAACCACTGGGCTGGTGGCAATCCCTTCTACCTCGAAGAGCTGGTCGCGATGCTCATCGACGCGCAGACGCTGCAGATGGTCGATGACCGCTGGGAGGTTCGGGGCGACCTCAGCGACCTCCGGGCGACGCCCAGGATCCAAGCGGTGCTCGGAGCCCGCCTCAGCCGGCTCGGAGAGGACGAGCGGGCGGTCATCCAGCACGCCGCGGTGGTCGGCCAGCAGTTCGAGGCCACCGACGTGGAGGCGTTGCTGCCCACCGACTACGGGCACCGCGAGATCGTGCAGGTTCTCGACCGGCTCGTGGACAAGGAGCTCCTGGTCCACGACCCGGCGGTGCCCAGACGCGGCGCCGACAGCCACGCCTTCAGCTTCCGCCACCTGCTCATCCAGGACACGGCGTATCGCCGGCTCGACAAGGGCACTCGCTCTGGGTTGCACCGCCGCTATGCCGAGTGGCTCGAGCAGACCAAGCCCGGGTCCCCCGCCCTGAGCGACCAGATCGGCTTCCACCTCGACAAGGCCTACCGGGACCGGGTCGAGGAGCTCGGTCGGGAGGACGATGAAGCACGGGCTCTCACCCATCGCGCCGGCGGGTTCCTGGCAGCAGCCGGGCACGAGTACGTCCTGCAAGGCGACTTCCCGACCTCGGCCGTCTCCTCCCTACGACGCGCCGTCGAGCTGCTCCCCGCGGATGACGCTCGGCGGCTGCAGACGGAGCTAGATCTCGCCGAGGCGCTGCGCGACCAGGGTGCCGCAGCGGAGGCCGGGGAAGCGTTCGCGGCGGTCGAGGAGGCGGCAAGACAGGCCGAGGACAAGCACGTCGAGATGCACGCCCTGCTGGGCCGGCAGGAGCTGGAGTGGTTCGGCGAGTTCGAGGGCGGCTGGGAGAGGGGCCACCAGGAGATCGAGCGGGCGATCCTGGAGTTCGTGCGCCGCAGCGACAGCCTCGGCCTCGCCAAGGCGTACCGGCTGCTGGCGCACGGCTACACGTCGGTCGGGGAGTCGACCAAGGCGAGGGAGGCGGCGGAACAGGCGATCGAGTTCGTCCACCGGGCGGGTCATGAGCGCCTGGAGGCGAAGATCCTGCGCCTCTACTGCGTGATCCTCTTCTGGGGGCCGACGCCGCTGGACGAGGTCGTGGGCAAGAACCGGGAGGCTCTGCGGTGGGCCAGAGCGAGAGGGCTGTACACGCTCGAGGCAGGCGCGCTCGGCATCCTCGCCCGGGCGGCGGCGATGCGCGGCGACTTCGCCGAGGCCAGGCGGCTCAGCAAGGAGGCCCGCAACACGATCGCGGACGTCGGCGAGTTGCTCACCGTCGCCTACGACTCGATCTCGGAAGGATTGATCGAGCTGCTCGCGGGCGACCCCGACGCCGCCATCGTCGCCCTGAACCGGGGCTTCGAGGCGCTCGAGCGTCGCGGTGGCATGGGCCCACTCGCGGTGCTGGCCGCCAACTTGGCCCGCGCGTTCGTCGTCAAGGGGCAGGACGACGACGCCGAGCCGTTCATCCGGCGCTGCCGGGACGCCGCCGCCGAGAGCCAACTCGACACCCAGATCAAGTGGCGGGCACTCCAGGGGGTCGTGCTCGCCCACCGTGGCGAGTTCGAGGAGGCCATGCGTCTGGCCAGGGAGGCGGTGGCCTTGGCCGAGCGATCCGAGCAGGTCGACTCGCAGGCCGAGGCGCTCGCCGACCTGGCCGACGTGCTGCACCGGGCGGGAGCGGTCCACGAGGCGGTCCAGCATGCCGAGCGCGCGCTGGCCCTGTACGAGCGCAAGGGCAACCTCGTCTCGGCGGCGCGCGTGCGCCGGCTCCTCGCCCACCTTGCCGCACCACGCTGAGCCCGCGGGCAGGACTGTCCGCAAGCTGACAGTCCTGCTGTCGCCGCGTTGACGGCGGCCACCCCGCCGGGTCTGACATGCTCGCCCGGCTGGAGTCTGGGCCGGGAGGCGGAGATGCCGTCGAATGACGGGCTGCTGCTCTACATGGCCTTCGTGCTCGCCGTGCGGGTCGTGCTACTCGTCCAAAAAGCTATGCAGCGACAGGCCGCCGTCGACGGCGATGTTCTGGCCTGTGATGTAGCCGGCCCATGCGTCGCTGAGCAGGAAGATCGCGACCGTGGCGACATCGGCTGGGACGCCAGCCATGCCAAGGGGGAGCCGGGGCCCCAGGCGGGCCGCCTTGTCGATCTGCTCCCGCGTGGTGGTGTCATTGGCGGTTCGGATCCACCCGGGTGAGATCGCGTTCACCCGGATCCGGTGCTCTGCGAGCTCCGCGGCGAGCTCACGGGCGAGCTGCGCGACGCCGGCTTTGCTCACGCTGTAGTGCGGCTGCCGCGCGACGAGGTGGTCGTGCAGCGAGGAGATGAACAGGATCGAGCCGCGTCGGTGGGGCCGCCGGTCCGTCTTGCGTTGTCGCCGCTCGATGAACGCGTCGACGAGCCGGCTGGTGAAGAACCAAGGACCTTCCAGGTTCGTGCTCAGCACTTGGTTGAACTCGGACCGCCCGATTTGCCGGAACCGCTGCCTTGTGGTGATACCGACGTTGTTCACGATGAGCTCGACCGGCTCGTGCCTCGTCAGCTCGTCGGCGAGGCCGGTGACGTCCTCCTCCTGGCTGAGGTCGCCGAACAGTGTCTCACAACGCTCGGTGCGGAAGACGCGCTTGAGGGTGTCCTCATCCTTGTCGACGACGGTCACGTCGGCGCCGGCCATGATCAGCCACTTGGCGATCGCCTCGCCGATGCCGCGGGCCGCGCCGGTCACCACGGCACGTCGACCCCGTAGATCCTCGGGGAGCACCAAGGGCGACGGGCCGGCGGCGGCATGGGCGTGGCCGCAGCCGCATTCCCCGTCCTGAAGCCTCCTCGCGCGGCTTCTTGCGCCATCACGAGCCTCTGCGCCCACCCGGTCGACCTCCCAACACCTCAGCCGTCGACGCCTGCCGCCCGCGTACGGGCTCACCAGCGCGCCATCCAAATTGCGATGCGGGTCCCGCGCTGTCAGCTAGCTGACATGCTGGGCTATTCATTGGCCAGTCGTTGGAGCTGCTCGAGGTCGAGGAGCGCGAACGCGCGCCCGGCGGCGCGGATGTAGCCGCGGGCCTCCAGCGACTTGAGCTCCTGGTTCACGGTCTGGCGCGCGCCGCCGACCATGGTGGCCAGCTCACCCTGGGTGACCTGGCGGGTAACGGCGCGCGCCCCGTTGCCATCCTCGGCCAGCAGCAGCAGCTGCCTGGCGACCCGCCCCCGGAGGTTCAGGAACACCAGGTCGGTGACCTGGCGGGTGGTGCGGCGTACGATCGCGCCGAGCAGGCGCAGCAGCGCCTCGGCGACCTTCTCGTCCGAGCGCAGCAGCCGGAGCAGCTCGGCGCGGGTGACCACCAGTAGGACGGAGCGCTCGACCGCCTCGGCCGAGGCCGAACGGGAGCCGCCGTCCAGCAGGGCCAGCTCGCCGAACACGGCCGGCGGGTGGTGGCGGGCCAACTCGACGATGCCGCCGTCCCGGGAGGAGACGTACAGCTTCACCGCGCCCGCGGCGAGGACGTACATCCGGTCGCCCGGCTCATCCTGGACGAAGACGGTCTGGCCACGCTCGACGACCCGCTCGGCCACGCGCTCCGCGATCCGCAGCCGCGCGAGGTCGTCCATCCCCCGGAACAGCTCGGTCCGGGCCAGGACCTCGGCCTTCTGCTGGAGGTTCACGTCGCGGCGGATCTTAACGCCCCGCGGGCGTCCCCCGGCGCAAGCCCCGGCCCGGGACCGTCACGAACCTGACAGTCCGGGTGTCTTCGCCTCGACTGCTCCGGTGGCCGAGAGCGGCGATCCTCGGGACGAGGGTTGGCGAACGGGAGCCCCTCGAAGGAGCGTGACGGAAGATGACTGCATCCCTGCGGCGACTGGTCCTGCTCGTGGTCGCCCTCGGCGTCGCGACGGCGCTGCTGGTCGGGGCGATGGCGATGCTGGCGCCGACCGCGCCCGCGAAGGCCAGCCCGGTGCTCCAGCGCGACCAGGTCGGTGCCGTGGAGCGCGGTGTCACCCAGGCCGGCGACGAGCCGGCGTCCAACGGGTCGCCGTCCGTCCCGGTCGTGGCGCTGGTCCTGGGCGGGCTGGTGCTGCTGGCCGCGCTGCCGCCGGCCCACCGCGTCCACGTCTACTACCACCGCCCGCCAGGGTCCTACTGGCAGTGACGGCCGCTCACCCGCCGGCCAGCCGGTGGAGCTGCTGGGGCTCGAGGATCTCGACGGCGCGGCCCGCGACCCGGATGTAGCCACGCGCCTCCAGCGACTTGAGCGCCTGGTTCACCGACTGACGGGCGCCGCCGACCATCGTCGCGAGCTCGACCTGGGTGACCCGGGGGGTGCGGGCCGCGTCCTGCCCGGCGCGGCCGGCCAGCTCCAGCAGCTTCGCCGCAACCCGTCCCTGCAGGCTCAGGAAGGCCAGGTCGGTGACCTGGCGGGTGGTGCGGCGCACCATGGCGCCGAGCAGGCGCAGCAGCGCCTCGGCGACCTTCTCGTCCAAGCGCAGCAGCCGCAGCAGCTCGGCGCGGGTGACGACCAGCAGGAGGGAACGCTCGACCGCCTCGGCCGACGCCGAACGGGACCCGCCGTCCAGCACGGCCAGCTCGCCGAACGAGGCCGGAGCGACAAGTCGCGCCAGTTCCACCAGCTCTCCGTCCTTGGAGCGGACGACCAGCTTCACGGCGCCCTCCAGGAGCACGAACATCGACTCCCCCGGCTCGTCCTGCCAGAAGATGACCTGGCCCTTCTCGACGACCCGGCGGCCGGCCCGTCCGGCCATGGCCAGGCGGGCGTCGTCGTCCAGCTCGCCGAAGAGCTCGACCTCGGTCAGCAGCGACGCGATCGTCGTGAGGTCCACGTCTACACCATGACCGGAAGAGGCGTAATCGTCGAGATCCTCGGGGATCGCCGGGTTCGCTCCGCGGCCGCGCCACGTTGACACGGCGGGCCGGCTGCGCTGAACTCTCCCCGCCTGTATCCCTTCTCGGGCAAAGGATCCGCGATGTCCACCGACTCGAACGTCCGGTCCGGAACCCGGGACGTGCGTCCCCGCTCCG
>Ga0307278_10001317_pt1 | contig 12375 bp, 10 predicted proteins | sample ER_DNA_117_FD_194482 | JGI IMG/M metagenome (GOLD analysis project Ga0307278, IMG submission 194482) | Bulk soil microbial communities from the East River watershed near Crested Butte, Colorado, United States - ER_DNA_117 | ecosystem: Environmental > Terrestrial > Soil > Floodplain | place... | reverse complement strand
GTTCATGCACGAGGACGCCCAGGCGCGGGGCGATCGCCGCGACGGCGATCAGCCAGAGATGCGCCCGCTTCACGCGGTCGCGACGAGGACGGGCGCCTCCACGTGCTCGCGCACCCAGAGCTCAAGCATCAACAGGCACCAGAGCCGGTGCCCGTGATCCGCATGCCCGGACTCGTGCTCGTCGAGCAGACGGCGCACGGTGTCCGGGCGGAACCAGCCGCGGTCGTTCAGCAGCACATCGTGCGAAAGCTCCCTCAAGTCCGAGCGGAACCACCTTCCGAGCGGAACGCCGAAGCCTCTCTTCCCGCGCCCGGCAATCTCGGCCGGTAGCTCGGCGGAGAACGCACGGCGCAGTGCGACCTTCCCCTCGCGGCCGTGTACTTTGAGCGAGTCGGGGAGCGCAAGGCCGAGTTCCACCACCTTGTGATCCAGAAACGGCGAGCGTAGTTCGAGCGAGTGCGCCATCGAGGCGAGGTCTGCCTTGAGGAGTAGGTCACCCGGGAGGTAGGTGACGAGGTCGATCTCTTGCAGACCGGCCACCCCTTTCCCGTCGTAGCCCATGTGGAGGGGGTGCGCGAGTGCTGGATCGGTCCAGAGCTCCCTTCTGAGCTCGAATGGAAAGACCTCGACGAGGCGCGAGTAGCGCTCGGCTGGGGCAGTTGCCGCAACGTTGAGAAATCGAGCTGCGCGAAACGGGGTCGAGCGTGGTTCTTGTCGCGCAGCCGGTAGGACTCGTAGGGCGGCCGCTGCCGCGCGTGCGAGACGCGTGGGAATCCGTCCGGCGAGTCCGTGCGCGACATATCGCTCGTAGCCGGCGAATGCCTCGTCGCCACCATCGCCCGCGAGCGCGACGGTCACGTGCTTGCGTGCTTGCTCTGCGATGAGAAAGGTCGGGAACGCCGCTTCGTCGCCGAGCGGCTCGTCGAAGGTCGCGGCAAGGCGCGGCAGCGTCGTCGCGACGTCCTCCTCGATCTCAAGCTCCTCGTGGATCGTGCCGTAGCGCTGGGCCACCGCGCGCGCGTAGGCGCGCTCGTCGTAGCGCTCGTCGGAGAAACCGACCGTAAAGGTGCGAACGGGTCGCGACGACGCTTCGGCCATCAAAGCGACGACGATGCTGGAGTCGATTCCTCCGGAGAGCAGTGCTCCGAGAGGCACGTCTGCGACGAGTCGCTTCCGCACCGCCTCGCTGACGGTATCGCGGACGCGCTCAAGCCACTCTGCCTCGTGGACACTCGGTTCCGCTGGTCGTGGTCTCCAGAACGGCAGGAGCTCCTCCTTGTCACTTTCCACCACCAGGAAATGCCCGGGTGGAAGCTTGCGGATGGCGGGAAAGGCCGTTCCGACGTGCACGTATTGGAGGGCCAGATACGCATCGATCGACGCGGGCGCGAGCTCGCGCGACACTTGCGGTAGCCGCAACAAAGCCTTCAGCTCAGACGCGAATGCGAACGTGCCGTCCGGGAGTCGCGTCCAGAGCAACGGCTTCTTGCCGAGTCGGTCGCGCGCGAGTATGAGCCGGTCCCGCTGGGCGTCCCAGACGGCGAGCGCAAACATTCCGTGCAGCCGCTCGACGAAGCGTGGCCCGCTTTCCTCGTAGAGGTGGGGCAGGATCGGCGTATCGCCGGTTCCGCGCACTTCGTGCCCCTGTAACTCATCCCGCAGCGATCGGAAGTTGTACACCTCGCCGTTGAAGACGGCCACGACGTCACCGCTCTCGTTCGACACCGGCTGATAGCCGCTCTCGAGGTCGATGACCTTCAGTCGCTGGTGGCCCAGCACGCAGTGGCCGAAGGCGTCCGTCGATCCCTCGTCGGGTCCGCGATGGACGAGCGCCGCGCGCATGGCGTCCACGAGCTCGGGATTCGGCGCGCCCGCGGGCGAATAGAGTCCGGCGATGCCGCACACGGGACACATACTGCACGGGCGGTACGCGGTCGTCTCGTGTCACGTGGAGCGCCCGCTCGACGACGACGTGTGGAGGCGCTTCAGCGCCCTCCAGGAGCGCCGGCCGGGCAGGTTTGCCATTGCAGCCCTCATGCGCCCGCCGGCCGAGGGAGAGAACGAGGAACGCTGGCTCGAGCGGGCGCGGGAGGCCCGGGAGCGGGGGCCCTTCGGGCTGCATACGCACTGGACCGCACCCGATCATGCGCGGCCGACGGGCGGTGACCCGGCGGCGCTCGTGCGCGAGCAAGGACGCTGGCTCGACTCGCTGGGGCTCCGGCCCACCTTCTTTTGCGGCGGCGGCTGGTACATCGACGACGGAGTCGTGGCGGCCGTCGCCGACCTCGGCTACGCGGACTGCACGGCGACCGCGTTTCGGCCGGGCTACCTGGAGCCGGGAGCTCCGCACCTGCAGCTGGAGGAGCCGGTCTGGCTCGAGCTCAGCGACGGGCGCCGGCTGCTCGAGGTGCCGACGACGCACTCGATCGGCATGCTCGCGCGCGGCGTGCTCGGCCCGTTTCGCCGGCAGGTCGTGCACGCGTACTTCCACGACACCGATTTACTCGACGGCCGCCGCGCCGCGGCTCTGCGCGTCAGCCTCAGCTTCCTCGGGCTCAAGAGGACCGCGACGGACCTGGACGAGCTTCAGCGCGGCTTGCGTCCCGAGAAGACGATGTCGTTCGCAAACAGCCGTGCATGAAGCGGCACGAGCCGTCCCGCGATGAGATGCAGTCGCACGTCCTCGAAGCCGCCAACCAGGGCACGAACATCGTCGGGCGCGAACATCTGCAGGTGCGTGGGATCGTTCTCGGGCTTGTGCCCTCGTAGGAAGCGAAGCCTGTTCTTCAGCCGGTAGGCGTTGGGCACGGAGCCGACGAACGTGCCGCCGGGTCGGAGCACTCGCAACACTTCGGAGGCGACGCGCCGTGGATCGCGCAGATGCTCGAGGAGCTCGCCGGCGACCACGACGTCGAAGGAGCTGTCCTCGAACGGCAGCGCATCGTCGAGGTCGGCCCAGCGCGTCTCGATCCCAAGCTTCTGCGCCTCGGCGAGCGCCTCGCGGTCGGCGTCGACGCCGACGATCTCGTTCCCGCCGGCGTAGGCCTGCGTGAGCGCGCCGTCGCGACAGCCCAGGTCGAGCACATGTAGACCTGGCCCGCCGACGTAGCGGCGGAAGAGCTCGACGCGCTCAGGGCCCGCGAAGACGAAGCCGGCACCGCGCTCGACGCGGTTGTGCTCGGCGTACCGCTCGCTCAGCTGTTCTAGGCTCATGAGAGCGCCAAAGTACACTCCTGCGGGTGAGCACGAAGCCAGCCGTGCCGGCCGAGCCCCGGCCGGCGCCGGTCGAAGACATCCGCTCTGGCCGGCCCTACCTCCTCTCCCGCACGACGCTTCTGGCCGTTGCCCGGCGCCTCGCCAGCGTTGCCGCCCTGGTGACGATCGACCTGGCCGGCCTGGTCCTCGGCGTCTGGGTGGCGCTCGTCTTCCGCGAGCTCTACCTCGGCGACTGGCCGCCGCTGTGGGGAATCGTCTGGGAGACGGAGAGTGAGTGGCTTCCCTTCCTCACGGTCATCACGGTGCTGGTGTTCTGGGTGGGCGGCCTCTATCGGCGGCGTGAGCTGCGTGCCGGAGTCGGTCAGATCGTGCTCTCGATGGTGCTCGTGGCTGTGATCACGCTCGCGTTCGGTCTGGGAACGGGCTACCACTTCACGACGTACGGCTTGACGCCGACTGCGGTGGTCACGACGGCGTTCTTCATCGGGATCCTGCGTTCGAGCTACGAGGTGCTCACGCGTGACGTCCTGCGTCTCACGGGTGCGCGACGGCGAACCGTCCTCGTAGGAGAGGGCGAGCAGCTGGCGGCCTTGCGCCGTTCGCTCGGTTCCGATCGGAGCGGGATTCGCTACGAGTTCCTCGGAGCGATCGCTCCCAACGGCGAAGCCGGGGAGCTCCCCGTGCTCGGTGGCCTCGATGCGGTGCCGCGCATCCTGCGCGAACACGACGTTCACGAGCTCATCGTGACGGACGGTGGCTTCGGCGAGCGCGACTTGCTCGAGCTCGTCGAGGAGGCGCACCGCTTCGGAGCCAAGGTCAAGATCGCTCCCCGCACGACGGAACTGCTCCTGCAGCGGGCCGAGTACATCCCCGGCGAAGGGGCGCCGCTGTTCGAGTTGCGTCCGCCGGCGCTCGCTGGATCGGAGTGGGCGTTGAAGCGCGGCTTCGACCTCGTCGTGTCGAGCGTCGTCATCGTGGTCGGCTTGCCGATCTGGCTCGCCGTTGCCGGCGCGGTCAAGCTCAGCTCGCGCGGTCCGGTGTTCTATCGCGACCGGCGCATCGGGCTCGGAGAGCAGCCTTTTGGAATGATGAAGTTCCGCACCATGTACGCCGACGCGGCCGAGCGCCAGGCCTCGCTCGAGGTGGACAACGAGGCCTCTGGTCCGCTCTTCAAGATCAAGGACGATCCCCGTGTCACGCCGCTAGGGAGGTTCCTGCGCCGCTACTCGCTGGACGAGATGCCGCAGGTCCTGAACGTTCTCTGGGGGGAGATGTCGCTGGTGGGGCCACGGCCGCTTCCGATCCGCGACTACGAGCAGCTCCTGCCGTGGCACCGGAAGCGCTACCTCGTGCTGCCGGGGATGACGGGCCTGTGGCAGGTCTCGGGCCGGATCGACCTGAGCTTCGACGAGCTCGTGCGGCTCGACTTCTACTACATCGAGAACTGGTCGATCTGGCTCGACATCACCATCCTCGCCCGCACGCTGCCCGCAGTCTTGGCGCGGCGCGGGGCGTATTAGGCGCCGACTCGGCGGCGCCGACCATAGAGGTCGTGCGGGCTTGGCCCGCGCGACCGTCTGGGTCTTCGTGGACTCCGAACCGACTGCGCGGACGGCGGTCGCTCAGGGCGAAAGGGCCGACACATCCGTTCGCCATACTGAGCGCGTGGCTGCTGCGCCCAAGATCCTCGCGGTTGCGTCCGCGACCGACCTCGATTTCCGATACGGCTGCACGCCGGCCTGGTGGCAGATCTGGAAGGGCCTCAATGAGGTCGGCGTCGACCTCATCGTCACGCCCTACCGCGGGCGGGCGATCGAATCGCCGTGGTGGCGGACGGCGCCGAATCCCCTCTACCGCGAAGCCGAGCTGTTCGCGGGGGCCCGCGGGCTCGCTGCGCGCTTCAAGGGCGACACGCTGCTCCGGCGCGGCGAGGACAACCCGGACGACACGATGGGCGACAGGCTCACGCGAGAGGCGATCTGGCGCTACGTCACGCCGCGCTGGCAGCGACATCTCGAGCGGATCCTCGAGCATGAACGTGATGTTGCGGCGGTGATCGTCTTCACCGTGCCCATGGCACACCTGCGGGGCATTCCAACGCGGCTCAGGGAGCGCTATGACGTACCGGTCGTGTTCTACGACGGCGACGTGCCCATGAGCCTTCCGGAATTCGGGGGCATGGACACGGGGTTCAACTACTACCACGGTGCTGATCCATCCGAGTACGACCTCGTGCTCTCGAACTCCGAGGGTGGACTCGACCGTCTACGTGAGCTGGGCGCGCGACGGGCGGAAGCGGTCTTCTGGGCTGCGGATCCGGAGCTGTTCCAGCCCGCCCCGGTCGAGAAGGAGCACGACGTCTTTTTCTACGGCTACGGCGACAAGTTCCGGCGCGAATGGATGCAGGAGCTCGTCGGCGAACCAAGCCGGCGTGACCCCGAGATCGATTTCGCGCTCGGTGGAACGGACTTCCGCGGTGACATCGGGAACGCGCGCACGATCGGCGACGTGCCCTTCAACGTCTTCGCTCAGGCGATCTCGCGCGCCAGGATCAATCTGAACATCACGCGCCGTTCGCATGCAACGGTTTACGCGTCCTCGACGTGCCGGCCGTTCGAGCTGGCGGCCTCCGGCGCGGCGATCGTGTCCAACCCGCACGAAGGGATCGAGCGATGGTTCGAGGTCGGCTCGGAGCTGCGTGTCGTCTCGAGCGCAGCTGAGGCCCTCACCGCGTATCGCGAGCTGCTCGACGATCCCGCCGCCGCCGAGGCGATGGGACGCCGGGCGCGCGAGCGCGTGCTCGACGAGCACACCTATGCGCACCGTGCGCGGCAGATCCTCGAGCTCGTGGGCCTGCAATCACCGGTGGCCGCCCGTGGCTGAGCTCGCGCGAGTGCCGGTGCCGCCGCGCGACGCCGTGCTCACGCAGATCGGCGAGTTGCGGCGCATCGCGATCGTCCCGGCGCTCAACGAGGAGGAGACCGTGGGCCGCGTGATCGACGAGATCCGCGCCTTCGACCCGGGGTTCGACATCGTGGTGGTCGATGACGGTTCCACGGATCGAACCGCTGGGATCGCCGCGGACATGGGTGCGCATGTGCTCCGTCTCCCGTTCAACCTCGGCATCGGCGGGGCCGTTCAGACGGGCTACCGCTTCGCCTTCGAGCGTGGGTATGACATCGCGGTCCAGGTCGACGGTGACGGACAGCACGATCCGGCCCAGCTACCTGCGATCCTCGCGCCGGTCCTCGCCGGCGAGGCGGATCTCTGTGTCGGATCACGCTTCGCGAGCGGCACCGGCTATCAGTCGTCCTTCACGCGCCGGTTGGGGATCCGCGTTTTCGCGCTGGTGGTGTCGGCGGTGGTGCGGCAGAAAGTGACGGACACGACCTCTGGATTCCGGGCCGTGAACAGGAAGGGCATCGCGCTCTTCGCTGCCGACTACCCGCACGACTATCCGGAGGTCGAGGCGACGATCATGTGCGTGAAGCACAAGTTGCGACTCGTCGAGGCGCCGGTCGAGATGCGCGAGCGTGGTGGTGGCTCGTCGTCGATCACGGCATTGCGCTCGATCTACTACATGGCGAAGGTGCTGCTCGCGATCTTCGTCGGGCTCTTTCGCCGCCACGCTGTCCCGCTAGAGAAGGAGCATCGCCGATGACACCGCTTCCCGTTTCGATCGCTTCGGCGGTCGCGTCCTTCCTGCTCCTCGTCGTCGTCTTCGAGCTGATTCGCTCGCGCCGTCTTCGCGAACGCTATTCCTTGTTGTGGCTGCTGACCGGGGCTGTACTGCTCGCGCTCTCCGTGTGGCGGGACGGGCTGAACACGATCGCCGGCTGGTTCGGCGTCGAGACCTACCCCCCGGCGATCCTCGGTGCCATCGGGGCGCTCTTCATCCTCGCCGTGCTGCTGCATTACTCGACCGTGATCTCACGGCTCTCCGACCAGAACACGATTCTCGCGCAGCGCCTCGCCCTGCTCGAGCAGCAACAGCGCGAGGGCGACGACGATCAGCGCACCGTGACGGTGAGCGGCGGGCTGACGACGTAGACGTCGCCGAGCTGTAAGTCGTTCAGCCAGTTGGCGGAGACGCCGACGCGATACGTCCAGTTCCCAGGGCCGGGGCGGTCGGCGAACGTCGGCACTCGCACCGATCCCACCTCGTCTGTGTAGAGCCGGCAGTCGTCGGACGAGTTGCGGAGCCTCCCGCCGCAGGCGACGTCGACACCTTTCGCGCGATACACCCGATAGAAGACTGATGCCGGGTTCGACGAACCTGGGCGCCATCTGAGGTGAACGACGCTTCCGTCGGTCGAAGCTGCGATCCCGACGGCGGACGAGACCGGGAGGAGGCTGTCCCCGAGTCGAACCGCCAATCTCCCGCCGTCGTGCAGTCTTGGAGTCGCTGCGATCACGCCGAGCGGCAGGGCTGCGAACACCAGCACGGCGGCTAGGAAGGCGATGCTGCGCGCCCGGCCGCCGAGCAAAGGCGAAGGTCGCGCCGGCCTGGCACGGAGCCCTGGAACGAGGAGGACGACCGCCGCCACCAGCAAGAGATACGCGGGGAACGCGGGCATGAGGATGCGGAAGAAGCTCGCGTCGTCCAAAGAGGCTGGGATGTAGGTGCCTTTGGCCAGCAGAAAGACGATGAACCAGCTTCCGATGAGCAGAAAGGCGCGTCGAGATCGTGCGAGGAGCGCAATGCAGCCCGCAACTGGGAGCCATTCCATCAGCCGTGCGACCCAGAAGTGCTCGCGCAACCCATCGAGCACTTGGCGCAGATGAGCCCAGCTGTTCAGGCTCGGGCTGTGAATTCGGTGGACCAGATCCCCGACTCCGGAAGCGAGCCTCACCGGCTCCGCGGGTGCAGCAGCGAGCTCGCCCAGTCCCCGGAACTTCCAAAGCGCAAGCGTCAGAAGCGCCGGAGCGAGCCCGACGGCGAACACGGGCAGCGCGCGCCGGCGTTCCACGATCAGCAGCAGTGCGGGTGCGACCAGGAAAATCGCGTTCGACGGTTTGATGGCGATCGACCAGCCCGCCGCCAGCCCTGCGGCGGCCGCCGGTTGCCAATCGGTCGACTCGAGGGCCCGAAGGCAGAAGAACGCGCAGACCAGAAGCGCGACGGTCGCGGGGAAGTCCGGCACGGACGTAAGGCCGAGGGCTTGCGGCAGTGTGACCTCGGTGTACTTCTGGTGGTAGCCCGGCTCCACAAACAGGATCCCGAGATACGGGAGCGCGATCCAGAGAAGCGCGGCGAAGTAGCCGAACAGCCGGCCCGCGATGCGACTGGCGATCCCGTACACACACAGAAGCGCGACCGGCAGCAGGATCGCCGTGTTGAGCAGCACTATGTCCGGGAGAGCCGAGACGAGGCTGGCGCCGGCGAACCACGAGACGGGCAGCAGCATGATCGACCAGCCGTAGCCGACATATGCGGGGGGCAGATGCCCGCGGCCGAGCAGGTAGGCGCCGGAGTAGTGCCACAGCTGGTCGCCGCCCGTGTAGTAGAGCCACCCGTTGTGCTTCACCGTTACGGCGAGAGCGAGTACAGCCACCCACTGCACCGCCACGAGCGCCCCCAGCAGATACGCGGGGCGAACCGAGCTCACGATGTCGCTTGCCCGCCTGAGCCGCACGCCGATCGCTTCCACTGCGGCTGGCGCAGCCGCGGTTGGCGAGCTCACGCTTGCGCGCCGGCGATTGCGCGCGCGTGCTCGCGGTACCACACGATCGTCCGCTCGAGCCCTTCCCGCAGCGGCGTGCGCGCCTTGAAGCCGAAGAGCTCACGGGCTCGGCTCGCGTCGAGGCTCCGGCGCGGTTGGCCGTTCGGCATCGAGGTGTCCCAGTCGATCTCGCCTGCGAAGCCGGTGAGCTCAGCGATTTGTTCCGCCAGTTCGCGAATGGAGATCTCCACGCCCGTACCGAGGTTCACCGGCTCTGCGCCGTCGTACTTTTCGGCGGCCAGCACGAGCCCTTCGACGCAGTCGTCTACGTAGAGGAATTCGCGCGTCGGCGATCCGTCGCCCCAGAGCGTGACGCGATTGGAGTTGTCCAGCATCTTTCGAATCAGTCCTGGGATGACGTGCGATGTCTCGAGGTTGAAGTTGTCGCGTGGTCCGTAGAGGTTCGCAGGCAGAAGGAAGATCGAGTCGAGCCCGTACTGCTCTCGATAGGACTGCGCACCGACGAGGATTGCCTTCTTCGCGACGCCGTAGGGAGCGTTGGTCTCCTCGGGATAGCCGTTCCAGAGGTCGTCTTCACGGAACGGCACGGGCGCGAACTTCGGGTACGCGCACACGGTGCCGGCAATGACGAGCTTGCCGAGACCGTGTTCCCGCGAGAGCTCCAGGACGTGCGCTCCCATCATCAGGTTCGCGTACCAGAACCGGCCGGGATTCACTCGGTTCGCCCCGATGCCGCCGACTTCGCCCGCCAGGTGAAACACACGCTCGGGCCGGGCGGCTTCGAACAGGCGCTCGGCATCGTCCCACTTCGTCAGGTCGTAGTCGGCTCGTCGCGCGACAAAGACGTCGTGACCATCGGCCTCGAGGCGCTCGACGAGGTGCGAGCCGAGAAAGCCGCCGCCGCCTGTGACGAGGATCTTCATGCCGGAGCGCGCGTCTGCGACAGCCAGTCGACGCGGCCGATCCAGCGCGGCCGGTTCTCGGCAAACCACGCGATCGTCCTTGCGACACCGTCCTCCCACGAGACCTGGGGCTCCCAGCCGGTCTCGCGGTTGAGCTTCTCGTAGCCCACACGCAGCGACATGACTTCGCTGGCTCCCGGCCGGAACCGCTCTGCAGTGGAGAGGATCTCGCGTGCCTCCCAGTACCCCTGCTCGCGCCCGACGCGGAGGATGAGCTCGGCCCAGTCACGCATCGAGATGTTCTTGCCTTGCCCGTAGACGTAGAGGTCGCCGGGGATCCCACGCGCGGCCACCGTCAGGTGTCCGCGCACTCCGTCCGTGCAGAAGCAGAAGTCGCGCATCGGCTCGAGCTGGCCGAGCTCGACGGTCTCGCGGGTGAGCGCCTGCGTGATGATCGTCCCGGTGACGTAGCGCGGGTTCTGGCGCGGCCCGTAGTTGTTGAACATTCTCGTCACGACGCCCGGCAGGCCGAACGCGTCGTGGTAGTTCATCGTCAGGAAGTCTGCGGCGACCTTCGAGGTCGCGTAGATCGACTTCGGGTTGATCGGCGAACGCTCGTGGAGGATCAAGCCGCCCTCGTCGTCGAAGTCGTGCTGGTGCGCGACCGACTCGTGAACGTTGCCGTACTCCTCCGACGTGCCCGCGGTGTCGAACTTCTCGAGCTCGAGGCCGTGGTCGACGATCGACTGGAGCAGGTTGAGCGTGCCGATCGTGTTTGCGGTCACCGTTTCGTACGGGCGGTGCCACGACTCGCCGACGTGCGCCTGCGCGCCGAGATGGAAGACGTAAGGCTTGTCGGGCGCGTCGAGGAGCTCCCGGATGAGGTAGTCGATCGACGTCTTGTCCGTCAGATCGGCGAACTTCACCTTGAGCTGCTCGCGCAGCGGGGCGATGTTGTTCAGCGCACCGCTGGAGGTTGCGCGAACGAACGCATGCACATTGGCGTCGAGCTGGACGAGTGCATCGGTGAGGTGCGATCCCATGAACCCGTCGGCGCCGGTGACCAGACAGGTCCTGCCGCTGAAGAACTCGCCGAAGTCTCGCCGCAGGTCAGCGACGGCATCGTCCGTCCAGGTGGAGTCATGTTGGTCTGCTTTCATGCAGCGGTGCCCGCCGACGAGCAGCCCAAGGGTAGCCCGGACCGCGGCCGGAGCGCCGTTCGAAGCGGCGCCTTTACAGGTCTCTCATACGTGACCCTGAGCCTGGCCGCCGCTGTGGCCGGTGCCTTCCTGGCGCACAAATTCGGGCGGAGCCGGGAGACCGATGGCTTCATGGCCGCCTACGGCGTCTACCTGGTGCTCGTGCTCGGGGCCCAGGCCTTCCGAATGGTCGTCGTCCCGGACTTGACCCGCGCCGAGGCGGAAGGGCGGCTCGGGTCAGAGTTCCGGGCCTACGCGCTTGCCTTTCTTGCGGTGGCCATCCCTGCGACGGTCCTCGCGTCGGTCTTCTCGCATTTTTGGGGCGAGCTGATCACCGGCCGGCTTCCGGAGGAGTCGGCGGCGGTTGCCGCCGATGCGCTGCCATGGCTCGTACCCGCGGCGTTCGCCCAGTTGATCGCCGCGCTCGCTGCCAGTGCACTCGCTGCGAAGGACAGCTACGTGCCCGCCGCTCTCGGCTTCGCCCTCGGCGGCATCGGCGGCGTCGTCTTCTTCGTGCTGGCCGCGGATTCCAACGGCCTCGTCGCCCTTGCGTGGGGACTGGCGCTGAACGGCGCGATCGCGATCGGCCTGCCGATGATCGTGTTGCTCGTGCGTGGGAACAGGCTGCGGCTGCATCGAGGAGTTCCGCTCCGGCTCGGTTATCGGCTCTGGCGACTTCTCTACGGCGCAGCAGTGCCAGTCGCTCTGCAAGGCCTGTACGTCATCGCGCTCCGCTTCGCGGCCGGGACCGGCGAAGGCAGCGTCACGAGCCTGTCGTATGCGTACCTGCTCGCAGCGACGTTCGTCAGCGCGACGGCGTTCTCCCTGTCACTCATCTCCGCCGCCACGCTGACGCGACGTGGTGTCGATGCCGAAAGCGCTGCGGAGCACGTCGTGCATTCCGCCTGGGTCTCGCTTGCCTTTGTCGGCGCCGCCGCGGGGCTCGTGGCACTCGTCGGTGGGCGGGTGGTCACCGCAGTGCTCGGCGACGCCTTCTCGGGCCACGTCGGCGACGAGCTCGGCCGCCTCGTCGTGTTCCTCTCGCCCTGGATGATCGCGAACGCGGCCTTCCTGATCACGTATCCACTGGTGTTCGTGATGCACCGAACGCGGCTGCTGATCCCGTTGGCAGTCGCTGCTCTCGCGGTCGACATCCCCATCTCCATCGCCGGCCGCGCGCTCTGGGGGCTCACGGGTGTGACCGTCGCGCTCGGTGTCTCGACGCTCGTCGTCGTGCTCGGGTTGATGGCCGCGCTTGCGCCACGGATGCTCGTGCTGACGGTGGTCGGGCTCGGGCGTCTCTCGATCCTCGTCGGGGCAGCAACCGCGCTCGCGTTCGGGGGTGCGTCGCTCGTCCTGGGCGCGGTGCCTGCG
>Ga0307278_10001316_pt1 | contig 12375 bp, 7 predicted proteins | sample ER_DNA_117_FD_194482 | JGI IMG/M metagenome (GOLD analysis project Ga0307278, IMG submission 194482) | Bulk soil microbial communities from the East River watershed near Crested Butte, Colorado, United States - ER_DNA_117 | ecosystem: Environmental > Terrestrial > Soil > Floodplain | place: USA... | reverse complement strand
TCCTGGACCGGCGGCTTGACCTGGCCTGCTCGTGGCATTCGTCCTCCTCTCGCGGAGGACGAACCCTACCAGGCCGATCGATCTAAGTCCCTGGCATTGGGGCTAGCCAAGCTGCACTTGCCTCAAGGGCGGGGGCATTTTGCGTGTTCACCGGCGCCGGGATCTCTGGCGCTGACCCGGCAGGACTACCGTTGGGCAACCAGCTGCGCAACGACGTACTGCGGCATTGTCACGCCGTAGCCAGAGCATCGCTGGCCACTTGGTGAACGACGTCGACCGTGACGAGCTGCTTGGATCGGGCTGGAAGCTGGAGGTAGCGGTTGGCAGAGTGGCTGGCACGGGCGGCGACCTTGCCGTCGTCGGTCGCCGAGGAGCCATTGAACCGCCGGTTGGGCGTGGTGGGTGACTCGATGGTTTGATGCACTGCTCCAGGGAGGGGTCGCCGCTGCGGCCTGTCGTGGGTCGGCGGAGCACAACAGCGCCGTTCAGGCCTGGCGGGATGTGCTGCACGGGGCGCCCGGCGTATCGCCGTCGGGCTGATTCGGTTGGGTATGCTTTGGCCGGATGCGTCCGTGAGGCCGATCTGTAGGACGGAGGGCTCGGCATGGATGCGCGGGACCGGGCTGGTGGGAGCCCGGTCGGAGCCGAGCGCAAACTGGTCGCCGTGTTGGTGTGCCAGGTCGACCAGCCGACCTCCGCCGCTGGCCATCACGACCTGGAATCGGCCGACCAGCTACTGGCTGGCAGCCTGAACCGCGTCCAGGCTGAGGTTGCTCGCCATGGTGGGCTGGTCACCGAGGTCATGGGGGATACGGTCGTGGCGGTGTTTGGTGTGCCCCGAACCCGTGACGACGATGCGGAGCGGGCGGTCCGCGCCGCCTTGGCGATCCGGGCGGCGATGGCTACCTCTGGGGTTGCTGGTGGGCAGCTACGCGCAGTGGTTGCCTGCGGCGAGGCCCTGGTGAGGGTCGGCGCGCCGGGAGCTGGCGTGGGGTGGGAGATCTCGGGTGAGGTGGTGGCGGCGGCGATGGCGGTCAAGGATGCCGCGCCGCCGGGGGTGGTGCTGGTCACGGCGACGACCCTGCAGGCCACCGAACGGACGATCAGCTACGCACCCGCACGCGAGCTGCGGCTCGCCGCCGCTTCTGAGCCGGTGCCGGTGTGGGATGCGCTGGCACCCCGGCCACGAAGCGGCCGGACCCCACCGCCGGTGCTCGGGGTGACGCTGGTCGGCCGCGACGGTGAGCTGGCGGTCCTGCTGGACCGATACCAGCGCATCCCAGGCGGCGGCGGGCCGCAGCTGGTCACGCTGCTGGGCCCGGCCGGGATCGGCAAGAGCCGCCTTTTGGCCGAGCTCGGCCAGCAGCTCGCCGGCGAGTCGGCGCCGCCGGCGTGGCGGACCAGCCGGGCGCACTCCCACGTCGATGGCGAGTCGTTTGGGGCGCTGGTGGAGCTGGCCAAGGCCGAGGCCGGGATCCTGGAGAGCGACCATGCGGCCACGGCGACGCGCAAGCTGACCGCCGCGATCGCCCGGCTGCTCCCTGACCCAACCGCTGCCGCCTGGGTCGCCCAGCAGCTGGGACCGCTGGTGAGCGGCAGCGCAGCAGCTGATGTGGCGTCGGGTCGGGGGGTGGAACGAGCCGAGGACGTGGCGACGGCGTGGCGGTGGCTGCTGCGTGCGCTGGCCGACCAGCAGCCGCTGGTGCTGGCTGTGGAAGACCTCCACTGGGCCGATCACCTACTGTTGGACGTCCTTGAGGGCGTGGCGGATCCGGCACGGGTCGGCCCAGCACCGCTGCTGGTGGTGGTGACCGCCCGACCGGAGCTGCTTGCCCGCCGCCCCGACTGGGACCAGGAGCACCCCAACCGGACCATCGTGCGCCTGGAGGCCCTCGCGGCGGTGGACACCACCCGGCTGCTGCAGGCGCTGCTGGACCACCATCGCGTCGCGGCCACCATCGACCCCGACCTGCTGGCCCGGGTGGGCGGCAATCCCCTGTTCGCCGAGGAGTACGCGCGGCTGCTCCGAGACCGACGCGGACGGGCTGGCAGGCTGCCGCTGCCGGCCTCCATCCACGGGGTGATCGGCGCGCGGCTGGACGCGCTGGGGTCGGCGGAGAAGGCTGCGCTGGCCAACGCGGCCGTGCTCGGGCAGGTCAGCTGGGTGGGAGCGATCGCCGCGGTCGGCGGTCACGACCCGGCGGACCTGGACGCCTGGGTGGACCTCAACCGCAGCCTGGGCGAGCTGGAACGCCGCGAGCTGCTGCGGCGGATGCCAGGGTCGCGGGTAGCTGGAGAGGTCGAGGTCGCCTTCCAGCATGTCCTGGTCCGCGAGGTCGCCTACGCCCAGCTCCCCCGCGCCGCGCGCGCTGACCGCCACCAACGGGCAGCAGCTTGGCTGGAACAGCTTGCCCCCAACCGGACCGCGGACCGCGCGGAGCTCCTCGCCCACCACTACACCCAGGCGTTGACCTACGCGCGGGCCGCGGAGCAGCCAACCGCCGAGTTGGCCGACCGCGCCCGCTTGGCGTTGCGCCAGGCCGGCGACCATGCCACCACGCTCGGCACCGACGTCACCGCGGCCCGCTACTACACCCAGGCGCTTGCGCTGTGGCCGCAGAAGGACCCGCAGCGGCCAGAGCTGGAGCTGCGGGCCGGCAAGGCGCGCTGCTTCGGTGAAGGCACCGGCCAAGACCTGCTGGAGAACGCCAGGGACGGACTGCTGGCCGCCGGGGCCCGCGAGCGAGCCGCCGAAGCCGAGACGCTACTCGGCCGGCTCGCCTACCTCCAGGGCCGCCCGCGGTCGGTCCACTTTGCGCGGGCGCTGGAACTGGTCGCCGACGCGCCGCCGTCGCGCTCCACACTGGCGGTGCTGAACGGCTGCATGCTGCACCTGATGATCGCCGACCGCCACACCGAGGCACTCGCGGTGGCCCGCCAAGCCCTGGTAATGGCCGCAACCCTCGGCGCCCGCGACGTCGAGGCGACCGCCCTGGGCATCATCGGGGCTGCCACCATCAACCAGGGCGACCCTTCCGGTCTGGCCGATGTGGAGCGGTGTGTGGCCATGTACGAGGAGCAGGGCTCCTCCCACGCGGTCGGCTGGCACATCAACCTGGCCTACGCGCGGTCCATCCTGGGCGACCTGCACGGCAGCTTCGCCGCCACGAAGGCGGCCTGGCAGACCGCGCACCGCTACGGCAGGCTCGCCGACCTGCGCTACATCGAGCTGGAACAGGTCGCCGAGCACTACTGGACCGGCCGCTGGGATCAGGCACTCCACACTGTCGAGTCGGTGGTGGCCGAAGCAGCCGGCGGCACCCGCGACTACATCGAGTGCGACTGTCGCCTCTGGCGAGGACGCATCCGGCTGGCCAGAGGCGAGCGCGACGCCGCCCTCCAGGACGCAACGCGGGCGCTGGAGTTGGCCCGCGAGTCCGGCGACGCGCAAAACCTCGACCCCGCGCTGGCGGTGACGGCCAGGGTCCTGCTCGCCGCCGACCGGCATGTGGAGGCAGGCGAACTGGTCGACGAGCTCCTGGCCAGCCTCCAGGGGCGGGTCCTGAACCCCGACCTTGGCATCGACCTCGCGGTCGACCTCGCCCAACTCGGATACCCGGCCGGGACGCTGGATCAGGTTCAGGCATCTCCCTGGCTGGAGGCCGTCCATGCCTACCTGGCCGGCGACCCTGGACGGGCGGCCAGGATCTACGCCCAGATCGGCTCCCGGCCCGATGAGGCCTATGCACGACTCCACGCGGCCCGCGAACTCATCGCCATCGGGCAGCAAACCCAGGCCACCACCGAGCTGGACATCGCGCTCAGCTTCTACCGCGAGGTCGTCGCGAGTACCTATCTGACCGAGGCAGCGAACCTACGATGAATGCGTCGACCCTGCGGCTCACCCTGGGCTGCCTGCTGGCTGGCCAGCTTGGTTTGCAGCTGCGGCGGGTGGGCAGCGGCCAGCGGCTCACCTTCGCCGACGGCGAGCAGCGCCTCTCAGAGTGGATGGGCCGGCATGCGCGGGTGTGCTGGATGCCGCATCCGCGGCCGTGGGAGCTGGAGCAGGCGCTGGTGGCGCGGCTGGATCTGCCGTTGAACCTGCACGGCAATACCCGCCATCCCTTCTACAGCCACCTGCGCACAGTGCGTTCCGCTGCCAAGGCCACCGCCCGAGCGCTCCCGGTCTGGTCAGCGCCGTTGCCAAACACCAGATCAGTTGAGAGCAGTCGGCGTTGAAGCCAGCAGGTACGAATTTGCTTGATCGTAGTATTATTAACATACGTTCTACTGGTACTAAGCCAGACCCAGTGGCCCACTACCAAGTGTTCAGATGGATGCCCGTCGCGGCAGTCTGGCGAGGTGATCTGGATCGGTCCCCTGATGCGAACGATCAAGGTTGAGGAGCTGTTTGTGTTCGCGGGTGCGGGGGTGTCGCTCTCGGCCCCGGCCGGCCTGCCGCTGTTCCCGTGGCTTCGCGACGAGATCCTCAACCAGCTGGAACTCAGCGAGTACGTCCCTCGTCGCCATAACGGCATCAGTAGCCACCAGCAACGGGTGGCTGAGGGGTTGGCGCCCGAGCCCTTCATGCTCGCGTTGCGGCGAGGCGGCGCCGAAGTTGCGGCCTGGCTAGGCGCAGTCCTCTCCCGCGGCACCCCGAACGCCGCCCATGCTGCGTTGGCCCAGCTGGCCACAGCAGGTGCCCGTGTGTGGACGGTCAACTTCGACACCCTGATCGAGCAAGCAAGCAGCGGCGGGTTGGCGGTCCGCGCATGGCCGGACGAGCCGTCAAGTGATGCGCAGCTGCTCAAGCCGCATGGCACGCTGCCCGGCCGCCTCATCGTCGACTCCGAGCAGGTGCTCCGCGGGCTTGAGCCGTCGTGGGAGCGGCAGGTCCGAGCCGACGTCCACGGCAGAACGGTGGTGTTCATTGGCTACAGCGGCCGCGATCTCGACTTCCAGCCGCTGTGGGACGACATCCTCCTCCGCCACGCCCGGCGGGTCCTGTGGTTTGACCTCCCGAACCCGGACGAGCAGCAGCGCAGGACCGGGATGCTGCGTGGCGTCGCGGCAGCGGGTCGGTTGCACTTCCCCCCGCCGTCACTCGTCAGGTCAGGGGGCAGGCCGAACCCGTCTTGGGACTTTGTCCGCTGGTGCGGCGAACGGGGCCTGGTGGACGTGGACGAGCAGCTCGTCGCCCGACTGCACGAGCAGCTCCCCGACGTCCGGTATCCGCGGTTGCAGGGCGCCATCCCGTTTGCTCGCGCCGCCACCCAGCAGATTCTTGGTGACAGGCGGGCGGCGCGCCGAAGCTACGTGGGCTTGCTGGCGGGCTCACATCGTCGACGCGCCGCAGGCGAGCTGACCCGCCTGACCCTCAACCACGGCGGGCGGCTGGTCGCCACCGCACTCGCCGTCGCGCAGCTGCTGCCTGCGGTTGGCCGCGCGAAGCAGGTTCGTGTCGTCGCGCATCGCAAGCGCACCACCATCCTGTCCAACCTCGGCCGGCACACCGCGGTCCTGCGCGCCACCGCCCGCATCGCTCCCGACGATGTCTCCTCCCTGCTGGTGCTGCGCGCCAGCGCGCTGCGGATGACCGGGTCGCTGGATGCGGCCGCCGCGCTCGCCGAACAAGCGATGCGGCAAGCCCTGGGTGAACACCACCCGGTGCGTGTGGCACATGCCGCGTTCCAGCGGGGGCTTGCCCTGGTCTGGGCGTACCGGCTCCAGGAGGCCGACCGGCACCTCCACGACCACCAGCGGCCCTACGCAGCGTTGGCGGCGACCCGCTGGGTCGCCTGGGCCGACTTCGTCCAGGCAGGACTGGCGATCCACCATCGCCAGCTCGACCTGGCGCTGCAAGCGCTGGACGCGGGGGCGGCGCGGTTCCAGGCCGAGGGGCTACTGGACGGCCAGATCGACATGGCAACGGTCCGCCTGACAGCGCTGCGGCTCGCCGGTGACGACGACGCCTTCCAGCAGCAACGAACGGCGCTGGAGGACCTGATGGACCCATCCCATCGGCAGGGAATCCGCTACGCCAGGGGCCACCGGTTCACCAGCGAGGCGATCGCGCTGGAGGACGCCGAGTTCGCCCGGGTCCACCGCGGCGACCTGGACGCCGCCGAGGCCCTCTACCGCTACGTCGCCGCCTCCACCTACCCGATCCATGCGGCATTGGGGCACTTGGGACTGGCCGCCGTGCACGCCCAGCGCGGTGGGTTCCCCTCCCACGCCCAGCAGGCGGCATCCCTGGGCAGGGTCGTCGACGCCCGCCTGGTCATCGCCAAGGCTGAACAGCTCCTTGCCGCATCGACCCGCACGCCGATCGTGCCGAACGAGCTGTTCTTTCCCTGACGTCCTCCACCCGGCCCAACACCTCGGAACCCGTTCCTTCGACGTTCTCGACGGGCTACGACTTTGCCAAGCGGAACAGCTCCTGCTGGAGTTGCTGCCAGTCCGCATGCTGCAGCGCGGCGGTCGGCAGGGAAGCGGCGAGCGTCCCGAGTTCGTCGCGGCACTGGGGTGACAGCTACGCGGCTACGATCGCGAACCAGAGCAGTTCGGTCCACACGCTGCGGAGCTGGGTAGCACGTGCCAGCGCGGCGTTCAGGCAGGCCTTGGCGTCGGCCAGGAAGCGGCTTGCATGCTCGGCGTCCTCGGCTTGGTCCCGGGGCAGCCGAACGAGACTGTGAGGCTGGGTGAGGTAGCGGTCCGCGGGTCGGAAGCTCGTCGACGTAGCTCGCCAGGACCAGCAGGACCTGGGCAGCAGCGCCTCGTGCGAGTGCCCTGCGAGCCTAGACGCGGTAGCGCCCGTCGTCACTCGAGCGGATCCGCTGCGGCGCCACTGATGTGTTCGGCTCAGCCAGCGGCGACCGAACCGACCTCGGCGTGCATAAGGGCCAGAGTCAGGCGCGGTCGGGCTCGAGGACGTCGAGGAGTTGCTTGAGGCAGGGGTAGCCGCCGGGGCGTGCAGGGGGGCACTCGGTGGCCTGGGCCTCGGCGGCCTCATCGAGCCGGTTGCGGCTGTCCTCTGAAAGGGTCCAGCCGAGGGGGGCTTCGACCGACGGCTTGGTCAGCGGTCCTGCGATGACGATGCCGCCAGACAGCCTGCCCTGCACCGCGTCGATGGCGTCGAGGCAGCGCTGGCGGTCGAGGGGCGGGCAGGGGTCGGCGATGCTGCCGGCCACGCGTTGCAGCCAGGTGCCGGAGGAGATCTGGACCGCCCCGGCGTTGCGCCCGGCCACCGGAACGAAGAGCTCGGGGGATAGGCCCTGCGGCTGGCGGACGATGTCCTTGCGGGTCTCGTCCTCCAGGTAGAGGACCACCGGGACCACCAGGGGCTTGGTGCTGCTGGCGGTCGCGTTGTGGTCTCGCACGACCTGGAGCAGGGCGGGGGCGATGTCGGCCAGGGTGCCGATGCCGGACCCCTCGGCGTAGCCGCCGTCGATCAACTGCAGGTTGGGCTGCCCGGCGCAGTTGACGTCGGTGCGTGGGGGGAGGGTCCGGGTCACGGGAGGCACCCGGCCCCCGGGCAGGATCCATGGGAAGCGCGCGGACAGCATCGCCGCGGTCGCCCACGACATGTCGGGCGTGCAGTTCCGGTAGGTGTCCTGCAGGTCCAGCGATGCCGCGGGCTGGTTGGTCCGCCCCTGGCAGCTCGCGAGGCTGGGGCTCCCCGTCCCGTCGCCGTCCCTCGGCGTCCCTGCCGTCTCCTGCGGGCCGGTTGCGAGTTCGAGCTGGCTGACGAAGACGCGGCAGCCCCGGCCGGCCGCGGCCGAATTCAGGATGAGGACGCCGGCTGGGCCGCTCCGCAACTGGTTGTACCGGTCGGTGAGCGACCCTGCCTTGGACTCCCAGACTGCCTCCATGAGCCCGGCCCGGTCGCGCCAGTCCCACCGCTCGCGGCCGGCCGGCTCCTTCCCGTCCTCGTCGACGAGGGACAGCGAGGGAACCCGCAGCCCCGTGCTTCCCGCCAGCTGGTCTCCCACGAGCGCGCCGGCGATGCCGGCGGCCAGGGCGTCGGGCTTGGAGAGCTCCTTGGCGTCGCCTGTCGGGTCGTCGCCGCGCGAGAGCGCGAGCCCGACCGACCCTCCGCTGATGCCGCTGGAGAGGAAGACGGCCTGGGACGCGCAATCCCCGCCGACGCGCAGCCGGTCCATCACCGCGGCGGTCCACACCGCTGCCCGGATGCCGCCACCGCTCGCCGCGACCAGGACCATCGGTCGGACGTTCTGCTCGTCGGTGGTGTCGATCGGGCGATCGCAGCCATCGCTGCGATCCAACCAGTCGGCAAACGCCTCGGACAGCGAGGGCCGGTCGGGGACCGCTGCCGGGCCGCCGCCTGGAGGGGCGCTCAGCGCGTGCAGGTCCGGGTCACCGCCGGCCTGCGAAGCGAGCAGGGGGGCGATGAGGAGCAGCGTCAGGACTGGGGTGGTTCGCATCCTCAGGGCCGAGAACACCGGCAGCGGCTTGCAGTACTGCAGATAGACGATCAAGAACCCCAGGACCGCCGCCCAGGCACCGAGGGCCAGCAGCGTCGTGGCGACGACGCCGAGTGCCCGACTGAGCTGCAGCGGCAGCACCATCAGGGCGACAAGCGTGGCGATGGCAGTGAACCACAGGAGCAATGCCATGACGCTGCGCAACCGCCCACCCGCCCGCCGGTTGTCGGAAGGACGCAGCAGCCACTTCAGGGGTGCGCGGTCCACCTCCTCGGGGAGCAGCTCCTCGTCGAGCCCGCGCACCCACGCGTTGGCGAGGGGGAACGCCATCCCGGCCACAACTGCGCCAGCGACGAGCACCACGATACGGAGACGCCAGGTGCCCGAGCCGCCGTCGGCAGCCCCCAGCAGAACCGGGGCGACGAGGGAGCGGACCAGCCCCAGGCCCCCGACCACCACCACCGACACCGCCAGGATGTCGCCGGCCATCCACACGTCCAGCGCGCGGCGGCGCTGCCCCGCGTCGTTTGCGTCCACGGCCTGCTCCTGCCACAGGCTCCGGTCGGTCTCCCGCCACCGCTGCCACCACCGCGATCCCCGTCGCGCGGCTCCTCCTGCTGCCTGAGGCGGGCGCCGCAGCCGCCGGTGAATCCAGTAGTACAGGACGACGATCCCCGACAGGCCGAGGATGGCAAGGGGGACCACCATCGCCCAGCGCACGTTCTGCCAGTCGACCAGCCCATCCACGGGCAGGGCCTCCAGGAGCAACGCTGTGGCCAGCGTCGACAGCGGCGGGACGAGCCACCACCACCAAGCCAGCGGCCTCTGCGGCGGCTGCGGCAGCTGCGGCGGCGTGGCCAGCGGGTTGCCTACCCGGGTGGTCCAGACCCGTTCGCTGCGCAGGCGACCGACGACGAAGAGGTACAGGCTGAGGACCACGGTGGCGATCACTGCCCAGAGCCCATGCCACATATCCCCCGGGTCGCCGTCGATCCAGGAGCGCTCCACATCGGGGAGCTGGTCCCAGATATGCGGCCCTGGGACGAGGGTCAGGACGCCGACGACGGTAACCACCACGAGCGACAGGCGCTGCTCCCAGACGGCGCGGACGAGCCGCGCCACGCCCCTGGCGACCGCCGCGCGGAGCGTGGCATTGAGGAGGACGACGAGGACAAGGATCGCGCCCGTCAACCACTTGGCCGAGGCGACCACGGCCAAGACCCCCCTAAAAAGACCCGGCACCCCGCCGCCATAGAGGAACCAGCTGCCCGTCCACAGCAGGAGGGTCTCCACTACCTCGAGTGCCAGGAGGACCCGCAGCGTCCACTTCGTCTCGGCGACGCGGTTCACCAGGCGGCGCAGGAGCAACCAATAGCCCAAGTAGAACGCGACGTCGAACAGGGCGTACAAGAAGAGCCAGCCAGCGACCGACCGGCGCAGCTCGTCCGGGAGGTCCAGCCAAACCTTCCAGGCGCCGCCACCGCTCAGCGCCGCCAGCCCGATGACGTCGGTCACCGAACGGCTCGCACCGTCGGGCGTGAGCGCACCGGTCATGAGCCGCTCGGTCTCGCCCATGGCGATGGCGCCACCGATCAGCAGGATCGCGGCCTGGGCGAGGCGCACCGAGAGGCCCGGCGCGGGCCGTCCCGGCTCCCCGGGGATCAGATCAGCGGCCGCTCCGTCAGCCGGCGCCGCGTCCACGCTCTGCTCGCCTTCGGTGTCGGTAGGGCCCTCGTCGTCCCCCGTCGGCTTGCGGGCGTCACCAGGCATGCTCGCCCCCTCGACTGCCTAGATGGAGCACATGAGGCCGGAACAGCGCACACATCGGCAGGAACGTACACCTCACCCCGAGTTACCGGAAAGCGGGTAGCGAAGAAAGCGTCATGAACGGGAACCCCAAACTAGAACACCGCACCATAGGTCCGTCGTCCCGAGGCATGGGTCCGCCGGGTCGCGATCAACCGCGCCCGCAGCGACCTGCGCCGCACCCGGCGGATGCTCGCCGCCTTGGCGCGTCGGGCCGCGGCCTACCGTCCCCGCGCTGTCGCCGCACGCCATGGTCATCGCCGCGGCCATGCGCCACCTGCCGCTACGCCATCGCGAAGTCCTGGTCCTGGTCCATGTCGTGCAGCTCTGGGTCGCGGAGATCGCACCAGACCAACTGCAGGCGATCGCGGCGATCAGCTGGCCGGATGTGCAGACAAGCGGTCCAGCATCAATGTTGCCACTGCCAGTGGCAGCGCGAACGCCCGGGGGGGCGTGATGTGGGTATCAGGGGGCGTAGCTGCGCAGGGTCGACAGCAGCCCCTGGTGGAAGGGAGTGGCGTCCACGGCGTCGAACCAGGTCTTGGTCACCGGGCTGAATCAAGCCGACAACGTGAGCCTGATGGAGCAGATCGCGGCGAACGCGAACAACTTCGTCCGCAGCTTCAATGTTCCTGGCGGGCAAGTGAAGATCTTCGAGGCACCGTTCAACAACCACACGGTGCACGTGCGCGTCTTCCAGCCAAGCGGGACTGGGCAACCGGAGATCAGCAATGGGTGGGTGCAATGAGCGAGCCCGTCGAAGTGCAGCTCCAGCGCGTCGATGCCCTCAAAGCGCAGCTGCATGGACCCGATCGCGGTGAGCCGGTAGGGGCGGCCGGGCTGGTCGAGCTGGTTCAGCAGCTGGGGGTTGGTGGGTTTGAACTGGATGGAGTCGCCGTCAGGTTCGAAGCCGGTGGGGTTGCCGGCTTGGGTGCGGCCGACCAGGTGGAAGGTCCCCTGGATCAGGATGAACGGCAGGACCCCCTCCCCCGTTGTTGCCGCCAGCACGCTACCACGAGCATGGCAAGCAACCGGACCCTCTACCCCTCCAGCTAACAGCGATGCGCAGACCGACGCCGGCGGGCGCGCTGACCCATACCCAGTGGCGTCCGCAATCCGAGCAGGCCGGGGCTGCCGGGGCGGGAATCGCGCGATTGTGGCGAACCCCCGACGCCGGTGGCCGCCGGTGCACGCCTGGCTGCTAGGCGGCAAGTATCTGGCGACTGCCGGCCCTACCGTTCGCCCGTTGTATGTACTTATGCTGAAGTGATGCTCTTGGGCTGAGGGGACCGAATGAGCGGCGCGGCGGACTTCTTCGTCAGCTACGCCAGCGCCGACCGGGCGTGGGCGGAGTGGATCGCCTGGCAGCTTGAGGCCGAGGGCTACAGCGTTGTTGTCCAGGCCTGGGACTTTACGGGGGGTCGGGACTGGGTCCATGAGATGCAGCAGGCCACCTCGACCGCCGAGCGGATCGTGGCGGTGCTCTCACCCGCCTACCTTGACTCGGCACATGGGGAGGCGGAATGGCGGGCCTTCTATGCCCTTGATCCAACTGGTGAGCGGGGACGGCTGCTGCCGGTTCGCGTCGGCATCGTGCCGTTACCAGGGCTGCTGGCGACCCGCGTGTATGTGGACCTGGTTGACAAGGACGCGGCAGCCGCCAAGGCAGCGCTGCTGGCAGCGGCCAGAGGTGCACGAGGGAAGCCGACCGAGGAGCCGGAGTTCCCAGGTGATCGACGGCCGGCGCCAAGCGTGGGCGAGGCACCGCGGTTCCCAGGGCGGCTGCCATCGGTCTGGAACATCCCCTACCGACGAAACCGGGACTTCATCGGCAGAGCGTCGGCGCTGGACGCCCTGGCCCGCCACCGTCCAAGAGCAACCGCTGCAGCGGTTCCTCAGGCGATCCACGGCACCGGCGGGATCGGCAAAAGCGCACTCGCGGTGGAGTACGCCTACCGACGTCACGACCGCTTCGATGTCGTCTGGTGGGTGCGAGCCGCAGAGCCGACCACCCTCGTCGGCGATTACGCCGCACTTGCCGCCGCGCTCGGTTTGCCCAAGCATGCGCGAGCCGCGCAGCAGCTTACCGTTGCGGCGGTGCGCCGCTGGTTGGAACGCCATGACC
>Ga0307278_10001315_pt1 | contig 12375 bp, 15 predicted proteins | sample ER_DNA_117_FD_194482 | JGI IMG/M metagenome (GOLD analysis project Ga0307278, IMG submission 194482) | Bulk soil microbial communities from the East River watershed near Crested Butte, Colorado, United States - ER_DNA_117 | ecosystem: Environmental > Terrestrial > Soil > Floodplain | place... | reverse complement strand
TCGCTCGTCACCGACATCATGAGCGCCGCCAGCGACCGAGGCCTTCCGGTCCGCTTGAGCGTGCTCGTCAACAACCCGGCACGCCGCCTCTACGAACGTCTCGTGTTCCGCGTTAGCTCAATCGAGCACTCCCGCGTGAAGATGGAGTGGCGCCCCGAGCCGGCTGACCTAAGCGACTGTTCCTGACGGCTCCGGACCCGCCGCGTCGCTTTCTATCGAGAAGACGACAGCGCGTGAAGCCTCGAGGTCGGCCCATGACCATCTTGACCCCCGGACCGCGTCGGAGGATGATCGTCTAGCCGAGGGAGGCGAACCGATTGCATCCCCCCAGGTTCTGCCTTTGCATTGCCTCAACATGTGCTGTGCTTGCGGCAGCCTGCGGCGGTGGATCGGAAGCATCGAAGGAGCTGAGTGGCCCTGGCACAACAGCCACGTCAGGTGCCACCGTCACGTCGTCGTCTGTCGAGAAGGCCAACGTGATCTGTCGAGAGGCGCACGAGCGAATCGCAGAGGGCCTGAAACGCGTTCCTGAGATCGTCGATGAGGCGCATGTGCGACCCGAGCAGGTGAAGCGAACTGCTGCCGCGGCGGCGGAGTACGTCCTTCCTGCCTACCGTGCCGCGCTCGCGCGACTCAAGGCGGTTGAGCCGCCCACCGATCGCCGAGCGGAATGGACTCGCTTTCTCGGTGCGCTTGACGCCTTCGTCGCTTACTCCACGGAAAACCTCGCCGTTCTAGAGAAGACCGGCAGCGTTGCCGGGCGTCAGCGGGCGATACGCGAGCGCGATGCGCTCCTCGGGGAGATCATCGCTGCCGCGATCCGCGCGCGCGTCCCCTACTGCTCGTTCTCCTAACGCACAGCAACGCGCATACGTTCGGTGTCGGTTTCTGCCAGGAAGGCGACACCGGCGAGCTCGTCAGCGTGCTCGGACAGGAAGCCTTCCTCTCGGGCTACCGAGAGCGGGAAGCCGCGCTCTCGGAAGCCAGACAAGCCCTCTCGAAGTTACCGGCGTCGAAGGTTGTAGACCTTCCTCCTCCCGACTTTGACTTCGAGTCCGTATCCCCGGAGGATCGCCGGACGATGATCGCCATACTCATCGAACGGATCGAGGTCTCTCGCGGTCGCGGAGACGGCCGTATGCGGATCGTCTGGCGGGAACTTCTCTGACCCCCGCACGGCAGTGAAGCTTCCCTCAGCTGAGCTACCGCCCGCGGGTTCTATGACCGTCGTAGCGGGTTCTCACAAAGTCTCGAACTCGCGAACATCGCCGTTTTCTGCTCCGGAAACCCGCATGGATAAAGGGCGTCTTTGGCAGTTTTTGCGGAAGACGACTGATCACCTTAGCGAATCACCTTTTGGCCCAAAATCCCTGCAAATAGCGTTTTAGGCCTGAAAAGCATACGCTCGGAGCCGTTCTAAGCGCTCCTCCCGCAAAAATCCCTGCAAGTGGACAATTTTCCCGGTCCCTGGGTAAGGGTTTTCAACTCCCCAGGGCCTCACATACCCCCGAGGATGCGCGGGCGCTTCTCGCACGGCTCCTTCTTTGAGGGCGGCGCAGGCGGCGGGCAGTGGGAACCCGGACGACGACGAGGGTGTACCAGAGTGGACAGCCCACGGGAGGTACCGCGATGAAGAGAGTAGCCCTCATCCCCTTCGCAATTGTGCTTCTGAGCGCGCTCTTACCGACAGTGGCTCTGGGAAAGGGTGCAAGCGAGGCGGAGATCATCGGCCCCGGCCTCGGGGACCCGATCTTCCTCGCCGGGGAGGGGCAGGCGGGCGGGGAGCGCCTGATGCGCATTGCCGAAGCGGCCGGCTTCTTTGCGGCGACGTTCGGGCAGAGCCCGGATCCGATGCTCGACAGCAGGCCGACCGGAAGTCTGGGGCCGCGCTACCGGATCACGTACGTGATGCCCGGCCCCAACAACGAGCTTGACGAAATCCGACAGGACCTCTACCCGTATGCCCAGCCCAACCCCGTGTCCTATACGCCGCCCAAACAGCCCTTCTTCGGAACCGAGCAGACGCGCGGTGGGTGGTACGTGGCACCGACGTCCTTTCTCAAGGATGCGCTCGTCGAAGCCGGGCTCCCTCAAGACGTGCCGACCGGAGGCAACGGCTCGACGTTCCCGTGGATGGTCGTGGGGCCTTTGGCCGCGCTCGGGGGAATGCTGCTGTTTGGAGCGGTCGCAGTCGTCGTGATCCGGCGCCGCCCGCAGGCGGTGACCCAGTAGGAACGAGCTGGACGCGAGAGCGGGGTTTGATGCGGAGGAGGGTCGAGCACGCAATCGACATCTGGGACCTGGCGGGCATGGATCCTCGGCTTAACTCGCGAATGCTCCATGAGCACCTGCGCGAATTCGAACACGAGCGTTGGGAGCTCGTTTGGATGGGTCTTAACGTTGACCTCGCGGATCATCCCGGGCCGAGTCATATCCTCATCTTTAAGCGAGTCGCCGAGGGCTAGTCCGCGCCGCCAGTCGTCGGCAGCCGCCGAGCTTAGTTCCTCGTTAAGTAGTTCGGCGAGTGCAGCAGCGGCCAAGCGGTTCGCGGGATCGCCGCAAGGCGGGCCTGCCCTTCAGGCAGTGGACTCGTCCAACAGCTGCAAGAGCTCATGAGCTGCGAGTTCGATCTCTTTGTGCCGCCACTCAGCCGCTCTGTAATGGCAAGCGATCAGGCCGGTGCGGTGGAGGCGGCGGAAATCACCGTAGACGAAGGCGTATCGCGCTTTCGTTTCCCCCGAGGTTCCTTCCGTGAGACCGAGATGCCACTCGCCATATTCATCCCAGGAGTGCGACTTCAAAAATGCGTTCTCGTCACGGGCGTTCGGTTGGACGTCGCCCCAGTCGCTGTTGAGGACGTACTGGCGACCCTGGATCAAGCGCATTGCCCGGGCGATCGCCCGTTCGTTCACGGAGTACTTGGCCACGCCGGCAATTGTGACCGAGAGACCGCTCGCCGAGGCGGTAGGGGCCGGCCGAGGAAGTTTTGCCCTCTCTGCACACCGAGGAAGGCGGAGGACATCGCCGCGGCTGAGGAACGCTACTGGCACGCAGAAGCCAAGAAGCGAGAGGAGCGCAACCGCCGCACAAGGGAACAGCTAAAGCAGTACCGCAAGACGATCAACGAGAACCGCCGTAAGGCGGGGCTTCCGCCGCTCTCTGGGACGGCGGCCTAGGCCGTCCCCACCTACAGGGGCGAAGATCAAGAAGCGGACTTCGGCCGGCGTCCTCTCCGAGCGACAGGGCGCCCCTTAGCGCCCAGCGCCTTCGCCTCTTCCGCCGTTACGTCCATTTCGATGGAACCTCTGCGAGCGTCGGAGAAGGTGATTCTCACCTTGGCCCGGTCGCCTTCCTTAATTTCTTCTCCTGATAGATCGGGCACGAGAACTACGGTCACGCATATAGACAAGTTTTGTGATTGATGTTACGCTCTCGCGGGTTCGCACGCCGAAAGGGTGAGAAGCGGTGAGCGATGATAGGTTCGACGAGCTCTCGAGGGCGCTCGCCAGAACGACCACCCGCCGCCAGGCGCTCAAGGTGGTCGGCGCTACGGCGTTGGCGGGCGGGCTCTCGCTCGTCGGAGCCCGCAGGGCCGGGGCGCAGGGGCGCTGCAAGAAGAACGGCGCTCCATGTCGGACGGACTACGAATGCTGCTCGTTCTTCTGTCCGCCCGGGACGGGAAGGTGCGCGTGCCCGCCGGACGCCCAGATCTGCCCCAAGCGGCCCGGACGGCCGACCGAGCGCTGCGTGTTCTGCGAGCCCGGTCAGCCGCTCGATCCCGATACGTGCGAGTGCCAGTTTGCCACCTGCGGCCCCGGAGTGGGCTGTCTCGGGCCCGACTGCGCACCTGGCTGTTTCTGCGTGGAGAGCGTCGAGGGCACTCCTGCCTGCGTGAGTGGCGAGTTCGCCGACTGCAACGCGCAGGCGTGTGAGACGTCAGCGGACTGCAACGGCGGCGTGTGCGTGGACGTGACCGATCCCAACTGCTGCGGAGGCGACCCGAACCCGAGGATCTGCTTCCCGGCTGAAGCGCTCTGTGCACCAGCTGCGACAGCGGCGAGCGGCTCGCGGGCGGCCTCGACGTGGCGGCGATAGCTGGGTGAGACGTGAGGTGGAACGCCAAGGGCCGGGCTGCTGGCAGTGATTCTGGTCAGCTCGGTCATCGTCGCCGGGCGGTGATTGGCGTCCGCGAACTACCCAAGCCCCGGCGTGCTGCTCACCATGAACCTGTCCGCCGTCACGACTGACTAACAGAGCGTCGTTCGGTGGTCGGGGAGCGGCTTGGCCGGGACGTTTTCAATTCAGCACTCGGCCATCAATTAAGGTGCACAGTCGATCGAAGACCAGTGTATTGACTGAACTGTCTTGCGGGCCATTTACGCCTCCCAGCCTCAGGAAGGCGCAAAGGTATGCGAAGAACCGGCGGAATGCCACGCCGCAAGGTTCTTGTCGCCTGGGCGGGTCGGTCTCAGGCCCGTAAGTGAGGCCGGGGCAGCTTCTACGGTTGCGGCTGCCGTAGCCGTTTCCTACCTCGGGGAGAGGTGAGGTTGTCCCGACCTCCCTCAAAGTGTGCCAGTTCCCGAAGAGCTTGCGTGGCTTGTCATGCCGAGGCTCGTAGCGGCGAGCGACCAGCTCTCCCAGTCAGGATTTTCTCTTCCCCGGAAAGTTTTCGCATGGAGCTAGGAGGGTTCCGCGGCCAAGCAACAAGGGGAAAGGGTGACGCCCCTCGTGGGTGCGCCACCCTCGCCCGCGGGACACGGTTAGGTCACGCGGATGCTCCGGAACGTAGGCGCTCTGCGGTGACGCTTACCCGTGACGGTTGGCACGCCGTGATCGGTGCGGAGAACCTCCGCTACGCGTCGTCCTCGTGCTCGTGGTCCTCGTGCTCGTGCTCGTGGTGCTCGTGGCCCTCGTGGTCGTCGTCGTCGTCCTCGTCGTCGTCGTCCTCGTGGTCGTCGTCCTCGTCGTCGTCAGTGGGGCAGTTCGCCAGTGTTGTGCCGCTGATCTCAACGGAATATCCGCTGGCCCCGCCATGGTCCTCACGCAGGATCTGCAGGAAGTTCATTCCCGGCGGCAGGTTGCCGAGGCTGACGGCGTACTCGCCCGGGATCGCCGGACCGGGCGCGAGTGCGCCAAACTTGTACGCACCGTTTACCCAGACAAAGATGCCGTTGTCCACGCCAAAACTGCCCGTCACGTTCTCGACCCCGCACGGCCCGGCGTCGATCTCATACACGATCGCCGTCTCCGAGTCGATGTCCCACGAGAGCGGAATCGCCTGAGGGCCGCTCCAGTTGGCGTTGAAGGAAGCTGGATTCGTCAGCCAGCCGCCCAGGATCGAGCTGACGGACGAAAGGTCGGGCTCAGGCGCCGGATTGATGGTGGGGTCGCCGCAGAGCGAGCTCCCGCAGGGAAACTGCGGCTGCGTAGCGTCCAGAGCCGTACCCAGCGCCGCGTTGTAGCGGCCAGGCGTCGTGTCGTCCACAAGCACGGCGGGGGATTGCGGAAAGGCGGGGGTAGCCCAGAGGAGCGCCGCGACAACCGCGACGAGCGCTGATAGCAACGCAACGTGTCTCTTCATTCCGTCCTTACCTCCCGCGAGGCGGAACCCGGAGTCACGCGCTCGAAACGGCAGTATCTGGCTGGGGGAGGGGCCGAGTACGATTGCGCATGCGCCGGTCCCTAGCCTCGCTTTTCGTCATGCCCCTCTCCAGACCCGGGCGACCCTACTGCCTGGGCTTCAGCCTGTAAACCCGCCCGTGGGCTAATCGTCCGCAACCAGCGGCTTTCTCCTCCAACTCACAGGGATTCCGAGTCTCAGTGCCGGTGTGCCTCCCAAGGGGCCGGCCCCGGACAAGTCTCGTGCTGGCGTTGACCCCACTGTCGGCGGGACTCCAGGAGTCCGCTTACTCGCCGGCGTCCGAATATAAGTGGGATCAGGTCAACGTTTCACAGTTCCTCAAGGGCCGCGTCGTTCAGTCGAACCAAGCCGAGGCGTGACGAAGGCGCCAGAACGTCCTGGATCACCACCCCACCCCTCGTCTCAGCTGGACACTCGCGGAACCCCTCGCGGAGGGGGCGCAAACCCGCATGGATGAAGGGGCGTTTCGGTCGAAACCGGAAAACCCTACCGATGACTCACGTCTGGTCCAGATCGACGGTACGCGGACTCCTGCGTTCGAGCGTCTCCAGCCGTCGCCTGCCGAGCGGCTGCCGTGGATCAGCTTCTGGTCATCTCCTTGGCGGGGGGACATGGAACTCACGGTACCCATCCTTCCGCCTCATTCTGGCTCTCTCATGGTGCACACGATCTTCGGGTGCGCCGTGCTGGGGATGGATGGCGTGCTGTCGGCTACGCGGCCTGCGGCGCTTGTTTGGGCCCGATGGTCGAGAAACGGAAGATGTGTGGTTTGTTGCCCTTACCCTCGCCCAATGGGCTGCCTGGCCAGAGCTCAAGGACGCCTCGCTCAACGCAGGACTTAGCCGCCTTCCGGACGGTGTTTCGGTTCTTGCCGAGCTCGTCGGCGACATCTTGGACGGCGAAGAGTCCTACGGGGCCCCGGGTCTGCTCCAAATGGTGCAGGAGCAACCGATCGCGTTCGTCCGCCCGCTTATCAGTGCGCGGCTTGGCTGGTAGATGCAGCCAAGGGCCTCGTCTGTACTCGAAGTCGTGCAGCCCTTCCGGGTTGTCCTTAGACCAAGGTTCCCAGTTACGGCCCATCCGAATGTGGTCGTCGATGCCGATCTTCCATCGCTCCTCGAGGGTCATTCCCTGGGCTAGTGCCTCCTCGGCCGAAAGGTAGGGCGGAACGAGGTATCGGACTCTTGCGCCCTGTCGGCGCAGGAAGATCGCGCACCGATCGGTGAAGAACCGTACTTCGCCGCCGTTGACGAACACTGGTTCTTCGCCACTCCCGTACCCCCGCCACTTCGGGTGATAGTCCGAGTCAGGGATGACGTAGACGGTAGGGGCTCGACAGAGCGTGGGCAGCCATGGCGCCAGGTGCTCTTCTTCGAGCCTCCACAAGGTCACAGACGGGACCGAGACGGCCAGCCGTCCAGTGCCTGCAACCGCATCTGCCTTGAGGCATCCCTCCAAGCACACGTAAATCGGCTGCTCCCGGTTTCCACGCAGCGCTTCGCGCACCAGGGGATGAACATCTAACCGCCTTGCTTGACCCGGGAATCGCTTCTTGGAGGGCTGGATGTACTTGGACGGCTTGCGGTGTCCACGCAACTGGACGGCCGTGTCGGGTCGCACGTAAGGGACGAGGCGCTTCCCGGTGATGTCCCAACGGTTGACGACCAGGCCGGACGATTGGCGAACGACCTCCCGATGCCACGGCTCGGGATGAGTGTGAGCCTTCGTGAACCCTGCCCAATCGCCCTGGCCATAGGGCGTGTATCGGATCCCCCATGGGCCGGAAACGAACTCCTCGGGGACTGCCCGCTTCGTGAGCGCGGGATGGATCGCCACGCCGACCCTATTCGGCGTAAACGAGCAGGAGCTTAAGGAGAGCGACTTCCGCGGCTACAACGCTCAGTACGGCAGTCCACGAAGGGCATTACGGACGCGCTGAGGCTGCGTGCCCCGATAGTGCTTGATGGTCGTCACCACGCTCCCGTGGGCAGCCACATCGCGGCTCACGACGTCAAGCGGCACGCCCGCGTATAGGAGGTTCGTTATGCAGCTGCGTCGGCTTACGGTCGGTCCGCTCGATCCTCCGGCGTCGCAGATCACGTCGGGCTTGCCGAGCACCCTATGGATTGCGCGCCGTTTGCAAAGTCACTTCCTTCACTCGACTCCGCCACTGGCGTCGGTCACTATGCATAGCCATCGAAATGGTGTGTTCGGTGCAGGGTTCCCGTTCGGACCCCACGCCCATAGATGTATCTCCACATCGGGCAGGTTATTCGGGCCCGTAATGATGCTGGTCCGCGTGGTCAGGAACACTGGGAGGGGCGTGCGCGGAGTAGCAACAAATATGACAGGATCCCCCACTGGGAAAGAGCTGCAGTGGTACTCACTAAGAAAGAAGGTGGTTGTGCCGTCATCCAATGTCCCTGAAACTCCGGGAGTAACAACTACTCTGGCCAAACTGCATTTTTTCTCCACCAGACTATAAGGATCCCGCCTATCCCAATGAGTGCGAAGACCCCGTTCTTCGCTCCAGTACACTCCACTCGTGAACGTGTCCCAAAGTCCTTCACGTTCGGCAGCCTCGAGATCACGACCGACAATTAAGTGCTCTCTCAGATCTCGCTCATGTTGTTGACGGCTCAAGGCGCTTCCCCCTTTTCATCGTGCTGCACTCCGAGGATCCTTCAGGGATCAGGACCGCGCGTCGATGGTTCTCCTATGTTGCTTGGGTGGCTACGTCAAATTCACCCGGATGTGTTCCACGCGTATCCGCCGGTCGGCGCCGGTGCGGAAATTACAGTCGACATGCGCGTGGCTTGAATGCGCAAACTACATATAGAGAGATCGTGAGCTTGATCCAGACGATGTCGTTGGCTGACACACTCAGGGATTTGGACATGATGTGATGGTCGTCTACCCAATATGCAGTGCTCGAGGCATGACGATGCTCGTCGATTATAGTCGTGGTCTGTTCTCCGTCCCAATAGTGCTGGTAGAGGTCGAAGTGAAGCCGCAACCGAAGCTCTGCATGAGTCGAGGTGTACCAGTGGTCATGGGCACTGACCGCGACATCGCCTTGGAAATCTACGTGCGGCTCGACCAGGAGGTCTCCGGAAGCACGGGGATAATAGTAAAACCACAGAGTGCAGTATTGAGTTCCATACGCTACAGCTTCCAAGCCCCAGCCGTTCCCCGTCTCATGGCGTTCGATGTTGATTTCACCAAGCGCGAGATTGAAGCCGCACTCTTCTGCGTTGCCCCATCCTGCCCAGGCCGGAGGAAAGAGCCAAGCGCCAGAGTCGGCGAGCGCAGCCGTTTGCTGTAAGAGAATTTGCTCCTTCCGACCATATCTAGCGGGAGGCGGGTTTACCTTGCTGAGCTCAGCGTGTGCGTGTTTCTCACGTTCTACTTCTCTCTCGGACTCCTGCTCTAGAACGCTCACATCGATTCCCGACTTCGTGAGCTCTTCTTTGAATTGCGCGTCCGTACGCCCTGTTTCTTTGAAGATCCGTACTTGACGCTGCAGCTCGTCCGCCTCGTACTTACGACGCGCTTCATCGTCTTCGCGGAACTCCTGCAATTTTGCCGTCACGTGCTCTAGCGTCGAGGTTGGGTGATCTCGCATGACGTCCTCCGTTGCGGTCGGCTTGGTTGGCGTTTGCGGAGGCTGGCCGGTATGCGGGCCACGTGGCAACGTGGCTCGCCCTCACCACGCGGCCTGCCATGACGCACCGCCACCCAACGTCGTTGGGGGGCAGCGGCTTGATGGCTAGTCAGCCCGCAGGTGATGCCGTCGAAGGCGAACCTCACAAACGCCACGGACCGGAGAATAGGGCGCTCACGGCAGCAGTGTCGTGAAGCGGGCCAAGGCCATCTTCAGGCAGAGGTAGCTCGGGACGCGAACGGTCTCGCGTGGAGCGCGCGATTGCCCGCGCCCGGGAATGAGCTAGCCCTCCTACGCGCTCAGAACCCCGGCTACGGCGCGACGGGGGGGCGTCCCCCTCGCCGTTCCTTCGCCGCAGGTCAGGAGTAGGGTCAGTCCCTTCTCGAACGATTTCCAGTAACGCCGCAGGCGTTCTGAACCTACAAGCGCTAGGACTGCAAGCGAGACACCGATGCGGTCATCGTTGCTCGAATGTCCTGAAGCTCAATGACGATACGCGAGAGAAGCAGTCCAAACCCTTGACTGTCGTTTTTAGCCTCTTCTCGCGTTGCTTCCCCTAATGCCGAGCATCGTCTGTGTTCATGACTGCGGCTCTTCGTACATCTAGAGATCAGGAAGACGACTTCGGCCGGCGACCTCTCCGAGCGGTAGGACGGCCCTTGGCCCCCATCGCCTTTGCCTCTTCCGCCGTCACGTCCATCTCGATAGAACCACGGCGAGCATCGGAGAAGGTGATACGCACCCTGGCTCCGTCTCCTTCCCTGATTTCCTCGCCCGATAGATCAGATACGAGGACTGTCTTCTTCGCCATTCACGGCCTCCCTCCCGGACACCGTGTGGGATTCTAACCGGAAACTGCCGTTTCCTCCAAGGGCAATAGAGAAGCGCCAATTGCCTCGCCAAGTAGCTGTTTGGCAGTGCCGGCGAAATGCTGGAACCTTACCTATTGCTGACCGGCATTCAGGTTTGGTTCCGCAAAGCCAGCAAGGCTGCTAAGAAATTCGGAGCGCCTCCAGTCTCGTGGGTCCTCTGGATCAACGAGTGTGACTCTGTGTGTTCCTTCCGCGTTGAACCAGCGGCCTATGATCTCATTCACGTGATCATCGCGAAACGAGTAGCCGACGATGACGAGAGAGTCGGCAAGTGCAAGTTGAGCAGACCAAGCGAGAAGAAGTTCCAAGTACGGGCCTTCGGAGCGCAGCTTGCCAGCCTCACCAAAGACCACGGCCGGCTCCGGATTCCCACTTTCCGTTGAGTCGAGCTTCCTGATAGTTCTCAGGGGCAGTTGGCCAGCATTCCACTGCCTATCGATGCCCCAGTCGATAGATCCGTGGAGCTTGAGCAGGCGCAGGCCGTCCTGCTTCCAGTCGAACGTCTTCTGGGCGAGCCACGTCTCAATTCCGGTATCGCAATGAATGTCCTTCCGCGCAGCGATCTTCTCGATCGAGCGGTCATAGTTGAGGGTCGCGATCGTCAGGAACCCCTGCTGGCGCTGAAGTTTGATGAGCGGACCAAGGTACTCGACGTCGGATCCGTCATCGATCTTCAATAGGTCGTACAGCGATGTGAGCATCTGGCGACGCACCTCGACGAGCACGTCGCTCACGTCTCTCGTGCTCATGCTGTCAATGGCTTCGAAGATCCCTTTGGCTACGACTTCGCTGGGCGACCTCCCGGCAACTCGATAGCGATCCTCGCGGTCCAAGGGCCGTAGGTCCCTCGCCAAACTACTTTGGCTCATCCTTGAGCGGCTTCCAGAGGCGAACGATTCGAGCCCTGAGGTCCAGGTGGCGACGAATGGACTCCAAGGCTGCTCATGGCGGTCAATAAGTAAGTCAACGGCCGCGAAGAGTCGTTCGACATCGGGCTCAACATCGAGGCGACCGTCACGTGATCGTCTGGAAGCAGTGAATGCGTCGGTTCCCACAGGTGAGAACAGCACGTGGTTGAGACCAATCGAGTCGAAGTACTCGATCGCTTGATCCCGCGAGATCGTCGACGCCTTGTAAACGCGGTTCGGGAATTTCGCCGTCACCGTGCGGCTGAAGAAGTCCGGTGCCGCCGGATCGAGGACGCCGATGCTGTAGTTGGGCGTCGCAAGGACATCGGCATCGAGGTCATAGCCGATGTGACTGAGTTCGGCCTTGGTCAGATTGTTGATGTAGTACGAGGACCCCAGGAGGCCGAGCTCCTCGCCGCCGAACCAGATGAACCGCAGCTTGTTCACCGGGTCGACGTTCTTCATCTTCTGTGCGATGTCGAGAATCGCCGCCGAGCCGGAAGCGTTGTCGAGCATTCCCGCTCCGTAGATCGCGTCGAGGTGGGCGTCGACGACGAGGACGTGGTTCTTGTCGCCGCCCTTCGACTCCGCAATGACGTTGTAGTCGTCGGTGTTCGGCTGGACGATCGCCGGGACGCTGAGGCTCACAACCGGGGCCGACCCAGCCTGAACTTGGTTGTAGAGATCCAGCCCGATGTCGAATGTCGTGAACGCGACCGGAATTGTCGGGATGAACGGGTTGTTGTTGGCATCGAGCATGCTGCCGATGACCAGACCCGTTCGGCCGGGATTTCCCTCGTTAAAGATGACCACGCCAGTGGCGCCCGCGGCTTTCGCGTTCAGGACCTTCACGCCGAAGTTGCATCCGCCGCGCTGGATCAGCGCGACATGGCCTGAGATCGAGGCGGGGAAGTCGGCCATCGTGCAACCGCTTGTGGAGCTGGACAGCGGCGTCGGCGGCAGGACGATGCCGCCGGCGAGGCGGAGCGACTCTGTCGTGCTGCCCTGGGTCTGCCCGCCTGGGCCGTCGTCCTTACTGTCGCGATCACGGCTGGCGCGAGGCCGTTGTCGAGCGCTGCTGGCAACGCCGCCACTCAGCTCTCCGGCTGGCGTGCCCTTCGTCGTCCTGGCCAGAGGCGTCGGCTGGTCGACGGGTGCTTCGGCGGCGTGCGAACAACGATGGCGTCCACGCCCTGCTCGTCGCGGCAGTCGTGACAAAGAACAGACCCGAGGCGAGCGAGCACCTCCGCGATCGCGCCGCCGCACTGGAGGCAGACGTATTCCGGTTCC
>Ga0307278_10001314_pt1 | contig 12376 bp, 13 predicted proteins | sample ER_DNA_117_FD_194482 | JGI IMG/M metagenome (GOLD analysis project Ga0307278, IMG submission 194482) | Bulk soil microbial communities from the East River watershed near Crested Butte, Colorado, United States - ER_DNA_117 | ecosystem: Environmental > Terrestrial > Soil > Floodplain | place... | reverse complement strand
AAGGATCTACATTGCTGCGGCGTCGGCGAGCGCGCCCGCGCTCCACGCCTCGAGAAACGCCCGCGCGAACGACGGATCGAACTGGGTTCCCGCGCAGCGCTCGATCTCGCTAAGCGCGCGCGACATCGGCAACGCGCGCCGGTAGGGACGCGTCGAGGTCATGGCGTCGAACGCATCGGCGACGGCAAGCAGCCGCGCTCCCTCAGGAATCTGGGTACCACGCCGGCCGGTGGGATAGCCATCGCCGTCCCAGCGCTCGTGGTGGTACAGGACATACGGAAGCGCGTCCCGCGCCGGGCCGATCGGGCTGATCAGCTTCGCACCCGCGGCCGGGTGCGTCCGGATCTCGGCGAGCTCGTGCGGCAGCAAGGGACCGCGCTTGCGCAGCAGCGCCTCGGAGATCGTCACCTTGCCGATGTCGTGCAGCGGTGCTCCGACCTCGACCGTCCGGAGCTTCCGGTCGTCCCAGCCGAGCCAGACCGCAAGCCTCCTCGACATGAAGGTCACGCGCGAACAGTGCGCCGCTGTCGCTGGATCGCGTGCAGCGAGCGCGGAGGCGAGGTCGGCCAGCATCGACTTGACGTCATTCCCGGCGGCGCGGCGTTTCCCTTCAGCGCCAGATGCCGGTGATCGGGGCGACGTGAGCAGAGCGCCCGAGCAGTGGCAGCCCCCAAGCCTGCTCGATCGTGCGCAGGATCCCGTAGTGGTTCGTAACGGCGGTGAAGCAGGAACCGGAGCGGACGGCCTTCCCGAGCGCCAGGGCCGCCGTGTGACCGCCTCCGCGGATGCTGGTGCTCCCTTCGTCGAAGACGACGAAAACGACCGTGTTCGGCAGCTTCACGAACTTCCCGATCTGGCTGCGAAGCCACGCGTCGCCGACCGAGACGGAGCAGTCGTGCATCGAGTGACAGAGGTCGGGAACGACGAGCGAGAAGCTCGGGAGCGCCCCCGCACGAACATCTGGGCCCAACTGGGACAGCGGCACGATCCGCGCGCGGCGGGCCGGATCTTCGGCGATGCCTCGAAAGTAGGCGAAGGGATTGTGCCTTTTCGCGTAGCGACCCTTGGAGGGGCCGAGGAACCCGGACGCGGGCAGCCCTTCCGCGTAGGTCTTCCAGGTCCGGCCCGAGGCCTCGATCGTGTCCGCCAGGCTCGTTGCGTCGATGACACAGTCTGTGCAATTGGTCGTGATCCCCTGCGTCGAGCCGGAAACGAGCGCCAGGTAGTTCGGCAGGCTCGGATGCGTGACGCCGTAATAGCGCGTAAGTCTTGCGTAGCGGCGCCCGTAGGCATTGAACGTCGGAGCAGCACGGTTACCGAGCACCATCGTCGATTCCTTGTTCTCGAAGACGATCACGACGACATGGTCGATCGAGGGCACCGGCGCCGCGGCGGTCGCCCGGCCGGCAAGGATCGCGAGCAGCACAAGCAAGCAGGCCGCAGGTTTCACATCTGCTCCGCTCGGCGCCGAACGACGTGCAGCGCGGCGATCCCGAGCACGATCACGACGCCGATGGCTATGCCTCCGTACACGCCGTAGCGCGTGATCGCATCAGCAGCGGCCTTGCCGGCGTAGAACGAGACGAGCCCAACCGCGGCAGCCCAGACAATCCCTCCGAGGGCGTTCCAGAAGAGGAACTTCCACCACGACATGCGCGTGATCCCGGCCATCCAGGCGCCTGTGACGCGAACGCCGCCGAAGAAGCGTGCGAAGAAGACGGCCTTGCCGCCGTGCCGCGCGAAGAACCGCTCGGCCGGCGGCATCACCCGGTCCGCGATCCGTTTCATCCAGGCGTACCGATAGATCAGCCGGCGACCGAGCTCGCGTCCGAGCCAGTAGCCGATGTTGTCCCCGATGATCGCGGCTGTGGCTGCGATGAGGATCACAGCGGTGATCGAGAGGTGGCCCTTGGACGCGTAGACGCCTGCCGCGATCAGCGCGGTCTCACCGGGAACCCAGAGGCCCGCGGACTCGAGGCAGACGATCCCGAAGAGGAACCAGAGCCCGTAGTGCACGATGAAATGCGTCAAGGCCGGGAGGGTACGTAAGATCGCGCCGTGCGAATCGGCGTTCCGCGGGAGGTCGAGCCGGGCGAGCGCCGAGTGGCGCTCGTCCCTGACGCCGTCTCGAAACTGGTGGCAAGCGGGTTCGAGGTCGTGGTCGAGCAGGGCGCCGGGGCCGCTGCGTCGTTTCCCGACGAGGCCTACCGCGAAGCAGGTGCAGAGCTTGCGGATCAGGCGTGGGACGCGGACGCGATCGTCAAGGTGCGAAAGCCGACGAATGAGGAAGCGCAGCGGTTGCGCAGTGGGCAGGTGTTGATCGGGTTCCTCGAGCCGCTGACGGATCCAGCCGGAATCGAAATGTTGGCGCAGCGCGGAGTTCAGGCATTCGCGATGGAGTCGATTCCGCGTACGACGCGCGCACAGTCGATGGACGCGCTGTCGTCACAGGCGACGGTTTCCGGCTACAAGGCGGTGCTGCTGGCCGCTGAACGCCTGCCGCGCTTCTTTCCGATGCTGATGACCGCGGCCGGCACGGTGGCTCCCGCGAAAGTACTCGTCCTCGGAGCCGGAGTCGCAGGGTTGCAAGCGATCGCGACGGCACGCCGATTAGGTGCAGTCGTCGCCGGCTTCGACGTGCGGCCGGTCGTGAAGGAGCAGGTCGAGAGTCTCGGCGCGACGTTCCTCGAGCTCGGCGTGCGCGGCGAGGAGACTGCCGGCGGCTACGCCGGCGAACTGACGGCGGATGAGCAGCGCAAGCAGCTAGAGGAACTGACGGAGCGCATACCGGACTACGACGTCGTCATCACTACCGCGCTCATTCCTGGCCGGCCTGCGCCGAAGCTGATCCCTGCAGCGGCGATAACCCGGATGCGCCCGGGCTCAGTGATCGTCGATCTCGCCTCCGAGGCGGGTGGGAACGCCGAACTGACCGAGCCAGGCGAGGTTGTCGAGCGGGACGGTGTGACTCTCGTCGGCCTGACGAACCTCGCGTCGACGATGCCGTTCCACGCGAGCCAGCTCTACGCCCGCAACGTGAGCGCGCTGCTGCAGCACCTGGCGCCGGAGGGCGAGCTCGCGCTCGACTGGGACGACGAGATCACGGCCGGCGCCTGCGTGACGCGGGAAAGGGCGGCAGTGGCGTGAGCCACGGACTCCTCCTGACCTTCGAGATCACGATCCTCGTGCTCGCGATCTTCCTCGGCTTCGAGGTGATCTCGAAAGTGCCGACGCTGTTGCACACGCCGCTGATGTCAGGCACGAACGCGATCCACGGCATCGTCATCGTCGGCGCGATGCTCGTCGCCGGTCTCGACCACAAAGACACGCTCACCACCGTGATCGGGCTGATCGCCGTCGTCCTGGCGTCGGCGAACGTCGTGGGCGGCTTCGTCGTCACCGACCGCATGCTCGAGATGTTCAAGAAGCGGGAGAAGAAACCCGAGTGATCCGTTGAGTCGCGAGGTCACGAATCTTCTCTACCTGATCACGATCGTGACGTTCATCCTGGCGTTGCGGTTCTTGTCGAACCCGGCAACCGCACGGAGGGGAAACCAGATCGGCGCAGCCGGGATGCTGGTCGCGATCGTCGTCACCTTTCTGCACAAAGGCGTCAACAGCCACTGGGAGATCATCGTCGGCATGATCGTCGGCGGCGCGTTCGGCGCCGTCGCCGCGCGCAAGGTGCACATGACGGCCATGCCGCAGATGGTGGCACTGTTCAACGGCGTCGGCGGCGGCGCGGCTGCATTGATCTCCCTGGCCGAGTTCCACCTGCACGCACCCGACCCGGGAACGCTCAAGGTCGACATCAGCTCGTCGATCGTGCTGTCCGCGATCATCGGGAGCATCTCCTTCGCGGGCTCGATGATCGCGTTCGCGAAGCTGCAGGAACTGATCCGCGGACGCCCGATCACCTACCCTCTGCAGCAGGTCGTGAACGGCCTCCTCTTCGCTGCCTTGCTTGCGGGCGGAATTGCTATCGCCGCGGGTACCGAGCAGCAATGGCTGATGTGGGCGCTGATCGCCGGGGCAGCGCTCTTCGGGGTCCTCTTCGTCCTACCAATCGGCGGCGCCGACATGCCGGTCGTGATCTCGCTGTTGAACGCGTTCACCGGTCTGGCAGCGGCGGCCACCGGATTCGAGCTCGAGAACAACGTCCTGATCGTCAGCGGCATGCTCGTCGGCGCTTCGGGAACATTCCTCACGATCATGATGGGCCGGGCGATGAACCGGTCGGTCGCGAACGTCCTGTTCGGTGCGTTCGGCCAACTCGCTCCTTCCGCTCCAGGCGCCGGTGCCGGTGGTGATACCGACGGCCAGGTGCGCTCCACTACCGCGGACGACGTCGCAGTCATGCTCGGCTATGCGAACAAGGTCGTCTTCGTGCCCGGTTACGGAATGGCGGTCGCGCAGGCCCAACACGACGTCCGTGCTCTCGCCGACGTGCTGGAGTCGCGCGGCGTGGACGTGTCGTACGCGATCCACCCCGTCGCGGGGCGGATGCCCGGCCACATGAACGTCCTGCTCGCGGAGGCGAATGTGCCCTATCCGCAGCTGAAGGAGATGGACGACGCGAACGCGGAGTTCCCGCGCACCGACGTGGCGCTCGTGATCGGCGCGAACGACGTCGTCAATCCCGATGCCCGCAACAACCCCGGCAGCCCGATCTACGGCATGCCCATCCTCAACGTCGACAGTGCACAGCAGGTCGTCGTCCTGAAGAGGAGCATGAACCCCGGATTCGCCGGGATCGACAACCCGTTGTTTCTCAACCCGAAGACCGTGATGTTGTTCGGGGACGCCAAGGAGTCGATCCACGAGCTCACGGCGGCCGCGAAGGCCCTCTGAACTCCTCGCCTTCGGCTCGTCGTGTGGGGGGGAAACCTCTCGGTTTCCCCTTACGCCCCTTCCACACGGCGACGGCTTGCGCCGTTCCCCGCTCTACGATCCTCCTCGTGATCCTGAAGGTCTTGTTCTGGTTCTCGCTAGGGGCGCTCGCCTGGACCCAGGTCGGCTATCCGCTCTTCGCCGCGGCGCTGGCGAGGTTGCGGTCCCGGCCGGTGCTGAAGGGCGACTTCACTCCGTCCGTGAGCCTGATCGTGGCGGCGCACGACGAGGAGGAGGTCATCGAGAGGCGGCTCGAGAACCTGCTCGCGCTCGACTATCCGCCCGAGCGGCTCGAGATCCTGGTCGCGTCGGACGCTTCGACGGATCGCACCGACGAGCTCGTCGAGGCAGTGGCGGCGCGAGAGCCTCGTGTACGGCTTCTGCGCTGCCCGCGGGAAGGAAAAGTCGCGGCGCAAAATCGGGCCGTTCGCGAGACTCAGGGCGAGATTCTCGCGTTCTCCGACGCCAACGCGCGGTGGCAGCCGGACGCGCTGCGCAAGCTCGTGCGTAACTACGCGGACGCTGACGTCGCCTATGTGTGTGGGTCGAGCGTCTACGAGACCGCTGAAGGGACGAATCGCGAGGGCACGTACTGGCGTTTCGAAGGCTGGCTGCGCCGGAGTGAGTCGGAGCTCGGCTCGATCACGGGTGGGATCGGCGCCATCTACACGGTGCGCCGCTCGGACTACATCGAGGTCGATCCACGCTTCGGGCACGACCTCGCGCTGCCGTACCTGATGGTGCAGCACGGACGGCGCGCGGTGTACGACGCGGAGGCGCTTGCATCGGAGAAACCATCACGCAACATCGAGGACGAGTACCGCCGCAAGGTGCGCATGTTCGAGCACTGCTGGCTGATCGTGCTGCGCGGGAAGATGCTGCGCGGGCTCGGGCCGACGTATCTGCTCGAGGTCCTCTCGCACCGGCATCTCCGCTATGCAAGCGGCCTGCTGCATCTCATCCTGCTGGGATCTTCGATCGCGCTGGTCGGCGAAGGTCTCGTGTACCAAGTCGCCCTTGGTGTACAGCTCGGAGTCCTGCTCGCCGCCGCATTCGGGGTCGGGATTGCGCGCTATTACGTGCTCGTGACCTGGGCGACGGTGGTGTCGCTCGTCCGGTACCTGCGTTTCGGCGTCCCCGCGGTCTGGGCCAAGGCGGAAGGGACACGGTGAACCGAGCGGTCGACGCCGCCGCTGCCGGGCTCGGGCTCGCAGTAGCGAGCCCCATCCTCGCCGCGGCTGCGTTGGCGATCAAGCTCGACGACCGCGGGCCCGTGTTCTACCGGCAGCGGCGGGTCGGCCTGAACGGCGAGGAGTTCGAGCTCGTGAAGCTGAGGACGATGGAGGTCGGTGCGGAACGGAAGGGCGCGGGCCCCGCCGTCAACAAGGGCGATCCGCGGATCACCCGCGCCGGCCGTCTGCTGCGCCGGCTCTCGATCGACGAACTGCCGCAGCTGTGGAACGTGCTGCGCGGCGACATGAGCCTCATCGGCCCCCGCCCCACGCTCGCGTACCAGGTCGAGCGATATACACCCCGTCAACGCCGGCGCCTCGAAGTCAGGCCCGGCATCACCGGGTGGGCGCAGATCCACGGCCGTGCACAGTTGCCTTGGGACGAGCGAATCGAGCTCGACGTCTGGTACGTCGAGCATCGCTCGCCCTGGCTCGATCTGAAGATCATCGCGCGCACACCGCGCGCACTCTTCGCCGGCACGTACAAGGGCGACACGGGAGGGTGGTCGCGATGATTCCGTTCTTCAGCGGTGCGCAGGTGCGCGAGGCGGTCTCGCCCGAACGTGCGCTCGAGGCGGTACGCGATGCGTTCCTCGCCTATGCGCGCGGCGAGTGGACAATGCCGCCGAAGGTCTACGTGCCTGCGTATCCGGAAGGCGACTTTCGCGCGATGCCGGCTCTAGGTGCTGGGCACGCGCTGCTGAAGTGGGTGACGTCGTTCCCGAGCAATCCCGCGCAGGGGCTGCCGACCGTTACCGGGCTCGTTCTCCTTTCCGACGCGACGAATGGGATGCCGAAGGCGGTGCTCGATGCGGGCGCGGTCACCTCTTTGCGCACCGGTGCCGCGGCAGTGCTTGCCGCCGAGACACTCGGGCGAGCGGATGCGGAGACCGCGGCAGTGATCGGAGCCGGCGTGAACGGTGAGGCTGCGGCACAGACGTTCATTGCGCGCGGCCGGCGCGTGCAGCTCTGGGACATCGATCGGGCGCACGCCGAGGCCGTGGCCGAGCGTCTTGGAGCCGAGGTCGCGCCCGGCCGAGACGAAGCACTAGCCGCCGATCTCCTCGTCACGGTCACGCCGGGCAAGAACATCCTGCTGGAGGAAGGGTCGCTGCGTCCCGGTCAGCACGCAAGCCTCATGGGAGCCGACGGGCCGGGCAAAGCAGAGATCGCCGTCGAGGAGCTGGCGCGTGTCCGTGTTTTTTGCGACGACTGGGAGCAAGCCTCACACAATGGCGAGCTCGTGCACGCTGTCGAGGCGGGCAGGCTCGCACGCGAAGACGTCACGGAGCTCGGCGCGGTGCTCGCCGGCGATGCCGAGGGACGCCGAAGCGATGACGAAGCGACGGTGTTCGACTCGACCGGTCTCGCCATTCAGGATCTCGCCATCGCACTCGCCGCGGTGCAGCACGCCGACCATCTGGACCTGCCGACGTTAGACCTTTAGCTAAAGCCTGCCTCCGGAAAGCCGGGACGACCTGCGAACGTTCGGGCTCTAGTAGGCGGCGCGCTTCGTAATCCGCGCGAAGAGACGTTGCAGTCTGCTTCGGGTAATCACAGTGTGGCCGTCCTCGGAGACGCGCCGCAGGCCGGCCGGCAGAAAGAGCGCGCAGTGCGTGGGCATCTTGTCCGGGTGCGCCATGATCGAAGTGTAGGTCAGTTAAAGCCCCGCGGAACGGGCGTCGACTGCAGAGACGCCTACGCCAAGACCCGATCCGGAGGGAGATTCGGGTGGCGCTGCAGTGACGGGGCCGCGCGAGGCGGCAAGAGGCCGAATCGCGAGAGCGCATACGGCAGATAGCCGTGCGCGGCCATCTCCGTTGTGTGCGCCCACGTGCCGACGAACTCGCTGACGGGAGCAGCTGGATTGAGGCGTTTGACGTCAAGGTAGAGCAGACCCGACTCGTGCTCCTGGTCGCAGACGATCCGGTCGCGGGTGCTCCACCAGATCTGAAGTGGCACTCCGGCGAACGCAATCTTCCTTGCCCAGTCGAGCGGGCTGCGGATCTCGTAGCCGACCGGATTCGTGGCGGGCGTCCCGCCGATCTCGCGACGCGCGAGCCGCTGCAAGCCATCGCCGAAAGGCAGGCGATCGAACGCCCGATAGCGCGCCGCCATGTTCGTCGGTGCGTCGAACGCAGCTGCGCCGGCGAGCAGCCGTGGAAACCGCGCGAGGAGTAGGAAAGTCTCCTGTCCGCCCATGCTGCCGCCGAATGCGTAGACCCGATGACGATCGATGTGCAGCCAGGGGACGGCGTGCTCCGCGATCTGTGGCATCCGGGCGAGGTCACGGATTTCTCCTGGATCACCCCAGGAGAAGAGAGTCAGCTTCCGGCCCTGGCCCTCTGGGTTGATGACGGCGAAGCCGCCGTGCGCCGGCAGGTCTCCCCACCGCCGGATGTTCACCCGCGCGCCGACACCACGCCCGTGAGGCGAGATGATGAGTGGGATCGCTGGATGCCTCAACGGTCCGTACCAGGCCGGGAGGATCAGGTACGCCCGCCGGGAGAAGCCGTCGTGGGCGCGGTAGGTGATCGCCAGCACACGCACAGCGCGAAGCGAGGGATGCGTGAGCGCGGCAGAGGGAAACATCGCCATCACCGCTCCTAGAACGACGGCGATGATCGTCGCACGCTTGGTTGTGTTCATCGCACCCGGAACTTAGGTCTGTGCAGAGGCTCTTTCCCGCGGGCAACCGACGCTTAACGAAACGACAAACGGAGCAAAACGTCTGGGAACGGTCAGCCAGACACGAGCAAGCGGGACGGCGAGAAGAGCTCGAGCAGAGCGTCATCCTCCCCGAGCATCGCCGCGGCGACAAGCTCACCGCACATGAAGCCCAGTACGTTGCCGTGTCCTGAATAGCCCGCCGCCATCCACGTGCCGTCGTGTCCGGGGACGCGGCCGACGAGCGGCAGCAGATCCTGGGTCAGCCCGAAGATCCCCGCCCACCGATGGGTGACCTCCGGCATGTACCCGAGGATCTCGACAAGGAAGGCGTCGAGCGCTCCCTGGATCGGCTCGGTCGTCGTTTCCTCGTCGGTCATCTCCGTCAGGATCGAAAAGTCTCTGAAGCCGCCGAGCACGATGCGCCCGTCGGTGAGCTGCTGCCAGTAGTCGAAGCCGTGTCGTGCGTAGTGCGGGCACTCGAAGAGACGTTCGTTCAGCGGTTCTGTCGTGACCACCTGTCCGCGCGCCGGCCAGAGCGCGTCGTCGAGCTCCGGAAGAAGACCTCGCCCGGACCCGTCGGTCGCGATGACGATCTGCTCGGCTTCCAGTTCGTCGAGCGACCCCACCCGCTCGTGCTCACGGAACGCGACGCCTTCCGCGGCAGCAAGCTCCGCAAGATGACGGACGAACCGCCCCGGTTGCAGAGAGCCGTCCGGTGGATGGAAGATCGCGCCTCGAAACTCAGGACGCAGATGCGGTAGCTCGTCGCGCCACTCAGCGGCGAATCCGTCCTCGTGCAGCGCTTCGTACTCGAGGCGGATCTCGTAACGCTCCTCGTCGTCAGCCGCAAGTCGAAGGCTGCCGGTGCGGCGGAAGGCATCTCCGGCAATTGCCTCGAGTCGATCGAGAGCCGCTTCGGTGCGCCGCCAGAGCTGCTTCGCCGCCTCGGCGCCGTACGTCTCACGCGCGACGTCGTAACGCGCTGCTCCACCGCGGAGGGCGAAGCCGCCGTTACGCCCGCTGGCGCCCTCCGCGATTCCGCGCGCGTCGTGCACGCGCACCCGCAGACCGCCGCGCGCGAGTGCGAGCGCGCAAGACATGCCCGTGATGCCGGCGCCGATGATCGCAACATCGACTTGCCCCTTCGACCCGGAGTCGACCGGGCGCGTCGGCTCGTCGAGCCAGAATGGCGTGTCCACGGAGCCGATGCTATGCGAGCCCACGGTGGTCCCCGCATGCAGTTGGTTCTGAGCTCAGCTCACGCTGGCCTTGCCCCTCCTGCGTTCGAGTTCAGCCACCGTGATGAACAGGACGCCGCCGGCGATCGCAACGCCTCCCCAGCCACGCCCCTCAGCGCCCCGCTGATCCGGAAAGACAATCGTCGCAAGCCCGAAGACGACCGCCGCCGTCCCGGCACTCCAAGCAGGGATCCTCCAACCCTGTGTCCGGAGCGCGGCGAGCCCACCGGCCAGCACGATCGCGACAGCCATCGCGGCCATCGTCGACAACCGCTGCACATGATGTGGAGGCCCGACGAGATCCCGTGCCTCGGCACCCATGTCCAACGCGTAGGCACCGAGAGGGATCGCGCCGAGAACCACGATCGCGAGGAGCTTCGGGCTCAGCGCTGCGTTCCTCGCGAGAAACTCGCTTCGAGCCGGGTGCAGGGCCAACAGGATCCCGAGCGCAGGCAGCAACAGCAGTGCCACGACGGCATTCTGCGAATCGGCGGCCAACGCCGACCCGATCAGGAGGGCCGGGATCACCAGAGCGGCCTGTTGCACCCCCGCGATCTTCCCCTCGGGAGCATGGAGCTGCACCAGCAGCCCCATGGTGAGGATGATTCCAACCAGGGCGCCGTAGCCAAGATCCGTGACCGGACCGGCAACCCCCTCGACGGACTCGAACCACCCGAGGCCGAGGGTGATGAGGCCGAAGGCACCCACCCCGAACCCGACCACGAGAACCGCAGTCCAAACCCTGAACGCGATACGCCGAGGTCGCGGGTCAGGTCGCGCATTCACTCTCGCCGATTATCTCCGAGGTGAGGGCTTTGTTCGGCTACGCGAGCCGGCGGTAGATCCCGTCTCCTTCCGCCACCAGGCCCGCCACGTCGAGCTCGGCGAGTGCGGCGATCACCTCGCCGACGGCGAGTCCCGTCTTGCGCACGAGCTCGTCCGCCGTCGCCGGCAAGAGGTCGAGGAGTGGATTGTCGGCGGCTGCTCGATCACGGGGTAGCGATTCGATCCCGAGCGATTCGAGGACGTCGGCCGCCGAAGTCAGCGGTGTCGCGCCGAGCCGCAAGAGAGCGTTCGTCCCTGCCGACAGAGCCGAGGTGATCTCTCCCGGCACCGCGAAGACTTCCCTTCCCTCCTCGAGCGCGAAGTCGGCGGTGATCAACGCGCCGCTTCGCTCACGCGCTTCCACCACAATGGTCGCGGCGCAGAGGCCGGCGATGATTCTGTTGCGCGCCGGGAAACGCCACGGTGCGGGTTCGACACCGGGCTCGTATTCCGAGACGAGCAGCGACCGCTCGGTGATCGATTGCGCCAAGCCGGTATGCGCCGCCGGGTAGTCGCGGTCGATGCCGCAGCCGAGCACCGCGACGGTGTGGCCTTCAGTCTCGAGCGCGCCGCGATGTGCTTCGCCGTCGGTCCCCCGCGCGAGGCCGCTCACGATCACGACACCGGCTGCCGCGAGCTCGCGCCCGAGCATGCGGGCGACCTGAGCCCCATACGGCGAGCACGCACGAGCACCGACGATCGCGACAGCTGGCTGCGCGAGCATTGCCGCATCAGCGTTGCCTTTGAGGTAGAGCCGCGCCGGCGGATCGTGAATAGCACGCAGCAGCGGCGGCAATTCGCGCCTCCGCAAGACGATCACGGTGTCGCGAGTTCGGTAGGAGCGCGGTACGCGAGCGCCTCGGCAACGTGCTCGGGCAGGACGGCGTCGGAGTCCGCGAGCGCCGCGATCGTGCGCGAGACGCCGGCGACCTTCGCGCGGCCGCGGCCTGAGAGAGGTAGCCGCTCGACCGCGCGTGTCAACAGCTCGTCAGCCGCCGGTGTTCGCTTCGGCAGAGTCTCCGCGAGACGCAGCCGCGCAGCGACGACGCGGGAACGCACTGGATCCGACCTCTCCCCCGGGCCGGCCTGGAGCTCGAGCGCGCGAGCTCGCGGAACCGTCACGACCAGGTCGAACCGGTCGAGCAACGCGCGCGACAGCTTGTCTCGATAACGAGCGAGCCTCTGCGCGGAGCAGTTGCACTGCGCACCGGGGTCACCACGCGCTCCGCACGGACACAGATTCATCGTTCCGACGAGCTGGAACCGGGCCGGAAACCGCACGCTGCCGGCCGCCCGCGCAACGACCAGCTCGCCGTCCTCGAGCGGCTGGCGGAGCGCTTCGAGCGCCGGACGCTGGAACTCCGCCAGCTCGTCGAGCAGCAGCACGCCCCGATGCGCCAGGCTTGGCTCCCCCGGTCGCAATCTCGGCCCGCCGCCGACGATCGCCGCGGTGGACGCGCTGTGATGAGGCGCGCGAAACGGCGCGTAGCCGATCAGTGGATGGTCCGGGTCGACGAGGCC
>Ga0307278_10001313_pt1 | contig 12378 bp, 10 predicted proteins | sample ER_DNA_117_FD_194482 | JGI IMG/M metagenome (GOLD analysis project Ga0307278, IMG submission 194482) | Bulk soil microbial communities from the East River watershed near Crested Butte, Colorado, United States - ER_DNA_117 | ecosystem: Environmental > Terrestrial > Soil > Floodplain | place... | reverse complement strand
AACCGGCGAACCCCTCGTCCTCCTGCACGGTGGCCTGTGCACCAACGAGACGTGGGCGGCGCAGATGCCGGTGTTCGCGGAGCGCTTCCACGTCGTAGCGCCAGAACGGCGGGGTCACGGTCACACCGCCGACGTGCCGGGGCCGCTGACGTTTGCCGACATGGCGACCGACACCATTGGCTTTCTCGACCGGATCGTCGGTGGGCCGGCGCACCTCGTCGGCTGGAGCGACGGTGGGATCGTCGGCCTGCTGGTCGCGATCGAGCGCCCCGACCTCGTCCGCAAGCTGGTCGCGATCGGGGCGAACTACGACACGGCAGGTATCGCTCCCGAGGCCGAGGACATGGCCGCGAACATGGCCCCGGACAGCGACGACATGGCGATGTTCCGGGACCTGTACGAGATGCACTCGCCCGACGGGCCGGAGCACTGGCCTGTCTTCTTCGGCAAGTTCACGGAGATGCTGCAACGCGAGCCGCACATCCCTATCGACGACCTCGGTCGGATCTCGGCGCCCACTCTCGTAGTCATGGGCGACGACGACCTCATGTCCATCGAGCACTCCGCCGCGCTGTTCCGGGCCATCCCGAATTCGGAGTTGGCCGTGGTCCCCGGCGCTTCGCACGCGGTCGTGATCGAGAAGCCCGAGCTCTTGAACCGCATCGTGCTCGACTTCCTGGAGAACGAGCCGGTGCCGACGATGATGCCCGTCAGGCGGGCCGCGACCGGTGCGGAGATGCTCTAGCCGGACTGGAGGCCTTGCGGCAGCGTTCCGAGCATCCGACGCAGCGGGGCCGATTTCGTCGACGTCGAGTTGTTCGCCCGAACGGGCCACGTACCCGTCGACGTGCGGTGCGGACGTTAACCGCCGAGCGCCACGCTGCCGCCGTCGGAGTGGTGGCCCCATCGGCGGAGTCCGCCGTGCTCAACGGATTGCTCGACGGAGGCGGTTGAGATGCCAGGTGCCTTCCTTCGGTCGTGGTAGAGCACGTCATTCGGCGATCAGGATCAGCTTTCCGCGGGTTCCTGGCTCGAACAGCTTGCGGTGAGCGGCTGGCGCGTCGCGCAGCGGAAACTCGTCGGCGATGACTGGGTGGATCACACCGTCGCGGAGTTTCTGCGTCACCGCCGCGAGCGCCTCGGCGGTTTCGAACTCAGAGGCGTTCCACAGTGCAGTGCCCAAAATGGTTGCCTCCTTGAGCATCGTGAGTCGGGGCGTGAAATTCAGGCTGCCGCGGCTGCCGACGACCACGATGCGGCCCCCCTTCGCTAGGACCTCCAGATCCCGCTTCAGATTCACATCCGCCAGCATCTCGATGATCACATCAACGCCGAGTCCGTCGGTGATCCGCGCCAACTCGTCCAGGTAGCCCGGGGACGTGTGGTCGAGCACGTATCGGGCGCCCGCGGCGCGGACGAGGTCCGCAGCCCTCGGGGAGCCGGCCGTGCCGATGGCGACGGCCGCGGCGTCGCGGGCCAACTGTGTGGCGGGTATGCCGACGCCGCCGCTCGCACCGTGGATGAGCACGGTCTCGCCCGGCTGGACGTTGGCCTTTTGAAACAGCGCCCGCCAGGCCGTCACGCAGGGGATGCCGACCGCCGCGCCGTGGCTGAAAGACACCGTGGGTGGCAGCGGATGGATCGCGGCGGCGTCCACGACCGCCAGTTCGGCGTAGGTGCCGGAACAGCCGCGCGTGCCCAGCGCCCCGACGAAGACCCGGTCGCCCGGCCGTACCGTGTCCACACCACGGCCTACCTCGTCGACGACGCCGGCACCGTCGAATCCAGGCGTGTAGGGCAGTTGCGGTGTGAAGAACGCATAAGTGCCAGACCGGATGTACGCATCGGCGGGGTTGACGCCGACGGCGTGCATGCGCACCCTGACCTGTCCGGCACCGGGTTCCGGTGTGGGCAGCGTGGTGTAGGTGAGCACGTCGTGTGTGCCGAACTCCGAGACTTGGATTGCGTACATTGGCCTCTCCGTCCGAACGCGACCAACCCTACGGGTCAGCGGCGGGCGCCGGTGATTGTTTCGCTTCGCTGATGACTCGACCACAGACTTCGGCGATGGCGGCCGGTCCGGACGTGGACGAACGAGCCGTTGCCGTGGTGGAGCAGTGCAATGGCCGGCAGCCTCTTGCGGATAGGCCGAGCGTAACGACCTGTGACCGTTGCTGCTCACTGATCCGCGGCGGCCGGCCACGACCACCCCGGTCACGCAGCCCTTCCACCCCCTCGGCGTTGAACTGGTGCAGACGCTGACGGACCGTCCGCGGGTGACAACCGCTCTGCTCCGCCATCTCCGGTACCGCGTGATCCGCCCCGGACAGCGTTTCGAACGAAGGTCTTGCCCGTAGGACTGAGGCCGGCAACAAGCACCACGGACTGTAGGGCACATTCCTGTGCACACCGTATGTCCGGGATTGGTCGACGCTCAGCGTGCGAGAGCCGTGGCTTCCATCTCGACGCGCGCTCCGAGCGGAAGCCCGGATACAGCGATTGCGGTGCGTGCGGGTAGCGCTACCTGATCGAAGAACTCGATGTAGACCTCGTTGACGGCGGCCCAGTCCGCGATGTCGGTCAGGTAGACCACTACTCGGACAACATCTGCTCTTCCGAGGCCCGCTCCGTCGAGAATGGCGGCGACGTTGGCAAGCGTCAGTCGAGCCTGGTCTTGAACGTCGCCCGCAACGAGCTCGCCTGTGGCGGGCAACAGGGCGATCTGGCCGGACAGGAAGACAAAGTCGCCGGCGCGGACAGCAGGCGTGTAGGGGCCTTTCGGCTGCGGTCCGGCCGGGGCGGGGACAATCGTGGGTCGAGGTTCGATGGACATTGGTGTGCTCCTATACGGTTTCGGTTGGAATGGAATGGGCTGTGCGGGGGCGAAATGCTGCCCCGTTGGCGATCGCAACTTCCATGAGCACGCTCGCTCCGCCCACAAGTTGTGCGGGAGTGAACGGATGCCCGGAGAGAATGGCGAAGGCCGCTGTGAAGACGGTGTTGCGCCTTCATCCCCGGGTCGTCGGACCACGCGCATCAGCACGGTGATGTCGTCCCGCTCGCCGACGATCCCGCCAAGACGCCCGGCAGGACGTAACGTCAGCGAGTCCCACACCGGCTCACCGGCGGGCCTGTCCCGGACCGCGTCGACGAAGGACGCCGCCCGGCGCACCAACCCGGCGAGGATCGCCTCCTCACGGCTGGCGAAGTAGTTTGCGAGCTCCACGGCGCGCGCCCGGTCGGCGGCGCCCAGCCGCGCCCGCTCGGCGGGCGAGTCGAGCAGTGTGCCGAGCGCGGCGCCCAGGGCACCCGCGTCGCCGGGCTCGACGAGGACGGCGCAGGCGCCGTCCGTGCCGATCCGGCAGGGCGCCGACCCGGCTGGCCACGACGGGCGTGCCGCAGGCCGGCGCCTCGACGGTGGGCAGCGAGAAGCCCTCGTAGAGCGAGGGCACGCACATCACCTCGGCCGAGGCGAGCAGGGCGGCGAGGTCGGCGTCCGAGACTCCGCTGCGGACCGTGACGCAGTCGCGCAGGCCGAGCTCGTCGATGCGCCGCTCGGTGGGACCGCCCGGCTCGAGCGCGGACACCAGCTGCAGGTCGACCTCGCCGTCGACGCGGAGCTTGGCGACGGCGTCGAGGAGGTGCGCGACGCCCTTGAGCGGGCGGTCGGCGCTGGCACGGCCACGATCCGGCCGGGGACCCGCCTGTCGTGCGGGACGAACAGGTCCATGTCCACGCCCAGCGGCACCACCCGGAACCGGCTGGGCGGGATGCCGAAGTCGTCGACCGCGTCCGGCCGCCGCGACGTCGGAGACGCGGAGGAGCACCGGGATGCGCCGGGCCACGCGGGCCTGCATGCGCACGAACTCGTACCAGCGGGCGACCGAGGCCTTGCGGCGCCACGGCGCGGCGTCGAGCTCGACTCGACGATCGCGGCTGATCGGGTGGTGAATGGTGCCGACGAGCGGGACGCCGCGGCGCTTGAGAGCGAGCAGGCCGTAGCCGAGCGACTTGTCGTGGACGACGTCGAAGTCGCCGGCGCGGTCGGCGAGCAGCCGCGCGGCGCGCAGGCTGAACGCCAGCGGCTCGGCGAAGCAGCCAGTGGCGGTGGTGAGGTACTCGACGGCGTCGTCGCGGTCCGCCAGCTCGCGCAGGGGCGGGAGGCGCAGGTCGGGGCGGGCGAACACGTCGAGGCTCGGTACCTTCGTCAGCCGGACCCGTGGATCGAGACCCTCGGGGTACGGCTGACCGGAGAACACCTCGACCTCGTGCCCCAGCGCGACCAGGCCGGCGCTAGGTACCTGACGTAGACGCCCTGGCCACCGCAGTGCTCCTTGCTGCGGTAGGACAGCAACGCGATGCGCACGGCCCACCTCTTCCCATGCCCGCCAGCGTGACTAGAACGCGTTGCAGTGTGGTTAGAGTAACTGGATTTCTGCAAGCATCGCTGGTGGCCCGGGGTGGTGGGCGAGCTGCGGCGACGCCGCACTCCGGGCTCTGGACAAGTGGACTGCGAGCACATCCAGATGCGTCGCAGCCGCCACCGGGATCGCGCTCGGCACGCTGTACCGGCCTTCTCCTCCAAAGGAGCACCTGTACGCCACCGTCCTGCTCGAGTGGGCCGCGGCCGGGCGCAGCCAGGCCGGGCGACCGGGCCGGCGGCGGCCCTGCCGCGAGCGTCCGGGCCCGGATCCACGGCGCCATCACGGCCTACGAGCGCCAGCCGCAGTTCTACCGGGCGCAGGTCACGCTGCGGACCAGCACCGACACGAACGCCCGCGCGGTGCTCACCGAGTTCGACGAGATCGCGCAGGCGGTCCTGGCCGCCGACCTGGCCCCGCTCGTGCCGGACGGCGCGCAGGACGCGGCGACGATGCTGTGGGCGCTGGTGACCTCGCGGTTGACGGACGCGTTCTACGCCGGCGGGAACCCCGCCGACGTCCACCGGCCGACCGGCTCATCGACCTGCTCTCCGGCCACCCGCGCAAGGCGCAGTGAGCCCACCAGGTCAGCAGCGCCAGGCCCAAGACGACGAGGACGAGCGAGCCCCGGCCCCGCATGCAGGGCAGCACGAGCGCGCCCTGCCAGGTCTTGGTCATGAGGTCCGCCGTCGGCGGCAAGGCTCTCCAGGGTCGCCGAGATTGCCGGGACCACGCGGCCCCGTAGCTGAACTGCTGTCGGAGAACCTCGTGCAGGTCCACCACGCTGCCGGTCGCCGGCTCGATCCAGAACGTCTGCGTGTCCGCGTACTCCGTGTCGGCCTTGACCGACGGCTTCGCGACGCCGAACAGCGCGCCCGGCAGCTCCATCGAGCCGATCTTCTCCAGCGGCGTGATGGCCTGGAACTTGTACGTGCGGAGGCCGTCGCGCATCTCCTCGCCGCGCTCCTTCATTGCGCCGAAAATCTGCCCGAAAACCTGCCCGGACAGGTCACTCAACCTCACCTGCCCGGAGCCACCGCGGGCAGCGGCCAGGCAGGTCCCGACGACACCTGACCTTGAGCGTAAAAACCTGCCCGCCGGGCAGGTTCGGGCAGCCTGCCGCGGGGGATAGGGGCACGTGCCACCCCCTGACCGTCGTGAGCCGGAGCAGACCACAGACCCCGGATGTGATCCGGCATTACCTGGATCGAACGAACACACCCCGCCCACTGCCCGCCCGGCAAGGCAACGGGCACTGGTTCGCGCAATGCCACTGTTCCGGCTCGCCGTACACCTCCACCGGGTATTACCTGCAGGAGACTGGGAGATGGCCGATCATGGCGGCAGTGTGCCTGCCGCAGGGAAACGTCGCCAACCTCGACCACGCGTAGAAGTCACGCGGCCTCCGACCGGCTAAACCGCGCCCCGTGGACGCTTGCTGAGCGCGGCGGTCGGTACGCTCCCGCGAGCCCGAGAGTTTGCCACTTGTTGAGCGGCCGTTCGTCCGCCTATTTCCTGATCGAAATAATCTCGGACCGGGAATTGCTGCGCGATAGTTACTCTGGCTGAGCGGCGCCTGACCACTCATGGAACTCGACAGATCGAGGTGGAACATGTCCTAGGTCGTGGGCGAGGAGGTGGTGAGCGAGCGAGGGACAGGTGGGGCTACTTTCGCCGCCGTCGTGATGATCATCGGTGGAACCTTCGGTATTTTCCAAGGCCTAGCTCTGATAGTCGGGGGCACTTGTTACGTCCAACCAGCCAACTCTGGATCAGTACGGGCGCGGCCACATGGGGCTGGTGGCACTTGATTGTGGGTCTCATTGTGCTGGCGGCTGGCTTTGGAGTCATCTCTAGGGCGGCCTGGGCCCGCTGGCTCGGCATCATCTTCGTGAGCATCCAGGCCCTCATCAATTTCCTATTTATCCCGGCTCAGCCGTTTGGGCGATCACCCTCATCCTGATCGACTTGTGGATCATTCATTCCGTGTTCGTTCACCGACGTGGGCCGGTCTAACGTACGACGCGGTCTGCGGTGACCGCCGGGCGAGATCGGGAGCTCGGGATCGAGTTCGGGGTACAGATCGCGAAGTCGATCGACGAATCGGATAGGAGTCCGGCGGTGTTTTCCCGACCGCCCCGGGAACGTAATTAATTGCCCGGAAAATGATCTTGATCGTGCCGGGACCCGGCCGCGCCCGAATCCGTGTAAAGTCTCTCGCTCAGGTCCGGTGGCCATGTGGTCAACGATTCCCAGTAAATTAATCACCGCCGGCCTCAAATCATCTCGGCCGACGTCGCTGGCCAGAGTTCCTTCGCTGCCGACGATCAGGTGCTCGAGGACGTTGACGGGGTCGTCGTGGTCGAGGAGGCGTTGATGGCGTAGCCCATCGCCGACTACTCGACGCCGCCGAGGATCCGCCGGATCGGTGCCGAGCTGGTCGTTCCCCGGACCGCCGTGGACCATCAGCTTCGGCAGGCCGGCGTCACGATGCGTCGCGGCGGCCCTCCCGCTCATCCCGCCTCGACACAACAGATCCTGGAGCTGCGCGACCGAGGCCTGACCTGGAATGAGGTGGCCAAACAGGTCGATATGACGGTTTCCGGCGCCTGGAGCCACTACCGGAAGGCCCGGCCGCCAAAGCCCCGAAGCTTGGGCCGCTGGCAGAAGGTGCTCGCCGACGCGCTCGATCAGAACCTTGCCATTGGGGTCCGTGCAACCGTCGCTGATCATCTCGGTCGAGCCCCCACCCGGGCTGAGCTCACTGCTGCCCGACGTGCCGCTCACAGTCTCGCGCGCCAGGGTCGTGCCCGCATGCTTCACGTGCCGGACGCCGATGCGGACACCAATACAGGGGATCGCACCTATCTTGTGCTGACCAGGCCGAATGTGATCATGAACGACATCCGACTCAGAGGGCTGGCGGTTGCAGGAAGTGACGCTGCCGGTCGGAAGAGTCCCCACAACCACGCCCAGACCGCTCGGAACCTTAGACGCTCCCTCCGGAATGCGGCCGCTGGTGCCCGGCTAATCCAGGCAGAGGGTTTGGACAGCAAATCGGCTGCCGACGTCGCGGCATCCCTTGCAGACGCACTCACAGAGCTTCACCGGCTCGAGCGCCGCCTCAATCGACGGATCCGACGCGACCAGGGACGCCTGAAGGCACGTGTCACTTAGCTCGCGGACCTTGATCAGCACCCGAAGTCGTTGCTAGCCCGTCATCTGTTGATCGAGCTTCGGCCACTGCATGAATGAGCGCCGTTAGAATCACCCGAACCCGGACGACCGCGCTCAGAATGCCGCGAGTGAGCACCTCCGGTTCTTGGGCCTGTGGCCTCGGCACGTGCGCGGTGGCGGCTGGGCCGGAGATGCTGATCGCCACCCGGGTGCTGCGAGGTCTCGCGGCCGGGATGATGGTCCCTCAGGTCTTCGGGATCATCCGTTCCTTGCTCGACGAAGCCGGACGAGCGAAAGCGTTCGGCGCGTACGGCGCCGTGCAGGGCCTGGCATCGGTTGCCGGTCCACTGCTGGGCGGGCTGCTGGTCGACGCTGACGTGTTCGGACTGGGCTGGCGCACGATCTTCGTGGTCAATGTGCCGATCGGACTGGTCGCCCTGCTGGTGGGGGCCAAGACGCTGCCCGAGTCGACCAGCACCTATCAGGCGAGGCTGGACGTCGTCGGGGCCTTGTTGTCAACCGCAGCTGTGCTGCTGATCCTGTTTCCTCTCGTGCAAGGGCCGGACTGGGGCTGGCCCTGGTGGGGCTACCTTCTGATGGCGGCCGGAGCGCTGCTTCTGGTGGGTTTCCTCGCATTCGAGACGCGGCTGAGGGCGGCCGGCGGGCAGTCCTTGCTGGACCCCACCCTCGATCCGCAGCTTCAGCGCCGGCCTGCTGGGCGCTCTGGTTTTCTTCGGCGCGATCGGCGCATTCTTCCTTATCTTGTCGCTGTATATGCAAGGTGGCACCGGACGCAGCGCCTGGCAGACCGGCTTGGTGATCTTGCCCTACGCCATCGGCTCCATCCTCACCTCCGGTCTCGGCGTCGCGTTGGCCGCGAAGGCAGGCCCGTGCGCTGCTCGTCACCGGATGCCTTGTGCTCGCCGCGTCCCGAGCCCCCTTTGGTGGCTGGTCCGCGGCGGAGAGGACCCCGGCTACTGGATGCTCGCCGTTGCGTTGTTCGTCGGCGGCCTCGGGCTGGGCCTGGCCGCGCCCATCCTGGTCAATGTTGTCCTCGCCGGTGTCCCCGGCCGGGACGCAGGCGCCGCTGGCGGCGTGCTGTCCACCGTGAACCAGATCGGAGGCGCGACCGGGGTGGCCGCCCTCGGCACGGTCTTCTTCACAATCCTCAACCGCGGCCGCGGATCACCGGACCGTCTCGGCGTGTTCAGCGCCTTCGCCGCTGTGCTGGTGTGGCAAGTCGTGCTCTACGTCTTCGCCGCGGGCTTGATGCTGCTCCTGCCTCGCGCCGCCGCGCACCAGCCCTGACCCCAAACGAACACATTCATGTCCCAGCGCGGGCCGCCCTCGGATCTACATCGATGAAGCGGGTCAGCAGGTCACGCAAGGTGGCTAGTTCCTCGTCGGTAAGGGATGCAAAGAGATGGTCGGTGACTTGCTGGGCAACGGTTGTCGCTGCGGTGAATCGTTCGCGGCCTGTCGCGGTCATGTCGACGGCTCGGGCTCGCCGGTCACCGGGAACCGGGGACCGTTGGCACAGCCCGAGCCGTTCGAGGTCGTCGACGGTACGGACCATGGACGATTTGTCGTTACCGAGCTCCACCATGAGCTGGCTTTGGGTCAGCGGACCACGCCGGGCGAGGGTCAGCAGCACCCCGTAGTGGCGCCCCTCGATGCCCAGCGGGTGCAGCGCGTCGCTAAACGCCTTTGCAGCGCGCTGATGGGCTAGGCGAAGCAACAGTCCCAGCTCCGGTTGGGGCGAAGTGGCGGCGGTCACTGTGACAGCGTAGTACTATTCGAGATAGTCTCGAATGAGAATTTCTCGAAAGAGTAGTTAGGCGAGGCAATCGAGCCAAGGGCAGTGATGACAGACCAGACCAAAGCGAGCGCGCCGCCCCAGTGGGCGTATCTGCCGTTTCAGATCACCATTACCGCGGCGGCATTGGTGCTGTTCAACCAGGCGGTCTTCGCTGGGCAGTTCCTGGCCGGGACGTTCGGGTCACTGCACGCGCATCGGGAGAACGCAACGTACGCCGGGATCTCCGTGCTCCTGGCCGCCGTCTGTGCGGTACTTGTGCGGTGGCCGGGCCAAGGGCCGCTATGGCCACTGCTAGCCTGCCTGGGCCTCTTCGCCTTGATCGCAGTGGAGATCATCCTTGGCTTCGCCAGAGTGCTCGCTCTGCACATCCCTCTCGGCGTTTCGATCAGCACGCTCGCGGTACTGCTGGTGATCTGGGCGTGGCGATCACGACCACCAGCCCGGGTCGACACAACGGACGCGGCCGCACCCGGTGAAGACGCGTCCAAACTGCCAGTGCAGCTATGAGCCTGAGCCGCCGGGCGTTGCTAGGAATCATCGGTGGGACTGCCGCGGCGACCGTGGTCGGCGTGCCGCTCATTCACGGTGTCCGGGGCTCAAGCTCCACTGGGGAGCTGCTGCCCAGCCGGCGACCGCTGCCGCCGCCGTTCAAGAGGCCCCTCACCGTTCCGCCTGTCCTACAGCCGACACGTACTGAAGCCACCGCCGACTACTACGACATCGTGCAGAAGGCCGCGTACGCGGAGATCCTGCCTGACGTTCGCACCCAGATCTGGGGCTACAACGGCATCTTCCCCGGGCCGACCATCGTCTCGCGCAGCGGCCGGCGAGCTGTGATCACCCATCGAAACGAGCTGCCAGTTCCGGTCGTGGTGCACCTACACGGCGGGCACACCCCGCCCGAGCACGATGGGTATCCCACTGACCTGCTTTACCCCCTCAACATGGCTGGCATGAATCACGACCACATGGGCGGCGCCATCAGCCACGGCCAGCGCGACTACCTCTATCCCTTGCAGCAGCGGGCCGCGACCCTCTGGTACCACGACCACCGGATGGACTTCACCGGCCCCAGCCTCTGGCACGGACTAGCCGGATTCCATCTAGTCGGCGACGACGACGAACGACGCCTGCCGCTACCCATCGGCGACCGCGACATCCCTCTCATGATCACCGACCGGTCGTTCGACACCGACGGTTCACTGCTGTATCCCAGCCTCGACCCAACGCTGCTGACCACTCCGGGTGTCAAGGAACCCTACGGCGCCGGGGTGCTCGGCGACGTCATCCTCGTCAACGGCACCCCTTGGCCGGTGGCCGATGTGTCCGCAGTGCGCTACCGGCTACGGCTGCTCAACGCATCCAACGCCCGCCGCTACAAACTCACCCTCCACCCCGCCCCGTCCGGCGGCCAGTCACTAGTGCAGATCGGCACCGACGGTGGGCTCCTCGACCGGCCAATCGCCCACGACGCCATCGAGATCGCCCCCGCGCAGCGATTCGACATCATCGTCGACTTCAGCCGATACCAGTCCGGTCAGGAAATCACCCTGCGCAACGAGTTCGGCGACGGCAGCACCACACATGTGATGCGGTTCCGCGTCACCGGCCCGGCCCCCGACGCAACCCACATCCCCGAACAGCTCTCTGCCGCAGCCGCAGTACTTCCGGCCAACACCGCCGCCATCACCCGAACCCTGTTATTCCGCCACGACGATGTCAGCGGCATGCCCGGCTGGACTATCAATGGACAACCCTTCAACCCCAACTACGACTTTGCCCAACCGAAACTGGGAACGACCGAAATCTGGCGCCTGATCACCGACTTCCACCACCCCATCCACCTGCACCTCGGCCACTTCCAGGTGCTCCGCCGCGGCATCGGCCCGGCAGGCGCATACGACCACGGCTGGAAAGACACCATCGACCTGCGCCCCGCGGAAGAAGCCATGATCATCGTCACATTCGACGACTACAAAGGCCGCTATGTCTTCCACTGCCACAACCTCGAACACGAAGACATGGCCATGATGGGGAACTTCACTACAACGTAACCCCGGCTCGCGGCGGGAAGATCGCGCACCGCAAGGCCTGCTGCGATACGCGTGATTCGATGATCGTGCCAGACTGAAGCTCGAGCGACGCGGCCAAAGTAGCGGTGATGCCTACTAACGCCGCTGGCGGTGCGCCGTCAGGCCCGCGGGTAGCTATGACGGCTAGGCCGCGTTGACGGACAAAGTTGATGAACTGGTGCTGATCAACAGCACCACCCTGCCCCAGCAACCGACGCGTGCGACTCAGGAAGCCTCCGAGGAGACACGTGGCGGCGTATGCAGACCAATCATTCACTGACGAGGCCCACGACCATCGCGGAATGCGCAGCCCGTCCGGAACATCATCTGCTGAGCGGTGGTATCGGGACATCGTCGTGTGGTCGCCCACGAAAGTCGTCGTGCAGCCACCCGCCCCACCCCCGGTCATCGGCGAGCAACCGTCTGCCAAAGGCGTGGCCGAAGCAAACGATCGCTCGCCGATCCATCTAAAGATGGCACGCCCCGTGCACTGTCGGGCTGGAGACGGCACGGCGTCGGCATCCGTATGGACTTAAGTACGGTCCAGCGCTGGGATCAGGCCGCAGGTGAGCCGGGGCGGATCTGCTGGAAACAGTAGTAGATCGCCATCACGAAGTGGGCAACCAGGCAGGCCGGTGCGCTGGCCACGGCAATGCCGAGCGTCACGACATATAGCCCAATGCCGACGGCACTGAACCGCACGATGGATCCGCGCACCGCGCCGGGGTCCACGCCGTCGGCGAGCAGCGCCGGGTGCAGCGCGACATAGCTGTAGAGCGCGGCGAATCCGAACGACATCGCGAGCATGACTGCGGAATACACCAGCGCCGCGCTGCGCGCATTGCCATTACCGGCGAGCAGGTACTCCGACAGCAGCGCCGTAGCGAAC
>Ga0307278_10001312_pt1 | contig 12388 bp, 13 predicted proteins | sample ER_DNA_117_FD_194482 | JGI IMG/M metagenome (GOLD analysis project Ga0307278, IMG submission 194482) | Bulk soil microbial communities from the East River watershed near Crested Butte, Colorado, United States - ER_DNA_117 | ecosystem: Environmental > Terrestrial > Soil > Floodplain | place... | reverse complement strand
CGGCAACGCGCCCGACGTCCGCGAGTTCGCCGCGGTCGCGCGCAAGCACGGCGCGCTGCTGTACATCGACGACGCCCACGGCTTCGGCGTCATCGGCGAGCGCAGCCCCGACGAGCCGTGCAGCTACGGCAGCCGCGGCAACAGCGTCGTCCGCCACTTCGGCGAGAGCTACGACCACATCGTGCTGGTCGGCGGGTTCTCGAAGTCCTACTCCTCGCTGCTGGCCTTCATCGCCTGCCCGACCGACGTCAAGGACCTGCTGAAGGTCGCGGCGCCGCCGTATCTGTACTCGGGCCCGTCGCCCGTCGCGTCGCTGGCCACGGTCCTCGCCGGCTTCGACGTCAACGAGCGCCGCGGCGACGCGCTGCGCGGCGAGCTTTGCGCGCGCACCGCCCGCGTCCTGGACTGCCTGGACCGCCTCGGGGTCTACACGCCCAACACGTCGGGCCTGCCGATCATCGAGCTGCCGCTGCGCGACTACCGGCGCATCGGCGAGGTCGGCCACGTCCTCTACGAGCAGGGCGTCTACGTCACGCTCGCCGCCTATCCGCTCGTGCCCAAGCACGAGGTCGGCTTCCGGGTCCAGGTCACCGCGGCCAACACCGACGCGGAGATCGATTCGCTGATCGCGGCGCTCGAGCACCTGGACGAGCGCGGCGAACTGCGCAAGATCGACGACGACCCCGCGTGGATGGGTGAGGCGGCGTGACCGGGCGGGCGCGATCGCTCCCGATCGCGCTGTGGCAGCTGTACCTCGCGGTCTGCGCCCTCGTGTGCGTGCTGTACGTCTTCGTCGCGCCGTTCAAGGGCTCGGGGCCGGTGTTCAACCTGCTCGGGCTCTCGCCGGTGCTGGCGATCGTCGTCGGGATGCGCCGCCACCAGCCGGCGTCGCGCGGCCCGTGGCGCTGGTTCGCCATCGGCATGACGCTGTTCTGGCTCGGCGACCTCTACACCTACAGCTACCCGCGGATCTTCGGCGCCGACGTGCCGTTCCCGTCGCTCGGCGACGGCGCCTACCTGACCGTGTATCCGGCGCTGATGGCCGGCCTGGTCATGCTCATCCGCCGGCGCAACCCGGAGGGCGACCGCGCCGGCGTCATCGACTCGCTGATCATGACCCTCGGCCTGGCGCTGCTGTCGTGGGTCGCGCTGATCGCGCCCTACCTGCACGACGACACGATGTCGGTCACCGCCCGGCTGGTCTCGATCGCCTACCCGCTCGGCGACATCCTGCTGCTGGCCGCGGCCATCCGCCTGGCGGTCGACACCGGCAAGCGCCGCCCGGCCTTCTACCTGCTCAGCTCGGCGATCGTCGCGCTCCTGGTCACCGACTTCGCCTACGGCCTGGTGACGCTGAAGGGCAACTACCACGGCCAGGTCCTGCTCGACGTCGGCTGGCTGAGCTTCTACGTGCTGTGGGGCGCCGCCGCCCTGCACCCGTCGATGCGCGAGCTCGAGCAGCCCGCGCCCGAGCGCGTGCCGCGCCTGACCCCGGTGCGCCTCGGGCTGCTGACGCTCGCGTCGCTCATCGCCCCGGCGGTCGAGGCCACGCAGGAGGTACGCCAGGGCAACCTCGACCTGCTGGTCATCATCGCCGCCTCGGCGGTCCTCTTCGGCCTCGTCGTGCTGCGCATGGCGGGGCTCGTGCGCCAGCAGGAACGCTCGGTCGCGCGCGAGCGCACGCTGAGCGCGGCAGGCGTCTCGCTGGTGGCCGCCACCGGCCGCGAAGAGATCCACCGCGCCGCCCTCGGCGCGGTCCGCTCGCTCGCCGGACACGGCGCCGCCGCGCTGCTCTGCCACGTCGACGGCAGCCAGGTGAGCGTGGTCGCCGCCCAGGGGATCCTCTCGACCGATCCCGCGTGGCCGCTGCCGCCCGCCACCGCTGCGGCGCTCCTGGCCGAGCCCGCGCGCGGTGTCACGCTGATCGGCGCGACGCGCGAGGACCTGCGGCTCGGGCAGGAGCACGCTCACGCCCACGTCCTCGGCCTCACGCTGCGTGGCGACACCGGCTACCTGCTTGTGGTCACCGGCGCCGCCGTGACGTCGCGCTCGGTGCAGGCCGCGCTGCGGGCGCTCGCCACCCAGGTCGCGCTCGCGCTCGAGAGCGCCGCGCTGGCCGAGGAGGTCCACCGGCGGGCCAGCGAGGAGCGCTTCAGCTCGCTCGTGCAGCACGCCAGCGATCTCATCACCGTCCTCGACGCCGACGCCACCGTCGTCTACCAGAGCCCGTCGATCGAGCGCGTGCTGGGCTACGCGCCCGAGGAGATCGTCGGCACGCGCTTCGACCACCTGCTCGACCGCACCGAGAAGAGCCGCCTGCTGCACCTGCTCGCCGACGGCGCCGCCTACGCCGGCAGCGAGACCGAGGTGCTCGAGTGCTCGCTGCGCCACCGCGACGGCAGCCTGCGCCAGTTCGAGGTCCTGCACACCAACCTGCTGCAGGACGAGGCGGTCCGCGGCATCGTCCTCAACAGCCGCGACGTCTCGGAGCGCAAGGTCTTCGAGGAGCAGCTGCAGCACCAGGCCTTCCACGATCCGGTGACCAACCTGGCCAACCGCGCGCTCTTCGCCGAGCGCGTGCGCCACGCGGTGGCCCGCAGCCGCCGCGAGGACAGCGGCCTGGCGGTCATCTTCATGGACCTCGACGACTTCAAGACGATCAACGACAGCCTCGGCCACGCCGCGGGCGACGAGGTCCTCATGGAGGTCGCCAAGCGCCTGGCCACGAGCATCCGCACCAGCGACACCGCGGCCCGCTTCGGCGGCGACGAGTTCGCGATCCTCCTCGAGGACATCGAGAACGCACAGGAGGCCGCCGACACCGCCGAGCGGATCCTCGAGTCGCTCACCGTGCCGCTGCGCCTGGACCAGAAGGAGCTCGTGGTCCGCTCGAGCCTGGGCATCTCGGTCGTCGAGGGCGACGTCGCCGCCGACTCCGACGAGCTCATCCGCAACGCCGACGCGGCCATGTACATCGCCAAGCGCGACGGCAAGGGCGGCTACCGACTCTTCGAGCCCGCGATGCACGAGGGCGTGCTCGCGCGGCTGGAGCTGCGCGCCGACCTGCAGCGCGCCATCGCCGGCGACCAGCTCGAGCTCTACTACCAGCCGGTCGTGCGCCTGGAGGACGGCACGGTCTCAGGCGTCGAGGCGCTGCTGCGCTGGCGCCACCCCGAGCGCGGGATCGTGGCGCCCGACGACTTCGTCCCGCTGGCCGAGGAGATGGGCCTGATCGTGCCGATCGGCCGCTGGGTGCTGCGCGAGGGCTGCCGCCAGGCCAAGGTCATCCAGGACCAGCTGCCGATGGATCCGCCGCTCTCGATGGCCATCAACCTCTCGGTCAAGCAGCTGCAGCACTCGGACATCGTCGCCGACGTCCGCGACGCGCTCGAGCAGTCGGGCCTGGATCCGGCGAGCCTCACCCTCGAGATCACCGAGACCGTGATGATGGCCGACACCGACCTCGCGGTGCAGCGCCTCGTAGAGCTGCGCAACCTCGGCGTGCGCCTGGCCATGGACGACTTCGGTACGGGTTACTCGTCGCTGAGCTACCTGAGCCGCTTCCCGGTCGACGTCCTCAAGATGGACCGCTCGTTCCTCGCGGCGGGCGCCTCGCCCGAGGCGTCGGGCCTGGCCACGGCGGTCGTGGCGCTCGGCCAGACGCTGAGCCTCGAGGTCGTGGCGGAGGGGATCGAGTTCCCCGAGCAGTGGGAGACGCTGCGCGAGCTGGGCTGCGGCCTGGGACAGGGGTTCTACTTCGCGCGGCCGATGCCGCCCGAGGACGCGGTCGAGTACCTGCGCTCCAGGCTGGCTGCGTCGGCCGATGCAGCTACGCCGACCGATGCACCTTAGCTACGAGGGGATGGGCCACGGCGGCGGGCTGAGCCGCGTGCGCCTGCTCGCGCCGCTGCGCCACCGCGACTTCCGCCTGCTGTGGACGGGGATGTGCGTCTCGCTGCTGGGCGACGGCGTCTTCCTCGTCGCGATGGCCTGGCAGGTCTACGCGCTGTCCAATGCGCCGGCGGCGCTGGCGCTCGTCGGCGTCGCGATGACCGTGCCCACGATCGTCTTCCTGCTGGTCGGCGGCGTCGTCTCCGATCGCCTCGATCGCCGGCGGATCATGCTCGGCGCCGACGTCGCGCGCGGCCTGGCCGTCGGGGTGATGGCGGCGCTGTCGCTCACCGGCGCGCTGGAGCTGTGGCACGTCGTGGCGCTGGTCGCCGTCTACGGCGCCGGCCAGGCGTTCTTCAGCCCCGCGTTCGACGCGATCGTGCCCGAGGTCCTGCCGCCCGAGGAGCTCGCGCAGGCCAACGCGCTGGACCAGTTCGTGCGGCCGATCGCGCTGCGCCTCGCCGGCCCGGCGCTGGGCGGCATCCTGATCTCGGTGCTCGGCTCCGGCTCGGCCTTCGCGTTTGACGCCTTCTCGTTCGTGGTGTCGGCCGGCGCGCTGCTGGCGATGACGCCGGGCAGGCGAATGGAGCCGAGCGAGCACGCGTCGGTCATGGGCGACATCGGCGTCGGGCTGCGCTACATCCGCGCGCACGTATGGCTGTGGGCGACGTTCGCCAGTGCCGCGATCGCCTATCTGCTGTTCATGGGCCCGGCCGAGGTCCTGCTGCCCTACATCGTCAAGAACGACCTCCACGGCAGCGCGGCCGATCTGGGCATCGTCTTCGCGGCGGGCGGGGTCGGCTCGGTGGGGTGCGCGGTCGTGCTCGGCCAGCGCGGGCTGCCGCGGCGCGACATCACCTTCATGTACGTCACCTGGACGCTGGCGACCTTCGCTATCGCCGGGTACGGGCTCGCTACCGCCGTCTGGCAGCTCATGCTCGCCAGCCTCGCCTTCAACGCGCTGGAGACGGCGGGCACCATCGTCTGGGCCACCGCCAAGCAGCGCCACGTCCCCGCCGCGCTCCTCGGGCGCGTCTCGAGCCTCGACTGGCTGATCTCGATCGGCCTGCTCCCGCTCTCCTTCGCGCTCACCGGCCCGGTGACCGGCGCGATCGGAGCTCAGGCCACGCTCATCGGCGCCGGCGCCATCGGCGGAGTGGTGACCTTCGCCGCGCTGCTGCTGCCGGGCATGCGGGACGTCGAGTCCGCGCGCCTGCCGTCGCGCCCGGCGCCCCAGGCGCCGCGGGCCGACCTTGCGCCGGCCCCGCCGCGCTGAGAGAGTCGCACCGATAGGTCCGGATTCCTGTTCGGACCAAGACGGAAGGAGTCGGCATGGCCGACCGCGTTCTGTTCATCGGCTGGACCGCCCCGGTCCGAGGCCGCGAGGAGCGCAGCCTCGAAGTGTTCAACGACGCCATGGGCCTCTGCGGGCGCATGCAGCAGGATGGCCGCATCGAGAAGTTCAACGTCGTCCTCCTCGGTCCCAACGGCCAGCTCGGGGGCTACATCGAGATCCACGGCACGGGGGCGCAGCTCACCGCCGTTCGCGAGGACGACGAGTTCCGGCGCAACACGGCCGACGCCGCGCTCTGCGTCGACGGCCTGTGTCACATCGACGGCTACGCGAACGAGGGCGTCGCGCGCCAGATGGCGCTCTATCAGGAGGCGGTGTCGCGGGTTCCGCAGATGGCGTGAGCTGAAGCGGGCGGGCGCGTAGTCGATTACCCGCCCATGGCCCCCGATCCCCGCCGCGCCTCGGTCATCGCCCACATCGACGCGATCTCGCGTCAGCGCGCCGAGGAGGCCGAGCGCATCGTGGCGACGATGCTCCGCCACTGCTGGCCGGGCGGCGAGGATCGCACCGAGCCGGGCGCGCGCGAGTGGCTTCGGCGCTGGCGGCCGTCGCGCGGCGCGGTGGTACCGGATGCGTGCACCTGCTCGCAGGGCGCGTGCCCCGTCTGTAACTGACGTCGGCTCAGAGGATCGCGCGGGCGATCACGACGAGCACGACGATCGCAGCCACGACGGCGACGACCCAGATGAGCGCTCGGAAGGCCTCCTGCTCGGAGCGCAGCGGGTTGAGCACGGCGCCGCCTACAGGATGTAGACCGACGAGTACACGATCACCCACATGACGTCGACGAAGTGCCAGTAGATCCCCGGCACCTCGACGCCGCGGTGCTCCTCGGGCGTGTAGTGGCCGCGGAACGAGCGCACGACGACCATGGCGAGCAGGGTGAGGCCGACGAAGACGTGCGCGCCGTGCAGGCCGGTCAGCCCATAGAAGACCGAGCCCTGCGCGAAGTCGTGCGGCGCGAAGCCGATGTGGGCGTACTCGTTGACCTGGATGAACAGGAACGTTGCGCCGAGGAAGAAGGTCGACAGGATGCCGGCCTTCAGCCCGAAGCGGTTGCCGTTCTTGATCGACGTCTGGGCCCAGTGCATCGTGATCGACGACGACAGCAGGATCGCCGTGTTCACGCCCGCGACCGCGACGGGCAGCTTGTGGCCCTGGAAGGGGAACCACTGGTCTCCGGCCACGACCCTGATGAAGAAGTAGGCCGTGAAGAAGGCCCCGAAGACCATCACCTCGGAGATGATGAAAAGCAGCATCCCGAGCAGCTGGGGCTCGACGCGCGAGGAGCGATTGGCGGGCGGCGGCCCGTGGTGCTCGTGCTCGCCGTGGGCGATCGAGGCGGCTTCCATGACTACGCTGCCGCCTCGGCCGCGTCGGTGGCCTCCACGTGCTCGACGGGCTTGTTCGTCGCCCTGCGCACCCGCTCGATGAGGTCGGCGCGCATCCAGCCCGACCGCGTCGTCGGCAGCGTCGAGATGACGATGTCGTCGACCCGGAAGAACTGCACCGCGTTCATCACCGCGGTGTAGGGGTCGGGGTCGGCGATCATGCCCGCGCAGATCAGTCCGGCGGCACGCGCGCGATCGATGACCTGGGTCAGCCGCGCCCGTGCCTGGCGGGCCGCGATCCCGTCCCCGCCCTCCTGCGGCACGACGAAGATGAAGATGTGGCGCTCGAGGTCGCCCGAGGCGCGCGACTTGAGCGCCTCGAGGAAGGTGGGGGAGGCCAGCGTGCGATTGGCGACCGCGAGCGTGGTGCCGAATGGCGCGCCCTCCTGGTCGAGGTCGACGACGACGTGCTCGACGGGGATCGTCGTCGCCTCGCTGATGCGCTCGATGAGGTCGCGGCGCAGCCAGCCCGAGGAGGCCGCGGGATAGGTCGAGATGACGATCTCGTCCGGGTGGTGCTCGGCGATCGCGTCCATCGTCGCGGTGTAGGGGTCGGGGTCGCCGACCTCGCCGATGGCGTCGATGCCCTCCTCGCGCAGGATCTTGCGCGCCAGGTCGATGCGCACCTGCGCGGCGTCGAACACCGCCTCGTCGTAGATGATGTTGCCCTGGCGCGGGTTGGTGCGCGGGACGCAGACCACGATGCGCAGGCCGTCCTGCGCCGCAGCCGCCTTCTCCTTGAGGTTCTCCAGCAGCCCGCGGCCGCCGAGGGTCTCGTTCGCCACCACCAGGACGGTTCTCACGGGGCCAGCCTCCTACTCGGCCGTGGTCGTGGCATGGGTGCCCGCTGGAGCGGGGACCTCCGCGCCCTTGAAGACACCGTGCACCGCCCCGGGGACGCCGTACTCGTACGGCCCGCCGACCACCGTCGGGATCGCGTCGAAGTTGAAGATCGGCGGGGGCGAGGAGACCTGCCACTCGAGGGTCAGCGCGCGCCACGGGTTGGCCACGGCCCGCGGCCCACCGCGCCACGAGGCGATCATGTTGTAGGCGAAGATCAGCGAGCTCAGCCCGAGGATGAAGGCCGAGATCGAGATGAACAGGTTCCAGGTCGCGAACTGCTGGGCGTAGTCGGAGACGCGACGCGGCATCCCCTGCACGCCGATGATGTGCATCGGCCCGAAGGTCAGGTTGAAGAAGACGAAGGTCAGCCAGAAGTGCAGCCGGCCCAAGCGCTCGTCGTACATCCGCCCGGTCATCTTCGGGAACCAGTAGTAGACCCCGGCGAAGATCGTGAACAGCGATCCGCCGAAGAGGACGTAGTGGATGTGGGCGACGATGAAGTAGGTGTCGCTGACGTGGATGGTCAGCGGGATCATCGCGAGCATCACGCCGGAGATCCCGCCGCACGTGAACATCGTCAGGAAGCCGAGGGCGAACAGCATCGGCGTGTCGAGGTGCAGCACCCCTCGCCACAGCGTCGCCAGCCAGGAGAAGATCTTGATGCCCGTCGGCACGGCGATGATCGCGGTGGTGATCATCATCGGGATGCGGATCCACGGCTGCATGCCCGAGACGAACATGTGGTGCGCCCACACCGTGAACCCGAGCACGACGATGGCTAACAGCGAGAAGGCCATCATGCGATAGCCGAAGATCGGCTTTCGCGCTTTCACCGCCAGGATCTCCGAGATGATCCCGAAGCTCGGCAGCATCATGATGTAGACCGCCGGGTGCGAGTAGAACCAGAAGACGTGCTGGTACATCAGCACGTCGCCGCCCTTGCCGGCGTTGAAGAAGTTGAACTGCAGGCCGCGGTCGAGCAGGACGAAGAACTGCGACGCGGCGATGAACGGCGTGGCGATGACGACCAGCAGCGAGGTCGAGAAGTTCGCCCACACCAGCAGCGGCAGGCGGAAGAACGACATGCCCGGCGCGCGCATGGTGATGATCGTCACCAGGAAGTTCAGCGCCGTGGCGATCGACGACGCGCCCGCGAACTGCACGCCGACCGTGAAGAACTCCTGCCCGAGCGGCGCCGACGTGCTCAGCGGCGCATAGGCCGTCCAGCCGCTGGCGAACGAGCCGCCGGGCGCCGCGAAGGACAGCAGCATCATCAGGCCGGCCACCGGCAGCAGCCAGTAGGACAGCGCGTTCAGGCGCGGGAAACCCATGTCCGGCGCGCCGATCATCAGCGGCAGCACGAAGTTCGCCAGGCCCGCGAACACCGGGATGACGAACAGGAAGATCAGCAGCGAGGCGTGGACGCTGAACAGGCCGTTGAAGGTGTTGGCGTCGACGAACTGGCGCCCGGGCGCGGCGAGCTCGGCGCGCATGAGCATCGCCAGCAGTCCGCCCACGAACAGGAAGAAGAACGAGGTGACGACGTACTGGATGCCGATCACCTTGTGGTCGGTGTTCGGCCGGAAGTAGTCCTTCCACGAGTAGGCGCCGTGGCCCGAGTGGTCCTCCGGGCGCGTCGGGCGCCCTGCCGCCCAGTAGAACCAGTAGTCGAAGCAGCCCAGGCCGACGAGGAAGAAGAACGGCACCGCGATCAGCGAGATGCGCAGCACGGACTCGCCGTCGAGTAGCGGGTCGTAGCCGAACAACGCCCGCGCGCCGATGCTCAGGCCATAGCAGAAGGCGATGCCCAGGACGATGTACGCCAGGGCACGCCACCATCCGGGGGCACGCAGCGCTACGGGCATCAGGGGCGGCACCTCACTTGTTCGTCACCTTCGATAGGTACTGCACGAGGGCGTCGACCTGCTCCGCCGACAGCGTATCGCCGAAGTTGCTGGGCATGATCCCGTCCTGGTAGCCGGGCGCGATCACGGCGCTCGGCTGCAGGATGGACTGCTTGATGAAGGCCGCGTCCTTCCCCTTGAGGACCTTGTCGAGGACGGGGCCCGTGGTTGCGGTGGTCCCGGCGTCGGCGAGCGTGTGGCAGGTGCCGCACGCCGTGGCGCTCGTGTCCGGGTTGCCCTCCGTGAAGAGCTTCTTGGCGTCGATCGTCGCGGGTTGCGCGCCGCCGGCTGTGGCCGCCGGCTTGGCGATCTTGCTCTGCACCCACTTGTCGAAGTCGGGCTTCGACAGCACGTGCGCGGTCTGGCGCATGAAGGCGTGGCCGAGGCCGCAGAGCTCGGCGCAGACGATGTCGTGGTTGCCGATCGCGCTGGCCTTCGGCGTGATGCGGTAGTGCGTCGTGATGCCGGGGACCGCGTCGATCTTCATGCGGAAGTCCGGCACCCAGAAGTCGTGGATGACGTCCTTGGAGCCGACGTCGAACTTCACGGACTCGCCGACGGGCAGGTAGAGCTGGGCGCTCGTGAACTTCTTGCCGCCCTCGTTGTAGGCGAAGCTCCATGTGAACTGCTGGCCGGTGACCGCGACGTGGCGCTCGGGGTTGCCCGCCGCCGGCGCCTTCTCGATGTCGTGCAGGACGATGTAGGCATAGGTCACGAGGCCGACGATCAGGATCGCCGGCACCGCGGTCCAGATGACCTCCAGCCTGGTGCTGCCGTGGATCGGCGGGCCGTCGAGGTTCTCCTCGCCGGGGCGCATGCGGAACTCGAGCACCGAGAAGAGCACCACCACCGTGACGAGCACGAAGACCGGCACCGTGGCGATGATCAGGACGTCCCAGAGCGTGTCGACCTTGTCGGCCTGCGTCGAGTCGGCCGGCGGGAACCAGTGGATCGACAGCCCCAGCGCGATCCCCGCTGCCGAGGCGATCACCCCCACGAGGACCATCTGCTGGACCGTGCGCTTGCGCTCGCGGCGCGGCGTGCTCTCCTGGGGCATGCCCGCGGCATCCTATGGGTCGTCCGCGATGGAGCGCAACGACGTACCCGCACCCCCGGAATGGTCGATCCGGTGCGCGCGTCAGGCGGCTTCGAACGCGACCCGCGGGCCGTCGTCCGGGCCCCTGGGCGACCGCCGGGAGCGGTAGGCCGACGGCGACGTCCCGTGGTGGCGGCGGAACGCCTTGGCGAACTGGGCGGGCTGGCGGTAGCCCACGCGATGGGCGACCTCGCGGACCGTCAGGCCGCGCATGCCGAGCATCTCGGCGGCCCGGTCCATCCGCACGCCGGTCAGGTGCTCGCGGAACGTCGTGTTGCCGATCTCCGCGTAGGCGCGCTGCAGCTGGCGTCGGCTCGACGCGACGCGACGCGCGATGTCGTCGAGGCTGAGGTCCGATGCGAACTCGCTCTCGACGATCGACGTGGCCTCCTCGAAGAGGCTCGTGCGATGGCGGATGGTGGCAGGGCGCTGCATTGGTGAGTCCTCGCTGTCTAAGCCTCGATACCCGCCTTGGGATGAGCCGACCCGGTCGACCTAGGTCATTTTGGCGCACCGGCGCTGTACACCGTGTCAGTCAATGCTAGATTGAGCCAATCGTTGCAAGCTAGCCGAGGGAGGCTCGCGGCACATGCGGGTACGGGACGGCATGAGCAAGGTGGTCCTCACCGTGGGGCCCGGGCACACGCTGCGCGATGCAGCTCGGCTCATGGCCGAACGCCGCGTGGGCGCCGCCGTGGTGATGGATCCCGAGAGCTCCGGGCCCGGGATCATCACCGAGCGCGACCTCCTGGAGGCGCTGGGCCAGGGTCAGGACGCGGACTCAGAGCGCGTCGCCGCGCACCTCACGTCGGACATCGTCTTCGCCGCCCCGGACTGGTCGCTGGAGGAAGCAGCGGTCGCCATGGTCCGCGGCGGCTTTCGGCACCTCGTGGTCACCGATGGTGGCGAGGTCGCGGGGCTTCTGTCGATGCGCGACATCGTGCGCTGCTGGACGGAGGATGGGGCGATCTGCGACGTGCCGGCGAGCGTGGGGTTCGGCGCGGCTGCTTAGCGTCCAGCGGTCGTCCGCCGTCGTTTCGCGGCGCTGCGCTGCCAGGGCAGTGAGGGAGGGTAAGTCTGCCGGCGTGGCCGGTCGGTCCGCGGGCGCGGCGGGGCGTTTGGGGCGGCCCGGGGGGATCGTTAGACATCGAACTGTCCTGACTTGTACGCCCTATAGGCGCCCTAGGCAGGACAGTCGCCGCGATCGGACCGCCACCGACTGGCAGCCCGTCCTCCCTCATTGCCCTGCTCGCAAGCCGCCGCGGAACGCCGGCGGACGACCGCAAAGCGCCACGCGGACGCCCACCGAGCCGTGGCGGCGACGCGCCCTAGTGATGCTCCAGCGGCAGCTCGTCGATGTCCCGCCGCGTATCGCGGATCCACACCAGGATCGTGCCGAGCGACAGCACCACTCCGGCGACCACGAGCACGAAGAACGTGGTGATTCCGACGATGGCGATGGTGATCCCGAACGCCAGCAGCAGCGGCTGGATGCTCGGGCCCGGGAGGTGGATCTCCTCGCCGGCGGGTGGGACCTCGGGCTCGAGTGGGGTCATGAGATGTAGATCGCCGCGGCGACGAAGGTCATGCCGAACATGAAGAAGCAGACGGCGGTGACGATGAGGCCGGAGCGGACGTTCTTGCGTGCGAGGTTGCGATCCATGGCGGGGCCTCAGAGCTTGACGTCGGCCACCATCGCGCCGAACAGCAGCGCGAGGTAGGCCAGGGAGAACAGGTACAGGCGCAGGGCGGAGCGGCGGTCGGCGCGGCGGTAGAGGACGTAGGCGCCGGCCATGAACAGCGCGCCGAGCAGCAGCGAGCCGGCCAGGTAGATGCCGCCGAAGCCGCCGGCGCAGAACGGCAGCTGCGTCACCGCGTAGAGAAGGACGCTGTAGAGCAGGATCTGGCG
>Ga0307278_10001311_pt1 | contig 12394 bp, 9 predicted proteins | sample ER_DNA_117_FD_194482 | JGI IMG/M metagenome (GOLD analysis project Ga0307278, IMG submission 194482) | Bulk soil microbial communities from the East River watershed near Crested Butte, Colorado, United States - ER_DNA_117 | ecosystem: Environmental > Terrestrial > Soil > Floodplain | place: USA... | reverse complement strand
GCTGGTAGACGTCATCGGGCGCCTCGTTGCAGAGGATCTCGATCGCGTCCTGGTCGCCGAGGTAGTCGGAGCCCTTGACGGTGTCGTACGCGTGCTTCTCGGGATCGTCCTCGGAGGCGTTGCCGAGCGCCGCGTTGATCCCGCCCTCGGCTGCGCCCGAGTGGCTGCGGACCGGGTGGATCTTCGAGATGAGCGCGACGTCGGCTCCGAGATCGTGCGCCTCGATCGCGGCGCGCATGCCGGCCAACCCAGCACCTACGACGAGGACGTCGTGCGTCGCTTCCACGCTACGCGTCCAAGTTACATCGTGATGCCATACAAGTCCGGTGCGCCATCTCGCGTCCCCACGACGCTATCGAAAGCGAGGCCGCTGCCGCCTCGTTGCAGAAGCGGCGATCCGCTCGCGCGCAGGCCGCGGCCCCGGCCAGGTGGGGCCGGGGCCGCGGACCTTCGTCGTCAGCGACGCGATGACCAGAAGCTGGAGCGGATCATCGCCGTCGACCCTTGCTGACGACAAGGTTGACCTTGGTGCCAGCGGCTCGACGCAGTGCAGGCCGCGGGCTCTGCGAGATCACGCGTCCGCGGGCTCGCTGAGAGCGGGCGTAACGGACTCGTCCTACGGAGCAGTGCGCTCGGCGGATAGCGCGACGAGCTGTCGCAAGGGCTTTGCCCTTGACGCGCGGCACGACGCAGAACAGCCTCCGAGACGCCCGTCGGCTAAGCGGCGAGGCGGCAGTCGCGGAGCCGGCGCCATTCGACGCGGTCACGATTACGAGGAGGCTGGACTTCAGGTCCTCGCGCGTAACGGTGTACGTGGAGCTCGTCTCGCCCTCGATGTCGGCGCACGAGCCGCCGGAGTGGCATCGCTGCCAGCGATACGCGTACGAGAGCGGCTGAGTTCCACTCCATTCGCCTTCCTCGATACTCAACTCGACGCCGAGGTACGGCTGCTCGAGAATCCTCGGCGGCGTGATGTTGCTCGGTGCGACAGGTGAGATGATCGCCGTCGGCTCCGACTCGGCGGTCGCCGAGCCCCCATGGTTCGTCGCAGTCACAAGAACCTTCAGTCGGTAACCGACGTCAGGGCTGCTTGCAACGTAGGTTGCGCCGGTTGCGCCGGACAACAGTTGGCAGGAACCGGACGTCGAACACCGAGCCCACTGGTAGCCGAATGTGAGCGGCGGCGTTCCGCCCCACTCGCCCGTGGTCGCGCTGAGGGTCGCGCCGTCAATCGCGCGGCCGATCACGGACGGAGGGACGTGGCCTTGTGGAGCGAGAGTTGCACGGCTCCACCGAAAGGTGATTTGACCGCGTTCGCCGTAGGCACCGTCGACCGCGATTCTGTACTCCTGTCCGGCCGATGCAACGAAGGAGACCCGGCTGCCGCCGTAGGAATAGGGGCAATCGTTGTCGTCCTGTGCGACCCGCGTCAGCGCGCCGAGGCTTGCGCCTGTGTACACCGCGAGCAACGTGTCAAAACTGCTGTCGCAGAGATCGAAGGTCGCCGGCCCGCTCGAAGGAGCGGTCCACCGATACCAGACCGAGCCTTCTCCGTACGGACCGTGTTCCGGCTCTCCGGCCTCCGTGGTCGCATACCAGTTGTCCCCTGAAACGGTCCCGCTGTCGCCGTCGTTCACGACGGCTGCTGCGAAGTCGTCATTCGGAGGCCCGAGCCCCCAATCGAGCTCGAAATAGCCCGTAGTGCCGTTCGCCCCATCTACGGCGATGCGATACGTGACCTCCGCCAACGTCGTAAAAGTGACCCGGCTCCCCTCACCGCAACCGTTGTCGTCTGCGGCCACCTGCTGGAGGTCGACGAGCTGGTCGCCCGTGTAAACGGCGAGCAACGTGTCGAACTCGCTGTAGCAGAGGTTTAGCGTCATGCGGCCGGCATGCGGCGCCGTCCACGTGTACCAGACGGATGCGCCGCCCGGATTGCCCGCGTGGTTCGGCTCCCCGAACTCTTTGGTAGCTTCGGTGTTGTCCCCCTCCACGTAGCCAAAGCGATCCTGGAGGATCTCCGCCGCAGAGAAGTTGTCGTTGGCAGGCGGAGCTGCGAGTGCCGTTCCCGGCGCGACCGCAACGACGAGCGCTGCGGTAATTCCCAACGCCCATCGCAACGCGTGAGCCCTGTTCATTGTCTTTCTCCTCTCACTCTGGGGGTCGTGCACGCCCCCGAGCTTCCGCCGCGCCGCTCATACGGCGCTCACACCTCGCTCACGCGGCCAAGAGGGCGACGAACAGCGGCCCCCGATCGCGAGAGACCGAGGGCCGCCGGCCGCAGGTGACCTGATGCTTACGCGGAGGAATTCAGTGCTTGCGGCCCTTGCCCACGACGAGCTTCACCTTGGCGCCGCTCGGAACCATCGCGCCCGCACGAGGGCTCTGGGAGAGCACGCGGCCCTTCTGCGCCTTCTTCGAAGGCTTGCGAGTGACCTTTCCGACCCTGCACCCCGCCCTCTTGATGCGCGCTTTGGCAGCGGCGAGCTTCTTGCCGCGAACGTTCGGCACCTTGCAGGGTGGAGGCGCCGCGAGGTAGCGAACGACAGCGAAGTCGTCGGGGCCCCTGCCGCCGGCCGGCCCGCTGGTACCGGCGACTACGATCTTTCCGTCCGGCGCGAGCGCAACTCCATACGGAATGTCGCTGGCGCCAGGATCGGTCGCAACCGAACCGAAGTCCGAGTCCACCCCGCCCTCCGTATGAAACCGAGCGACGGCGAAATCGCTCGCCGAGTAGCCGATCCGGCCGGCGGCAATGATCTGCCCGTCGCGCTGAGTCGCCAGTGCCTGGAAGAAGCCTGACGACGGGAACAGAGCGCTTCCATCGAAAGTGCTGTCGACGCTCCCGTCTACGTTGAAACGTGTGAGGCGGAACGAAGGACCTGCAGTGACGATCTTCCCGTCTGGCTGGAGGACGAGTCATCTCATCCTCCTTCGTGTGGGCTCGAGCGGATCGGGTCTCTCGGAGCGCGCAGCGCGCCGCCGACGGGATCGTGCGCCGGGCTCGAGCCGCCACTGCGGCTGACAGCCCTCGACGCGAAAGAGCTCGACGGTAGCGAGGTAGCGTTCGACTTCGCTGACGAGATCCACTGGTTCTGTGTGCTGCATAGCGCCACGGTGCGCCACACTCCTCACACGGCGCTCACACCCGGCTCACGCGGAGCTAGGAACCAGCGCGTGACAGTGGTAAAACCGCGCTAATGCAACAAATCGAGTTCCGCGTCCTCGGCCCGTTCGAGGTTCGGGTGGAAGGACGCGCGCTCGAGCTGAAGAGGCGAAAGCAGCGCTCCCTCCTGGCGTTGCTGTTACTCCATGCCGGCGAGGTGGTCTCCATCGACCGGCTCGTCGAGGAGCTCTGGGCGGGAAAGCCTCCGAAGGCCGCGGTCGGCTCGCTTCAGAACTTGGTCTCGGACTTGCGAAAGGCGCTCGGCCGCGCGACCGTGCGCACCCGCCAACCCGGCTATGTGCTCGACGTCCACCCGGACCAGGTCGATCTCCATCGATTCGAGCGGCTCGTCGCGCAGGCAGCTCAGGGTGGAGACGCCGAGAGGCGCGCCACCCTTCTGCATGAGGCGCTCGACCTCTGGCGCGGCGCGCCCCTGGCTGATCTGGCATTCGAGCCTTTCGCCCAGGTCGAGATCGCCCGCCTTGAGGAGCTCCGCACCGCCGCCAGCGAGGAGCTGATCGAGGCAGGGCTCGAGCTCGGCCGCCATGCTCAGCTCGTCGGGGAGCTCGAGGCGCTCGTCGCCGAACACCCCTTGCGGGAGCGGCTCCGCGGGCAGCTGATGCTCGCCCTCTATCGGTCAGGTAGACAGGCGGAGGCGCTCGAGGCCTACCGGCGCGCCCGCGAGACCCTCGTCGACGAGCTCGGCATCGAGCCCTCCCCCGATCTTCAGCGACTCGAGCAGTCGATCTTGCGGCACGACAGAGAGCTCGACCTCGCGACGAAGCACCCGCCGGATCGAGCGGGAGAGGAGCGGCGCAAGACGGTCACGATCCTCTTCACCGACATCGTCGATTCCACGGGCCTCGGCGTGCAGCTCGACCCAGAGGTATTGCGCAGTGTCATGCGGCGCTATTTCGACACCGTCCGCACGATTGTCGAGCGCCACGGGGGAACCCTCGAGAAGTTCATCGGCGACGCCGCGATGGCGGCCTTCGGAATTCCACAGCTGCACGAGGACGACGCACTCCGGGCAGTACGCGCGGCCAACGAGCTTCGCGAAGCGCTCATCGGGCTGAATGCCGACCTCCAGCGCGATCACGGGCTCGCGATCCAGATCCGTACGGGGATCAACACCGGCGAGGTGCTTGCCGGTGACGCGGCTTCGGGCGAACAGTTTGCAACGGGGGCGGCCGTCACCGTGGCCATGCGTCTGCAGCAGGCCGCGCTTCCCGGCGAGACGTTGCTCGCGGAAGCGACGCGAAGCGTGCTTCGCGAGGCTGCGCTGTCGGAGCCGGTGGAGCCGATTGACGCCGGGGGTTCACTGGGCCCGGTCCGGGCCTTCCGCCTGCTGGCGCTCGGCGAGAGCACTGGCCTTCGTCCCCAGGCAGGCGCCTCGCTCGTCGGCAGACAGGAGGAGCTAGGCCGATTGGAGAGCGCCTTCGCGACTGTCCGGGCTGAGCGCCGCAGCCGGGTCGTCGTCATTCTCGGCGACGCAGGCATCGGAAAGACACGACTGACCTCGGAGTTCATCTCCTCGCTCGGAGAGAATGAGACGGCCCTCGTCGGACGCTGCGTGTCCTACGGCGAGGGGGCCACGTACCTGCCCCTGGCCGAGATCGTGCGACAAGCTGCTCCGACCCGTCCTGAGGCGACGATTGCTGCTCTCCTCGAGGGTGACGAGCATGCGCCGCTCATCGCCCAGCGAATGTCCGAGCTCACAGGCAAGGCGGACGGTCCCGCGTCGACGGGCGAGCTGTTCTGGGCGGTCCGGCGCTTCTTCGAGGCGCTGGCGACCAGGCGGCCGCTCGTCGTCGTCCTCGAGGATGTCCACTGGGCGGAGCCGACACTGCTCGACCTCGTCGAGTACCTGGCGGCGTGGACCTCGGATGCACCGGCCCTCGTGCTATGCGTCGCTCGGCCGGATCTGCTTGAAAAGCGTCCCGGTTGGAGGTCGACCTCTGAGACGATCTCGCTCGACCCTCTCTCCGGAGCCGAGACCGGCGCCCTTCTCGCCGAGCTCGCCGGCGAGACGGAGCTGTCGGACAAGACGCGAGCTCGAATAATCGAGGTCGCCGAGGGAAACGCGCTCTTCGTCGAGCAGCTATTCGCCTACATCACGGAGGACGTCGAGCGGGAGGCACTCGAGCAGGCCGTCCCCGTGTCGATCGAGGCACTGCTGGCCAGCCGCCTGGACAGCCTCGAGCCGGAGGATCGCGCGGTCGTCGAACGGGCAGCCGTAGTCGGGAAGGACTTCGCGCGCAGCGCGGTCCTCCACCTTTCTCCGCCACAAATATTGGCGACCGTCGACGGTCGCCTCGGGACACTCGAGCGCAAGGGGCTGATCCACGCGCGGCGTTCTCACCTATCGCCCGAAGACAACTTCCGCTTCCATCACGTTCTCATCCGCGACGTCGCCTATGCCGGCGTCACGAAGGAGCACAGGGCCGATCTCCACGAGCGGCACGCTGCCTGGCTCGAGCAGAGAGACGAGGCCGACGAACTAGTTGGGTACCACGCCGAGCAGGCCCACCGCTATCGGGAGGAGCTTCTCCCCAGTGACCCGGAGCTTGCTCGCCTCGCAACCTGGGCGGGCCAGCGGCTCGCACGCGCCGGGATCCGCGCCTGGAAGCGCGCCGACACGCCGGCAACCACGAATCTCCTCGGACGAGCGGCAGGCCTTCTGCCGCGGCAAGGGCCTGAACATGCGGAAGTTCTGTGCGAGCTCGGCATCGCTCAGAGGTGGTTCGGCGACTTCGACCGCGCCGACAGGACTCTCAGCGAGGCGATCGACACTGCACAGGATCGCCGGATGGAGCTCCGAGCCCGGCTCGAGCAGGCTCACGTTCGCCTCTTCAGCGAATCGGTGACGAACTCCGACGAGTTGCTCCGGCTCGCAGCCGAGGCGATCCCGATCTTCGAGGAGCTTGGTGACGACCGCGCGCTGGGCAGGGCCTGGCGTCACGTGGGATACGTTCGCGGCGGGATCCAAGGCTCGCTTGCAGACTGGCAGGGAGCCGCCGAGCGCGCGCTCGTCCACTATCGCCGCTCCGGCTGGTCGGCGTCCGGCTGCCTGGCCGAGCTGGGAGCGGCCCTGCTACACGGGCCTACTCCCGTCGAAGAGGCGCTCGAGCGCTGCGAGGAGCTCCTCGAGGAAGCAACCGACCGGGCGGGCCGCGCAAACGTCCTCACCTTCATGGGCGGGCTCGTCGCCCTCGAGGGCCGTTTCGACGAAGCAGGTCGGCTTCTGGAAGAGGCAACCTCAACCTACGAAGAGATTGGCGACACCTACGCGCTCGCAAACAACAGCGGGCGTGTTCTCGGGCGTGTCGAACAGCTCGCCGGCAACACCGCTGCGGCGGAGCGCACTCTCCATGAATGCTGCGCGACCTTTGACCGAATTCACGATCAGGCGGGCCTTTCCACCGTGGCCGCGGAGCTCGCAGATGCCCTCTACTTACAAGCTCGCGACGAGGAGGCCGGCGGCTGGATCGAACTTGCCCAAAAGCACGCGGCAGACGATGACGTCAACGCCCAGTACACGTGGCGGAGGGTCAGAGCGAAGATCTTGGCTCGACAGGGTGAGCTCTCCGAAGCCCGGGACCTTGGTTTCGAGGCAGCACGCATGGCGGGCGACACCGATGCGATCAACGACCGCGGCTTGGTCCTGCTCGATCTCGCAGAGGTCTTGCGCAGCTCGGATAGCCCGGCCGACGCGGCAGGCTACGTCCACCAGGCGATCGGCCTGTTCGATCGCAAGGGGAACGTCGTCTCGACACAAGCAGCCCGCTCGCTGCTGAGCGAGCTCGCGCCGGCATAGAGCGCAGATGCTCGGAGAGCCCCAACTGGGGCTCTCTCCGAGCGTGACCTGGAGCCGATAGCTGCGACTCAGGGGCCGCCGCCGCCGCCGCCGAAGTTCGCCATCAGCAGCGCGGCCGCAGTCGTCACCAGATAGATCAGGATCTTCTTGCCCATTGCGTGCCTCCTTTCTGGAGGCCACGCTCGAGGGGAGCCCAAACGGGCAAGTCACGGCTGACTCACCGGCCGCTAATGACGAGCGATGCGCCTGTTGGCGCCGGAGGCTCTAGCGCTTCCGCTCGGCGGCTAGAGCTGTTGCCCACATCCCTGCGAGAGAAGCGAATTCCCTGCGTCCCGGTAAGATTGCCCGTCTCCGTCCAGCCTCGAAGGAGCGAACCCGTTGGCGAAAATGCTGTTCCGCCTGCCGAAGGCGGCCAGAGTGATCGAGAACCCGAGCCCGGACGAGGTCAAGAAGCTCGCGGCCCAGATGCGGAACGCGACGCCCACGCGTTACGGCAACCTGAATGTCCAGACCGACGTCGTCTCGCGGTCGAAGCGGTCGACGTTCATCGTCACAGATGAGCCCGACGGGCAGAACCAGGCCATCACCCGCGAGGAGGGGCTCCGCTGGGCCGAGGCGCAGGACGCCTACATCGCCGAGCAGGAGATGGTGCAGGTCGACGGCTACATCGGGAACGATCCCGACTTCCGCACGCCGGCGCGCCTGTACATCGAAGCCGCGAACGCGAACATCGCCGCCATGCAGCAGCAGCTCTACTTCGAGCCGGATGGCGACGTTCACGAGCCGGAGCTGACCGTCATCTATACGCCGAATTTGAAGGCCGAGGGCTACGCGGACGACCGGCTCATCGCCGTCGACCTCGAGCAGGGCGTGACGCGCATCTTCAACTCCGACTATTTCGGCGAGTCGAAGAAGGGCGGGCTCCGGATGTGGAACAAGCTCGTCTACGACCGTGGGGGGCTTCCCCTGCACGCGGGCTGCAAGATCATCCCGACCCGCCGCGGGCGCCGCGTCGGCCTGATCGTCGGCCTTTCTGGCACGGGCAAGACGACGACGACTTTCACGCGCCAGAACGGCTCGCTACCCGTGCAGGACGACTTCGTCGGCTGGATGCCGGACGGCCGGATCATGGCGACCGAGAACGGCTGCTTCGCGAAGACGTTCGGCCTCAACCCCGGGGACGAGCCGACGATCTTCAGCGCCGTCACCCAGCCCGACTCGTATCTCGAAAACGTCTCCCAGCACGGCGACGAGGTCGACTTCTACGACACGAGCTACACGCCGAACGGGCGGGCGACGTTCCCGTTCCGCGTCATCGAGTCAGGCGTCGACGAGGAGATCGACGAGGCGCACTTCCTGCTGATCCTGAACAAGAACGAGAACATCATTCCCGCCGTCGCGAAGCTCGAGGGGCCCCGGGCTGCGGCCTTCTTCATGCTCGGTGAGACGCAGGGGACGAGCGCAGGCGGCGCCGACGAGGCAGGCAAGTTCCTGCGCGTGCCCGGGACGAACCCCTTCTTCCCCATGCCGCACGACCTACAGGGCAACCGCTTTCTCGAGCTACTCGAGGAGCACCCGCTCGAGGTCTATCTCATGAACACCGGCCGCGTCGGTGGGCCCGAGGACGATCAGCGATCGAAGAAGGTCAAGATCAAGCACTCCTCCGCGATCGTGAAAGGCATCGCGGAGGGCTCGATCGAGTGGGAGCGCGACCCGGACTTCGGCTATCTCGTCGCCGCCTCGGTGCCGGGAATCGACGACGAGGACATCGACATCCTGCAGCCGCAGCGCCTCTACGAGGCCACCGGTCGCAAAGAGGAGTGCGACGCGGGGATCCGGCGCCTGAAGGACGCCCGCGCGGAGTTCCTCTCGCAATACCCGAGCCTCTCCGAAGAGATCGTCGACTCAGTCCACTAGATCTCACTCGTTGCAGGCGAACGATTCGCGAGCGCGAATCCCTGCTCGTGTCCGACCGCGCCCTCGCCGAGCGCTTCCTGGCCGCCCCGGATCTCTCCGAGGCGACGCGACGCGCCTACCGCGTCGACGTCGAGGAGTTCGCCGGCTGGCTGCGTGCCCGCGGCGTCTCGCTGGACGATGTCGACGCGGCGACGTTGAGTGCCTACGCGGCCGAGCTCGGGGCCGCCCGACCCGCGCGCCGGCCGCGCAAGCTCGCGCGCGCGACAATCGCCCGCAAGCTGGCCGCCGTTCGAGCGTTCCTCCGCTATGCGCTCGGCCCGGGCCGGGTCTCGGACGCCCAGCTCGGACCGAGGCGAGCGCGCCGGCTGCCCGAGACGCTGAAGTCGGAAGAGATCGAAGCCGTCCTCGAGGGGCTCGTGGGCGACGAGCCGCTAGCGATTCGCAATCGGGCAATCCTCGAGCTCGTGTACTCCGCCGGGCTCCGCAGCCGCGAGGCGGTCGATCTCGATCTCGGCGACGTCGACTTCGAGCAAGAGGCCGTCCACGTGCGAGGCAAGGGTGGCAAGGAGCGTGTCGTCCCCCTCGGCGAAGAGGCCGCGTACCGTCTTCGCCGCTACCTCGAGGACGCGCGGCCGGGCCTGGTGCGCGGCGCGGAGAGCGCACTGTTTCTGTCGGCGCGCGGCCGCCGGCTCGACACGAGCACGCTGCGCCGGCTCCTCCCCAATCCCCATCGCCTCCGTCACGCGTTCGCGACCCACCTGCTGGAGGGAGGCGCGGATCTCCGCGTCATCCAGGAGCTGCTCGGCCACAGCTCGCTCTCGACGACCCAGGTCTACAGCCACGTCGACGGCCGCCGTCTGCGGAAGGTCTATGACCGCGCCCACCCGCGATCCTGAGCTCAGAGGCTTTCTCGCGGTCGCGGCCGCGAGGCTGGCGCCGCGCACCATCGAGGCCTATGGGCGCGATCTCGACGCTCTGGCCGCCTGGCTTGGACGACCGCCCTCGAGCGCGACGCGGGAGGAGCTCGAGCGCTATCTCGCCGAATTGCGTGCTCGGGGGCTCGCGGGCTCGACGATCGCCCGCCGGCTGGCCGCCGTGCGCTCGCTCTTTCGTCACCAGCTCCTGATCGGCGCCCGCGAGGACAACCCGGCCGCGGAGATCAACCCGCCCCGGCGGCCGCGGCGCCTACCGCGGACGCTTTCGCCCGGCGAGGCCGAGCGGCTCGTCGACGCGGCTGCCGGTACGACGCCGCGTGCTCTGCGTGACCAGGCCCTCGTGGAGCTGCTCTACGGCGCGGGCCTGCGGGTGAGCGAGGCCGTCGGCCTCGAGCGCGGTGGTGTCGACCTCGAGGAACGCCTCGTCCGCACGGTCGGCAAAGGCGGCAAGGAACGGGTCGTGCCTGTCGGCCGGAGTGCGGTGGAGGCGCTGCGCCGCTATCTCGCACGAGGGCGTCCTCACCTCGATCGTCGCCACCGGCCGGAGTTGTTCCTGAACGCTCAGGGCGGGCCACTGACTCGTGCCGGCGCGTTCCTCATTCTCCGGCGGCTGGCCGAGCAGGCCGGGCTCGAGGCCGGCCGCGTCCATCCGCACCTCCTCCGCCACTCGTTCGCGACGCATCTGCTCGAGGGCGGCGCCGACCTTCGCAGCGTCCAGGAGATGCTCGGACACGCCGATCTTGCGACGACGGAGTTGTACACCCACGTGACCGACCGCCGGCGACGAGAGGCCTATTTCGCCGCTCACCCTCATGCACGGCGCAAGCTCAAGGTTTCCGGCAGGGCGCCGATGGCTAAAACGAAGAAAGATGGCGCAACTTGATCCTCAGATGGCACTCCTGTTCGCGGTCACGAGCGGCGTCGGCTACCTCATGGTCGTGAGCGGCGTCGGCAAGAGCCTCCTCGACTGGAAGCGCCGCCGGTTCTGCCCATCGTGCGGCCGGACGCCCTGCACCTGCAGCTGAGCGCTTAGCGCCGCGTCGCGCCCTTCTTCCGGAGCCCTTCCCCGATCTTCCTCGCCGCCGCTCGCAGCTCGCGGTCCTGCTCGTCGTCGTCGGCGATCGAGCTCAGCAGCAGGATCGTCTCCCGCTGAGGTGAGCCGTTCTTCAGACAGAGGATGGCCAGCCGCCGCACGGCCTGGTTGTCGTCGTGCGTGGCCAGCTCGTGCAGTCGTGCGCGCACTGCGTTGACGAGACCGGGATGGTCGCGAGAGAGCAGCTCAAGCGAGAGCAGCGCCGACCCACGGCAGGCGGGGCTCTCGTCTTCGAGCCCACGGCTGAGGAGCTCGGTCTTCTGCCGGAAGCGAAACTGCCCGATCGCGCGATACGCGACCGCCCGCTCACGGTAGTCAGTCGACCGTGCTGCGCCCTCGACCTCGTCCTGCCACTTCGTCCGGAGCCCGGCGAGCTCTTGCTCGCCACCCCGCTCGGCCAGGGCGTCCGCTTCGGCAGCCGCTGACGCGAGCTCAGACAGCGGACAGCGAGCGAGAGCCGGGCCCGATGTATCGGGCGGAGGGCCGGATCAAACGACCGGTGCGCTTCTCCTCGAGGATGTGCGCGGCCCAGCCTGCGACTCGTGCGCAGGCGAACATGGCCGGCGTCAGGTCCGGCGGAACCTCTGCCACGTCGAGAACGACGGCGGAGTAGAACTCGACATTCGTCGCGATCACGTAGTCGGGCTTGAGCTCGCGGAGCGCCGCGAGCGCCGCTTCCTCGAGCGCCTCGGCGATCTCGATGCGGGGCGAGCCGAGTTCCTTCGCCGTCCGCTTGAGGACGCGCGAGCGCGGATCTTCGGCCCGGTAGACCCGATGCCCGAACCCCATGATCCGCCCGTGCCGGCTCAGTAGATCCCTCACGTAGCTCTCCGGATCCCCGGTCGAGGCAACCTCGTCGAGCATCGGGAGTACGCGGGCCGGCGCGCCTCCGTGAAGCGGCCCGCTGAGCGCGCCGACCGCGGCCGACATCGCCGCGCCGCAATCGGCACCGGTCGAAGCGGTGATCCGCGCCGTAAAGGTCGAGGCGTTGAGCCCGTGCTCGGCCGTGCAGATCCAGTACGTGTCGATCGCCTTCACGTGCTTGGGGTCGGCTTCGCCCCGCCAGCGCAGGAGGAACTTCTCGGCAGCTGTCTGCCCCTGCGCGACGACATCGTCCGGCGCGGGCTCGCGGCCGTCGTGGACCGCGGCCGACTTGGCGACGACCGACATCATCTGCGCCGAGAGCCGGGCAAGATCGTCGCGGGCCTGCTCGGCATCGAGGTCGACGAGCTTCTTCAGCCCCCAGACCGCGGAAAGCCTGGCCGTCTCGGCCTGGAGATCGGCGGGGGCGTTTCCGGTCAGGCTCACAGGCTCGTACGGCTCCGGATCGGGCATCCCGGGCTCGAGGTTCTCGTCCACGAGCAGGCCCCAGACCTTCTCGTATGGAACCTCGCCGACGAGCTCCTCGATGTCGACCCCCCGGTAGCGGAGAGCGCCGCCTTCGCGATCGGGCTCCGCGATCTCGG
>Ga0307278_10001310_pt1 | contig 12396 bp, 9 predicted proteins | sample ER_DNA_117_FD_194482 | JGI IMG/M metagenome (GOLD analysis project Ga0307278, IMG submission 194482) | Bulk soil microbial communities from the East River watershed near Crested Butte, Colorado, United States - ER_DNA_117 | ecosystem: Environmental > Terrestrial > Soil > Floodplain | place: USA... | reverse complement strand
CAAGAGCTTCGGCGGGGTGCGGGCGCTGCGGGGCGTGGACTTCGCCGTCCACCCTGGTGAGGTGGCCGCGCTGGTCGGCGACAACGGCGCCGGCAAGAGCACCCTGGTGAAGATCCTGTCGGGGACCTTGGCCCCCGACGGCGGCGAGATCTGGTTCGAGGGCCGCCAGGTCACCGTCCCGAACCCGGTCGCCGCCCGCGAGCTGGGCATCGAGACGGTGTATCAGGACCTCGCGCTGGCGCCCGAGCTCGACCCGGCCGCCAACCTGTTCCTCGGCCGCGAGCTGGTCCGCCCCGGACCGCTCGGCAGGCTCGGGTTCCTGGACAAGGCGGGCATGCGCCGCCGCACCAACGAGGCGTTCGCCGACCTCGGGATCGGGCTGCAGGACAGCGGGGCGATGGTGGCCAACCTGTCGGGCGGCCAGCGTCAGAGCGTCGCGGTCAGCCGGGCCGCCACCTGGGTCAGCAAGGTGGTGTTCATGGACGAGCCGACCGCCGCGCTCGGCGTGGTGCAGTCGGCCAGGGTGCGCGACCTGATCCGCCGGGTGCGAGATTCCGGCATCGGTGTCGTGCTGATCAGCCACAACATGCCGGAGGTGATGGAGTTGGCCGACCGTATCGAGGTGCTCCGGCTCGGCGTCCGGGTGGCCCGGTTCCGCGCCGCCGACACCACCATGGAGCAGGTCATCGCCGCCATGACCGGCGCCCTCGGCAACGAGGACGTGGCCTAAGTGAGCGAGAGCGAGATCCGCGAGGTATCGGAGGCAGCCGACGGCGAACGGGCCGACGAGGCGGAGCAGGAAGGCGTGCGGGGTGCGCTGCGCCGCCGGCTGACCGAGACCACCACCTGGACGTTCCTGATCCTGCTCGGGATCGTGGCCGGGTTCGCCGCGCTGCGCTTCGAGCAGTTCGCTACGGTCTTCAACTTCCGCAACATCGCGGCCGACGCCTCGGGGCTGATGATCATCGCCGTGGGCATGACGTTCGTGATCATCACCGCCGGGATCGATCTGTCGGTCGGGTCGGTGCTGGTGTTCTCCGGGGTGATCGCCGCCAAGGTGATGCTCGCTCTCGGCGGCGAGGGCTGGGGCGCGATCGGGGCCGGGCTGGTCGCCGGCGTGGCCGCCGGCGTGGCCTGGGGGGTGGTCAACGGCGTGCTGGTCACCAAGGCGAGGGTGCCGCCGCTGATCGTCACCCTCGGGACGCTGGGGATGGCGCTCGGGTCGGCCCTGCTGATCACCGGCGGGATCGACGTACGGGGTGTGCCCCTGGAGCTGACCACCACGATCGGCATCGGTCAGCTCTGGGGCGTGCCCTACGTGGTCATCATCGCGGCGGTGGTGACCGCGGTCGGCGCGGTCACGCTCTCGATGACCCGCTTCGGACGCTACACCTACGCGATCGGGTCCAACGCCGAGGCGGCCCGGCGCGCCGGCATCGACGTCGACCGGCACCTGATCAAGGTGTACGGGCTGTCCGGGCTCCTGGCGGGCATGGCGGGCATGGTGTCGCTCGCCCGCTTCGCGACCACCACCATCGGCGGGCACTCGACCGACAACCTGGCCGCGATCGCCGCGGTCGTCCTCGGCGGCACCAGCCTGTTCGGGGGGATCGGGACCGTGCTCGGCACGGTCGTGGGGGTGTTCATCCCCGCCGTGCTGCAGAACGGGTTCGTGATCCTCGGGGTGCAGCCGTTCTGGCAGCAGGTCGCGGTCGGGGCGATCCTCATCGTGGCGGTCTACATCGACCAGCTCAAGCGCCGCGCGCAGGAACGCGGCGGGAGGAGGTAGGGACCATGCGCAGACGCTGGCTACTGGGACTGGTGGCGATCGCGCTCGCGGCCACCGCGTGCGGTGGCGACGACCAGGGAGGCGGAGGAGGCGGCACGCAGCAGCAGTACAAGCTGACGCTGATCCAGGGGGTCAAGGGCGACCAGTTCTACGTCACCATGCAGTGCGGGGCACAGGAGGCGGCCCAGGCGGCGGGCGCGACCCTCGACGTGACCGCGCCCGACGAGTTCGACGCCTCGCTGCAGACCCCGGTGGTCAACGCGGTGGTGGCCAAGAAGCCCGACGCGATCCTGGTCGCCCCGACCGACACCAAGGCGATGATCCCGCCGCTGACCCAGGCCAAGGCTGCCGGGATCAAGCTGGTGTTCGTCGACACCACCACCGAGAACGGCGCCGAGCTGGCCGAGTCGGAGATCGCCTCCGACAACCTGGAGGGCGGCCGTGAGGCGGCCCGCACCCTGGCCAAGCTGACCGGCGAGAAGGGCTCGGTGCTGGTCATCAACGTCAAGCCCGGCATCTCGACCACCGACGCCCGCGCCAAGGGCTTCGAGGAGGAGCTGAAGAACCACCCCAACATGAAGTCCCTTGGGGTGGAGTACTCCAACGACAAGCCGGAGATCGCCGCGGCCAAGGCGACCGCCTCGCTGGCCGCCCACCCCGACATGGTGGGCATCTTCGGCACCAACCTGTTCTCCGCCGAGGGGGCCGCGACCGGGCTGCGCAGCGCCGGCGCCTCCGAGAAGGTCAAGATCGTCGGCTTCGACGCGGGCCCGAAGCAGGTCGAGGACCTGGAGCAGGGCATCGTCCAGGCGCTGATCGCGCAGAAGCCGGCCGAAATCGGCAAGGCCGGGGTTGAGCAGGCGATCGCCGCCCTCAAGGGCGAGCCGGTCCAGAAGAAGATCGGCACCGGCTTCGTCGTGGTCACCAAGGAGAACATGAACAACCCCGACGTCAAGCCCTTCCTCTACAAGTCGAGCTGCTGAGCCGCGACCAGCGGGCCGCCGGGTGGGTTCGCCCGGCGGCCCGTGGTCAGGCGTGGACCCGGGGGCGGCGGTCCGCCCAGGGACGCGCCTGCTCGAGCTGGGCGGCCACGCGCAGCAGCAGGTCCTCGCGGCCGTAGGCCGCCACGAGCTGCGTCCCGACCGGCAGGCCGTCGGGGGTCCAGTGCAGCGGCAGGCTGATCGCCGGCTGCCCGGTCATGTTGAACGGGATGGTGTAGGCGACCTCGACGACCGCGCGGGTGATGGGCCAGAACGGGTTGTCCGGCTGGGCGGCGTAGTCGCCGAGCGGCGGCGGCGGCTCCGAGATCGTCGGTGTGACCAGCAGGTCCCAGCCCTCCGCCCACCAGCGCTGCACCCGCGCGGCGTAGCGGTGGATCGCGTACAGGGAGGCGACGAACTGGGTGCCGCTGACGCCGCGGCCCACCTCCGCGACCGCCCAGGTCGTCGGCTCCACGTCGTCGGCGGTGAGCGCCCGGCCGAGGAGCCGGCCCCACCAGTCCAGCGTCAGCGCCGTCCAGGTGCCGTAGCACGGCAGGAACGCCTGCGCGATGTCCGGGTCGGCCAACGCGCGAGGATGCTCGGGCTCGACGGTGTGCCCGAGCGACTCCAGCAGCCGCGCGGTCCCCTCGGCCGCGGCGACGCACTCGGGATGGGTCGCGACCGACTCGTCGGGAGCGGCGGTCAGCAGCCCGATGCGCAGCCTGCCAGGGTCGGCGCCGACCTCGTCGCGGTACGGTCGCAGGGGCTGCGGCGGGGTGTGCAGGTCGCCCGGGCAGGGCCCACCGGCCACGTCGAGCATCGCCGCCATGTCGCGCACCGAGCGGCTCACCGCGAGCTGGACGGCCATGCCGCCCCACCCCTCGGCCACGTCGGGCCACAGCGGCACGCGGCCGCGGCTCGGCTTCAGCCCGACCAGCCCGCACTCGCTGGCGGGGACGCGGATCGAGCCGCCGCCGTCGCTGGCGTGCGCGACCGGGACCATCCCGCTCGCGACCGCCGCGGCCGAGCCGCCGCTGGACCCACCGGTCGATCGGCTGGGATCCCATGGGTTGCGGCATGGCCCGTACGCCTCCCCCTCGGTGGTGGGCACCAGGCCGAGCTCCGGGGTGTTGGTCCGGCCGACGCAGACCAGGCCGGCGGCGCGGAACCGCTCGGTGACCACGCTGTCGTGGTCGGCGACGTAGCCGGCCTGGCGGGCGGCCTTCACCCCTTCGGCGTACGGGTCGCCCTTGGAGAGCGCCCCGAGGTCCTTGAGGACGAACGGCACCCCGCGGAGCGGCCCGTTCGGCAGCTCGCCCTCCGCGGCCGCGCGGGCCTTCTCGAACAGCTTGGTGACGACGGCGTTCAGCTCGCCATTGAGCGCCTCGACCCGGTCGATCGCGGCGTCGACCAGCTCGCGGGGCAGCACCTGACCGCTACGGACCAGCTCCGCCTGGGCGGTGGCGTCCAGGAATGTGAGATCGTCGGGCATCCGAGCGCGTCCCTTCTCGCACCCCCCACCGCGGTAAGCGTACGTCGCCACGGCGACGGCTACGATGGGACCTCCTCGGGGAGGTGGCCGGTGGCTGGCTTCGACGTGGTGGTGGCCGGTGGACGGGTCGTCGACCCGGAGACCGGGCTGGACCAGGTTGGCGACGTGGGAATCCGCGGTGGCTCGATCGCCGCGGTGAGCGCCGCGCCGCTGGCCGGCCAGGTCCGCTTGGACGCGGCCGGGCTGGTGGTGGCGCCGGGGTTCGTGGACCTGCATTGCCACGCCCAGACGGTGCCGTCGATGCGGATGCAGGCCCTGGACGGGGTGACCACCGCCCTGGAGCTGGAGGCCGGCGGGTACCCGGTGGCGGCCGCCTACCAGGCGAGCGCCAGCGAGGGCCGCCCGATCAACTACGGCTTCGCGGCGTCCTGGATCGGGACCCGGATGGCCGTGCTGGACCGGGCACCCCTCGACGGCAGCTTCGCGGCGCTCACGGCCGCGTTCGGCGGCGCCGGCTGGCACGGCCTCGTCGACGGCCCGACCGCCGCGGGCATCGTGGCCGAGGTCGACAAGGAGCTCGGCGAGGGCGGCATCGGGATCGGCCTGATGCCCGGCTACGCGCCGGAATCCAACCACGAGGAGTACCTGGCGATGGCGGCGCTGGCAGCCCGGCGCGAGGTGCCCACCTACACCCACGTCCGTCACGGGCACGCGCGCGAACCCGGCTCATGCGTGGACGGCGTCGGCGAGCTGGTGCACGTGGCGGCGATGACCGGGGCGCACATGCACCTGTGCCACGTCAACTCCACCGGCTGGCGGCGCGCCCCGGAGCTGCTGGAGCTGCTCGGCCGCGCCCAGGGCTTCGGGCTGCGGCTGTCCACCGAGATGTACCCGTGGGGCGCCGCCTCCACGGTGATGGGCGCCCCGTGGCTCGACCCGGCGAACCTGGACCACACCGGCATCACCCCACAGGACATGTTCGACGCCAGCCGGGGACGGCGGGTCCGTGACGTCGAGGACCTGGCCGCCATCCGGCGGGAGACACCCGGCGACATCGGCGTGTTCTTCTTCCTCGACGAGACCACCGAGGAGGACCTCGCGGTCCTCGACGCCGTCCTGGCCCATCCCGACGTGGCGGTGGCCACCGACGCCGTGCCCTACCTGAGCGGCGGGCAGCCGGTACAGGGCCAGGTATGGCCGCTCCCCGACGACGCGCTGGCCCACCCGCGGCTGGCCGGCACGTTCTGCAGAATGTTGCGCTGGCAGGCCCGCGAGCGCAGGGTCCTCACCCTGCCCGAGGCCATCCGGCGGATGACCCTGGTGCCCGCCCAGATCATCGAGGCGGCGGCCCCCGACGCCCGACGGAAGGGCCGCCTCCAACCCGGCTGCGACGCCGACGTCGTCGCCTTCGACCCCGACACCGTCACCGAGCAGGCCACCTACGACAACCCTCGCCAGCCCTCCCACGGCATGCACCACGTCCTCGTCGGAGGCACCCCGCTGGTCCGCGACGGCCAGCTCGACACCACCGTCATGCCCGGCCGACCGCTCCGCGGACACGGCCGGTAGCCAGCGCGGACGACCCCGACAGGAGGAACAACCCATGCCCAGCCCGCATGACCGCCTCCTGACGCCCGCGGAGCACGAGGCGGCGCAGCTTCTCGTCACCCTCGCATGGCGGTTGGAGGGTGGACAGCTCGCCAGCGCCGACCGCCTGCTCGCCCGGCTCTGCGCCATCCCGCCCAACGACGTCGCCATGGCGAGCATCGTGCTGCTCCGGAAGGTCGTGCACGGTGTCGCGCCCGTGCTCCGCAAGCCGTCGACCGAGGTCCTCGGCGACCTCCGTGGCTGGCTCGCCCGCGGCGATCCGGGTCAATGACCGAACCGATGGCGAGCGCGACGGCGGGCGGCCCGCTGCTCTTCGTGTCCTACGCCCATGAGGACAAGGAGCTGTGCCGCCGACTGGTCCTGATGCTGGGCCTGGTGCTCAAGGCCCGGGGCTATGACGTCTGGTGGGACCAGGCGATGGTCGCCGGGACGTGGAGCGACCAGATCGAAGGCTCCCTGCAGCGGGCGGTGGCGGGGCTGCTGCTGGTCAGCGAGCATTCGCTCACGTCGCGGTTCGTGATGGAGGAGGAGCTGCCAAAGCTCCTGGCCCGTGGCGTGGTGGCGCCCGTCTACGGCCGGCCGTGCCCTTGGGAGAGCGTCCCCGCGATCGCCGCGCTGCAGTTCCTGGGCTCCACCGAGAAGGCGCTGGCGGAGTTGGACGAGAGCCGGGGCGAGCTTGCCGCCGCGCTGAGCGCCCTTGCCAAGCTGGCCCCGGACTTCCTCGGGCTCCGTCCCGTCGCCGAGGGGCCAGTGCCGCTCCCCGGTGCCCAGGCCGCCGGTCGTGCCCAGGACAGCACCGACGCCGCCGTCGTGTCGGAGCACCTGGGCGCCCTGTACGGGGTCCCGGAGCTGCCCGGCGGGTACTTCGAGCGCACCGCCGAGCTCGACCGGCTCCGCTCCCATCTGCTCGCTGCCGGGAGCGGCGCCGTCGGCCTGGCCGGCCGCGGCATGTTCGGCCTGCACGGCACGGGTGGGATCGGCAAGTCCGTGCTCGCCGTCGCCATGGCCCGCGACCCGACCGTGCGGCGGGCGTTCCCCGACGGCGTCTACTGGGTGGTGCTGGGTGAGCGGGCGGACCCGGTGGCAGCCCAAGCCGCGCTCGCCCGCCTGGTCGGCATCGAAGCCGACTTCCGCACCGTGGAGGACGGCCGCGACACCCTCCGCGAGGCGCTCCGGGACCGCCGCGTGCTGGTGGTGGTCGACGACGCGTGGTCGGCCGCGGACGCCGAGGCGCTCCTGGTCACGGGCCCCGCCGGGCGGGTGGTGCTGACGACGCGCCACGCGCTGGTGCTGGATCGCGTCCGGGCCGACCCGGTGATGGTCGACCGTCTCGCCCTCGCGGAGGCGCGGCGGTTCCTCGCGCAGGCGGCCGGCCAGCCGGAGCAGCTCCCGGCCGAGGCGGACGGGCTGATCGAGGCCGTCGGCGGCGTGGTGCTGGCGCTGGCGCTGATCGGCGCCACGATCTGCCACGGCACGTCGTGGGCGGACGCGCTGGCCGAGCTGCACGGCGCGGCCGACGCCTTCAGCGACGAGAGCTTCGCCAACCAGTTCAAGGCCATGCAGGTCGCGTGGGGCGCCCTGGACGACCATGCCCGGAGCCGGTACCGGGAGCTCGCGGTCTTCGGCGAGGACGTCACCGTCCCCGCCGTCACCGTCGCGCGATTGTGGCGGCACACCGCAGGGCTGGACCGGCACGACGCCGACCGCCTCTGCTCCGAGCTCGCGCAGCGGAACCTGCTCGCCTTCGACGACGGCGTCCGCTTCCACGACCTGCAGCGGGCCTTCCTCCAGCTTCAGACCCCGGACTCGGCGCTCGCCCACCGCCAGCTGCTCGAGGCGCACGCCGGCGTGCCGGCGACCCCGGAGCGCTGGAGCACCCTCCCCGACGACGAGCCCTACCTCTGGGACCACCTGATCGAGCACCTCGTCGCCGCCGGCGACGTCGCCCGTCTGGAGGAGATCCTCGTCGACCCCGTCTGGCTCCTGCGCCGCTACCACCTCCACGGCGCCCACGCGCCAGAGGGCGACCTGGTGCGCGGCCTTGACGCGCTCCCGACCTTCCGGCTTGGAGCGCGGGTCCTTCACCGCCTGCGCCAGGTCAGCCATCTCGTGGGCGCGGTCACGGCCCTGGGCGACCGCGCCCTCACCTTCGCCCACCAGGTGAGCGACCTGGTCCCGATCGGAGCCCTGGCGAGCCTCTTCCCGCCCGTCACGCTCACCCCGCGCCGCAGCCTGAGCACGGCCACCGACGCACTCGAGCGGGTGGTCACCGGCCACGCCGGAGGCGTCTGGTCGGTGGCGTGGTCACCCGACGGCCGGCGGCTGGCCTCCTGCGGCCTGGACGGCACGCTCCGGATCTGGGAGACCGACGCCGCCGGACGGCAGGTCGTGGCGCTGGGTGCTGGTCAGGTGGGCGCGCTGCGTTCGGTGGCGTGGACGCCGGACGGCCGGCGGGGTCGCCTCCGGCGGCGACGACGGGACGGTGCGGATCTGGGACACCGTCGCGTCGGGCGCTCCTGCCGCCGAGCTGGCCGGCCACGAGGCGAGCGTGTGGTCGGTGGCGTGGTCGCCGGACGGGCGGCGGCTCGCCTCGGGCAGCTCCGACGGCACCGTGCGGCTCTGGGAGCCCGACGGGTCGGACCGGCCGGTCGAGGTGCTGCGGGGGCATCGGGGCAGCGTGTGGGCGGTGGCGTGGTCACCCGACGGCCGCCGGCTCGCCTCCGGCGGGGCCGACCGCACCGTCCGGGTGTGGGCCGCCGACGCTCCCGCCGAGCCTCCCGCCCTGCTGGGCAGCCACGACGGCTCGGCGTGGTCGGTGGCGTGGTCGCCCGACGGCGGGCGGGTCGCCTCGGGAGGCGACCAGACGGTGCTGGTCTGGGACCCCGACGCCCTCGGCCGGCCGGCCACCCGCCTCAGCGGCCACGAGGGCCTGGTGTGGGCGGTGGCATGGTCGCCTGACGGCCGGCGGCTCGCCTCGGGCAGCTCCGACGGCACCGTGCGGGTCTGGGACCCCGGCGGCTCCGGAGACCAGGTCGTGCTGACCGGCCACGACTGGCATGTCTGGTCGGTGGCGTGGTCGCCGGACGGCCGCCGGCTCGCTTCCGGCTCCCACGACGAGACGGTCCGGGTCTGGGAACCCGACGCCGGAGACCGGCGTCCGGGAGCGGCCGCCTCGCTCATGCGGTGGATCTGGTCGGTGGGCTGGTCGCCGGACGGCCGGCAACTGGTGATCGGCACCGAGGACGGTGCGATCCGCGTGTGGGACCCCGACGCCTCCGGTACATCACCGCTCGCGGTGGCGGACATCGACGGTGGCGTCTGGTCGGTGGCGTGGTCGCCCGACGGGCGGCGGCTCGCCGCGGCGGGCGCCGACCGGGTCGTCCGGGTATGGGACGCGCCTTTCCGGGATGCGGCCGCGTTGCCGCTGACCGGCCACGCTGGCCTGGTGCGCTCGGTGGCATGGTCGCCCGACAGTCGACGGCTGGCCACCGTGGCCGACGACGGCACGGTGCGGGTCTGGGACCCCGAGGCGGCGGGACGGCCGGCGGTGCTCCTCACCAGGGACGGCGGCGAGATGCGCTCGCGCTCGGTGGCATGGTCGCCCGACGGCCGGCGGCTGGCCACCGGATGCGACGACGGCACGCTCCGGATCTGGGACCCCGCCGTCCCGCGCCAGCGTCCGGCCGTGTGGGCGGGCCACCAGGAACGCGTGGAGTCGGTGGCGTGGTCGCCCGACGGGCGGCTGGTCGCCACCGGCGGCTTGGACGGCACGGTCCGGGTCTGGGACCTGGAGGACGCCGCCCGGCCGATGACGGTCCTGGCGGTCCGCGACGACCCCGTCAACGCGGTGGCATGGTCGCCCGACGGCCGGCGGCTGGCCTCAGGAGGAGAGGACTGCACGGTGCGGCTCTGGGAGGTGGCATCGGGGGTCTCGGTCGTCGCGCTCGGCCTCGGGAGCATGGTCTGCTCCCTGGCGTGGCGTGGCGACCGCATCGCCGTCGGCATGACGACCACCTGGACGGTCCTGACCCTCGACGCGTCCGCTGCCACCGTCGGTACCGGACCGTGACCGAGACGCTTCGCTCGGTCCACTTCGCCGCCGACCCGCTGCTGGAGGCGTGCCTGTCGGGAACGGCGACGCTCCACGCCGGAATGGCCGAGGCAGCGGTCGCCAAGGTCCAGCAGGCGCTCATGGAGCTCGGCTACGTCCTGCGGGACCACGGGCCCGACGGCGTGTTCGGCCGGGAGACCGGCGAGGCGGTCGCCGCCTTCAACGCCGACGTCGGCCTGGCGGCGGACGCCGCCGTGGGCAGCCGGACGATGGCCGCGCTCGACGATCGCGTCGCCGTCGAGCGGTCCGGCCCGCTCGAGGATCCTGTGGCCACGGCCGCGCGGAGCCCGCTGCCGCCGGCGGCCGCCAGCTCGACGGCGGCAACGACGGCAGCGGCCGAGTCCGCGAGCCTGGCGGTCGACGCGGCGCTCGCCCAGGCGGCAGGAGGCGCCCACTTCCTTGCGGGGGCGGCGGGCGCCCGTCCCGGTGGGACCGAGGGGACCCGCCTGCGGCCGGCGGGTGTGACGGTCACGCCCGCGCGGACCGACCCGGCCGACCCCGCGGTGTTCGCCGCTCGATGCGAGGTGCACGGACCTCACGTCTGCGCCGGGCGCTTCAACGCCCGCAACGGCGGCATTGCTGGCGGCCGCCCCGCGGCGAGCACCGACACCGACCTCGTCGTCTACCTGGCGGGCCTGGCCCCGCTCCCGGAGGAGCGGTGGAAGCCGTTCTTCCAGTTCTTCAGCCCTCGGCGTTTCGAAGGCGGGATGCTGGGGTCGCAGCTCGTGTGGGGGGAGGACTGCCGCGCCAAGCGGCATTTCGACGGCGTCGGCCTGGTCAACTGGTGCCTGGAGCAAGCCGTCGAGGCGCGCTACCCGATCACCTTCGACATCGCCACCTGGGCCACCGACGCCAGCGGCACCGACGCGGTGGCGCTCACCGAACCGCCCCGCAAGGGCGACCTCCTCCTGCGGGCGTTGGACGGCGCGTTCACCCACATCGGCTTCCTGGTCGGCGACCACGACCCGGGCGTCCCCGCGGACCTCGGACACGTGGTGCTCGCCGAACAGGCCAGCGTCGGCGTGGTGCGGCGCCGGTTCAGCCCGTCCGGCTGGAGTGTCCGCCGGCGGCCCTCACCGGCGCTGCTGCGAGGAAGGTGGTGAGGTCGTCGGCGATGAGGGCTCCGCCGCCCGTCGAAACCGGGCTGGCTGATCGCGCGCCCGGTAACCTTCATGTCGATCACGGTAGTGCGATCAGGGCCATGCGACCATCGGGACGGAGGAACAGGCGTCGTGCAGCAGCGCAGGTTGGGCCGTCTTGGCCACATGAGCTCCGTCCTCATCTACGGCGGGGCCGCGCTCGCCGCGGTCGACGAGGCGACCGCCGACCGCTCGGTCCAGCTCGCCCTGGACGCCGGCATCAACCACTTCGACGTCGCGGCCAGCTACGGCGACGCGGAGCTGCGGCTCGGGCCCTGGATGCCCCGCATCCGCGACCGCGTCTTCCTCGCCACCAAGACCGAGCGGCGTGACCGCGACGGCGCCTGGGCGCAGATCAACCAGAGCCTGGAGCGGCTCCAGACCGGCCACGTCGATCTCATCCAGATCCACGCGGTCGGCGACCTGGGCGAGCTGGACCGCGTGACCGGGCCGGGCGGGTCGCTGGAGGCGGCGGTCAGGGCCAGGGACGAGGGCCTGGCGGGCGCGATCGGGATCACCGGGCACGGACACCAGGCGCCGGCGACCCACCGCGAGGCCCTGCGGCGGTTCGGGTTCGACACGGTGCTCACGCCGCTGAGCTCGGTGCTGCGCCGCGACCCGGCCTACCGGTCGGACTACGAGGCGCTCGTGGCCGAGGTGCAGGCACAGGACGTGGCGCTGATGGTCATCAAGGCCGTGGCCCGGCGCAACTGGCCGCAGGCGGCCGAGCATGGCTACGCCACCTGGTACGAGCCGTTCGACGACCAGGAACGGATCACCGCCGCGGTCGCGTGGGCGCTGTCGCACCAGGAGGTGACCGGCATCGCGACGCCGGGAGACGTTCGCCTGCTGCCGCCGGTCATCGAGGCCGAGAAGCGCCTCGGCCAGACCAGCGTCGACGAAGCGGAGGCGGTCCTGGCCCGCGCCACCGACTACAGCTCGCCCTTCATCGACATGCCCTTCTGAGCCGACGCTGGGTACGCCGGCACATGGCTTGTGCCGGCTTACGTGAACTGGCCGAAATGGCATACTGTTCGCTGGCGTTGGCGGCGGGAGGCGGGGCGTGGCCGAGGTACAGGCGAGCAGCGGTCCGACCGTCCAACGGATGCTGGTGGGCGCGCAGCTCCGCCGGCTCCGCACCGACAAGGGCCTCTCCCGCGAGCAGGCCGGCGAGGCGATCCGGGCGTCGGAGTGGAAGATCCACCGGCTGGAGAACGGCCAGGTCGGCTTCAAGGACCGCGACATCGTCGACCTGCTGGCCCTCTACGGGGTCACCG
>Ga0307278_10001309_pt1 | contig 12400 bp, 8 predicted proteins | sample ER_DNA_117_FD_194482 | JGI IMG/M metagenome (GOLD analysis project Ga0307278, IMG submission 194482) | Bulk soil microbial communities from the East River watershed near Crested Butte, Colorado, United States - ER_DNA_117 | ecosystem: Environmental > Terrestrial > Soil > Floodplain | place: USA... | reverse complement strand
CCGCCCGATCGTACAAAGCGGTCCGGGGGAACTGAGCGCGGAAGCGGTCGCCGCCTACGTCGCCAAGTACGCGACCAAGAGCACCGAGAACCTCGGCGTCGCCTTGAACCGCCGCATCAACGACCAGGTGGAGCTGGACGTGCTGCCCGTCCGTCCGCACGTCGCTCGGCTGGTGCGGGCCTGCTGGGAGCTTGGCGGCAACCCGCGACTGGCCCGGCTCAACCTGCGCCGCTGGGCGCATCAGCTCGGCTTCGGCGGCCACTGGTCGACCAAGAGCCGCCGCTACTCCACCACCTTCACCGCCCTGCGCCCTGCGCACAGCGCGCATCGCCCACGCCCTGGCCCGCCGCCACGGCACCACCCAACCCCTGGACCTCTGGGGCCGCCCGGCCTCCGAAGAAGCCACGGTCGCCCTGTCGACCTGGGCCTACCGGGGTCGCGGCTACCGCATTCCACAAGGCGCCCGCCTGGCTGTCGCCTCGGCCGTACGCGCCCGCGCCCGAACCGCCTGAAACGAAGGAAGGAGGTGCGCCGAAGGTGGCCCACATCGACCGTCGCAAACGCAACGGCACGCTCCGCTACGTGGCCCGCTACATCGACCCTGGCGGGCGGGAACGCTCCAAGAGCTTCACACGCCACAAGGACGCCGAGGCGTACCTCACCGAGATCGAGGCGGCCAAGCTCAAAGGCACCTGGGTCGACCCGGCGCATGGCCGCACCCTGTTCCGCGACTGGCACGACGAATGGTGGTCCGGGGTGGTGAACCTGCGTCCGTCGACACGATTCCGGGATGAGGGCTATGTGCGTCGCTATGTCCTGCCCCGCTTCGGGGACCTGCCGTTGGAGGCGATCCGCCAGCGCGAGGTGCGCGCCTGGGTCGCCTGGCTGCTGGCGCAAGGGTTCGCCCCGGCCACGGTCGTCAAGGCTTACCAGCTGCTCAACAAGGTCATGAGCGCCGCCGTCGACGCGGGCATGCTGGTGCAGTCGCCCTGTCGCAACGTGCCGCTGCCCAAGGTCGAGCACGAGGAGATGCGGTTCCTCAACCCGGCCGAGGTCGCCGCCCTGGCCGACAAGATCCACCTGCGTTATCGATCGCTGGTGTTCGTCGGCGCCTACGGCGGGCTGCGCATCGGGGAGCTGGCCGCGCTGCGGCGCTCCCGCGTCGACCTGGCTGCCGGCATCGTCGACGTGGCTGAGACCACGATCGAGCTGAAAGGCCGGGTCGCACTCGGCCCGCCCAAGACCAGGGCGAGCCGGCGCAAGGTCAGTCTCCCGGCCGGCGTCGTCGAGGAGCTGGCCGAGCATCTACGAGCACCGGGCCGGCCAACCGACTTCGTCTTCAGAGCACCCGGTGGCGCGACCCTGCGCGTCTCGAACTTCCGCCGCAACTTCTGGCTGCCGGCCATCCGCGCCGTCAACCTCGACGGGCTCCGCATCCATGACCTGCGGCACACGGCGGTCGCGCTGTGGATCGCGGCCGGGGCGTCTCCGAAGGAGGTCGCGCAACGCGCCGGGCACACCTCGGTCAGCTTCGTGCTGGACCGCTACGGCCACCTGTTCCCCGAGGCCGATACCGCGCTGCGCGCCCGCCTGGATGACCTGTTCCGTGCAGTGACGGAACACAGACGCAACACGGCCGGTCAGGAGACGAGAACGGCACCCTCAGCTTGATCCGCTTCGGGTGCCGTGAGCTGCTGGTTTGCTGGTGCTCCGGCGGTAGGACTCGAACCTACAACCTTGGCCTTAACAGGGCCCCGCTCTGCCGATTGAGCTACGCCGGATCGGGCTGGTCCTGAGCGCCGGTCACCACCCGCTCGACCGGGGTTCGGCGCCGTACCGGACCGGCTGCGAATGGTACACGAGGACTACACCAGCGATCATCCGCCTTTCACCGCCAGCACGTACAGGCCACGCGCCGGATCGGCGTGGACGGGCACGACCTGGAGGCCGCCGATCCGGGCGGGGCCGTCCACCGACAGGGGCGCGAAGCGCTCTACCGGGCGGTCGCCGTCGGCGTCGTGGTATACGGCGGCACTGCCGGCCAGGGCGCGGTCCAGCGGCGCATGGAGGGCCGCCAGGTACAGGTCGCGGACCCGGCCGAGCGGCAGGCCGAGCTCGAGGGCGACGCGGACGCGCTGCGGCCCGGAGACCACCAGCACGGCGTCCGGCCGCCGGGCAAACGGCCGCAGCTCGTCCACGGCGGTAGCAGCGTTGGCCGACAGCCGGGTGTCGCGGTCGAGCGTCGAGCGCACCACGGGGTCGGCCGGCGCCAGCGGCCAGCCGGCCGCCGCGACCAGCACGACGGCGGCCAGCGCGGCGCCAGCGCTCCCCCACCGCCCCTGGTCCGGCCGGCTCGGCGCCGCCGCGCTCCCCGCCTCGCCGTCCGGCGCCCGATCCTCCGGGCGACCGGGCGGGGCGGCCCGGCGGCGCAGGCGCCGGACCGCTCCCCGGGCGATCCAGCTCGCGCCGAGCACGGCGGCCAGGCGGACGCCGAGGTCGGGCGGGTCGAAGTAGCGCCAGGAGACGTAGGTGCCGCGGGCGGCGTAGACGCCGAACAGGGCCAGCAGGCCGGGGACGAGCGCGGCCAGCCCGGCCAGCCACAGCCACGACCGGCGGCGCAGCAGCCATGCCGCGCCGGCAACGGCGAGCGCCAGCACCAGCGGCGCGGCCGCGTAGCGGTCGGCGAGCTGCGCCAGCCACGCGGCGGGGTCGACCGGCTGGCGGCCGGCGACCAGGTCGGTGTAGCGCTCGGGCACGCGCGCGGAGTACAGCGCGTCGCCGGTGAGCAGCCAGTCGTGGCCGAGCCAGAGCAGCGGCGCGGCGAGGGGCACGAGCAGGAGCAGGGCGCGGCGGTCGCGCTCGCGGCTGGCGACGAGCACACCGCCGGCGGCGGCGAGCGGGAGCAGCAGCCAGGTCTCGGTGCGGGCCAGCGCGGCGAGCAGCAGCGCAACCGCGGCCAGCCCGTAGCGGCGCCGTGGCCTGGCCAGCGCGTCGAGCGCCACCGCCCAGCCGGCCAGCGCCCAGATCACCGAGTTGCCCCTGGCGACCTGCAGGACCAGCGGCCCGGACCCGGCCACGGCGACGACCGTGGCGGCAGCGGCAGGCGCGCCGCCGAGCCGGCCGGCCGCGCGGGCGAGGGCGGCGACCGCGAGGGCGAAGGCGGCCACGGTCAGGGCGGTGAGCACGCGCCAGTCCGAGGTGGCCGCCCAGGCGAGCCCGTGCACCACGGTCAGCAGCGGCTTCGGCGTGGACAGCAGCGGGTCCTCCAGCCGCCGTCCCGCGACCAGCCGCCGGAAGTAGAGCGCGGCGGCGTGCTCGTCCGGGTCCAGCACCGCCGGCCCGGACAGCCGGACCATCACCCCGGTGGCCAGCGCAACGACGAGCCAGACCGCACCCCACGGCCAGAGCAGCGCGACCGCCCCCCGCGCTGGCGACAGCGAGTCTGGCCGCGCCCGCGCAGCGGCCGCAGGAGCCTCCACAGCTGGCCGCGCCCGGCCGGCAGGTGGTGCCTGCGGAGAGCGGGCAGGTGATCCCTTGGTCCGGTCGGTCACGGTGCTCCTCTTGGTGCGCCGGGTCGTGGCATGCTGGTGCGTCCGGCGGCGACCCGGGTGACCAACAGTACGTCGTGGCGGTGCTTCTTTTGGCAACCAGTGGGTAGACCGACTCCGGGACGCCCAGGTGAGCCTCCAGGAGGTAGACCGATGAAGCTCAAGTCAGCACTACTGGCCGGCCTCGCCGCCGGCTACGTCCTCGGCGCCAAGGCGGGCAGGGAGCGCTACGAGCAGATCCGTGCCGCCGCCCGCCAGGTCCGCGACAACCCCGGCGTGCAGCGCCTCAGCCAAGAGGTGAACAAGACGGTCGCGGTCGGTAAGGAGAAGGTGACCGAGGTCGCCAGCCGCGGGGCCGAGCAGGCCTCGACCAATCTGGCCGGCCAGGTCGGCAAGGCCAGGGAGTTCGTCAACTCGAAGGCCGCCAATAAGGACGAGGAGGAGTCGTCCGGCGCGCCCCGTGTCTAGCTGAGCCGATCTCGCCCGCCGACCACCGGCCAACCGGAGGGGACCGCAACAAGGGACGGTAACGCTATGGCGGGCAGCGGCGCTCTTGGCTGGTGTGACGTGCCGGAGGAATGCCGAACGCACGTAGGTCCCGTGCCCGTGGCTGCCGCAGACGGGTGAGGGGACGCGGTCGTCACCGTCGGGAGGCGGACGCGGCGCGCATCCCCGCGCCCTCGTCTGGTGGGTTGACGGGTGCGTCAGCGTCGCGTCCGCCGCTTGGCGGCGTGGCCCAGTCGGGCCGGGAGGGGCGGCCCCAGGGGGTTGGGCCACGCCAGCCCGGCTGGTCGGTGCCGTCAGGGGCCGTGGGCGCCGGCCGGCCGCCCGGGCGCTCGCAGCGCCCACACCGCCGGAGCCGGCTGGCCTACTCCAGGTAGTCGCGCAGCTTCTGGCTGCGCGACGGGTGGCGCAGCTTGGAGAGCGTCTTCGACTCGATCTGGCGGATGCGCTCCCTGGTGACGCCGAACTCGCGGCCGACCTCTTCGAGCGTGCGCGGGTGGCCGTCGGTCAGGCCGAAGCGGAGCTGGATGACCTTCTTCTCGCGCTCGCTGAGGGTGTGCAGCACCGAGTCGAGCTGCTCCTGGAGCAGGATGAAGCTGGCCGCGTCGACCGGGACGACCGCGTCGGAGTCCTCGATGAAGTCGCCGAGGTGGGAGTCCTCCTCCTCGCCGATGGGCGTCTCCAGGCTGACGGGCTCCTGGCTGACCTTGAGGATCTCGCGCACCTTCTCGGGCGAGAACTCCATCTCGCGCCCGATCTCCTCCGGCGTCGGCTCGCGGCCGAGGTCCTGCAGGAGCTGGCGCTGGATGCGGATCAGCTTGTTGATCGTCTCGACCATGTGCACCGGGATGCGGATGGTGCGCGCCTGGTCGGCGATGGCCCTGGTGATGGCCTGGCGGATCCACCAGGTCGCGTACGTCGAGAACTTGTAGCCCTTGGTGTAGTCGAACTTCTCGACCGCGCGGATGAGGCCGAGGTTGCCCTCCTGGATCAGGTCGAGGAACAGCATGCCGCGGCCCACGTAGCGCTTGGCGATCGAGACGACCAGGCGGAGGTTGGCCTCGATCAGCTTCTTCTTGGCGAGCTGGCCGTGGCGCTCGACCCGCTGCAGCTCGCGCAGGCGGGTGGAGCCGAGCTTCTTGGCCTCGGCGGCGGCCTTGTCGAGCTCGGCGGTGGCCGCCTCGCCCTCCTCGATCGCCTTGGCGAGGATGACCTCCTGCTCCGCGGTCAGGAGCGGCACCTTGCCGATCTCCTTGAGGTACATGCGGACGGGGTCGTTGGTGGGGGCCTTGAGGGCCAGGTCGTCGTCGCGGGCCGAGCGGGCCTCGCGCGCGAACTCTTCGGCGTCCAGCTCATCCACCATCTCGACGACTTCGATGTTCTCGTCGGCGAGCACCTGGTAGACGTTGTCGATCTGCTCTGCGGTCAGATCGACGGGAGCGAGCGCCTCGATCACCTCTTCGGTGGTGATGAAGCCGCGTTCCTTGCCCTTGACGACGAGATCCCGCACCTCGTCGAGCTGGGCTTCCTTGGCCATGGCCATAGAGTGTACGTACCCCTCGTGTGGTCCCGACGACGCCAGGACGCCGGTGGCTGCGTGGTGCTCAGGGCTGCCTGGTGCTCAGGGAGGTGCTCCCCTAGCCTCCGGGCCGCGGCTCCCGCAGGGCTCGCCGTCGGGCCTCGAGGGCGATGAGCTCTTCGAAACGTTGAGTGTACTCGTCCGGCTGCTCAACTGGGTTCATCCGCTGCAGGGTCGCCTTCAGCTCGTCGATCCCGCGGCTCACCCGGAACTCCTCCAGCCGCCGGAAGACCTCCTCAGCGTACCCGCGCTCCTCGTCTCCGGCGAATGCCTCCACCGCCAGTCCCCGCAGGTAGCCGCGCTCCTTCTCGTTGGCGGCCTGCTCCAGCACCAGTTCGAGGGGGGCGCCGGGGCCGCCCGCCTTGGCCAGGGCGACGAAGGAGGCGACCGTCGACGGGGTGGTGAACCAGTCCTCGCCCCAGCGGCTGGCCACGTCCACGGTCCACTCCGGGTGCTGCAGGGCGAACTTCAGCGCCTCGCACTCGACCTTCATCTGCGGGCTGCGCGATCGCGGCGCCACCCGGGCGGCGGCCGTGGCCGCCTCCCGGCCGGCCACCAGGGCGCGGTACTCCGGGCCGTCCTCGCGCAGCTCCAGCCGCAGCACGATGGAGCGCGCGTAGGCGCTGCGCTGCACCATGTCGGGCACGTTGCGCATCACCGGGATGAGCTCGTGCACCGCCCGCGTGCGGCCCTCCGGGCGGCGGTAGTCGAAGCCGGTCAGCTTCCAGTCGATCCACCAGCGCAGCAGCGGCTGCGCGCCGGCGACCAGCTCGCGGAAGGCCTCGGCGCCGTGCCTGGCGACGAAGTCGGCCGGGTCGAGCCCGCCGGGCATCACCAGCACGTGGGCGGAGAGGGCGGCGTTGGGCTCGGAGATCAGCTCGGGCAGGCCGCGCTCGGCCGCCTTGGCGCCGGCCTCGTCGGCGTCGAAGGCGAGCACGACCCGGTCGGTGAAGCGGGCGAGCAGGCGGAAGTGCTCCGACCGCAGGGCGGTGCCGCAGGCGGCCACGGCCTGGGTGATCCCGGCGAGGTGGCAGGCGAGCACGTCGGTGTAGCCCTCCACCACCAGCGCGAAGCCGGCCTGCACGATCGGGACCTTGGCCCAGTTGAGCGCGTACAGCGCACGGCCCTTGTGCCAGACGGAGGTCTCGGCGGTGTTGACGTACTTGGGGGCGCGGCGCTCGCCCTGGCCGTCGTCGAGCACGCGGCCGCCGAAGGCGACCGGGTCGCCCGCGACGTCGAAGATGGGGAACAGCACGCGGGCGTGGAAGGCGTCGCGCAGGCCGCGGTTGCCGGTCCTGGCCAGGCCGGCCTCGACCAGCTCCTCGGGGCGGAAGCCCTTGCCCCGCAGGTGCTCGGTGAGCGCGTCCCAGCGGTCGGCCGGCGCCCAGCCGAGCTGGAAGCGCTCGGCGACGGCGCGGTCGTAGCCCCGCGACGAGAGGTAGGCGCGCGCCTCCCGGCCCTCCGGCGCGTCGACCAGCAGGCGGTGGTGGAAGGCGACCGCCTCGGCGTGGGCGGCCACCACGCGGCTACGGCGGCCGAGACTGCCCCGCTCCCCGGCCGAGCGGCCCTCGTAGCGCAGCTCGATGCCGCCACGGCGGGCGAGCCGTTCGACCGCCTCGACGAAGGAGTGGCCGTCCTGCTTCATCAGGAAGTCGATGGCGTCGCCGTGGCCGTCGCAGCCGAAGCAGTGCCAGGCGCCGGTCTGGGAGTTGACCGTGAACGACGGGGTCTTCTCCTGGTGGAAGGGGCACAGCCCCTTCATGCGGGTACCACCGGCGGGCCGCAGGGTGACGTACTCCCCGATCAGGGCGACGATGTCCGTCGCCTGGCGGACCTCCGCGATGGATTCCTCCCGGATGCGGCCGGCCACGGTCCTTCCCCCTATCCGTCCCACACGCCGGACGCGGCTGGCATGACGCTTCGCCCCGCGCCGGAGCGCCACCGATCGAACGACCCGAGCCCGGCGGGTACGTCGCTGGGGGAAGGACCCGTCGAGGGCTCTCCGGCATTGTACGCACCCGGATTCCGGGCGGATGGGTGAAATCGCGGTCCGACCGAGAAGTCTCAGGATATCGAACACATGTTCGATCCGCCAGCCCTCGTCCCCAAGGCGAGTCGCTAGCGGCGATCGTCGCGCTCGGGGCGGTCGGCGCCCGGGCCCAGCGCCCGCACGGCCTGGCCCGCGACCGCGATTCCCCAGCCCATGATCGGCCAGATCGGCCAGAAGTAGCCTCGGCCGGTGAACGCCCAGATGCCCACGAGCAAGGCGTTGACCGACAGGTACGAGGTGAGGTGGCGGTAGAACGCCTGGCGGGCGTGCCCGCCGCGGTCGGCGGTCTGGCTGGCTGGCGGCGCCGGCCGGGTCGCCTCGGCGGGCAGGTCGCTCATCAGCTCGTCGAGCTCGGCCAGCGTCTTGGCCTCGTAGGCGCGCTCCATCCGCTCGGAGAACTCGTCCAGGTCGAGGCGGCCGTCGGCGTGGTGCTGGCGGAGCCGCTCGACGGTGCGCTCCCGGTCGGCGTCGGAGGCGCGCAGCCGGGGTTGCCGCGGCTCGGGGCCTGGCTCGAGGCTCATGACCTGCTCCTGTGTCGGCAGCCGGCACGGCGGGACGGCCAGCGCAACAGCGACGATAACGCACTGCCGCTCGCCGCGGCGCCTCAGCTTCCCGGCGCGAAGGCGAGGTTCCACGCCGCCATGGCGTAGCGGTCGGTCATGCCGGCGATCGCGTCGACCGCCTGCTGCTCGACCGGGTCGGACGCCAGGCTCGCGCCCATCGGCATCGTCTCGGGGTGCTCCAGGTAGTGGTGGAACAGGTCGATCAGCAGGCGCCTGGCCTGGTCGGTCTGCTGCTCGGCCTCGGGGCGCAGGTAGACGCGCTCGAACATGAACGCCCGCAGGGTCGCCATCGCCTCGGCGCAGGCCTCGCCCTGGACCACCCTCGGCGCGCCACGCGAGTGGCGGATCACGTCCTCCACCAGGATGCCGACCATGTCCGAGGGGGTCTCGCCGAGCACCACGCGCACCGGCTCGGGCACCTCGCCGATGCCGCCGAGGACCTCGGCGCGCAGTGCGTCCGAGAGGTCGGCGGTGAGGTAGGCGATGCGGTCGGCCAGGCGCGCGCACATCCCCTCGAGGGTGGACGGCGGCTCGTGGCGCCACGAGTGCCTGGCGATGCCGTCGAGCACCTCAGCCGTGAGGTTGCGCGGCTCCAGCAGGGTGAGCAGGCGGGCGCCCTGGGTGGCGTGGTCGAAGCCGTTTGGGGCGACCTCCTGCAGGGCGGCCTCGCCGCCGTGGCCGAAGCAGGCGTGCCCGAGGTCGTGCCCGGTGGCGACGGCGGTCGCCAGCGGCACGTTGAGCGCGAGCGCCTCCGCGATGGTGGCGGCGATGCGCGCGGTGTGCTGCATGTGGGTGGCCCGGGTGACGAAGTGGTCGCCGATGTAGGGGCCGCCCTCGCGGCCGCCGGCGGGCCCCTCCGAGAACGCCGGGATGAACGACTGCGTCTTGCCGTGGGCGCGCATCATCGCCCGCGAGAAGATGATCCGGTCCAGGTCGCGCATCCAGCAGGTGCGCACCGGGTCCTCCGGCTCCGGCTGGCCGCGCCCGGCCGAGGAGGCCGCCCGCGCCGCCCACGGCGCGAGCGCGCGCGCCTCGGCCGCCTCCAGCTCGGCACGGACCGTCCCCTGCTGGACCCAGTCCTGCGTCGCCCTCACGTGCGTCCTCCGCCTCTCGCCCGGCAACTCGACCAGCCCAAGTCTCCCCAAGCCGTGTGACAGTGACCCATCCCCCGAACGCGACCGGCCGCCCCTGGCTCACTCCCCCCGCAGCCGCGAGTACAGCGCCATGTCGTGGAAGGCGCCGTCGCGGAACTGGGCGCGGCGCAGCACGCCCTCGCGGGTGAAGCCGGCCTTCTCCAGGGCGCGCTGCTCGGCCACGTTCCCCACGTCGGTGCCCGCCTCGACCCGCTCCACCCTGGTGTGGGCGAACAGGTACTCGGCCAGCAGCCGCTGGGCCTCGGCGCCGAGGCCGCGGCCGCGGTGCTCCGGCAGCAGGGTGATGCCGATGTTGTAGGCGACCGAGCCGCCGCCGGGGCCGTGCTTGACCGCGTGGTAGCTGACGTCCCCGACCAGGGTCCCGTCGGCGAGCTCGACCAGCAGGTTGCCGTACTCCTCGCCGAGCATGCCGTTCTCCTCGAAGCGGCGCCGCAGCCACCCTGGCGGCGGGTAGCCGAACCAGTTGTAGTGGCTCTGCACCTCCGGCGTCTCCCACCAGCGCTCCAGCATGTCCAGGTCCTCACGGCGGACCGGCCGCAGGCGCAGGCGCCGGGCCGGGCTGTCCCCGGACGGCCCCGTCCCCGCAGCCCGCTCTGGCCCGGCGTCGCCGGGCCAGAGCGGGTCGGTCTCGGTGGCGACCACTACTTCGACGCCGAGCTCGCCTCGCCGATGGCGGCCTGTCCGGCGGCCAAGCGCGCGGTCGGCACCCGGAACGGCGAGCAGGACACGTAGTCCAGGCCGAGCTCGTGGCAGAAGCGCACCGAGTCGGGGTCGCCGCCGTGCTCGCCGCAGATGCCGAGGTGCAGGTCGGAGCGGGCGGCCCGGCCCTCCTCGCAGGCCATGCGCATGAGGCGGCCGACGCCGGGGCGGTCGATGGTCACGAACGGGTTGGCCGGGACCAGCTTGCGCTCCTCGTACAGGGCCAGGAACTTGCCGATGTCGTCGCGGGAGAAGCCGAACGCGGTCTGGGTCAGGTCGTTGGTGCCGAAGGAGAAGAACTCGGCCACCTCGGCGATCTCCCCCGCCGTGACGGCGGCGCGCGGCAGCTCGATCATGGTGCCCCAGAGGATCTCCAGGTCCTGGCCGCGCTCGCGCAGCACCTCCGCGGCGGCCGGCTCCAGCTCCTCGCGGAGCTGGGACAGCTCCTCGCGGGTGGCCGCCAGCGGGATCATGATCTCCACCCGCGGGTCGCCGCCGTCCGCCTTGACCTGGCAGGCGGCCTCGACGATGGCGCGCACCTGCATGGCGTACAGCCCCGGCTTGACGATGCCGAGGCGCACCCCGCGCAGCCCCAGCATGGGGTTGTCCTCGTGCAGGTCGTTGACCTTGGCGAGCAGCTCCTCGGCCTCGCCCAGCGCCATCGCCTCGCCCTCGACCTGCGCCTCGTCGGCACCTCTCTGTTTCGCCACCGCGACCGCGACGGCGAGGTCCACCTGGTTGGGCAGGAACTCGTGCAGCGGGGGGTCGAGCAGCCGCACGGTCACCGGCTTGCCGTCCATCTCGCGGAAGATGCCGACGAAGTCGTCGCGCTGCAGCGGCAGCAGGGTCTCGTAGGCCGAGCGCTCGTCCTCCGGCGTGGTCGCGAAGATCATCGTGCGCACCGCGGCGACCCGCTCCTCGCCGAGGAACATGTGCTCGGTGCGGCACAGGCCGATGCCCTCGGCGCCGCGCTCGATGGCGTTGGCCGACTGGCCGGGGGTGTCGGCGTTGGCCCGCACGCGCAGGCGCCGCACCTCGTCGGCCCTGGCCATGAAGCGCTCGAAGGCGCGCCAGATCTTGTCCTTGCGCGCCTCGGCGTCGCCCGCCCTTGCCCGCTCGATCGGCGAGTCGGCCAGGTCGAGCTGGCCGGCGTAGACCTTGCCGGTGAACCCGTCGATGGTGAGCCAGTCGCCCTCCGAGACGGTGGTCCCGCCGACCGTGAAGCGCTTGCCCTGGCGGTCGACGCGGATCGCGTCGGCGCCGCAGACGGCGGGGATGCCCTCGCCCCTGGCGACCACGGCGGCGTGCGAGTTGGTGCCGCCCGCCGAGGTCAGGATGCCCTGGGAGCGGATCATGCCGTGGTAGTCGTCCGGGGTGGTCTCGCGGCGCACCAGGATGACCGGCTCGCCGCGCTCGGCCCACGCCTCGGCGTCGTCGGCGGTGAACACCGCCTTGCCGACCGCGGCCCCCGGGGAGGCGTTCAGGCCGGAGGCGATCGCCTCGCCCTCCGAGCCCGCCTCGATGACCTTCTTGAACAGCTCCTCGAGGCGGTTGGCGTCGAGTCGCAGCACGGCCGTGTCCAGGTCGATCAGGTCCTCGTCGAGCATGTCGAAGGCCATCACCCACTCGGCGAAGGCGGTGCGCTTGCCGACCCGGGTCTGCAGCAGCCACAGCTTGCCCTGCTCGACGGTGAACTCGATGTCGCACATGTCCCGGTAGCGCTGCTCCAGGTTGCCCATGTGCTCCTGCAGCTCCTGCCACGCCCGCGGCTGCACCTCGGCCATCTGGTCCAGCGCCAGGGTGTTGCGGATGCCGGCGACCACGTCCTCGCCCTGCGCGTTGGGCAGGTAGTCGCCGTACGGGCGGGGGTCGCCGTTGGCCGGGTTGCGGGTGAACGCCACCCCGGTGCCGGAGTCGTCGCCCTTGTTGCCGAACACCATCGACTGGACGTTCACGGCGGTGCCGAGCGAGTCGTCGATCTTGTTCTTGCGCCGGTAGTCCACCGCCCGCTTGTTGTCCCAGGAGCCGAAGACGGCCTGGATGCCGAGCTCGAGCTGCTCCCACGGGTCCTGGGGGAACTCGCGGCCGGTGGCGTCGGCGATGATCCGCTTGAACTCGCCGACCAGGCGGCGCAGGTCGCTCTCGTCGAGGTCGACGTCGTTGCGGACGCCGCGCGCCTCCTTGGCGTGGTCGAGGGCGGCCTCGAAGTCGTCGCCGTCGACGCCCATCACCGTCTTGCCGAACATCTGCAGCAAGCGCCGGTAGGAGTCCCAGGCGAAGCGCTCGGAGCCGGTCTGCTTGGT
>Ga0307278_10001308_pt1 | contig 12400 bp, 13 predicted proteins | sample ER_DNA_117_FD_194482 | JGI IMG/M metagenome (GOLD analysis project Ga0307278, IMG submission 194482) | Bulk soil microbial communities from the East River watershed near Crested Butte, Colorado, United States - ER_DNA_117 | ecosystem: Environmental > Terrestrial > Soil > Floodplain | place... | reverse complement strand
AGGACGAGGTCGAGTGCAGGCGCTGCGAGGTTCACTGCGACAAGGTCGTCTACCCGTCGGCGTGCGTCGAGCGCGAATGCCCGTTCCTCTACTCGTTCGTCGAGCTCGGTCGCACCTACGTCGGCTGTATGCAGAAGGTGTTTGACGTCGAGATCGACCTCGCGCTCATGCTCGAGGCCGAGGAGCACGGAGAGTTCGGCGCCGTCCGGGCCAGCCGGCGCCCGTTGCCGATGTGCCGGGTGGAGGTCGAGAGCTGCTACGAGGGCCGCGAGGAGGACCTCGGTTGTGTGAATCCCGAGTTCCATGAGTTGCCGCTCGGCGAGCCGAGCTTCCGCATCTTCGCGCAGGTCAAGCCGAACGCCTGAGGGTTTTGTGTTGTTCCAGTTTCGGCACGGGTCCGTCACAGACATGCGCGAATTTCCTGGATAGGCTGGAACTGGAGGGAGGCCCGCGGCCGGACCCCGCGGCATGTCTCTTTAGGAAGTGACCTTCGCGGCCCAGCGGGCATGGAGCTTCTTCGTGACCTCGATCTGGCTCGCGTCTGGACCGTGTCCGTCCGGCCCCGGGACCTCGAGCACCGCAGGGAGTCCCTGGAGGCGCGGGCGGCCGAGAAAGACGCCGAGCTTGTCGCCCAGCAGGCCCGCTCCGACGTTGTCGTGCCGGTCGAGGTTCGAGCCCAGCGGCGCCTTCGAGTCGTTCACGTGGAGCGCGCGCAGCCGGTCGAGGCCGATCGACCCGTCGAGCTCGTCCAGCACTGAATCCAGGGCGCCCTCGTCCGCTACGTCGCAACCGGAGACGTACAGGTGGCAAGAGTCGAGGCAGACCCCGAGCCGCGGATGCCCGTCGAGCCGGTCGAAGACGAGCGCCAACTCCTCGACCGAGCGCCCGATCGTCCCGCCGGCCCCGGCGGAGTTCTCCATCAGGAGCCAGGTCGTCTCCGAGCAGCGCTCGAGCACCTTCTTCATCGCCTCGACGACGCGCTCGAGTCCGGCGTCCATCCCCGCGCCGAGATGTGAGCCGATGTGGAAGACGACCCCGTTGGCCTCGATCGCGCAACCCACGTCGACCGTATTGCACATCGCGGCCACCGACTTTTCGTAGAAGTCGTCCTTCGGGCTCGCGAGATTCACGAGATAGACCGCATGGCAGAGAACGCCGTCGATGCCGGCCTCGGCCCGTCGCTCCTTGAAGCGCTCGAAGTTCTCTGCGGGGTGGTTCGTCGGCCGCCATGTGCGCGGGCTCTGTGTGAACACCTGGACGGAGTCGGCGCCCATCGCCTCGGCGCGGTCGATCGCGGTGTGGATGCCCCCGGACGACGAGACGTGAGCGCCGATGAACACGCCTCGTACGATACGTTCGACCATGCCCCCGATCGTCCGCTTCGCGCCGAGCCCGACCGGCCACCTCCACATCGGCGGTGTGCACACCGCGCTCTTCAACTGGCTCTACGCGCGTCACGAGGCCGGAGAGTTCCGGCTTCGGATCGAGAACACTGACACGAGCAGGGAGGTCGCCGAGGCGACCGACCAGATTCAGGAGTCGCTGCGCTGGCTCGGCCTCGACTGGGACGGCGAGGTCACGTTCCAGCTCGACCGGATGGAGCGCTGCCGCGAGGAGGCGCAGCGCCTCGTCGCCGAGGGGAAGGCTTACGAGGACGAGGCTGCGATCCGCATGCGCATGCCCGACGAGGGCGTGACCGCCTGGGATGACTTGATCCGCGGGCGGATCGAGTACCCGAACGAGAAGCTCGAGGACCTCGTCCTCGTCCGTGCGGACGGCCGCCCGACCTACAACTTCGCCTCGCCGGTCGAGGACTGGCTCGACGGGATCACGCATGTCCTGCGCGGGGACGACCACATCTCGAACACTCCGAAGCAGATCCGGATCCTCGAGGGGCTCGGCGCCCCCCTGCCGGCTTACGGTCACCTCGCGAACATCTACGGCCCCGACGGCAAGAAGCTGTCCAAGCGCCACGGCTCGGTATCGATCGAGGACTTCCGGCGAGACGGCTACCTGCCCGATGCGCTCGTCAACTTCCTCGCGCTCCTCGGCTGGAGCTACGACGACAAGACGACCGTCATGTCGCGCGGCGAGCTGATCGAGCGCTTCACCCTCGACCGGGTCGGGTCGAGCCCGGCGACCTTCGACTACGCGAAGCTCGACTGGCTGAACGGCGTCTACCTCCGGGCGCTCGACCCCGACGAGCTCGCAGGCGCGCTCCTCACCTGGCTTCGCGATCAGGGCTACGACTGGGACGAGCAGCTCGTCCGTGCCTCGGTGCCGCTCGTGCAGGAGAAGATCTCGAAGCTTTCCGAATACCCGGACTTCGTCCGCTTCCTCTTCGAGGACGTCGAGCCCGAGCCGGCGCTCCTCGACGGCAGGGTGCTCGGCGAGGCCGAGGCCGCGCTCGCAGAGGTCGAGCCGTTCACGGCCGAGGCGATCGAGCACTCCCTGCGCGCTGTTACCGAGCGACTCGGGCTGAAGCCGCGCGAGGCCTTTCAGCCGATCCGCGTCGCCGTCACCGGCTCGCGAGTCTCACCCGGACTCTTCGAGAGCATCGAGCTTCTCGGGCGCGAGCAGACACTCGAGCGCGTCAGGCGCGCCCGGGCGGCCTGAGGGCGCGGCCCTGCCGCGGCAGAGCCTTCGGATTCGCCAGCGGATCGAGAGCGCGCTGGAACTCCCGCCAGGCCTGGCGGCGAAAACGGGGCGTGGGACCGAGGCTCCTCACCCAGGCCCAAAGCACTGCCGTCGCTCCCTTCGGCAGCTCCTCGTGATTTAGCACTTCGAACAAAGAAACGACGGATCCCTCGAACGAGGTACGCCGTGACGATCAGAAATACCAGCAAAGAGCGAACTTTTGGGCGAGCACGAGGAAAGGTTGAGTCCGGTCCCGGCGTCTGGTCGTCGACAGCAATATGCGCATATGGGCTTGAACTCACCGCCCTCCAACGGGGGCACCGCAGCGCCGACTGTGCTGGTCGTCGAGGACGATCCTTCGTTGCGCATGCTCTGCCGCGTGAATCTCGAGCTCGAGCATTACCGCGTGCTCGAGGCCGAGACCGTCCAGCGCGCCGAGCAGCTCGTGATCAGCGAGCCGATCAACGTCGTGCTGCTCGACCTGCACGTGGGCGAGCGCCATGGGCTGGAACTGCTCCCGTTGCTTCGCAACGAACGGCCGCAGACAGCGGTCTGCCTCCTCAGCGGCACGTCGGAGACGGATCCTCCGTTGGTGGCAGGCATCGACGATTTCATTCGTAAGCCCTTCGAGCTCGAGGATCTGATCGAGACCGTGCGGCGGCTGCTCTCCAAAGAGCCGGCGCAATCCTGACACTCCGAATATCCAGGGGGATATCCGGGCGTGTAGATTCCCTGCGATGAACGTCACCACCGTGCGCAGCCCCGCCGAATACGAGGAGCGCCTGCGCAATTACCTGTTCGAGCGCGCAGAGGAGGTCCGGGCCGTCCGCGTCGGCGAGAAAGAGGTCTCCGAGCGAGCAGCGATCGTGGCCCGCTACGCCGATCTCTTCAGCCGCGAGCAGCTCGACGCCCTGCGCTCGGCCGAGAGCGAAGCCGAAGGGGACGAGCACGAGCGGATCTACCGGTTGCGCAAGGAGTGTGAGGCGGGCGTCGCCGACCAGGAGCTCTCCGAGCGGCAGGACCAGCTCGAGAACGCGATCCTCGCCGAGCGGGTCGTCTTCGAGGGTGAAGAGGTTCCGCTGCGGACGGCGCAGGCGATGCTGGCGGTGCTGCCCGAGTATCGCGACCGCGAGAAGCTCGGCAAGCTGCACGGCGACGCCTCGGCGCAGTTCAACGAAGGGCGCCGCGAGCTGATTCGGGACGAAGACCAGCTCGCCGCCGAGCTCTCGGGCATTCCGAACACGGTCGAGCGGAACGAGGAGGAAAAGGGGATCTCGCTTCCCGACCTTTCCGTCCGGCTGCAGGAGGCGAGCCACTCGAGCGGCGATGCGTATCACGAGCTGCGTGAACGCTGGTTCGAGCAGCTGCTCGGGCCGGAACGCGACCCGATTCCGGCGTCGTATCACGTCTCCTACATGCGGCGCCTGTCTCCGTTCGCGGCGACCTATACAAAAGAGCGCGCTGTCGAGGTCTGCATGGACACCCTGTCGCGGCTCGGCTTCGACCTCGCAAATGACTCGAAGATCCGGCTCGACCTCGACGATCGCCCCCAGAAGTCGCCGCGAGCCTGCGTCATCGCCTCGGATGCTCCGAACGTCGTCCACCTGATCACGCGCGCCCAGGGCGGCCTGCACGATTACCAGGCGTTCCTCCACGAGGCGGGTCACGCGCTCCACTACGCGGGGTGCGACCCGGAGCTGCCGTACACCTTTCGCAACCTCTCTCGCGACCACGCACTGACTGAGATCTACTCGTTCATCCTGGAGGCGATCTCACGCGAGCCGGCATGGCATTCGGAGCACTTCGGGCTCTCGGACGAGGAAGCGCAGAGAAACGCCGAGGCGACGACGTTCCTCGAGGCGCTGCTCTACCGGCGGTATGCGGCCAAGCTCGGCTTCGAGCTCGAGTTCTGGCGTCGCTTCCACGACGACGGCGGCACGCCCGATGGCTACTCCGAGCGTCTCGGCGAGGCGACCGGGGTCCGCTACCGCCCGGATGCTTACCTGGCCGACATGGACGCCGGCTTCTATTCGGCCGATTACCTGCGTGCCTGGATCCGCTCTGCGCAGCTGCGCGAGTACCTCTCTCAGGAGATTGGGCCCGAGTGGTGGCGCTCGTCCGAGACCGGCGAGCGGCTGCGCGCGCTCTTCAGCGAGGGAACGCGGCCTTCGAGCGAAGAGGTCGCGGCGCGGATCGGCTTCGACCCCCTCGACACCGGGCCGCTCATCAGCGAGCTCGGCGCCTAGAGGACAGCGCAAACTGCCGCGATCATTCGCCCGATGAGCTCCTATCGTCAAGGGCCGAGCCTGACCACTGCGATCGTCGCGGTCTATGTCGCCGGGTCGTTGAGCTCGTTCGTCTGGGATCTCACCGGAGCGGCCGTTGTCGGGAGCGGGCAATACCTGGACGCGCGTCCGTCAGCGTTCCTGGCGATCGCCTGGCGCATCGGCGGCGTCGTCGCGACGAGCGTGCTCGCCGCGCTGGTGGTGAAGGCGATCCTCGACCTCGAGGGAGGAAGCGGAGTGTCCTATGCGCGCTCGTTTGCGGCGCTTCTTGCCGGCAACATGGCCGGCACGCTTGCGTTCCTCGCCTTGCCTTATGTGGGGCAAGAGGGCGCCTCGAGCGGCAGCGGGGGCAGCCTCGTGCTGATGGCCGTCGTGCTGCACTGGCTTGGATTCGTGTTGTCGATCGTGATTCTTCTCGGCGCGAGCCCGATTGCCGCCGAGGAGGGGCGCGATTGGGGGTACAAGCTTCCCCCCGGAACTCGCTGGCGAGACGACGCGAACCTTCCGATCTGGATCGAGGGCTCCGAGGCGGAGGACGACGCGCCGCGGGGCTCGGTGTAGTCCCAGAAGCGCCGGACGATAGAGGGCTTTACATTTCGCCTAGTGCCTGAAGTCGAATTCGATCGCTTCCACCGGTACGACGAGCTGACGAAGATCCTCCAGGCCTGGGCCGAGGAGCGGCCGGACCTCTATCGGCTCGAGAGCATCGGCCGCTCGTTCGAGGACCGCGACATCTGGCTCGCGACGGTGACGAACTTCGAGACGGGCGCCGACCTCGACAAGCCCGCCTTCCTGATCGAGGCGAACATCCACGCGCTCGAGGTGACCGGCTGCACGGCGGCGCTGCATCTGGTCGACAAGCTGCTGCGCGGCCACGGCAGCGACGAGAAGGTCACCCGCTGCCTCGACACGCGCTGCTTCTACGTCATCCCGCGCCTCAATCCCGACGGGGCCGAGCTTGCGCTCGCCGACCGGCCTCGCTTCGTGCGCTCGAGCGTGCGCCCCTACCCGCGCCTCGACGAGCAGGACGGCCTCTATGAGGAGGATCTCGACGGCGACGGGCGGATCCTGATGATGCGCATCAAGGATCCGAACGGAGCCTGGAAGCCGCACCCGGAGGAGCCGCGCCTGATGATCCGGCGCGAGCCCGATGAGGGTGTCGATGACGGCGAGTTCTATCGCCTCCTCTGGGAAGGCAAGATCAGGAACTTCGACGGGATCACGATCAAGGTCGCGCCTCCGGTCGAGGGCCTCGACCTGAACCGGAACTTCCCCATGGAGTGGGCACCCGAAGGCGAGCAGAGCGGGGCCGGCCCCTTTCCCGTCTCCGAGCCGGAGACGCGCGCGCTCGTCGAGGCGGTCGTCGCGCGCCCGAACATCACCGGCCACATCGCCTACCACACGTTCTCGGGAGTTCATCTGCGCCCCTACGCGAGCTACGACGACGACCACTACCCGATCTTCGACCTCCGCGCCTACAAGCTGCTCGGAGAGGAGGCGACGAAGCGCACGGGTTACCCGGCGGTCTCGGTCTTCCACGACTTCAAGTACGAACCGAAGAGCTCGATCAAGGGCGGCGGACACGACTGGTTCTACGACCACAACGGCGTCTTCTCGTGGACGACCGAGTTCTGGAGCCCCCAGCGCGAGGCCGGGATCACCGACTACAAGTTCATCGAGTGGCTCCAGGACCACGAGCCGGAAGACGACCTGACGCTCCTGCGCTGGAACGACGAGCAGCTGGACGGGAAGGGCTACGTCGACTGGTACCCCTTCGAGCACGAGCAGCTCGGCGAGGTCGAGCTCGGCGGCTGGGACGTCATGTACTGCTGGGGCAACGTGCCTCCGGAGTTCCTCGAGCGGGAGATCGCGCCGCACGCGGACTTCGCGATCTTCCATTTACTCGTCTCGCCGAAGCTCGAGGTGAAGTCGCTCGACGTCGAGCCGGTCGGCGAGGGCGCGCACAAGGTGCGGCTCGTGCTCCAGAACAGCGGCTGGCTACCGACGAACGTGACGGAAAAAGCGGTCGAGCGCAAAGCGGTGCGGCCGCTCGAGGTCGAGCTCACGCTGCCGGAGGGCGCGAAGCTCATCGCCGGCGAGCGCAAGGTCGAGGCGGGCCAGCTCGACGGGCGTGTCCACAAGCGGAGCGCGCTCTGGTGGGGCACCGACGACTCGACGGGCGACCTGACGAAGCTCGAGTGGGTGATCGAGGCGCCCGACGGCGGCGAGCTCGGCATCGAGGCGCGCCACCAGCGCGCGGGAACGATTCGCCAGGTCCTTGCGCTGCCGACGGCGTAAGCTCCCCTCGGCATGAGCCCGACGAGCGGAGTGATCGGCGAGGCCTGGACGCTGTACAAGCGGCACTGGCGCCATCTCTTGACGTTCTCGTTCGCCGTCTACGTGACCGTCGCCGTGATCGGCGCGCTCCTGACCGCGGCGCTGACCTGGTTCGGAGCGATCCTCGCGGCCTTCGTCTCCCTCGTCGCAGTCTTCTGGCTTCAGGCGGCGCTCGTCAAGGCTGTCGACGACGTCCGTGACGGGCGAGCCGACCTCTCACTGGGGGAGACGTTCGCCGCTGCCCGAGCACACCTGGGCGCAGTGGTCGTCGCCGGGATCCTCGCGGCGATCGGCATCGTCCTCGGGCTCATTCTCCTGATCGTCCCGGGCCTGGTGCTGATGACCTGGTGGGCGGTGATCGTCCCGACGATCGTGCTCGAGAACCGGAAGGCCGGCGAGTCGTTCGCCCGCAGCCGAGAGCTCGTCCGCGGCTACGGCTGGGGAGTGTTCGGCGTGATCGTGCTCGTGCTGCTCTTGTTCATCGGCTTCCAGATCGTCCTCGGCCTCGTCCTCACGCCGCTCGCGGACTGGCTGCAGAGCTTCGTCTCACAGATCATCTCAGGCACACTGACCTCGCCGTTCATCGCGGTCGTGCTGACGCTGCTCTATTTCCGCCTGCGGGCGGCCAAGGAGCCTGAGGCCGCACCGACCCCGGCGCCTCCCGCCTGAGCCGGCCGGAGAACGATGGAGCCCGGCGATCAGAGCACAGCTGAGCCGACCTATCCGGTTCGGTTCGCAGTCGAGTACCCGGATCGCGACCTCAACCGGCTGACGACAGCATTTCGGCTGATCGTCGCAATTCCGATCCTGATCGTCGCGGGCTCGATCAGCGGAGCCGGACCTCCACATGCCTGGATGTTCGCGGCGGGAGCGGGCGGGGTGCTGTTCCTGCCGCCGCTCCTGATGATCGTCTTCCGCCAGAAGTACCCGCGCTGGTGGTTCGACTGGAACCTCGAGCTGCTCAGGTTTGAAAACCGGATCGGGGTCTACCTCGCGTTGATGGACGATCGCTATCCGTCAACCGACGAGCGCCAGTCGGTCGAGCTCGACTTCCCCTACCCGGACGCTGCACGAGATCTGAACCGCTGGCTTCCGCTCGTGAAGTGGCTGCTCGCGATCCCTCATTACATCCTGCTCGTCTTCCTCTGGATCGCGGCGGTGGTCGCGGTTGTGATCGCGTGGTTTGCGATCCTCTTCACCGGCCGGTACCCGCGGGGCCTGTTCGACTTCGTGCTCGGTGTGCTGCGGTGGGGCAATCGCGTGATCGCCTATGCCTTCGCGCTCGTGACCGATCAGTACCCGCCGTTCCGGCTCAGCCCCTGAGGCTTGGCGGCTCGGCCTCAAACACTCAGGTCCTCCCGGCGACGAGCAGGAGCCTTCCGGCCACGGCCAGAGCAAGCACCTCACCCGGCGCATGATTCGGCGGCAAGCGAAGGACCGCACCGGTTCCTGCGTTGAGTGCCCAGAAGCCGCTCATGCCGCCGAGGTAGAGCCGAGAACCCGTGAGTGCGAGGTGGACAACGTCGGTGCCGCCGCGCGCAGGCTTCCAGTCCGGATCAACTGCTCCGCTCCGCGGATCAAGCGCGGCGAGACCGTCCCGGAGGACTCCGTTGACCCGGCGGAAGTTGCCGCTGACGTAGACCCGGCGCGCTGAGGCGGCGAGCCCGTAGAGGACGGCAAAGCCGTTGCAGACGGAGCAGTTCTGCGCCCGCGGCGCCCAGTCCGGGTCGGGTCTGCCGTTGGCCGCGTCGAGCGCGACGAGCCCGTTGCGCCGCAGACCGGCGACGTGGAAGCTGCCGGCGACGTAGAGACGGCGGCCGGCAGGCAGCAGCGTGTTGAAGCTGCCCGCGTCGCCGATCAGGCGCAGGTGCGGATTCCAGTGCCGATCGACGCTGGCTGTGCGTGTTTCGAGCGCAGTGATGCCCGGCACCGGGTAGCTCCAGTTCCGCGCGACCAGGAGCCGCTTGCCGGCAACCGCGAGCGCCGAAACGTCCAGCCAGGCGCGGGGCGTGGGGGCCCAGTGACGAAGGACAGCCCCAGTGCTCGCGTCGAGTGCCGCCAGCCCCGGCCGCTGCAGGCCGCCGACGCGGCCGAACGGCCCGGCAACGAACAGGCGGGCACCGGCACGCGCGAGCGCATAGACAGCGACGGGCCGGCCGCTTGCGCTGCCGATCGACGCCTGCCAAGTCGGGTCGACTTTCCCGCTCGGCAGCAGGCGTGCAAGCGCAACCCGATGCCTCCCACCGAGCCGCGAGAAGCTGCCGCCGACGAACCAGCCACCGCGCCCGTCGGCGATCGCCGCTGCGACCGCGCCGTTCGCGGCTACGCGCCCAAGCTCGCGGCCGCTCGCGGCATCGAGCACGACGGTCGATCCACGGTCTCTGAGACCAGATGCCGGCATCGCCACCGCACTCGGCAGTAGGCACGGCAAAAGGAACAGAGCGCCGAGGAATCTCGCTCGCATACCGGTAGTACGGTTCCCCAAAGCAGGAAGGTCCGGGTTCCCAAATCGACGACATGATCGCCGAGGGCGACCGCGTGGCGACGAAGAAGACCTTCTCCGGCACCCACACCGGTGAGTTCAACGGAATCGCACCGACTGGGAGGCACGTTTCGCTCACGTTCGTCGACATCCTGCGCCTTCGAGACGGCAAGATCGTGGAGCACTGGCTGAGCATGGATCAGCTGAGCTTCATGCAGCAGCTCGGCGCGCTGCCGACGTAGCCCTCCCTATGGCGCTCCGAGCGTCGCCTAGGCCAGTGATCGGGAATGTCTACCCGACCGCACGGACGCATGGGGAGCAGCGGCGACAAAGTTTGGTTAGGTTCGGCGCCGATGGCCACCCGAGATGCCGCCTGTCACTGCGGGCAACTTCGTCTGGAAGTTGCTGGCGATCCGTTTGCCGTCTCCATCTGTAACTGTCTTGCCTGCCAACGCCGGACCGGAAGCGCCTTCGGGATGCAGGCGGGCTTTAAAGCGGATCAAGTGCAGGTCGTCGGTCGCTTCAGCGACTACGCGCGAATCTCGGACGAGGCGGACAGAAAGGAGCATGTCTTCCATTTCTGCCCTGACTGCGGCTCGCAGGTCTTCTACACGGAACCGACGGAGCCAGACCTGATCGTCGTCTCGGTCGGCTCGTTCGCCGACCCGTCCTTCCCGCCGCCGACGGAGTCGGGCTACGACTCTCGCCGTCATCATTGGGTAGGGCTGCCCGACTCGATCCAGCGTTACGCCCCCGAACTGTGGGACTCGGTGCGACCTCTCTACGACGCCGGCAGGTACGCGGAGGCGGCGGACAGGGGTAGCGAGCTCATCGAGGCCCGCCCCGACCAGGGGTACCTCTACTACAACGTGGCCTGCTGCGAGAGCCTCGCGGGCCGGACAGCCGACGCCATCGAGCACCTAAGCCAGGCGATCGGCATGTGGGAGGGCTGTCGCGACATGGCGAAGGAGGACTCCGACTTCGATCCGATCCGGAACGAGCCCGCTTTCGAGGAACTGGTCGGCGGCTAAGGGGAAGCTCACAGGTGCCATTCGCGCACGGTCGCGGCCCGAGTTTGGTCGCGCCGGCGCAGCTCGGTGGCTACAACACCGCGTGGTGCGCCAGCGCTCGGGAATGTCTCTCGACAAGAAAGAGACGCTGACGGCGAGTGTCAGGCGAGGTAGACGGTATGCGCGGGGAAGAACTTGGGCGGCTCCTCGATACCGACTTCCTCCGGGATCGTCCCCATGGCCGCGCGGAAGCTCTCCACTGCGTCTTCGGACTCGAACACGTCGAAGATGTAGAAGCCGTTCGGCCCTTCCCCAGCCGCATGAACTAGGAGGCCCTCAAAGGGAAGGTCTGTAGGCGACTCGATGCGCGACTTCCCGTTGGTGAGTCTCCGTACGACCTGCTCGTATTTCTCCCGAGTCAGCGTGGGCGTCTCGTGCACAGCGAGAATCAGCATCACTACCTCCTTGGGAGTCGCGGGCTCCCGACGATACGGGGTGGCCAGACGTTCACGCTTCACGTGCCCGCGCCGGCTGCCGCCGGGCGATTCGGGAAGGCGCGTCGCGATGCTGTCTGCTTGTCGGATAGGGCGAGCGGCGCGCCGCAGCGCGCCGCCTACACGTGGCGCCCTTAGGCGCCGGTCGTCGTGTTCGTGTCCTCCAACGACTCGATCTCCGCGTTCGTCGTCGAGCCGTCGACAAGCGTCTCACCGTCGACGACGACGGTGCCCGTCGGTACGGCATCTCGACGCTCGCCGTGGAAGTGGCCCACGAAGCCCGGGAACGTCGTTGTGTTGTTCGTCACCTCGATCGGGCCCGTGCCGTCCCACGTCACGTCGACGGTGACGACGCGCTCATCGCGGGTGATGACCGTGCCGGTGATGCGGCCGCCGAGGCCGGGGCAGACGGGATTCGAACCTCGGCTTTAAGGAGTCTGCAGTAAAGGCGCATACGGGATTCGAACCCGTGCCGCCGCCGTGAGAGGGCGGTGTCCTAGGCCACTAGACGAATGCGCCGCGCGGGTTGGATTGTAGCCGCGCGGGTAGGACTCGCCCGTGTTCAGAAGGCTGCGGCAAAAATTGCATGGAGGGGCTCGAAGTGGCGACGTTCACGCCCTCGACCGCGACGACGATCCTCGTGGCGGGGTTCAGTCGAGGAGTACAGGCAAGCCGATCCGCGCGACATCGTCCAGGAAGGCGACGTCGTCATGAGCGGGCCGGGCGGGACCCCGCAGGACGAGGAGCCTAAGAGCTAGGGAGTGCGGGCGGCGATGCCCGGGCCGGGCTGGTCGACGCCCGTCGAGGGTGGCCCCACCGCGGGCGGGCCGAGCGGACGCAGGTAGAGCTCGTCGTAGAGCAGGGCCGCGATCGCGCCTCCGGCCAGCGGGCCGACGTACCAGATCCAGAAATCGCTCCAGGAGTTCGCGACGAGCTGCGGGCCGAACGCACGGGCCGGATTGACCATTGCACCGGTCAGCGGGTAGCCCAGGAGGTTGTCGAAGACGACGACGAGGCCGATCGCAAGCCCGGCGATCGCCGTGTACGTCCCGCGCGGGTCGGCCGTCGTCGCGAAGACGACCCAGACGAGGAAGAAGGTGAGCAGAGCCTCGACGACGAGCGCAGGCCCGAGGTCGATCGTGTGGCGCGCCGGGG
>Ga0307278_10001307_pt1 | contig 12405 bp, 6 predicted proteins | sample ER_DNA_117_FD_194482 | JGI IMG/M metagenome (GOLD analysis project Ga0307278, IMG submission 194482) | Bulk soil microbial communities from the East River watershed near Crested Butte, Colorado, United States - ER_DNA_117 | ecosystem: Environmental > Terrestrial > Soil > Floodplain | place: USA... | reverse complement strand
GACGAGCGGCTTGCCTACGCGGCGCTCACCGTGCTGCGCCGCGGCCTGGTCTCCCGGGAGTTCCTGACCGCCTGGTTCGGCCGCTTCGCGCGACCGCCCGGCCACGACTCCTGGCGGCCGGTCTACACCGACCCCGGGCTGGCCACCGCCCGGATGAACGCCACCAGCTTCCTCCGCAGCCTGTACTTCCAGCTCCTGCTCACCACCGAGCCGCCCGCCGGCCGCGCCGAGACCCTGGACGCCCTGGTCGCCACCCTGCGCCAGATGGACATCGGGTTCTACGACCTGACCTGACCACCTGCCTGAAGCGCGAGGCCGACGGCCGAACTTGGCCGCCGAAATGAATGCCCGCGCCGCAGGCGCCCCGAGCAGTTCCGGGCGGCGGACCTGCCGGGCGGATCAACCGGTCGTCCGCCGCCAGGCGGGCTCCGAGCAGTTCAGCCCGTGGCCCGCTCGATGCTCGCGCCGAGGGCGCGCAGGCGCTCGTCGACTCGCTCGTAACCCCGGTCGATCTCGCCGACGTTGCCGATGACCGACTCGCCCTCGGCGGCCAGGGCGGCGAGCAGCAGCGCCATGCCGGCCCGGATGTCGGGCGAGGCCAGGCGCTCCCCGTAGAGCCGGGTCGGCCCGTTCACCACGGCCCGGTGGGGGTCGCAGATGATGATGCGGGCGCCCATCCCCACCAGCTTGTCCACGAAGAACAGCCGGTTCTCGAACATCTTCTCGAAGATCAGCACGGTGCCCTTGGCCTGGGTGGCTACCGCGACCGCGATCGAGGTGAGGTCGGCCGGGAACGCGGGCCACGGCCCGTCGTCGATCTTCGGGATGGCCGCGCCCAGGTCGTCCTGCACGACCAGCCGCTGGTCGGGCGGCACCCGCAGCGTGGAGCCCTCCAGCTCCCAGATCACCCCGAGGCGGGTGAAGCCGACCGCGACCGGGCGCATGTCGTCCTCGATCACGCCCTCGATCACGAGCTCGCCGCCGGTGGCGGCGGCGATCCCGATGAAGCTGGCCACCTCGATGTGGTCGGGCCCGATGGTGTACTCGCCGCCGGAGAGCCCCTCGACGCCGGTGACCGTGAGCCGGTTCGAGCCAACCCCCTCGATCCTGGCCCCGAGCGCGCCGAGGAACCGGCACAGGTCCTGTACGTGGGGCTCGCAGGCGGCGTTGCCGATGATCGTCTCGCCCTCGGCGAGCACGGCCGCGGTCACGGCGTTCTCGGTGGCCGTCACCGACGCCTCGTCCAGGAACATCGGCTTGCCGGTGAGCCGGTCGGCCGACAGCTCGAGCACCCCGTCGAACTCGACCGTGGCCCCGAGCGAGCGGAACGCGAGCAGGTGGGTGTCGAGCCGGCGGCGACCGATCACGTCGCCCCCGGGCGGGGGCAGGGTGCAGCGGCCGGTCCGGGCCAGCAGGGGAGCGGCCAGCAGCACCGAGGCCCGGATGCGGGCGCACAGGGCCGGGTCGAGGCTCACCTGCCGGACGCCGCGTGGGTCGATCCGCACGTCGTTGGGGCCGACGTCGGCGACCTGGGCTCCGGTCATGGCGGTGAGCTGGAGCATGGCGTCCACGTCACGGATGCGGGGCACGTTGTGGAGCACGACCGGGCCGTCGGCCAGCAGGGACGCCGCGATGATGGGCAGCGCGCCGTTCTTGTTGCCGGTCGGGCGCACGGTGCCGCTGAGCGGCAACCCGCCCTTGATGACGAAGCTCTCCATCGTTCTCCCACTCGGCTGTCCTGGCACGGCCGCATACTCTACCGTGCCCTGGCAAGGTTGTCGGGCGGCGGGTGCCGCCCGCGTCTCGCACGGGTTGCAGTTGGGTGAAGCAGGCGCCCCGGCGTGGCCGGGCGGCTGTCACGGGGGCCGCCTACACTGGTCGCCATGCCTGACCATCACCCCCCGGAGTCCCCACCGATGCCCGAGTTCAAGCTCGTCAGCGACATGCCCGCCGCCGGCGACCAGCCGGCGGCCATCGAGGCGCTGGTCGACGGGCTGCACGACGGCGAGCCGGCGCTCACCCTGCTCGGGGTCACCGGGTCGGGCAAGACCCGGACCATGGCCGGGGTGATCGAGCGCATGGGCCGGCCCGCGCTGGTGATGGCACCCAACAAGACCCTCGCGGCTCAGCTCACCAACGAGTTCAAAGAGCTGTTCCCGGGCAGCGCGGTCGAGTACTTCGTGTCCTACTACGACTACTACCAGCCCGAGGCGTACATCCCGCAGACCGACACCTACATCGAGAAGGACTCCTCGCTGAACGAGGAGATCGACCGCCTGCGCCACTCGGCCACCCTCGCCCTGCTCACCCGGCGCGACGTGATCGTGGTGGCCTCGGTCTCAGCCATCTACGGCCTCGGCTCCCCCGAGGAGTACCGCGACCAGATGCTGTGGCTCCAGGTCGGGGAGGAGCACGACCGGGACGGGGTGCTGCGCAAGCTGGTCTCCATCCACTACGACCGCAACGACCTCAACTTCGTCCGTGGCAAGTTCCGCGTCCGGGGCGACACCCTCGAGGTGTTCCCGGCCTACGAGGAGCAGGCCATACGGATCGAGTTCTTCGGCGACGAGGTCGAGCGCATCCTGGTCATGGACCCGGTCACCGGTGAGATCGTCGGGGAGCGGCAGGACCTGTTCATCTTCCCGGCCACCCACTACGTGGCCAGCTCGGCCCGCATGCAGCGGGCCGTCTCGGGGATCGAGGCGGAGCTGGCCGAGCGCCTGCAGGAACTCGAGCGCGAAGGCAAGCTGCTCGAGGCCCAGCGGCTGCGCATGCGCACCAGCTACGACCTCGAGATGCTGCGGGAGGTCGGCTTCTGCAACGGCATCGAGAACTACTCGCGCCACATCGACGGGCGCGGGCCGGGCAGCCCGCCGAACACCCTGCTCGACTACTTCCCGAGCGACTTCCTGCTGTTCCTCGACGAGTCCCACGTGACCGTGCCGCAGATCGGCGGGATGTACGAGGGCGACCGCAGCCGCAAGACGACCCTGGTCGAGCACGGCTTCCGCCTGCCGTCGGCCCTGGACAACCGGCCTCTGCGCTTCGACGAGTTCCTCGAGCGGATCGGCCAGCGGGTCTTCGTCTCGGCCACCCCGGGGCCCTACGAGCTACGCGAGTCCGGCACCGTGGTCGAGCAGATCATCCGCCCGACCGGCCTGGTCGACCCCGAGGTGCTGGTGCGGCCGACCAAAGGCCAGATCGACGACCTGATCCACGAGGTCAAGCTCCGGGTCGAGCGGGAGCAGCGCACGCTGGTGACCACGCTGACCAAGAAGATGGCCGAGGACCTCACCGACTACCTGCTCGAGATGGGCCTGCGCGTGCGCTACCTCCACTCCGAGATCAACACCGTGGAGCGGATCGAGATCCTGCGCGACCTGCGCCTGGGCGAGTTCGACACCCTGGTCGGCATCAACCTGCTCCGCGAGGGCCTGGACCTGCCCGAGGTCACCCTGGTCGCCATCCTCGACGCCGACAAGGAAGGCTTCCTGCGCTCGGAGACCTCGCTGGTGCAGACCATCGGCCGGGCCGCCCGCAACGTCGACGGCCAGGTGGTCATGTACGCCGACCAGGTCACGGCGTCGATGCGCCGCGCCATCCACGAGACCAACCGCCGCCGCAAGCTCCAGCTCGACTACAACGAGGCCAACGGCATCGACCCGCAGACCGTGCGGCGCCGGGTGACCGACATCATCCAGACGCTCCGCGGCGAGGAGGACGAGGCCGGCGGCCGCGGTCGGGGCCGCCGCGGCCGGGCGCCCACCCCGGGCCGGGGCCGGGCCGGGCGGGGCGAGCCGGCGGTCAGCGGGATGCCCCGCGCCGACCTGGAGCGGCTGATCCAGTCGCTCGAGGAGGAGATGCACGAGGCGGCCAAGGACCTGCGCTTCGAGTACGCCGCCCGCCTCCGCGACGAGGTGGCCGACCTCCGCCGCGAGCTGCGCGGCATGGTCGAGGCCGGCGTCAGCTGAGCCCCGGGCCCTCGCCGCGACCGGGTCGGGCCGGTCGCCGGGGCGCCAGGCCGGAAGGGGCGCGAACCCGACCCGGCCGGTAGACTGCCCGCTCGGCCGTCGCTCGGAGGGAGGGGCCGGTGTCAAAGGGCTCCAAGGTGGTCGGGCTGGTGGTCGCCGTCGCCCTGGTGCTCGGTGCCGCCGGGGCCGGGGCGTGGTGGTTCGTGCTGCGCCCGCGCGGCTCGCCCGAGCCGGTGGCCGCCGCCTACCTGGACGCCTGGCAGCGGGCCGACTGGGCCGCCATGCAGCGCCTGGTCGCGGCGCCCCCGGCCGACTTCGCGGCCCAGCACGCCGCCATGCTGGACAACCTCAAGGTGCGTGGGCGGACGTTCGCCCTCGGACCGGTGCGGCGCGACGGCGACCGGGCCGAGGCGCCCTTCACCGCCCGGCTCGACCTGCGCGGCCTCGGCGAGTGGAGCTACCAGGGCGCGCTCCGGCTGGCCAGGAGGGACCGGCGGACCTGGCTGGTCGACTGGTCACCGGCCACGATCCACCCGTCGCTGGTCGCTGGGAAGCGCTTCGCGCGCAGCCGCACGCAGGCCGAGCGCGCCCCCATCCTCGCCCGGGACGGCAGCCTGCTGGCCGGGCCGGGCAGCGTCGTGGTCGTCGGCGTCGTAGGGCAGGGGGTCAAGGACCGCGGCCAGGCGCAGCGGGCCCTGACCGGCCCCGCCGGTGCCGCCCCGGCCGCCGTGGCCCGCGCGCTCGGCCAGGCGGCCGCCACGCCCGCCCAGTTCGTGCCCGTGGTCACCCTCTCGGAGGCCCGCTACCAGGCCGTCAGGCCCGAGGTCTTCCCGGTGCCCGGGATCCGGTTCCGGCGCGAGACCGGCCGGCTGGCCAGCGCACCCGCCTCGGCCGCGCTGGCCGTGGGCCGGGTCTCGCCGGCCACCGCCGACGACCTGAAGCGGCTCGGCCCGCCCTACCAGACCGGCGACCTGGTCGGGCACGGCGGCCTCGAGGGCGCCTTCGAGCGCCAGCTCGCCGGCACCCCCACCGGCGAGGTACTCCTGGCCGACGCCCAGCAGGGCGCTGACGGGGCGGCCGCGCCACGAACGGTCCTGCAGCGCTTCCCGGGCAGGCCGGGCACGCCACTGCGGACCACGCTCGACCCGCGGGTCCAGGCGGCAGCCGACAAGGCCCTGGCCGGGGTGGCCAAGCCGGCCGCGCTGGTGGCGGTGCAGGCGTCCACGGGGGAGCTGCGCGCGGTCGCCAACTGGCCGCCCGGCGGGGGGTTCGACCGGGCGCTGCTCGGCCGGTACCCGCCCGGGTCGACGTTCAAGGTGGTGACCACCGAGGCGCTCCTCGAAGCCGGCGTGAAACCGGCCGACCGGGTCACCTGCCCGCCCACCGTGGCCGTCGGGGGCCGGTCGTTCCGCAACTTCGAGGGCGAGCAGCTCGGGGCGATCCCGTTCTCCGCGGCGTTCGCCCACTCCTGCAACACCGCGTTCGTCCAGCTCGCCGCCGGCCGGCTCGACGCGGCCAAGCTGGCCGCGGCCGGCGAGCGCTTCGGCTTCGGCAGCGACCTGTCCCCGGGGATCCCGGCCGTCAAGGGCAGCTTCCCGGCCCCCGGGGACAGGACCGAGCTGGCCGCCGCCGCGATCGGCCAGGGCCGGGTGGTGGCCAGCCCGCTCCAGATGGCCACCGTGGCCGCGACCGTGCAGAGCGGTGCCTGGCGCGCGCCCCGACTGGTCACGTCCGGGCCGCCGCCAGCGCCCCCGCGCCCCCTGGACCCGCAGGTCGCCGGCGCCCTGCGCGGCCTCATGCGGGCGGTCGTGACCGAGGGCACGGCCGCGCCGGCCAGGCTCCCGGCCGGCGCGGGGGGCAAGACCGGCACGGCCGAGTTCGGCCGTGGCGACCCCTTGCCGACCCACGCCTGGTTCATCGGGTTCCGTGGCGACCTGGCGTTCGCCGTGGTCGTCGAGGGCGGCGGCGTCGGCGGCCGGGTGGCCGCACCGGTCGGTGCCCGCTTCCTCGGCGCGCTCCGCTAGCCCAACCCGGTAGCGAGCCTCGGCGCTGGCGTCCCAGGCGGTGACCTCGACCTCGGGTGGCAGCTCGAGCCCGAACTCGGCCAGCACCGCCCGCGGCTCCCGGACCATCCGGGCCCGATAGGCCTCGCTGACCGGGCCGGGCCGCAACCGATCCCGGGACGAGCCGGCAGTCAGCGGCCAGCGTGGGTCGATTGCTGGACGTGGCTCAGGTGGACTGGTGATCGTCCGATGCAACCAGTATGCGACCACGTGCATGGCAGGGTTACCTGGTCATCGGTCTGCTGGTCAGCGTCGCGGCCTGGGTGCTGCCCGAGGTGGTCAGCGCGGCGCCGCTGGTCAGCAGGGTCGTCTGCTACGAGCTGCTGAGCGCGGCGGCGGTTGCGGCGATCGTGGTCGGGGTGCGCTGGCACCGGCCGGCGTTTCGGCTGCCCTGGGTGCTGTTCGCCACCGCGCAGCTGGTGTACTTCGCAGCGGACGTCACGTTCTACACCTACCACGAGTTGCTCCACGACACGCGCTACCCGGCGCCGGCGGACGGCCTGTACCTGGGCCACTACCCGATGTTCGTGACCGGGCTGCTGCTGCTGTTGCGCCGACGCAGCCCCGGGCGGGACCGCGACGGCCTGCTGGACGCGCTGATCATCACCACCGGGATCGGGCTGCTCGCCTGGGTGTTCCTGCTCGCGCCCTACCTGCAGACGGCTGCCCTGTCCCTGCCGGTGCGGGCGGTGTCGCTGGCCTACCCGTTGATGGATCTGCTGGTCGTGGCGGTCGTGGCCCGCATGGCCGTCAGCGGCGGTGCCCGCCCACCCGCCTATTGGCTGCTCCTGGGCGGCCTGGCCGCGCTCTTGGGCGCCGACGGCCTGTACGCACTGGCGCAGCTGCACGGCGCCTACCAGATCGGGGGGCTGCCAGACGCAGGCTGGCTGCTGTCCTACGTCGGCTGGGGCGCGGCCGCGTTGCACCCATCGATGGGGGCGCTGTCCGAGCCGGGCGAGCCGGCCGCAGCCCGGCTGTCGCGTGCGCGGCTGGCCGCGCTCGCCGGGGCCGCACTGGTGGCCCCAGCCGTGCTCTTCGTCCAGGCCGTCCTCGGCGAGCCGATCGACGGGACGATCATCGCGGGTGCCTCGGCGGTGCTGTTCGGGCTCACCCTGCTGCGCATGCGCAGCCTCGCCGGCCAGGTCGCCGCCCAAGCCGAACGGGAGCGGCTGCTGCACCGGCTCAGCGCGATCATCGACGCCTCCCCCGTCGCCATCGTCGAGCTCGACCGCAACCGGCGGGTGCGGCTGTGGAACCCGGCCGCCGAGCGCATCTACGGCTGGCGGCGCGAGGAGGTCCTGGGTCAGCCCCATCCGGCCAGCCTCGAGCCGGGCTGGCCGGCGGTCCAGCCTGTCGCCGCCCGCGGTCAGGGGCAGGCCACCGCCCGCTTGGAGCTGCGCCAGCACCGCAGCGACGGCATCCCCATCGACGTGGAGCTGTCGACCGCGCCGCTGCGGACCCCCAGTGGTGAGCCGGCCGGCATGATCAGCCGCCGGGCCGGGCGCCCAGCCGGGCGACCTGGTGCGCGACGCCGACGTGGCCATGTACCAGGCCAAGGCGGACGGCGGGGCTTCCGGGTCTTCGACCCGAGCATGCGCGCCGCCGTGGTCGACCGCGCGGAGCTCGAGGCCGACCTGCGCCAGGCCCTTGACCACGACCAGTTCCGCCTGCACTACCAGCCGATCGTCGACCTGCGCAGCGGCCGTGTCACCGGCCTGGAGGCCTTGGTGCGCTGGCAGCACCCGACCCGGGGGCTGCTGGCCCCGGGCAGCTTCATCCCCTTGGCTGAGGAGACCGGCCTGCTGGTCGGGATCGGCGCCTGGGTGCTGCACCACGCCTGCCAGCAGACCCGTTACTGGCAGGCCACCATCCCCGGATGCGAACAAGCTGGGCATCAGCGTGAACCTGTCGGCGGTCCAGCTCGCCCAACCTCACCTGGCCGGCGAGGTCGCCCAGACCCTGGCCACGACCGGCCTGGAACCCCGCCACCTGACCCTTGAGCTGACCGAAAGCCTGCTGATCACCGACGTCGACACCACCACGATCACCCTGGCCGAGCTCGACGGCTTGGACGTCCGGCTTGCGATCGACGACTTCGGCACCGGCTACTCCTCACTGAGCTACCTGCGCCGCCTGCCCGTCGACGTCCTCAAGATCGACAAGGCCTTCGTGGACGAGGTCGCCAGCAGCCCCGACGCCGCCGCGCTCACCCAAGCCGTCATCGAGCTCGCCACGACCTTCGGCCTGGCCACGGTCGCCGAAGGCATCGAGCAGCTCGACCAGCTCGAACGGCTGCGCGACCTGGGCTGCCAGCTCGGCCAGGGCTACTACTTCGCCAGACCTCTGGATGCCGAGCAGCTCGCCGGCCTGCTCCACGCCCGGCAGGAGCTCGCTCCGCAGTCCCAGGGGCTCACGCCACAGTCCCAGGGGCTCACGCCACAGTCCCAGGGGCTCACGCCACAGTCCCAGGGGCTCACGCCACAGTCCCAGGGGCTCACGCCACAGTCCCAGGGGTGAGCCAGCCCGGCGCCGGCGCGGACGGCGGGACCGTGAGACCCTCGAGCGGCTGGCGCTCCGCCTCCGGGAGGTGAGCCAGCCCGGCGCCGGCGCGGACGACGCCAGCGCCGAGGGCGGCGGGCCGGGCCCGAGCCGAGGGTCGGGCGGCCCGGCGACGCGTGGGCGAGGTCCCCGCAGGACGCGTCGGCTACCAGCCCCGCGCCCGCCACTCCTCGAGGTGGGGCGCCTCGGTGCCGACCAAGGTGTCGTCGCCGTGGCCGGGGGAGACGCGGGTCTCGGCCGGCAGCGTGAACAGGTGCTGCTCGATCGAGGCGATGGCCTGGTCGAACGCTGCCCGGCCCTCGGTCCTGCCCGGGCCGCCCGGGAACAGCGCGTCGCCGGTCAGCACCTGGCTGGACGGGAGCTTGAACGAGATGCTGCCCTCGGTGTGGCCCGGGGTGTGCAGCACGGTGATGCCCCAGCCGCCGACGCCGATGGTGTCGCCGTGCTCGAGCACGCGGTCGGGCGTCACCCCGACCTCGGCCGCGATCGCGTCGGCGTCGGCGGGGTGCGCCCCGTTCCAGACGTCGTGCTTGCGCAGCACGGCCCGGAGGGCCTGGACGTGGTCGGGGTGCCGGTGGGTGGTCACGATCCCCACCAGCTGGATCCCGGTCAGCAGCTCGGAGAGCAGGCGGTCGGCCTCGTTGGCCGCGTCGACCAGCAGCCCCTCGTTGGACTGGGGGTCGTGGAGCAGGTAGGCGTTGTTCTCCCACGGCCCGACGTGGAGCTTGGTCACGCGCAGGGCGCCGTCGGGGTACTGGTACGGTGGGCCGCCCCGCTCGACGTGGGCTGGGTCGAAGCTGGCCATGGGGTGCCTCCTCGGCTGCGCGGGTCAGGTGGGAATGCGCCGGGCGCCGTAGGCATTGTCACCCATGACGGCGACGACGGCTGACGGCCGACGACGGCAGGCCGTGCCCGGGTGCACGGAGGCCCGTTGTCACACCCGTCCTTACAATGTGGGGGCCGATCCACGCTTCCCCCTGACCACGAGGACACGACCCTGAGCGCCACCGACCGCCTCGTCATCCGGGGCGCCCGCGAGCACAACCTGAAGAACATCAGCCTCGACCTGCCTCGCAACGCGCTGGTCGTGTTCACCGGGCTGTCCGGGTCCGGGAAGTCGTCGCTCGCCTTCGACACCATCTATGCCGAGGGCCAGCGTCGCTACGTGGAGTCGCTGTCGGCCTACGCCCGCCAGTTCCTCGGGCTGATGGAGAAGCCCGACGTCGACTTCATCGAGGGGCTCTCCCCGGCCATCTCGATCGACCAGAAGTCGACCTCCAAGAACCCGCGCTCGACGGTCGGCACGATCACCGAGATCTACGACTACCTGCGGCTGCTCTACGCCCGCATCGGCCAGCCCCACTGCCCCAAGTGCGGCCGGCCGATCGCCCGGCAGACCCCCGACCAGATCGTCGACCAGATCCTCGACCTCCCGCCGGGCACCCGCTTCCAGGTGCTCGCCCCGGTGGTCCGCGGCCGCAAGGGCGAGTACGAGGCGCTGCTGCGCAGCTTCTCGGCCAAGGGGTTCGCCCGGGCCAGGGTCGACGGCGAGGTCCGCGACCTCTCCGAGCCGATCCGGCTGGCCAAGACCTACAAGCACGACATCGAGATCGTGGTCGACCGGCTGGTGGCCAGGGGCCCGGAGGCCGACGAGAAGTCCAGGCGGCGGCTGGCCGACTCGGTCGAGACCGCCGTCGGCCTGGCCGACGGGCTGGTCCACGTCGAGCTGGTCGACCAGCAGCGGGAGCTGCGGTTCTCCACCCACCTGGCCTGCCTGTACGACAACCTGTCGTTCGAGGACCTGGCGCCGCGGAACTTCTCGTTCAACGCCCCCTACGGTGCCTGCCCGGACTGCACCGGGCTCGGCGTCAAGCAGGAGGTCGACCCCGAGCTGGTCGTGCCCAACCAGGCCCTGTCGGTCGCCGAGGGCGCGATCACCCCCTGGCAGTGGGGCAAGGGCAACACCGAGTACTTCGACCGGCTGCTGTCGGCGGTGGCCGAGACCTACGGCTTCGACGCGGCCACCCCCTGGGGCGAGCTCGCCCCCGAGCACCAGCGGGTGCTGCTGTACGGAGCCGACCAGCAGGTCTACGTCAGGTACAAGAACCGCTACGGGCGCAGCCGTGCCTACCACACCAGCTACGAGGGCGTGGTGCCCTACCTCAACCGCCGCTACGCCGAGGCCGAGTCCGACGCGCTGCGCGAGCGGGTCGAGTCGTTCATGCGCGAGGTGCCCTGCCCGACCTGCAAGGGCGCCCGGCTGCGGCCCGAGAGCCTGGCCGTGACCGTGGCCGGGCGCAACATCGCCGAGGTGGCCGGCATGTCGGTAGGGGAGACGGCCGCGTTCTTCCGCTCCCTGGAGCTTTCCGACCGGGACGCGTTCATCGCCGCCCGGGTGCTCAAGGAGATCAACGCCCGGCTCGGCTTCCTGCTCGACGTCGGGCTCGACTACCTCAGCCTGGACCGGGCCTCGGCCAGTCTGGCCGGAGGCGAGGCGCAGCGCATCCGGCTGGCCACCCAGATCGGCTCGGGCCTCACCGGGGTGCTGTACGTGCTCGACGAGCCCTCGATCGGGCTGCACCAGCGCGACAACCACCGGCTGATCGAGACGCTGGTCCGGCTCCGGGACCTCGGCAACACCCTGATCGTGGTCGAGCACGACGAGGCCACCATCAAGACCGCCGACTACCTGGTCGACATCGGGCCGGGCGCCGGCGAGCACGGCGGCGAGATCGTCGCCGAGGGCGGCTTGGCCGACCTCGAGCGGGTCGAGGCGTCGCTGACCGGGCAGTACATGTCGGGCAAGCGGTCGATCGCGGTGCCGCCGTCCCGGCGCAAGCCCGGCGAGCGCTGGCTCGAGGTGACCGGGGTGCGCGAGCACAACCTCAGGAACCTGACCGCCCGCTTCCCGCTCGGGGTGTTCACCTGCGTCACCGGCGTGTCCGGGTCTGGCAAGTCCACGCTGGTCAACGACGTGCTGCTCAAAGCGCTCATGCAGGCCGTGTACCGCTCGCGGAGCTCCCCGGGCCGGTTCGTCGCGCTCACCGGCGCCGAGCACCTCGACAAGGTGATCGACGTCGACCAGTCGCCCATCGGCCGCACGCCGCGGTCCAACCCGGCCACCTACACCGGCGTGTTCGACCACGTCCGCCGGTTGTTCGCCCAGACCAACGAGGCCAAGGTGCGCGGGTACCAGCCGGGACGGTTCTCCTTCAACGTCAAGGGAGGCCGCTGCGAGGCGTGCTCGGGCGACGGCACCATCAAGATCGACATGCAGTTCCTGCCCGACATCTACGTCCCCTGCGAGGTGTGCAAGGGCAAGCGCTACAACCGCGAGACCCTCGAGGTCCACTACAAGAGCCACACGATCGCCGACGTGCTGGACATGTCGGTCGAGGAGGGCCTGGCCCTGTTCGCCAACATCCCGCCGATCGCCCGGCACCTCGAGACGCTCAACGACGTGGGTCTCGGCTACATCAAGCTCGGGCAGCCGGCGCCGACGCTGTCGGGCGGGGAGGCGCAGCGGGTGAAGCTGGCCAGCGAGCTGGCCAAGCGGGCCACCGGCCGGACCCTGTACGTGCTCGACGAGCCCACCACCGGGCTGCACTTCGAGGACGTCAACAAGCTGCTCGGGGTGCTCCACCGGCTGGTCGACACCGGCAACTCGGTGATCGTGATCGAGCACAACCTCGACGTGATCAAGACGGCCGACTGGGTCCTCGACCTCGGCCCGGAGGGCGGCAGCGGGGGCGGGCAGGTCGTCGCCCAGGGCCCCCCGGAGCGGGTCGCGCGCGCCCCCGGCACCGACACCC
>Ga0307278_10001305_pt1 | contig 12411 bp, 9 predicted proteins | sample ER_DNA_117_FD_194482 | JGI IMG/M metagenome (GOLD analysis project Ga0307278, IMG submission 194482) | Bulk soil microbial communities from the East River watershed near Crested Butte, Colorado, United States - ER_DNA_117 | ecosystem: Environmental > Terrestrial > Soil > Floodplain | place: USA... | reverse complement strand
CTTAAACCAGATTGGGGAGGAGTAGGCAAAATATGAACACCCATCAATTCGTTTAATGTCTTCCTATTACCATAAGCGTCATTATATGATATACGAAGATCCATATTTTCAAGTATGCTGCCTACAGAATCGCTTGGAAATATTATAGGATCTATTTGTACGCTCCCACCTGCTGGGATCGTTCCTACATTAAATCTCGTGGTTCCTGCAGTTACCAGTGGAATTACTTCGATCGATTGTTGGACTGTGGCTGAGGAAACATTTTCATCACTGGTAGTCGCAGGGATTACATTATTGTTCTCAGCTCCATTCTGCTGATTGCTATGCGTGACATCTACAATGACTCCTGTAGCTACACCGGAGCCTTCATTTTTAATAAGAGTTATTACAGTATTAGGTTCACCAGGAACTAGACTAACCACGTTTGAAAAGTTTAAAGCTGGTATTGCATCCAAAATAACTTTACCGCTTAATTTAAAAGGAATTCTGAGTGTTCGATCTCTTGTATCTTCTTCGGCCTGCTCTGCCACATTAAAGTATTTGATCTTTAGAGATCCACTGTATTCTTTTCCCACGAGAGTACTATTTGAGATATTTATCGGAAAATAAAGGGTAAATGTCTTACCAGCATTGACTATACCATTGAAGCTGGCCATTGCGATATCGGATTCAGTATTTTTTGGAGTTACAAGTGCCTTAAATCCTGATGGAAAATCAAGTGATGCCCTTATGCTTGTTACATCCGAAAATCCTCTATTAATAAGTACAATGGCGAGTATAGAGTCTCCTTCCCCCGGTTCTACCTCCAGTTTTCTTACCGGGGGTATATCCTGTGCTTTTGAGGATTCTGAAGATGTTTCAGCAACCACAGAACCTTGGGCAGTTTGATCTGTGAAAAAGGAATCGATAAATGCAAATCTAGTAGGTCCTTCATTACCATGTTCCTCTTCATTATCATCATTACTTGTAGATGGTTGGGCCGGAGCGGGAGTAGTAACAGTATTTGTAATTATAATGGGTTCAGCCCGTTGTACAGGTTGGGGTTGTATATTGTTATTATCCTGTTCATTCTCAATCGGTTTCCCCTCACCACTCGATTTCTCCTTTTTATTATCAATGGGTTTGACTTCACCTCTAGACTTCTCCTTTTTATGATTTTGGCTTCCTTTATCTCCAGTATACCTCTTATCACTACTGTCTTTTTTTTCTTTAAAGTTTGATGACTTATCCTCTTTTGATTTATCATTTTTATTCTGACTGACGCCTTTATCTGCAAAAGTAGAAGAAATTATTGTATCATTAGAGGCAAGGATACCACCAACAATAACCAGACATATGCAAGAGAGTAGGAATACGAAATTTAAGTAGTTGTTGTTAATATTCGCATTTTTATTCCCTTTACCAGACGACATATTCAATTTCCGGTATTAATTACCTCTTTCTCGATTGTGCCATCTCTGATTTGTATTGACCTATCTGTCATTCGAGCCAACCCATCATTATGAGTTACCATAATTATAGTTCTTCTAAATTTGGTTGATAGCAACTTTAATAAATTGAAGACTTCTGTGCCTGTTTTGGTATCCAAGTTTCCAGTGGGTTCATCAGCGAGAATAATAGTAGGATTATTCATCAGAGCTCTTGCAATTGCTACTCTTTGCTGTTCTCCACCACTCAGATTAAATGGCTTAAATTGGGATTTAGATTTTATCCCCAAAAAATCTAATAACTTTAACGCTCTGTTCCTTCTCATGGATCTATCCATCCCACTTATTACAGCTGGAAACTCTACATTCTTCTGAACACTTGTTCTATTGATCAAATTATAAGACTGAAAAATAAAACCAATAGACTTGTTTCGCAATGCAGCTACTCGAGAATCATCTAGTAAAAAAATGTCAATCCCGCTGATAAATACTTGACCACTTGTGGGTCTTTCTAAAGCGCCTAGCATATTAAGTAATGTGCTTTTTCCGCTGCCCGAAGGACCAACAATGGATACGAATTCACCGGTTCTCGCAGTAAAGCTAATATTTTTAACTCCGATTATTCTGCCGGCTGGCGAATCCCAAAATTTTGAAATGTGTCTCACTTCTAACGCAGCTCTACTATGAGTATCATTGGAAGACTTTGAAATATTATTTTGGGCAGGATCTGATTCCAACTCAATATTGTATGAATAATAGAGTAAATAAGTTGTTATCCAATTAATGAAATAATCATTTGTATGGTTTCATTAAGATATCTAATAGAAAAAGTACCATCTAAAACGTTTAATTACCATCTATTTACCAAATCTGATTGGTACATGCGGGGGTTGTAGAGCCTGGCCAAATAACAACAAGATTTGGAAACGCAGGACTTAAGATCTAATAAATTGGGGATCCTGTCCTTTAGGGGTTCGTGGGTTCAAATCCCACCTCCCGCATCCATGTAAACTATTCATTAGATCAGTTTACGAATTCTTGATCTAATTAGTTTTTAAATTAATTTTCAATTAATGTGCTAAATGGAATTCAGAGGTCTTTTATGTGTCAGCTGTCCTAGTTAAATCGACTTGTTTTGTTTGATATTCATAAAAAGAACAGAATCACCAGATTGTTAATTAGAATTATTAAGAATCAGTAAAAGAGATATGCAGACTACATCACCTATTCAACCAATTCTAGTTCCATTTAGTCGAAATAAATCACAGTATCAAGGTCTATCATGCGCTACAAATGAAAAATAGAAATAATGAATAATTATATATGAAAAAAAGTACCACTAAGCTATGGAGATAAAAGGATCTTTAAATATAATTTCTAGAACTTATGGAATACTACAAAATAATGTAAGCAAGTATAAAAAGATCTTAGGTAGAGCTCTTACTGCATCAGAAAAAATTCTTGTAGGTCATATTCATAATTCAAATATAAATGGAGAAATTCAATCCGGATCAGACTATATCTTTCTAGATCCAGATAGAGTTGCATTGCAGGATGTAACAGGTCAAATGACATTCTTACAATTCATGCAGTCAGGTCTGAAGAGCGTAGTAGTTCCGACTACAGTTCATTGTGATCATCTAATTCAAGCAAGGACAAGTGGCGAGGCCGATACAAAACTGGCTCTTTATGAAAATAATGAAGTATACAAGTTTCTCGAATCAGCTTCAAGAAAATATGGCATTGGATTCTGGAAGCCAGGCTCTGGGATAATTCACCAAGTAGTTCTTGAAAATTATGCCTTTCCAGGTGGTTTGATCATAGGCACTGATTCACATACACCTAATGCAGGCGGTCTTGGAATGATTGCAATAGGAGTTGGTGGTCTTGATGCTGCAGAAGTAATGGCAGGAATGTCCTGGGAACTTTTATATCCAAAACGCATTGGTGTGTTTTTGACAGGGAAACTTAATGGATGGACATCACCAAAGGACATTATACTATATGTAGCTTCCAAACTTACAGTTTACGGCGGAACAAATGCAATAATAGAATATTTTGGTCCTGGATCAAGGACCATTAGCTGTACAGGAAAGGCAACTATTACAAACATGGGAGCAGAAATTGGTGCGACCTGCTCTATATTTTCGTATGATAATAAGATGGAGACTTATCTTCGAGCGACAAAACGTGAAGGGATTGCAGATCTAGCGAATAAGTACGGAGATTTATTTACACTGGATAAGGAAATAGAACAGGAGATTACAAAAGATAGAGAAAAAGCTCAACATTATTTCGATCAATTGATCGAGATAGATCTTTCTAGTCTTGAACCCTATATAGTTGGTCCGCATACACCTGATTTAGCAAGACCCATATCGAAAATGGCAAGTGAAGTCAGTAGGAATAATTATCTTGATACAATTTCTGTCGCACTAATAGGAAGCTGTACTAATTCATCATATGAGGATATGTCAAGGGCTTCTGATATTGCTGAACAAGCCAAGTCAAAAGGAGTGAAAGTAAAGGTTCCTCTCCAAATTACCCCAGGATCTGAAATGATTCGCGGCACAATCGAAAGGGACGGACAGATGAAAGCACTAAAGGATATCGGAGCAAATGTACTAGCAAATGCTTGTGGTCCTTGTATTGGACAGTGGAATAGACCCGAGCTTAAGAAAGGTGAACCTAATACCATAGTAACATCTTATAATAGAAATTTTCCGGGTCGAAATGATGGGAGTAGGGAAACAATGAACTTCATTGGCAGCCCGGAATTGGTAATAGCATTAGCTTTAGGTGGTAGGCTTTCGTTTAATCCTTTAATTGACGAATTGACCGCAAATGATGGTACTAAATTCAAGCTAATTCCCCCCAAGGTGGCGCCAGAGATCCCTTCAAATGGTTTTGTATATAATCAAGATGTTTACCTCCCACCTACCAAAGAATCTCAAAATGTGGATGTACTAATCGATCCAAATAGTTCCAGACTACAAAAGCTGGAACCATTCCCTCACTGGGATGGGAACGATTTTGAAAAGCTACCAATGCTGGTAAAGATCAAAGGTAAGTGTACCACTGATCATATTTCACCTGCTGGCCCCTGGTTAATGTATCGAGGTCATTTAGACAAAATTAGCGATAATCTTCTTCTTGGTGCAGTTAATGCGTTTCATGAAGATCAAGTTGGAAAGGGTATGAACATCCTCAATCATCAGGTGGAATTACTAGCCCATATAGCACGTGAATACAAATCAAGAAAAATAAGATGGATAATAATTGGCGATAGTAACTACGGTGAAGGAAGTAGTCGAGAACACGCCGCAATGACTCCACGCTATCTGGGCTGTTGTGCAGTTATTTCAAGGAGCTTTGCAAGGATACATGAAACAAATCTGAAAAAACAAGGGATACTTGCCCTTACTTTTGTAAACCCAAAAGACTATGATAAGATTTTAGAGGATGATAGGTTAAGCATCTCAGGTGTTAAAAATCTCCAGGAAGGTAAACATCTTACTTGCATTATTCACCATAGTAACGCAACTGATGATGAAATCTTGTTAAAGCATTCATACAACTCATGGCAGGTAGAATGGTTCAAAGCTGGTTCAGCACTTAATTTAATGCGTAGTAAATGATTATGGTACTCAAATTTTTATTTTCAATTTTTTGTCTTCTTCCAATTTGTTATCGATTCGATAAAAAATCTGTGCATCCTGTAATCACCTGATAATTCCGGATGGAAAGAAGTCCCAATTATATTTCCTTGCTTTACAGCTACTATTTTTCCATCAAACTTACTCAAAATTTGCACATCTGGACCCATCGAAATTACAGTAGGTGCACGTATAAAAATTCCCTTATAATCATTTCCTATACCAGATATATCTAAGTTTGATTCAAATGAATCATACTGTCTTCCAAAAGAATTCCTCTCAATTTCAATATCTAAAGCGCCTAGCAATAATTGTTTCTTGTTTCCAACAACCTTATCATAAGATTTTTTAGCCAAAACAATCATACCGGCACATGTTCCCATTACAGGCAATCCTTCTTGTAGTATTCTTGTAATTGCGTCTAATAATCCATTCTTTATAGCAATAAGTAAACCCATTACGGTACTCTCGCCGCCTGGTATAATCAAACCATCAACTTTCATAATCTCTTCAGGGTAACGAACAGGAATGACTTTGCCTTTAATTTTCATTTCTTTAAATGCATCTGTTATTGCTTTGATATTCTCTTCAATATCGCCTTGAAGACCCAATACTCCAATTAATAACTCATTCAAACTGTAGGTCCTCTTTCTTGCATTCTTAAATTCAAGTTCTTGGTATCAAGACCAAGCATTGATTTCTTTTCATCAACCATTTTCTGTGCCTCTAGAACTGTCTTGGGATCGTCAAAATAAGTAGTCGCTATAACGACAGCTTTCGCTCTTTCAAGTGGATCTTCTGCTTTAAATATTCCTGAACCTACAAAAATTCCATCACAACCTAGCTTCATTAGCAGGGCAGCGTCCGCTGGTGTAGATATTCCTCCCGCAGCAAAATTTACAACAGGCAATCTTCCAAGCTTCCCTGTTTCTTTAACTATCTCAAAGGAAGATTGTAACTCTCTTGAAATCTTAATTAGTTCTTGATCATCGTTATTATCGTAAATTCCCTTTATCTTTTTAATTTCGTTATTTACCATTCTTATATGGGTTACTGCATGTGAGACATCCCCTGTCCCTGGCTCACCTTTTGTTCTAATCATTGAAGCCCCTTCCTCTATCCTGCGTAGTGCCTCACCCAAATTCTTAGCTCCATTCACAAAGGGTGTTGTGTAATTCCACTTCCAAATATGCCTACTTTCATCAGCAGGACTAAGTACTTCACTCTCATCGATCATATCAACTCCCATTTCTTCAAGAATATCAGCCTCAGATAAGTGTCCTATTCTGCACTTTGCCATTATTGGTATACTCACAGAATCTAATATTGCTTGAATTACTTTAACGCCTGCCGTTCTAGCCACTCCACCTGCATGTCTTACATCATAAGGAAGTTTATCCAAGACCATGACTGCAACTGCTCCGGCATCTTCGGCTATCTGAGCTTGTTCTACATTGGTTACGTCCATTATTACACCATGCTTTTGCATGTGTGCAAAGCCACGCTTTATCAGGGCTGTCCCGCTTGAAATTTCTTTTCTATCAATGGTTGTTATTTTAATACCCTTGGATAATGGATATGCACCCACTTGCGATATTGTCATCTACTATTTTTTTCTAATTTGCATTATTTAGGTATTAGTCTTGCTGCAAAATAAAAGGCCCTGTATTTAGAATTGAGTCTCATATTTCTACTCCTTCATTCCTCATCTATCCTAAATCCTTCTGTAATTGATATATTAATGATATTCTAACGCATAAAACCAACCTTTGGGCGGCTGAGGCAAAAAGTTTCTTGTTTAAAGAACATTGCAATTGGAGAATAGAACTAAATAGACATTGCTACTTAAATAATGTCAAATTTATGATAGAACCTTTGGATAAAGCTATTCTGACAGCTATCTATGTTGCATCACTCGATTCGGATATTTTGCCATTAGAATATCTGAAGAATAGAACTACAATTTCGGAAGATATGTTTAACCTAAAAATTGACGAAATGATTGAAAATGGTTTTGTAGAAAGATCTAATCCTCTCAGATTAACTTTCCTTGGCAGAGGTTTACTAAAAATTGTATTGATTGGCGGAGTGTTTGATATTGTTCATCCAGGTCACATTCATACATTAAAGGATGCAAAAAGCCAGGGTGACATATTGATTGTTGTGGTGGCAAGGAGTTCAACTGCACTTAAAATAAACAAAAATAGAAAAATATACCATGATGAGTTTCTTAGAAGAGAGCTGGTTGAGTCCATTAGATACGTTGATTATGCTATCATTGGAAGGGAAGGTACGTTATACGATACTGTAGAATTTGTCAAGCCAGATATTATTGCATTAGGATATGATCAAATACACACTGAAAGAGAAATTGCCATAAATTGTTCGAAAAGAGGAATAAATACCAGAATAATTCGCTTAAACACCCCAATCCCCGGCTCTAAAAGTGCCCAAATCAAAGAAGAATTGGGCCATTCAATTTATGATATATGATTCTGTTCTTCTTTTTGAATTCTGCAAGGTAACCTTAACATTGTCACCGTTCTTTAGTTGCAGTACTTGTTTGATATTAACAGGAGCTATAATTTCCAACATGTTCTTATCATGGTGTGTTCGTTCAAGAATCAATAAGTCTGATTGAATATTTTCATTACCATTTAATGTTGTAGGGTAGCACTTGACCCAACCATAAGTTCGTTCGGAATCACTGAAACCATCAATAAATTGATAACGAAAACATTCAATTTTTTCTCTATTTTCTAACGACAGCGAATCAATTATTTTAATATTCAAAGTGCCTGGGTAAGGGATATACCCAATCTTTTTTTCAAACTGCTTACGATAGCCTTCAAGACTCATATAGTACTTTCCTTCTCCCATCCCAGAGACCAAAATACCATTAAAATGAATATTTCCAGGTGATGAATATACTGCCATGTTAAGATAGTCAGACATTTTCTTAACGAATGAAAGACCTTCTTCTGTTACTCTGATCATATAACCGTGTCCTTTCTTGACACGTTCTACATATTTCATTTCTTGCAATTCCAAAATTATTTTTGAGGCCGCCTGTTGTGACTTGTTTATTTCTATTCCAACGTCAGTACTAGTAAATTCAACGAAATTATCCTTCGCACCTTTAACCAATAGTTTAGCTAGCGTTATGACGTAATCATACTTTATATCTTGCATCGTTCTTTAGTTGCCAATACCGATCTGATCAAAAGTTCTTACTGTAATTTCTGGTGATTTTTTCAATTCTGCCATTCTATGCCCTACCACAAACTCAATTCCTGCCCTGTACGCGGCATCAATAAGTCGTTGTGTAATAATTCCATCCAGAACCAGAAATCTAGCACCTTCTAAGGAGTCCAATCTTTTGATTATTTCTGATACTGGGATCTTCAACAATACTTGCATCGAATTATCCAATATCATTGCCTCCAAAGTTTCATTGATTTGTGGGTATACTTCTTTGATAACTGAGGTGATTTGTGGATTATCTACCGCATTATCATCATTATTAGAATTTGAGGACGCCTCATACGCTGTATTGTTATTTTCATAATTTTTTGACTTCTTTACGTTCTTTTGATGTCGAACTGGAACATCGTATTGCTCGCCTGTAGGTTCAATTACGTCTTTTAGTATCTCAGATATTTCCAACGGAGTGCACTCCTCCACTTCTTTGCCATCTGGTGCTCTCAAAACTTTATCAATTTTAACCAAACCTTGCAATTCCTTCAAGATCAAGTCAGCAGCCCTATCACCGTCTAGAAATGCTATAACTTTCTTTCCTGATGTGAGGTTGGTTATAGTTTCATCAATTTTGGCTCCTTCAATAGCAATTGAGTTATCAAAACCTGCACGTAAAAGGTTAATCACGTCGGCCCTACCTTCAACAAGAATAATGTACGGCGAATCAAATACTCCAGTACCGCAGGCTAACTGAGCCTTTCCAAATGTGGTTAGTTTTCCTGGTTTGCTTGCGTCATATACATCGCGTAGCATTTCTTCTCCTTCACTTATTGTCTTTGTCGCCCATTCTTGAATTATTTTTTTGGCTCTATCCACAATAACTTTTTTCTTGATAGCTCGTATGTCATCTATACCGACTAAGAGAAACTTACCCTGAAAGGGTCCAACTTTATCTATGCTTTCAATCGCGGCAGATATCAATGCAGCAGTTGATATGTCAGTGCTCATAGGGAGCAAAGCGTCGCCCTTAGTTGTATTAGATTTGGTATCAACATTTACTTCAATTCTCCCAACCTTTGACACTTTCTGCAACTCGTTTAGGTTCATCTCAGGGCCTAGTAATCCCTCTGTCTGGCCGAATATTGCGCCAATTATATCGGCCTTTTCTACTATCCCATCAACTTCGAATGTAAGTTTAACATGATATTTTACTATACCAGTATTAGGCATTTTCAAACCCTCATATTTGTAAATATGATGGTAAGCTTATCTTGCTTGAATATAAGTGCTTTGACATGTTTTAATAAATCTTCAGCTCATTTTTTGTTTAAATCAGAATCGGAAATGTTTAGAATTATTCCTTCTACTTGTGATTCAAATAAAAAATTTTATCGAATGTAAATCATAAACTCCAATGGATCTAGTATTCGTTGAGAGAAGTTTGGATTGTTAAAAATTCATGTCAAAAAAATTATGAAATATTTGAACATAATTGCAAGAAAAGATTAATTATGTGATCTTGAGTTCACGTAATAAAGAATGTCTGATTGGGACCTTTTAACTCCAGGGATAGGACTTACGGTTATCGGTATTGTCGGCGTTGGTATTTCACTTGCTGGGATTGCACATACATTTGTGGAGGGAATGCATGCCGTTAGCCTTCTTACAATGTTCATTGGATTAATATTTCTGACAGCTGGTATATTTAAAGATGGATTCCCAACGTCAGGAAGAGCCAAATCTGCTACATTCATTACATTAGGTTTCCTTGTTACCTTCGGAATTGCAGCCGCTGTTACTATTGGAACTACTATACCCAGTATCTTTACTTATATTGGACTTATGTTGATAATTTCAATACCCGCTACAGTACTTACCGTTGCGTCGTATAAAAGGACACCTTACCTCAAGGCTATAACAGTAATATTTGTAATCGCAGCAATAGTTGGTGGATCTACATTTTATGTATTTGGATTGGTTACACCAAAGGCCCCACAAGAAAACATTAAGAGCGAAGTAAAACAGAATGAAACCGCTCCAATTAGAAACATTACAAATCCCATTAAAGCCACTATTCTTCCCGGTGCGTCTGCACAGGGAAATCCCAGCTATGATCCGGCCAATATAAAAGCTCCAAAAGATGGAGGAGTAGAATGGACTAACAAGGATAATGTACCTCACACCGTTACAAGTTTAATTGATGATGGTAAAACGTTTGATTCAAAGCCCATTAAACCTAATGCCACATTCGTTCTTGACACCATGACCCTTAAGGAGAGACAATATGACTATTTCTGTACTTTGCATCCATATATGAAAGGAAAAATAACAGTAGGCTAAACTGGACCCAAATAAGAGCTACAAAAGATATGTTACCAAACATTTTTAGAACTAAGTCATATCCATGAATATCAATGTCAAATATTTGTATTAAAAATTGATCAATAAATGTCTGAAATAACATTACTAATTACTGAGAACCAAATCAATTCCTTAATAAGTTCCACTAAGGAGGATCTTCCTAACGAGTCATGTTCTCTTCTTTTAGGAAATATAGTCGACTGCGAATACCGTGTCAAAGTATTAAAAAGAATGAATAACATAGCTCATTCAGAAAATTCATTTAACATGGAGCCCGACGAACTTATCAAAGTTTATCAGTGGGCATCTAGTAAGGAACTGGATGTTATTGGAGTTTATCATTCGCATTTAGATGGTGCAAGACCATCGGCGACCGACTTGAGTTTTATGCGAATTAATCCTGTAATCTGGCTCATATATGAATTATCTGGTTCAAGGTTTAGGGCATTTATGCTAATGCAGGATAACCTGAAAGAAGTAGAGATTAGGATATCTAAGGGCTAAGCCTTTCAGTATCTCTAGGATAAAGGACAACTTCCCTAATGTTCGTAGTATTAGTGAGGATCATCATGAACCTGTCAAATCCAATGCCACACCCGGAATGCGGAGGCATTCCCCATTCAAATGTCTGCAAATGATCAGAAAAACTATTTGGGTCAAGTCCCTTTTCTAGTAATTTATTTCGTAATCTCTCAGAATTGTGCTCTCTGGTTCCACCAGAAACAATTTCTAAATATCCATACTGTAAGTCAAAAGACTTTGAAAGTTCAGGTTTCTTTTCATGTTCAAGTATGTAGAATGGCTTTAGTTTGGTGGGCCAATCAACTATAAAATAAAATCTTGGGTAAATCTCTCCTAGCTTTTTTAATGCAGGATCAGAAAGATCGTTCCCAAATTCTATCATTTCACCTAAACTTCTTAAATCCTCCAGACATTTTTGATACGTAATTCTTGGAATCCTATCAACCATAATTTCTTGTTTATTTTCAAAGTATGTCATCTCTTTGTTATGATGAACAAATAGATCATTTATGGTTGAGATTACTAAATCTTGTACAATATCCATGATATTGCCATAATCTAGGAATGCTGCTTCTAAATCAACGCTTACAAATTCGGAAAGATGTCTTACTGTATGTGAGGGTTCAGCTCTAAAATATGGTGAAATTTCAAATACCCTTTCTAGGCCCAACGTGAGCTGTTCCTTGTATAACTGCGGACTCTGAGCCAAATATGCCTTCCTTGAAAAATATTCAAAACCAAAAAGATCCGCGCCACCCTCAGTGGCGCTTCCTATTATCTTTGGGGTATTAACCTCCACAAACATTCTCGAATACAGGAAATTGCGAACCAAATTGAGTACATATGATCTTATTCTAAAAATATTAGCAATCCTAGAGTTCCTCAAATCTAGAGCTCTTGAATCTAGTCTTTTGTCCATTGACGATTTGACCCTTCCGGTAGGATCAATTGGAAGGGGGTTTACTGCTTTTGACATAACTTCTACTTTTTCAACTTTAACTTCAACTTGAAAATTCTCCGCTCTAGTCTCTTGAACAGTTCCTTTTACCATGATAATACTTTGCCTTGGTACTTCTCTGAGGGCAGATAACAATTCTCCAGTTAGTACTCCCTGAAAATTACCAGTCATATCTCTAGCGCTAATGAAACCAATTTTTCCCATATCTCTGAAATCTTCAAGCCATCCAACTAATGTTAAATTTTGGCCAATATGGTCTTTGTTTATTGATGAAGCGAATATCCTGTTC
>Ga0307278_10001304_pt1 | contig 12425 bp, 12 predicted proteins | sample ER_DNA_117_FD_194482 | JGI IMG/M metagenome (GOLD analysis project Ga0307278, IMG submission 194482) | Bulk soil microbial communities from the East River watershed near Crested Butte, Colorado, United States - ER_DNA_117 | ecosystem: Environmental > Terrestrial > Soil > Floodplain | place... | reverse complement strand
TCCGGGGAACCCCGAAGGCCGGAAGGCTCCGGGGAACCCCGAAGGCCGGAAGGGTCCGGGGAACCCCAGGGGCCGGAGGGGTCCGGGGAACCCCAGGGCGGTGCCCCGGTGGGACGGGACCCGGTGGGACGGGCCCCGGTGGGACGGGCCCCGGTGGGGCGGGGCGGGCGCGCGGTCAGCCTGGGGTCGTCGGCCCGGGCGGTGCCGGCGCCGACGGCGACCGCGTCGGCCTCCGCCCGCAGCCGGTGGGCGTCGGCCCTGGCCGCCGGCCCGGTGATCCACTGCGAGCTGCCGTCGGGGGCGGCGACCTTGCCGTCGAGGCTGGCGGCGGCCTTGAGGGTGACCCGGGGCCGGCCGAGCCGGCGGTGGGTCAGGTAGGCGGCGTTCTGCTCGGCGGCGGCCTCCGCGCCGACCCCGACCGTGACCGTCACCCCGGCCGCCCGCAGCCGGGCCAGCCCGGCCCCGTCGACCCGCCGGTCGGGGTCGGTCAGGGCGGCGACGACCCTCGCCACCCCGGCCTGGAGCAGCGCGTCCACGCATGGCGGGGTGCGGCCGTGGTGGGCGCACGGCTCCAGGGTCACGTAGCAGGTGGCGCCGGCGGCCAGCGGCCCGGCGGCGGCCAGCGCGGCCACCTCGGCGTGGGGCTCGCCGGCGGCCCGGTGGAACCCCTCGCCAACGACCCGGCCGTCCAGGACCAGCACCGCCCCGACCATCGGGTTGGGGCTGGCCGCTCCCCTGCCGCCCTCGGCGAGCGCGACCGCCCGGGCCATCCAGCCCGCGTCGCCGTCGACCGTCACCGCCACCACCTCCACGCCGGCGCTTCCCGCGGGGCGTGGTGGCAACGCGCCAGCACGTGCCGGCGCGACCGCCGCCTCCTCTCATCCGGACTGTCACCGTCGGCCCCTGAGTTCCACAGGGTCAACCCTGGCCGGTGCCGCTGCCAGGGGTCGCGGGCTCTCACCGCCGGTGGGGAGTTGCACCCCGCCCCGGAGACGCGCGTGCTACGTCCCGTCGAGCGTACCTGAGAACGAGTCGGCGCGGCGATCCAGGGCGTAGCTGGAACGCGGGTCCCGCTTGGCGACGCTCTTCAGCTCGGTGGCGGTGGCGACCAGCCCGCGGTGGTCGTTGAAGCTGCGCCGGGCGCTGGAGGCGATCCCGAGCGAGACCGAGACGATCGGGAAGCGGCGCATCTGGCCCTGGCGGTCCTCGATCTCGATCGAGCCGGCGACGGCGTCCTCCGGGTCGTACAAGCTGGGGATGCGGGCGTCGAAGTCGGCGATGAGCCGGGTGGCGAACCGCTCGGCGGCCTCCGGGGGCACCAGGGCCACGAAGTCGTCGCCGCCGATGTGGCCGACGAACCCCTCGGGGCCCGCCGCCTCCAGGGCGGCACGGCGCAGCACCTGCGCGAACAGCGAGATCACCTCGTCGCCGCGGAGGAACCCGTAGCGGTCGTTGTAGGACTTGAAGTTGTCCAGGTCGGCGTAGGCGACCGCCACCGGCATGCCCAGCTCCATGCGGTGGGAGATCTCGTGCTCGATGCGGTTGTTGCCCGGCAGGCCGGTGAGCGGCGACAGCGAGCGCATCTCGCTGGCCCGGCGCAGGGTGGTCTTGACCCGCGCGATCAGCTCCATCGGGTCGAACGGCTTGATGATGTAGTCGTCGGCGCCGGCGGTCAGGCCGAGCACCTTGTCGGCCGAGAGCGACTTGGCGGTGAGCATGATCACCGGGATGTGGGCGCTGCGGCCGTCGTCGCGCAGCCTGGTGCAGACCTCAAAGCCGTCCATGAGCGGCATCATCACGTCGAGCAGGATGAGGTTGGGCTGCAGCTCCAGCGCCTTGGCCAGGGCGTCCTCGCCGTCGTGGGCGGTGATCACCTCGAAGCCCTCCAGGCGGAGGTTGACCTCGACGAAGCGGACGATGTCGCGGTCGTCGTCGGCGATCAGGACCATGTCGTCCACCGCTACCGGTCCTCTCGGTCCAGCAGCGCCCGGAACGCCTTGGCGGCGGCGGCCGGGTCGTCGGCGCCGAAGATCGCGGTGCCGACCACGAACACGTCGGCGCCGGCGTCGAGGCATCGCGGCAGGGTGGCGGCGTTGACGCCGCCGTCGACCTGGAGCGCGACCGGCCGGCTGGCGCGCCCGATGGCGTCGCGCGCGGCGGCGATCTTGGGCAGCACGCCGTCGTCGAACGCCTGGCCCCCGAAGCCGGGCTCCACGGTCATGGGCAGCACCAGGTCGACCGCGTCCAGGTGCGGCAGGACCGCCTGCAGCGGCGTGCCCGGCCGCAACGCGAGCCCGGGGGCCATGCCGAGGTCGGCGGCGGCCCGCACGGCGCGGCGCGGGTCGTCGAGCGCCTCGACGTGCATGGTGACCCCGCCGGCGCCGGCCTCGGCGAGGGCGGGCAGCAGCGCCTCGGGGTTGGCGACCATCAGGTGGCAGTCGAGGTAGTGGGCGGTGTGGGGGCGCAGCGCGGCCACCACCGGCGGGCCGAAGCTGAGGTTTGGCACGAAATGGCCGTCCATGAGGTCCAGATGGATCCAGTCGGCGGCTTCCTCGACCAGCCGGACCTGGTCGGCGAGCTGGGCCAGGTCGGCGTTGAGCACCGATGGTGCCAGGCGTCGGATCACTGCACTCCTCGCGCTCGGAGCAGTCCTGCTCATGGTATCGGCCGTTTGGGGGTCAGCGTGAGCCGGGCGGCTGGGCAGTCTTGACGAGCCGGGCCAGGTACACGCCGTCGGCGTCGTCGCGGTGGGGCCACAGTTGCCGGCGGCCGCCGGAGGGAACGGTGAGGTCGGGGCGGCGGCGCAGGAGCTCGTCGACGACCCCGTCGGTCTCCGCCCGGGTCCAGGTGCAGACCGAGTACAGGACGGTGCCGCCCGGCCGGATCGCGTCGGCGGCCGCCAGCAGCAGGTCGAGCTGGAGGGCGACCAGCTCGGCGATCTCCTCCGGCCGGTGCCGCCAGCGGGCCTCCGGACGGCGGCGCAGGCTGCCGAGGTTGGAGCAGGGCGCGTCGACCAGCGCGGCGTCGGCGCCGCCGGCCCGCAGCGGCGGGCGGCGTCCGTCCCCGACGACGGCGTGCAGCCGGCCGGCCACGCCGAGGCGCCTGGCGGTGTCGCGCACCATCCTGGCCCGGCCAGGGTGGCGTTCCACGGCCAGCACCGTCGCGCCGAGGGCGGCCAGGTGGCCGGCCTTGCCGCCCGGCCCGGCGGCGAGGTCCACCACCAGGTCCCCGGGGGCGGCGCCGACGGCGGGGGCGACCAGCGCCGAGGCGGCGTCCTGGACCACCGCGCGGCCGTCGCGGACGGCGGCCAGCCCGGCCGGGTCGCCGCGCTCCAGCACCAGGCTGTCGGCACCGAGGGGATGCGGGCGGGCGGGGACGCCGGCGGCGGCGAGCTCGGCGAGGAGCTCGTCGCGGGTCGCCCGGCCCGGGGTGGCCCGCAGGGTGACCCGCGGGCGGGCGTTGTCGGCCTCCACGAGGGCGACCAGCCCGTCGGGCCCGAGCCGGGCGAGCGCCTCCTCGACGACCCAGGCCGGGTGGGAGCCGCGGGTGGTCGCCCAGCCGGCGGGGTCGGCGGTGGGGTCGGGCCAGTCGGGCGGGGTGGTCGCCAGCCGGCGCAGGACGGCGTTGACGTAGCCGGCCTGTCCGCGCCGGCCGGCCCTGGTGACGGCCGCGACCGTCTCGGCGACGGCGGCGTGCGCGGCGGTGCCGCCGAACAGCAGCTCGTAGGCGCCGAGGCGGAGCCCGCGCAGGACCAGTGGCTCGAGCTGCTCCAGGGGCTGGCGGGACAGCGGGCGCAGCGCGTGGTCGAGCGCGCCGCGCAGCCGCAGCGAGCCGTAGACCAGGTCGGTGACGGCCGCCCGGTCGGCGACGCCCAGCCCGGAGCGGGCCAGCAGCGCCGGCAGCGCGAGGTTGGCGTAGGCGCCGTCGTCGACCCGCCCGAGCGCGGTCAGGGCGACGTCCCTCGCGCCCCCGTCCTCCGGGGGGACCAGTTGGGGCCCGATCGACCGGGGCACCCCCTTGGGGTTCCCCGGACCCCTCCGACCTATCCACCGGGGCACCCCCTTGGGGTTCCCCGGACCCCTCCGGCCGGACTCCCCGTACCTCGCCGTCATCGGCCCAGCCACTCCTCCGGGCCGAGGCGGGCGCCGCGGGCGAACTCGGCGCCGGACATCGCCCGGCGTCCCTCCGGGCGGACCTCGACCAGCTCGAGGGGCCGGTCGGCGGCGCCGACCAGCAGCCGGCCGCCTGGCCCCACGGCGAGCCGCCCGGGCGCCAGCCCCCCGCCGCCCCCGGACCCCTCCGGCCGATCCTCCGGGGGACCCCCTCGGGGTCCCCCGGACCCCTCCGGCCGATCCTCCGGGGGACCCCCTCGGGGTCCCCCGGACCCCTCCGGCGCCGGCGTGGCCCTGGTGACCTTGAGCCGCCGGCCCCGGTGGGTGGTCCAGGCGCCAGGGGACGGCGTGAACGCCCGGACCGCGTTGGCCAGCTCAGCGGCCGGACGGGTGAAGTCCAGACGCGCCTCCTCCGGCCGGACCTTGGGGGCGAGGCTGACGCCAGCCCGCGGCTGCGGGCGGGGCTGGACCTGGCCGGACTCCAGCGCGTCGAGGGTCTCGACCGCGAGCCTGCCGGCGACCTCGGCGAGCCGCGCGGTGAGGGCGCCGGCGTCCTCGTCGGGGTTGACGGGGACCTCCTCGGCGAGCAGCAGCGGCCCGGTGTCCATCCCGGCGTCGATCAGGAAGGTGGTGATGCCGGTGACGGCGACCCCGTCGAGCAGGGCCCGCTGCACCGGCGCCGCTCCCCGGTAGGCGGGCAGCAGCGAGAAGTGGAGGTTGACGATCCCGTTGGGGAAGACGGCGAGCACCTCGGGCGGCAGCAGGTAGCCGAAGGCGCAGGCGCAGCCGATGTCGGCGGCCAGTCCCCGCAGCCGGGCGGGCAGCTCCGGGTCGCGGCCGCTGCGCGGCTCCAGCACGGGCAGGCCGGCGGCGGCGGCGGCCTGCTTGACCGGCGAGGGCGCCGGCGCCCCCCGCTGGTGGTCGCGTGGCCGGTCCGGGCGGGTGACCACGGCGACGACCCGATGGCTGGAGGCGAGCAACGCCTGCAGCGGGGACACCGCGGCCGCCGGCGTGCCGAGGTAGACGACGCGCACCAGGCGGCCCTAGAGGGTGGTGCCCGGCCTGGAGATCTCCGACCGGTGCAGGTGGGGCGCGGCGCCGCGCAGCTCGAGGTCCAGATCGCGCTCGCGCCACTGCTTGAGGGCCCGCTTGCGGTCGCCCCTGGAGAGCCGGTCGATGAACAGCACCCCGTCCAGGTGGTCGATCTCGTGCTGGAAGCAGCGGGCCAGCAGGCCCTCGCCGTCCAGCTCCAGGCGCTGGCCGTGGACGTCGTTGGCGGCCACGGTCACGGCCATGGCCCTGGTGCACTCGTAGTACAGGCCGGGGAAGGACAGGCAGCCCTCGTCGCCGGTCTGCTCGCCCTCCCTGCGGGTGATCACCGGGTTGACCAGCACCCCGAACGGGTGCTCGCCGGTCTCCTCGTCGGCGGGGATGTCGTAGGCGAACATCCGCTTGAGCACCCCCACCTGCGGCGCGGCAAGGCCGGCGCCGTGGGCGGCGCGCAGGGTCTCCAGCAGGTCGCCGCCGAAGCGGGCCAGCTCGGCGTCGAACCGCGTCACCGGGGCCGAGACCTCCTTCAGCACCGGGTCGCCGAACAGCCGGATCTCGAGCAGTGCCACGGGTGCGGTCTCCTTCAGGTGGTCTGGCGCGGCGCGGCGAGGACCTCCAGCGGCTCCACGTCCACCGACATCCGTGGGCCGCCGGTCCGCGAGGTCTCGGCCAGCACGGGGCGGAGCGCGCGGGCCGCCCACTCGGCGTCCTCGACCTTGGCGATGATACGCCAGCCGCGTCCCATGGCCGCCGGGCCGAGCAGCTCCGCCTTTGGTCCCAACGCGTCGGCCATAGCCGCCCTGGCGGCCGCCGCCTCCTCGGGGACCGGGCCCTCCGCCAGGACCAGGCGCCTGGCCGGTGGGAAGCGCAGCTCGACGCGGCGGGGCAGCTCGTGACGCCAGAAGAACTCGGGGTCCCAGCGGACCAGCGCCTGGACGGCGTGGTGGCCGCCGTGGCGGGTCTGGAGGACCAGGCGGCCGGCGCTCGCCCGGCCGGGGCCGCACCAGGCGGCGGCGCGGCTCCAGGTCCGGTAGGCGTCCTCGGCGGCGCGGACCTCGGCCTGGCCGAGGGCGGTGTCGGCGCCGACCACGACCACGGTGCGGCAGCCGGTCAGCGGCGGGTGGTCCTTGACGCCGGCGACGGTGCCGACGATCACCCCCGGCCGCTGCCCCGCCCACGGCGGCATCGCGCCGGGGTCGACGACCTCGCGGTCCAGCCGCCAGACCGGCGTCCCCGGCAGGATGCGGGCCAGCTCGGCGGCGACCTGCCCGGCGGTGCGGGCGCCCGGCTCGGCCGGGTCAGCGGCCCCACGCCGCGGCACCAGCACGTAGGCGCTCTCGCCCCGGTCCAGGGCCGCGCGGACGGCCGCGAGGGCGCGGGGGTGCAGGCGGGCGGCGGTCGGGCCCTCGTCGTCGGGGTCGACGACCTCGACCAGCGGCCGGGCGTGGCGCTCGGCGGCGCGGTCGGGCCGCAGCAGCCGGCACTGGCCGGCCTGCATGGCGGCCAGCGCCTCCGGCGACGGCACCGTGCCGGTGAGCACGCACAGGGCCCGGCCGCGCGCGGCCCGGCGCAAGGCTACCTCGCGGGCGTGGAAGCGGGGGGTGCGCTGCTCCTTGTGGGCGAAGTTGGCCTCGTCGTCGATGACGACGAGGCCGAGGGCCGGCAGCGGGGCGAGCACCGCCGAGCGGCCGCCGACGACCACCAGGCGCCGGCCGCGGCGCAGCTCCGCCCACGCGCGGTAGCGGCGCCGGTCCGACAGGTCGCTGGCCAGGTCGGCGGCGTCGGGGAACGCCTTGCGGACCGCGTCGCCGACCGCCGAGCCGGCCGCCACCTCCGGGGTGACCACGATCGCGCCCCGGCCCGCCGCCAGCGCGGCCTCCACCAGGGCGGCGACCCGCGCTCCGCGGTCCTCGCCCGGCAGCGGCCGCCAGTAGACCGCGCCGCCCCGCCCGGCGGCGACCAGGCCGACCAGCGGGTCGGGCCCGGCCCGCGCCACGGCGGGTCCCGGCGGCGCGGCCGCGTCGGTACCGGCGGGTGGCGCCGGTTCGCCGGAGCGAGCCGGCGCCGCGCTCCCGGCGTCGGCGCCGTCGCCGGCGACGGCGGCGTCCACGGCGGCGACCCGGGGCGGGACGGCCAGGCGCAGGGCGTCGGCCACGGTGCCGGCGTAGCGGTCGGCGACCCAGCGGAGCAGCTCCAGCTCGCCCGGGCCGAACGCCGGCAGCGGCGACACGACCCGGAGCAGGTCGCGCGCGTCGGCGGGCAGCTCGTCGGCCCTGCCGACCACCCAGCCGTCCACGCGGCGGCGGCCCCCGAACGGCACCTTGACCCGGCTGCCGAGGTGGACGGCGTCCCGCAGCGCTTCGGGCACCCGGTAGGTGAACGGCCGGTCCAGGTGGAACAACGGCACGTCCACGAGCACCTGGACGCCCTCGACGCTCACGTCCGGTCCGGCCCCGCCTCCCTGTTGTCGCCTCCGCCGCGCGCCGCGGTCAGAGGGAGCGCGCCGCCCGGGCGAGCTCCTCGGCCCGGTGGGTCGACTCCCAGGTGAACTCGGGCTCGCTGCGGCCGAAGTGGCCGTAGGCGGCGGTCTTGCGGAAGATCGGCCGGCGCAGGTCCAGGTCGCGGAGGATCGCCGCCGGCCGCAGGTCGAAGAACTCCGGCAGCAGCTTGCCGAGCTTCTCCGGGTCGACCTGCTCGGTGCCGAAGGTGTCCACGAACACGCTGACCGGGTGGGCGACGCCGATGGCGTAGGCGACCTGCACCTCGCAGCGCTCGGCCAGGCCGGCCGCGACCACGTTCTTGGCGAGCCAGCGGACCGCGTACGCGGCCGAGCGGTCGACCTTGGTCGGGTCCTTGCCGGAGAACGCGCCGCCGCCGTGGCGGGCCATGCCGCCGTAGGTGTCGACGATGATCTTGCGGCCGGTCAGGCCGGTGTCGGCCGACGGCCCGCCCAGCTCGAACCGGCCGGTCGGGTTGACGAACACCCGCATGCCCTCGGCGGCCAGGTCCTCGGGGAGGCAGGCGTCGATCACGTGCTCGCGGATGTCGGGGGCGAGCAGCGTTTCCAGGTCCACGTCGGGGCCGTGCTGGGTGGAGACCACCACCGTGTCCAGCCGCACCGGCCGGTGGCCGTCGTACTCGACGGTGACCTGGGTCTTGCCGTCGGGGCGCAGGTAGGGGACGAGGCCGCTGCGGCGCACCTCGGCCAGCCGCCGCGCCAGCCGGTGGGCCAGCGCGATCGGCAGCGGCATCAGCTCCGGCGTCTCGGTGCAGGCGTAGCCGACCATCATGCCCTGGTCGCCGGCGCCCTGGACGTCCAGCGGGTCGGTGTCGCCGGCGCGCTCCTCGAAGGCGTGGTCGACGCCCTGGGCGATGTCGGGCGACTGCTCGTCGATGGCCACCGTCACGCCGCAGGTGGTGCCGTCGAAGCCGTACTTGGCGCGGTCGTAGCCGATCTCGCGGACGGTGCGGCGCACGACGCTGGGGATGTCGACGTAGGTCGTGGTGGAGATCTCCCCGGCGACCACCACCAGACCGGTGGTGATGAGCGTCTCGCAGGCCACGCGGCCGGTCGGGTCCTCACGCAGGATCTCGTCCAGGATCGCGTCCGAGATCTGGTCGGCGATCTTGTCCGGGTGTCCTTCGGTCACCGACTCGGACGTGAACAGCTTCCGGTTTCCCACGTATGCCTCCAAGGAGATTCGCGCCGCCGACCGGCGGCGCGCTGGTCTCGCCGAAGGGTAGCCGCGTCGCCGACCGCGAGGCAAACGGCCTCCTTGGCCTCAGCGGGTCGGGCGGCGCAGCGCCTCGACGCGGTCGAGCAGGCGGGCGGCGATGGCCGCCTTGGAGACGCCGCCGAGCTCCTCCACGCCGGTCGCGTCGACCAGGGAGGCGTCGGCGGCGTCGGACCCGAAGGCGGAGCGGGCGCCCTCGACGTGGTTCAGCACCACCAGGTCCAGGCGCTTGCGCTCCAGCTTGCGCCGGGCGGCGGCCAGATGGTCGTCGGTCTCGGCCGCGAAGCCGACCAGCACCTGGCCGGGCCGACGCCGGCGGCCCAGCTCGGCGAGGGTGTCGGGGGTGGGTTCCAGGACGACCTCCGGGACGCCCTGGTCCTTCTTGAGCTTGCCCTCCGAGATCCGCTTGGGCCGGAAGTCGGCGACCGCCGCGGCCATCACGACCACGTCCTGGTCGGCGGCCTCGGCCAGCACCGCGTCGTACAGCTCCTGGGCGGTCTCGACCCGGACCCGCCGGGCGGCGGCGGGCGGGTCGACGGTGGTCGCCGCCGTCACGGCGGTGACCGTGGCGCCGCGGCGCAGCGCCTCGGCGACGATCGCGGCGCCCATCCGCCCCGAGGAGCGGTTGCCGAGGTAGCGGACCGGGTCCAGCGGCTCGCGGGTGCCGCCGAGGCTGACCAGCACCCGTGTCCCGGCCAGCGCCCGCGTGCCGGCGAGCGCGGCCGTCACGCCGGCCACCAGGTCGTCCAGCTCGGCCAGCCGCCCAGGCCCGACGTCGCCGGAGGTGAGCGGGCCGGTGGCGGGCGGCACGACCAGCACGCCGCGGCGTTCCAGCAGCTCCAGGTTGGCCCGGGTGGCCGGGTGCCGCCACATCTCGGTGTGCATCGCCGGGGCGACCACCACCGGCCCGGCGAAGGCGAGCGCGACGCTGGTGAGCAGGTCGTCGGCCAGGCCGGCGGCCATCCGGGCCAGCGTGTGGGCGGTGGCCGGCGCGACCACCAGCACCTGGCCCCAGTGGGCGAGGGCGACGTGCTCGACCGCCGCCGGGTCCTCCCACATCGACGCCGGCACCCGCCGGCCGGTGAGGGCGGCGAAGGTCGCGCGGCTCACCATCGCCTCGCCGGCGGTGGTGAGGATCGGCTGCACCTCCGCCCCGGCCCGCATCAGCTCGCGGGCCAGCTCGGCGGCCTTGTAGGCGGCGATGCCGCCCGAGACCCCGAGCAGGACGCGGGCCCCCGACAGGGCCATGGCTACTTGATGGACTCGGCCACCTCGGCCGGGCGCTCCCAGTTCAGCTTGTCCTCGACCAGCTCCTGGAGCGCGACCGAGAGGGCCTTGCGGTTGGGGCCGGCGTCGACCATCGGCGGGACGAACTCGCCGATGCCCTCACCGAGCTGGGAGTAGTAGCCGTTGATCTGCCTGGCGCGCCTGGCGGCCAGGATGACCAGGGTGTACTTGGAGTCGACCCTGGCGAGCAGGTCGTCGATCCGCGGTTCGATCATGCGTGCTTGGGCTCCTTGACGTGCGTGTGGTCGTTGTCGATAGTACGCCGCCGCAGCCGGTCGACGATCTGGATCACCTCGCGGGCGGCCCGCTCCAGGTCGTCGTTGACGACGGTGACGTCGAACTCGGGCTCGGCGGCCAGCTCGTCGGACGCCTTGGCGAGCCGCCGCCGGACCTGCTGGTCGGTCTCGGTGCCACGGGTCCGCAGCCGCCGCTCCAGCTCGTCCAGGCTGGGCGGGGTGACGAACACCATGTACGCCGACGGGGTGGCCGCCTTGACCTGCCGCGCGCCCTGGACGTCGATCTCGACCAGGACGTCGCGGCCTTCGGCCAGGGCGCGCTCCACCGGCTCCCTCGGCGTGCCGTAGCGCTCGCCGAAGATGTCGGCCCACTCCAGGAACCCGCCGGCCTCGATCATCCGGTCGAAGTCGGCACGGTCCACGAAGTAGTAGTGGCGGCCCTCGTCCTCCCTCGGCCGCGGCCGCCGGGTGGTGGCCGAGATCGAGAGCTCCAGGTCGGGGAGGGCCGCGAGCAGCCTGGCCACGATGGCCCCCTTGCCGACCCCGGAGGGGCCGGCAAGCACGATCAGGCGACCGCGACGCCCCCCGGACCCCCCGTCGCGCGTCAACGCAAGATGCTGGCTACTTCTTGCCGCCGAACTCCGCCAGCAGGGCGTCCTTCTGCTTGGACCCCAGGCCGCGGACCCGGCGGGAAGCGGAGATGTCCAGCTTCTCCATGATCTTGCGGGCGCGCACCTTCCCCACGCCGGGCATGCTCTCGAGCACGGCGGAGACCTTCATCTTGCCGACGGTGTCGTTGTCTTCCTTGCCCAGCACGGTCGACAGGCTCAGGTTGCCGCTCTTGAGCTGCGCCTTCAGCTCGGCCCGCTTCCGGCGAGCCTCGGCCGCCTTCTCCAGGGCCTGCTGGCGCTGCTCGGGCGTCAGGGTTGGCAGTGGCATCGTGCCTCCTCTTGGCCTCGTGCCCAGAAGCGGGTAGCGCTTCGCCCCCGCCTACTGGATCGAAGAACGCGCGGATTCTACGCACACCTTGGGGGCGGCCACAATCCATCCGCCCTGGTCAGAACCGTGCCTGATCCGTGAGCGTTTGTCGAGAACGTTGTCATGTTCCCGACTCCGCCACCAACGGCCGGCGCCGTCGTCGCAGGTCAGCGCCGTGTGGAAGGGAGGCCTCTGCGGCTGCCGGGCGCCTCGGGGCCGCTGCCAGAACCGCATGCCGGACAATTGTCCGGGTCCCAGCTCGCGGCCGTCGCCCTGGCGAGCGCGTGGAGCTCCAGCGGCAGGGTGGCCCCCTGCGGCAGCCGGTCGACGATGGTGGCCAGCCCGGCCACCTCGGCCCCCGCGGCGCGCAGCAGCTCGGCGACCTCCAGCGCGGAGCCGCCGGTGGTGACGACGTTCTCCACCACCAGGGCGCGCTCCCCCGCCGCGACCGCGAACGAGCGCCGCAGCGCCATCGCGCCGTCGACCCGCTCGGTGAAGACCATGCGGACCCCGAGGGCGCCGGCGGTCTCGTGGCCGATCACCACCCCGCCCATGGCCGGGCCGACGACCACGTCGACCCGGCCGTGCCAGGGCGCGGCGAGCGCGCGGCCGAGCGCCGCGGCCAGCGCCGGCCATTGCAGGACGACCGCCGACTGGAGGTAGGTGTCGGAGTGCCGCCCCGACGACAGCACGAAGTGGCCGTGCCGCAGCCCCCCGGCCCGCCGGTACAGCTCCAGCACGGCCGCCGCGTCCAGCGGCTCGGGCGGCGGCGCCGGCGGGGCCCCGATCCACCGGGGCCCGTCCCACGGGGGAACCCCCTTGGCGTCCCCCGGATCCCTCCGGCCTTCGGGGTTCCCCGGACCCCTCCGGCCGCTCACGGGATCGCCGCCAGCGCCTCGTCGCGGACCGAGCGGGCCGCCGCGCCGACGTCGGCCGCCCTGGTGATCGGCCGCCCCACCACGATCCGGCTGGCCCCGGCCCGCATCGCCGCCGCGGGCGTGGCCACCCTCGCCTGGTCGTCGGCGCCG
>Ga0307278_10001303_pt1 | contig 12429 bp, 9 predicted proteins | sample ER_DNA_117_FD_194482 | JGI IMG/M metagenome (GOLD analysis project Ga0307278, IMG submission 194482) | Bulk soil microbial communities from the East River watershed near Crested Butte, Colorado, United States - ER_DNA_117 | ecosystem: Environmental > Terrestrial > Soil > Floodplain | place: USA... | reverse complement strand
TTGCCGCCGCTGGTCAAGACCAGCACGGGGGTGGCGTCGGCGACGAAGACCAGCGACTTGACGATCTGGTCGACGATGCAGCCGACGGCCTGGGCGGCCTCGGCGGCGGTGCGGGTGCCGTCGGGGAACTCGCGCACCTCCAGGTCCAGGCCGGCGAGCCGGCCGGCCTGGACGACCGCGGCGGCCGGTCTGGGCAGGGTGTCGCTCACGGATGCTCCTCTGTAGGTGGTCAGTGGGTCACGGCAGTGACGACCAGGCGCGGCCGACCCGTTCGGCGAGACGCTCCAGCAGCGGGCGTGCCTCGGCGCGGCAGCGCTCCTCGTCGGGCTCCAGCTCGGTCAGGGCGTGGGCCTCCTCGAAGCCGGCGGCGCGCAGCTCGCGCCGGGCGACCTCCACCAGCCCGGCGAGGGCGACCACCGGCACGCCCTCGGCGTTCGCGGCCCGGGCCACGCCGAGCGGCGCCTTGCCGCGCAGGCTCTGGGCGTCGAGCTTGCCCTCGCCGGTGACCACCAGGCCGGCGCCGGCCAGGGCGTCGCCGAAGCCGACCAGGTCGAGCACGAGGTCGATGCCGGGCCGGACGCTCGCGCCGAGGAAGGCGATCGCGCCGGCGCCGAGGCCGCCGGCGGCGCCCGCGCCCGGGGTGGTGGCCAGATCCTGGCCGCGGTCGGTCGCGAGCACACGGGCGTAGCGGCGCAGGGCGGAGTCCAGCAGGAGCACCTCGTCGGGGCCGGCGCCCTTCTGCGGGCCGTAGACGGCCGCGGCGCCGTCGGGGCCGACCAAGGGGTTGTCGACGTCGGAGGCGAGCGTGACCTCGACCTCGTCCAGCCGGGGGTCGAGGCCCTCGGCGTCGATGCCGGCCAGGCGCAGCAGGGCGGCGCCGCCCGGCGGCAGGATCTCGCCCCCGGTGTCGAGGAAGCGGACGCCGAGCGCGCTGGCCATGCCGGTACCGCCGTCGGTGGTGGCGCTGCCGCCGATGCCGAGCACGAGCCGGCGCGCGCCGCGGTCGAGGGCGGCGCGGATCAGCTCGCCGGTGCCGTAGGTGCTGGCGTGCAGCGGGTCGAAGGCCCCGCCGGGCAGGCGGGCGAGGCCCGACGCCTCGGCCATCTCCACGAAGGCGTCCTCGCCCCTGACCGCGATGGCCGCCTCGACGGGATCGCCGGTCGGGCCGGTGGCGGTCACCGGGACGCGCTGGAAGCCGGCGGCGAGGACCGCCGCCAGGGTGCCGGCGCCGCCGTCCCCGACGGGGACGCGGACCACCTCGGCGTCAGGACGGGCGCGGAGCAGGCCGGCCTCGATCGCACGGGCGGCCTGGTCGGCGGTGAGGCTGCCGGCGAACTTGTCGGGCGCGACCACGATGCGCATGCTCGGCGGAGGATACCTGGTTCCATTCGGGGGGAGCCCGGGGCAGCTCCCCCCGAGCCCCCCATCGGGTCCTTTGCCGGGATCCCTGTCTGGGCCCCGGGTCGCCTCGGCGGGATCCTGGCGGCGGCCGGTGGCTGGGACGGGGTCCTCGGTGCCGTGGGGCAGGCTCGCCGTGCAACGTGATGGCGATCAGGCCCTAAACTTCGGGTGAGGAGGAGGGAGGCGGAGCGCATGGGACGCCGAGCACGGGCGCGGGAACGAGCGGCCGCCGCTGCCGCCGAGCATGCCGTGCCGCCCAGGGAGCTGCCGAGCCACAAGCTGCTTCGCTGGTTCAACCCGATCAAGCGCGGCACGCGCGCCAAGGCGCGCTTCGCCGCGCTGGTCTTCGCCGTGCTGACGCTGGCGCTCGCCGGCGCCGCGTGGGCGAACGAGCGGCCGTCGCTGTACCGCCCGGCGGTGCTGCTCGGCATCCTGGCCGTGCTCTGGGGAGTGCGCTCGGCCGCGATGCCGGAGGACCCGGAGCCATGACGCCGCCGCTGGACACGCTGCTCGAGGGACTCGACACCACCCACCGGCGCGTCGGGGTGCTCCTGGCGGAGCTGCCGGCGGCCGCGTGGACCCAGAAGGTACCGGCCACGCCGGCATGGTCGGTCGCCGAGGTGGTGAGCCACCTGGCAGAGGGCGACCAGGCCGCGCTCGCCTCCATCCAGGGTCGGCTCGACCAGGACCCGTCCTCGATGCCGCTGGACACCTGGACCGCGACCGGGGTGGCCAGGCACGCCGGCGAGCCGCCCGAGGGGCGCGTGGCCCGCTGGGAGGCGGCCGCCGACGCGCTGCGCTGGCACCTGGCCACGCTGGACGCGGACGGCTGGCGCGCGCGGGTGCCGTGGGTGGTCGGGCCCACCGCGGTCCGCACCGTGGGCCAGCTGCGCCTGCAGGAGGCCTGGGTGCACGGCCACGACCTGGCCGAGACGGTCGGCGCGAGCTTCGAGGCCGAGCCGACCAGCCTCGCCTGGATGGCCGACATCGCCGCCAAGGTGATCCCCGGCGGGCTGTCGCGCCGCGGCCGGCCCCATGCCGGCGCGGTGATCAAGGTCCGCCTCGGCGAGGTGGGCGAGTGGCTGCTCGGCGGCGCCGCCGGCGAGCGGCCGGCCCCCGACGCCACGCCCGACCTGATCATCGAGGCGGAGCCGCTGGCGTTCGTGCTGCGGGCGGCCGGACGCACCGGCGGCGAGCCCTGGCGCGCCGAGGGCGACCAGGCCCTCGCCGCCGACGTCGCCGCCACCCTGTCGTCGGTGAGCTGACGCCGCCGGCAGGTCCCGGAGGGCCGGCGGCGCCGCACCGGCCAGCGAAACACTGAGCGGGCGCCGGTCGGCGCTCCTACAATGTGCATGCGTTCACGATCCCGAATCAGCCTCTCCAGGACGGAGCGTGCGCATGGCTGTCCGCACCGCAGAGAACGTCGTCTTCCTCGACCTGCTCGGTCCGCAGCGTGCGTCCGAGAAGGGCACCACCTGCCCGGGCGACCTTCCGCCCGCGTCCGACCCCGACCTGGTCGAGCGCGCCCTGGCCGCCCGCCGCACCCTGGGCGACCGCGCCTTCGTGCTCGGCCACCACTACCAGCGCGAGGAAGTGATCCGGTTCGCCGACGCCCGCGGCGACTCCTTCCGCCTGGCGCAGCAGGCCGCCGCCCGGCCCGACGCCGAGTTCGTCGTGTTCTGCGGCGTGCACTTCATGGCCGAGTCCGCCGACATCCTCACCGCCGACCACCAGCAGGTCGTCCTGCCCGACCTGGCGGCCGGCTGCTCCATGGCGGACATGGCCACCCTTGCCCAGGTCGAGGAGGCCTGGGAGATCCTCGACGAGTGGGTCCCCGGCGAGGTGATCCCGCTCACCTACATGAACTCCTCGGCCGACATCAAGGCGCTCACCGGCAGGGAGGGCGGCGCGATCTGCACCTCCTCCAACGCGGCCCGCGCCATGAGCTGGGCGTTCGCCCAGCGTGGCAAGGTGCTGTTCCTGCCCGACCAGCACCTCGGCCGCAACACCGCCCTGGCGATGGGCCTGCGGCCCGAGGAGCTGGTGGTCTGGGACCCGCACCGGGACGAGGGCGGCCTCGACCCGGAGGCGGTCCGGGCCGCCCGGGTGATCCTGTGGCGCGGCCACTGCTCGGTCCACCACCGCTTCCTGCCGGAGCACGTCGACCTGGTGCGCGAGCGCATCCCCGGGGTGCGGGTGCTGGTCCATCCCGAGTGCCGCCACGAGGTGGTCGCCAAGGCCGACGAGGTCGGCTCGACCGAGCGCATCATCAAGGTCGTCGAGGCGTCGCCGCCCGGCTCGAAGTGGGCGGTCGGGACCGAGCTGAACCTGGTCCACCGCCTGGCCACCGACCACCCCGACAAGACGGTGGCGTTCCTCGACCGCACGGTCTGCTTCTGCTCGACGATGAACCGGATCGACCTCCCCCACCTCGTCTGGACGCTCGAGGAGCTGGTCGCCGGGCGGGTGCCCAACCGCATCCAGGTCGACCGGGCCACCAGGGAGCACGCCCTGGCCGCGCTGCAACGCATGCTCGCCCTACCGGCGGCCTGAGCGGGCCCGAGCGAGAGGGGCGGCCGGGCCGGGCCGCCACAACCGGCCCGACCGCCTGGCCGCGCTAGTTGAGCGAGCCGTGCGGGTCGATCACGTACTTGCGGGCTGCCCCCTTGTCGAAGTCCTGGTAGCCCTGTGGGGCCTGGTCGAGCGGGATGACGGTGGCGTTGACGTTCTTGGCGATCTGCACCTTGTCGTGCAGGATCGCCATCATCAGCTGCCGGTTGTAGCGCATCACCGGGCACTGGCCGGTGGTGAACGAGTGCGACTTGGCCCAGCCGAGCCCGATGCGGACCGACAGCGCGCCGACCTTGGCCGCCTCGTCGACCCCGCCCGGGTCACCGGTCACGTACAGGCCGGGGATGCCGATCCGCCCGGCCGCGCGGGTGATCTCCATCACCGAGTTGAGCACCGTGGCCGGCGCCTCCCCCTGGGAGCCCTCGTGGCCGTGGCCGCGGGCCTCGAAGCCGACGCAGTCGACCGCCGCGTCGACCTCGCCGGAGCCGCCGAGGATCTGGGCGATCTGCTCGCCCAGGTCGTCGTGGGCGGACAGGTCGATCGTCTCGCAGCCGAAGCTGCGCGCCTGGGCGAGCCGCTCGGCGTTCATGTCGCCGACGATCACCACCGCCGCGCCCAGCAGGTGGGCCGAGGTGGCGCAGGCCAGGCCGACCGGGCCGGCGCCGGCGACGTAGACGGTCGAGCCGGTGGTCACCCCGGCGCTGAAGGCGCCGTGGTAGCCGGTCGGGAAGATGTCCGACAGCATCGCCAGGTCGCGGATCTTGGCCATGGCCTGGTCGCGGTCGGGGAACTTGAGCAGGTTCCAGTCGGCGTAGGGGACGGTCACGTACTCGGCCTGGCCGCCGCGCCAGCCGCCCATGTCGACGTAGCCGTAGGCGGCGCCGGCGCGGGCCGGGTTGACGTTCTCGCAGACGCCGGTGTGGCCCTGCTTGCAGTTGCGGCAGCGGCCGCAGGCGATGTTGAACGGGACGCTGACGAGGTCGCCGGTCTTGATGAACTCGACGTCGCGGCCGGTCTCGATCACCTCGCCGGTGATCTCGTGGCCGAGGGTCTGGCCCGGTGGCGCGGTGGTGCGGCCACGGACCATGTGCTGGTCCGAGCCGCAGATGTTGGTCGCCACCACCTTGAGGATGGCGCCGTGCTGGAGTTGGCGGTTGTGCTGCTCTGGCAGTTCCAGCCTCGGCTCTTCGAGGTCGTGGACCTCGACCTGGCCCGGCTTGACGTAGACGACTCCCCGGTTGCCTGCCACGGCTGCTCCCTCCGTCGTACGGCTGATCCTGGTGACGGGGTCGCAGACGGAGGGGCGCGCGCCCACTGGCCGCTGCCCGCGGTTGGCCTGCCTGCCTGCATCGCTGCACCTTCCGGCCGGCAAACCGCCACCCTACCGCTCGCTCTGGATTCGGACAACAAAGCAATCTCGGTTGATTCGCTTGCTTCGGGTGAAGCGAGCAAGGCAACCTGGATGACCGGACAGTCCCGTGCCGCTACGCTGGCGGCGTGCTGACCGTCGCCCGACCGAGCTCCGCCCTCGGGGCGCTGCTGCGCGTGGTGGCGGCCGCGTTCTGCTGGGGGCTGAACGCGGTCTTCGCCAAGGCGGCGTTCGAGCGCGGCGTCCCACCCGCGCGCCTGGCCGAGGCCAGGGTGACGGTGGCCCTGCTCGCCCTCGCCCCGCTGCTCGCCTGGCGGCAGCCCGCCCTGCTGCGCACCTCCCGGTCCAGCCTGCCGGTGCTGGCCGCCTTCGGCGTCTGCGTCGCCGCCGTCAACTTCGCCTACTACCTGGCCATCGACCACTTGCCCGTCGGGGTGGCGATCTCGCTGCAGTACACCGCGCCGGTGCTGCTGCTCGGCTTCACCGCCGTGGTCGCAAGGCGGCCGCCCGGCCTGCTGGCCTGGGCCGCGGGCGCCCTCACCCTGGCGGGGGCGGTGCTGGTCAGCCAGGCGCTGGAAGGAGCGGCCGGCGCCGACGCCGCCGGGCTGGCGGCCGGGCTGGCCTCCGCCGTCCTGTTCGCCGCCTACCTGCTGCTCGCCGAGCGGGCCGGCCGGCTCGGCGTGCCGCCGGCCACCGTGCTGCTGTGGGGCTTCGTGGCCGCGGTCGCGGTGTGGAGCGTGGCCGCGCCGTGGTGGTCGTGGCCGTTCGCCCGGCTGGCCCAGCCGCGCGTCGCCCTGGCCGTGCTCGGCGTCGGCCTGGTCGGCACGCTGCTGCCGTTCTTCCTCGCGGTCGACGCCGTGCGGCACATCCCCGCCGCCACCGCGGGGATCGCCGCGACCTCCGAGCCGGTGTTCGCGGCGGCCCTGGCCTGGCTGCTGCTCGGCCAGCACCTCGACGCCGGCCAGCTCGCCGGCGGCCTCCTGGTGGTCGCGGGCGTCGCGCTGGCCCAGGTGGCCGGCGCCCGCGAGACACCGACACCGGCTCCGCCGCTGGCTTCGCCCTCAGGTGGAGCGTACGACTAAGGTTGTGGGAACGATGGTCGTTGGGAACACTCGCGAGGAATGAGCACGACCGCACGAGAGGCGGGAGCCAACGGTGAGCGACCAGGACAACGTCACCGGTGCCGGGATGCTGCGCCAGCCGCCCGACGCCGATCCCCAGGAGACCGGCGAGTGGCTCGACTCGCTCGACGCCGTGGTCGAGCGGGAGGGGCCGGAGCGCGCCGCCTACCTGCTGCGCCGCGTGCTGCGGCGTGCCGGCGAGCTGCGCCTCGGCCTGCCCGGCGTGCCCTCGACCGCCTACGTCAACACGATCCCGGCCGACGCCGAGCCCGACTACCCCGGCGACGAGGAGCTGGAGCGGCGCCTGGTCAACACCGTGCGCTGGAACGCCGCGGCGATCGTGTCGCGCGCCAACCGCCCGGAGCTGGGGCTGGGCGGGCACATGGCCTCCTTCGCCTCCGCCGCCGAGCTGTACGAGGTCGGCTTCAACCACTTCTTCCGCGGCAGGGCCGGCGAGGGGCCCGGCGACCAGGTGTTCTTCCAGGGTCACTCGTCGCCCGGGATCTACGCCCGCGCCTTCCTCGAGGGCCGCCTGTCCGAGGAGCAGCTCGACCTGTTCCGCCAGGAAGGCCACGAGGACGGGCTGCCCTCCTACCCGCACCCCCGGCTGCTGCGCGACTTCTGGGAGTTCCCGACGGTATCGATGGGCCTGGGCGCGATCAACGCGATCTACCAGGCCCGCTTCAACAAGTACCTGGCCAACCAGGGGATCGGCGACAGCGCCTCCTCGCGCGTGTGGGCGTTCCTCGGCGACGGCGAGATGGACGAGCCCGAGGCGCAGGGCGCCCTCACCGTCGCCGGCCGCGACCGGCTGGACAACCTCACCTTCGTGGTCAACTGCAACCTGCAGCGCCTCGACGGCCCGGTGCGCGGCAACGGCAAGATCATCCAGGAGCTCGAGTCGCTGTTCTGGGGCGCCGGCTGGAACGTGGTCAAGGTCGTCTGGGGGCGCCGCTGGGACGAGCTGCTGGCCCGCGACTCGGACGGCGTGCTGCTCGACAAGGTCGACGCCACCCCCGACGGCCAGTGGCAGACGCTCGCCGCCTCCGACGCCGCCTACGTGCGCGAGAAGCTGTTCGACTCCGAGCCGCTGCGCAAGCTGATCGACGGCTGGTCCGACGAGGACGTGGTGGCGCTCGCCCTGGACCGTGGCGGTCACGACCTGCGCAAGGTCCACGCCGCCTTCGCCGCGGCCGTGGCCACCAAGGGCCGGCCGACGGTGATCCTGGCCCACACCGTCAAGGGCCGCGGCCTCGGCCGCGAGTTCGAGGCCCGCAACGCCACCCACCAGATGAAGAAGTTCGTCCGCGGCACCCTGAGCACCTTCCGCGACCGGCTCGGCATCGACGTCCCCGACGAGGCGATCGAGAAGGGCTACCCGCCCTACTACCGCCCGCCGGAGGACTCCGACGTGCACCGCTACCTGATGGAGCGGCGCCAGGCGCTGGGCGGGCCGCTGCCCCGCCGGGTGGTCCGCGACCGGCCGCTGGCGCTGCCGGGGCCCGAGCTGTTCGCGCGCCTCAAGCACGGCTCGGGCAACCAGGAGGTGGCCACCACCATGGCCCTGGTCCGCCTCGTCAAGGACCTGCTGCGGGACAAGGAGGTCGGTCGGCGGATCGTGCCGATCATCCCTGACGAGGCGCGCACCTTCGGCATGGACTCGCTGTTCCCCAGCCTCAAGATCTACTCCCCCAACGGCATGAACTACGACGCCGTCGACCGCGACCTGGTCCTGTCCTACAAGGAGGACGTCAAGGGCCGGATCATGCACGAGGGCATCAGCGAGACCGGCTCGATGGCCAGCTTCCACGCCGCCGGGTCCAGCTACGCCACCTTCGGCGAGCCGATGATCCCGCTGTACATCTTCTACTCGATGTTCGGCTTCCAGCGCACCGGCGACTCCATGTGGAGCGCGGGCGACCAGCGCTGCCGCGGCTTCCTGGTCGGCGCGACCGCCGGGCGCACCACCCTGAACGGCGAGGGCCTGCAGCACCAGGACGGCCACTCGCTGCTGGTGGCGGCGACCAACCCGGCGTGCGTCGCCTACGACCCCTCGTTCGCCTTCGAGATCCCGGTGATCGTCGCCGACGCGCTGCGGCGCATGTACGGCGAGCAGCCCGAGGACGTCTTCTACTACCTGACCGTCTACAACGAGCCGTCCGTGCAGCCGCCCATGCCCGAGGGCCTGGACGAGGAGCTGATCCTGGCGGGCCTGTACCGCTACAGCGCCGCCGAGCGCGGCCACGCCCACCGCGCCCACGTGCTGGCCTCGGGCAGCGCCATGCCGCTGGCGCTCGAGGCCCAGCGGCTGCTCGCCGCCGAGTTCGACGTGGCGCTGGACGTGTGGAGCGCGCCGGGCTGGCAGCGCCTTCGCGCCGAGGCGCTCGCCTGCGAGAACTGGAACCGGATGCACCCGGCCGAGGACCCGAGGACGCCGTACGTGACCCGGGTGTTCGAGGACGAGGAGGGCCCGATCGTCGCGGTCAGCGACTGGGTCAAGGAGGTCCCCGAGCAGATCGCCCGCTGGATGCCCGGCCCCTACGCGGTCCTGGGCACCGACGGGTTCGGCCGCTCCGACACCCGCAAGGCGCTGCGCCGGCACTTCCGCATCGACCCGCAGAGCATCGCCGCCGCCGTGCTCTACGAGCTGTCGCTGTCCGGCACCGTCAAGCGCGAGACGGTGGCCGACGCGATCAACCGCTTCGGGCTCGACCCGGAGGCCACCACCGAGGTGCCCTGAGCGCCCGGCGCTGGAGGGGGCGGCCCCGGGGCCGCCCCCTCGTCGTCTCCCGGTGGCCGGGCCACCGGGCCGCCCTCAGGCGGGCAGGCGCCTGGTGTAGATGTCCGAGCCGGGGCCGATCGTGACGAGCTGGCGCGGGTCCGGCGAGCCGGGCGCGAAGCTCGGGTTGCGACTGTCCACCCAGACCGGGTGGGCCATGCCGTCCGACCCGACCGCCAGGCCCGAGTAGTCCCCGAAGAACGTCGAGAACGGCACCGCCGCGCTGGCGGGGAACTCGGCCGGCGGCGGCATCGAGGCGTCGGTCACGCGCACGTGCGCGCCGTTGCCGCGCCGCAGGGTGACGTCCATCTCGCCGCTGGACTGGTCGTTGCCGTACTTGCGGTCGTAGTACGAGGAGGCCAGGCCACCGCTCGGGGTGAGCGCCGCCCACTGCCACCACTGGTCGGCGAGGTGACCGCCGGCGCGCTCGTCGCTCACCGACGGCAGCGACGCCACCGGGGTGGTGCCACCGGTGAAGCTGGCGCCGCCGTTGACCGACGTGCTCAGCACGATGTCGTTGTTGCAGCCGTCGACCACCCCGACGCCCTGGTAGGTGTTCAGGCCGGTGGTGGCGCTGAAGCCGGCCGGGGTGCAGTTGCCCCGTGCCGGGTTGGAGTTGCGGTTGATGTAGCTGCCGAGGGTGACGAACACGGTGCTGTTGCTGGGTGCGACCCCGACCGGGTAGTTGGTGGCGCGGAAGATGTTGCGGTTGGACAGCGGCGCGGTCGGCACGCAGGCGCGGCCGGCGTTCTGGCCAGTGTAGGTGAGGCAGTCGGGCAGGTCGTAGTAGTCGGACACCTTCACCGGGGTGCCGAAGCTCGCGCCGCCGTCGGTCGACTTCACGATCAGCATCTGGGCGTGGTTGTCGGTCGGGCCGCTGAGCGCGTTGTTGAAGTTCTGGAAGGCGACGTAGAGGTCGCCGTTGGGGGCCGTGAACGGCTGCGGGAACTGGGTGGCGTTGCAGGTGCCGGCCGGCGAGCCGTCGAAGGTGACCGGGCAGAGGCTGGCGGAGGTGCCGGAGATCGTGCCGGTCAGGTGCCAGGTCGCCCCCGCGTCGTCGGAGAAGGCGAACGAGACCGGGGAGGCGGAGAAGGCCGTGTTGTACTCCACCCAGGCCACGTAGACCCGGTCGCGGAAGCGGCTGCCCTTGCCGGTGTCGACGGCCATGTACGGCTTGTCGAGCAGGCCGATCGCCCCCAGCCCGTCGGTCTCCTTGACCCGGCTGCCGGGGAAGCTCCAGGAGGCGCCGCCGTCGGTGGAGCGGTACAGGAACAGGCCGCTGGCGAAGCTGTTGACGTCGCTGGTGGGGGCGAAGCGGTCGAAGGCGAGGCAGAAGTAGTACGCGGTGCCGCGGGTGTCGAACGCCACCGACGGGTCGCCGTTGGTGCTCCAGTAGTGCCGCTGGCCGCCGCTGAGCCCCGGGGTGGTGAAGTTGGTCGGCACGATCTCGCTGCCGAAGCGGCGCCCGCCGTCGAGGCTGAAGTCGGCGCCGCAGGCGGCGTCGCCGCGCCGGTAGTCGTTCTGGCCCGCGAGGACCTTGCGCGGGTGGTTCGGGTCGACCGCGACCGCCGGCTCGTTCTGTCCCTGGCTGCGGCCGGGCAGGAGGCTGGCGTTGGTGCAGTCCTGGTTGGCCCTGACGTTGGTGGCGGAGCTGTCCGAGCAGCCGCTGGTGCCGCCGGCCGACGGCGGGATCGCGCCCGCCGCCGCGGCGGCCTGGGCGCGGTTGCGTACGGCGGCGACGCGCGCGGCGTCGGTCTCGTTGGTGACGGTGCCGGAGGGCCCGAACCGGTTGACCCGCTTGTCGCTCGGCTTGCCGGGAGCCGACGAGGAGGCGCCGGCGGCGGCAAGGGACAGGATCACGCCGATGACCAGCGCGATCGCGAGGTGGCGGCGATGCATGCTCGCTTCCTTCCGCACGAAGGTCCGCTTGGGGGACCGTTTCCGGTCCTGGTCGCGTTGCGGGGCAAAGTCAACCTACGGCGCATATCGCTGTCAATGGGCCGTCCCGGGCGGGTGGGGCGAACCCGGCGGCCGTGCTACTTCGGAGAGGCGTCCACGAACGGCGGGCGGGTGACCCGTGCCGCGCCGCGGCGGCCGCGCACGTCGACCTGCAGCTCGGTGTCCTGGGCGGCGGCGTCGCGCAGCACGTAGGCCATGGCGATGCCGTGGCGCAGGGTCGGCGAGAAGGTGCCGCTGGTGACCTCGCCGACCGGCTGCTCGTCGCGCAGCACGGCCATGCCGTGCCGCGGGATCAGCCGGTCGGTCGAGACGAGCCCGACCAGCAGCCGCTCGGTGCCGGCCGACTTGATCGCCAGCAGCGCCTCGCGGCCGCGGAAGTCGCCCTTGTCCATCGCGACGGCCCAGCCGAGCCGGGCGGAGAGCGGGTCGGTGGCGGTGGAGATGTCGTTGCCGTGCAGGGCGTAGCCCATCTCCAGGCGGAGGGTGTCGCGGGCGCCGAGACCGACCGGCACCACGCCGAGGGCGGCGCCGCGCTCGTGCAGCGCGTCCCAGAGGCGCTCGGCCGTCTCGCCTGGCACGAGCAGCTCGAAGCCGCGCTCGCCGGTGTAGCCGGTGCGGCACAGGCGGCCAGGGACCCCCTCCCAGATCACCGGCGCCATGTGCATGTAGGCCAGGGTGGCGGCCTCGGCGAACAGCCCGCCGACCAGCTCCGGGGCGCGCGGGCCCTGCACCGCCAGGACGGCGACGTCGGGCCGCGGCGTGACCTCGGTGCCGGGCGGGGCCGAGGCGCGCACCTGCTCGGCCACGGCCGGCCAGTTGGCCGCGTTCGGCACCAGCAGGTAGCCGTCCTGCTCGCGGTAGACGATCAGGTCGTCGACGATGCCGCCACGCTCGTCCAGGCAGAGGGTGTACTGGGCGACGCCGGCGTCCTTGAGCCGGTCCAGGTCGTTGGTGAGGGCGTGCTGCAGCGCGTCGTGGGCGCCGGGGCCGCGCACCTCGACCTTGCCGAGGTGGGTGAGGTCGAAGACGCCCACCGCCTCGCGCACCGCGCGGTGCTCCGACAGCGTGCCGGCGTACTCGATCGGCATCTCCCAGCCGGCGAACGGGGCCATCTTGGCGCCCAGGCGCCGGTGCACGGCGTCCAGCGGCGATCGCGTCAGGGTCACCTGTCGGTCTCCTCGGTCGCGGGCGGGGCGGGAGGGTCCTCGGGGGGGTCCTGGGGGGCGCTG